>Ga0126373_10002606_pt1 | contig 13324 bp, 13 predicted proteins | sample PanSoiMetPlot_11_FD_92545 | JGI IMG/M metagenome (GOLD analysis project Ga0126373, IMG submission 92545) | Tropical forest soil microbial communities from Panama - MetaG Plot_11 | ecosystem: Environmental > Terrestrial > Soil > Tropical forest > Bulk soil | place: Panama | collected 2016-02-17
AACTCATTGCACCCGGTGACTACCGGGCGGTGCTCTCGCTTTTGGCCAATGAGCCGGGTATGTGGCTTCCCATTGCCGGCGGCACCGATCTGATGGTGCAGTATGCAGCCGGGAAGCTTCCTCGACGAAAGCTGGTCAGTATCTGGAATCTTCCGGAGCTGCGGCGGATCGAAATCTTTCCGAGCGAAATTCAGATTGGCGCGGGATGCACCTATACGGAGCTCCGCACCCACGATATGGTTAACCGGGAGTTTACGCTCTTGTCCAGAGCGGCAGGGTGGACGGGCGGAATCGCGAACCAGAATCGCGGGACCATCGGTGGCAACATCGTGAATGCTTCGCCGGCGGCGGACTCCCTTCCTGCTTTGCTGGTCTATGACGCGGAGCTGATACTCGCTTCGGCACGAGGGGAACGCCGCGTTCCCTACGTTAGTTTTCACCTCGATTACCGAAAGACCCAGCTCGCGCCCGACGAGCTAGTTCGTTCGGTGTGCCTTCCGAGACGATTTTCGGGGTATTATGCGCACGCGCGTAAGGTTGGCGCACGCAAAGCGCAAGCGATCGCCAAAGTATGTCTCGCGGCACTAGGCCGCCTTGGCCATGGCACGGTTGAGGATATTCGTCTGGCGATGGGAAGCGTGGCACCGGTCCCGCTTCGCTTGGTCAAGACGGAGGGCAGCGTAAAGGGCAAACGGATCGATGCCGCGCTCGTCCGGTTCGCCAGCCAAACCGCAGCCAGGGAGATCCGGCCGATCGACGACATCCGTTCCACGGCAAGGTATCGCGCGCGAGTGGCGGGAAACCTGGTGGCAGAATTTCTGGAAGCGCTCGGCGCGGGTGGAACGCGGGAATGACTGATGTTCTCGCGCGCTGGAACGCTCTGCCTCTTGAAGATGCGGCGGGGGAAATCTTGCCCTGCTGCGGGTCGAGGGGCTGGGCGCGCGAAATGGCGTTGCGCAGACCGGTCGGGGACGAAGCCGCTCTTCTCGCGGCTTCCGATGAAGTATTGAAGAATTTGCCGCCATCCGATTGGATGGAAGCGTTTCGAAGTCATCCGCGAATTGGGGAGTCCGACCGACCCGCGACGAGCCCGCAGCAGTCGGCAGAGTGGTCAAGGACAGAACAACAAAAGGTACGCGCGGCGGACGAAGAGGTTAAGCTTGCTTTGGCAGAAGGCAACCGCGCCTATGAGAAACGGTTCAATCGCATCTTTATTGTGTGTGCGACTGGAAAATCGGGTCCGGAGATCCTCGAGATTCTCCGGCGGCGCTTGCAAAACGACGACACGGCCGAGCTCCAGGAAGCAGCCGAGCAACAACGGCAGATTGCGCACATCCGTCTGAGGAAATGGCTGAGTCCATGAAACGAATCTCTACCCATGTTCTGGATATCGCCCAAGGCCAGCCAGCCAGAGACGTAGCCGTGCGCCTGGAACGAAGAGAGAACACCGGCAACTGGGTCGCAGTGGGTTCAGCGCGCACCGACGCTGACGGCCGCTGTGCCCAGTTGCTTCCGAGCGACGATGCTCTCCGCGCCGGGCTCTACCGGTTGAGCTTCGATACAGCGGGCTATCACCACGAGCAAAAGGTCAAGGGGCTGTATCCCGTCGTGGAGGTCACATTTCAAGTCCAAGAAGGGGAGTCGCAATTTCATATTCCGCTGCTGCTGAGCCCGCACGGATATACGACATACCGAGGGAGCTGATCGAGTGGTTTGGTGTGGCTGGGAGGTTAGAGCGTGAGCTCGGCTATCCGCGAATGGCTCAACCTAAGTGTGCGCTGGTTCCACGTTTTTGCCGGAATCCTTTGGGTTGGGCAAACGTACTACTTCACTTGGCTGGACGGCCAGTTCCATAAAGCCGAAGGGCGCGCCGCGGGCGGGCAGCCATCAACGGTTTGGATGGTGCACAGCGGCGGTTTTTACACCGTAGAAAAGCAGAAGTCGCTTGGGGTTAGCCCCGGGCAAATCCGCTGGTTTCGTTGGGAAGCCCTCCTGACCTGGCTGAGTGGAATGATCTTGCTGTTGCTCGTCTATTATCTGAGCTCAGGGCTCACTGATCCGGATGTTCGAGAGATCTCTCAAGGACGCGCGATTGCGATTAGTCTGGCGCTTTTGGCGGGTGGATGGCTGATCTACGATATGGCCATCGGTTTGTTTGTCGGCAAATCGGAGGCGGCATTTGCCGTGTGTGCATTTCTCCTAACCGCGGCGGTCTCTTGGGGATTGTTGCACGTCTTTAGCGCGCGTGCCGCGTACCTTCACGTAGGGGCGTTGTTCGGTACCATCATGACCTTGAACGTCTGGATGAGGATTCTGCCTGCCCAGCGAAAGATGATCGCAGCCGCGTCAACAGGGCAGAAATTCGATGCCAGGCTCGGCGCGCAAGCCAAGCTGCGCTCCAAGCACAATACGTTCATGGCCGTTCCGGTAGTTTTTCTCATGATCAGCAATCATTTTCCGGTAGCAACTTACGGAAACACGCATAGTTGGGAAATCCTGGCCGGTCTAATTCTTATAGGCTGGTTGGCCGCAAAGCTCATCCGCTCGGCCTAAAGCCTGAAAAGCATTTGACAGCAGAAGGACGGAAATTTACGTGTCGAAGGCGATCAGCACGGCAGATCTCGCAAGCGAAATTATGGCGCGGTGCCAGAAGCTGGCGCGCTTCAGTGAAGACCGCGGCAGCATACACCGAACTTTTCTCTCGCCTCCCATGCGCGATTGCCACGCGGAGATCACCAAGTGGCTGAACGCCGTGGGAGCCGAAGTAGGTCTCGATGCCGCAGGAAATTTGCGCGGATACTATCCAAGTGCGCAAAATACAGGCCCGCGACTGCTCTTGGGATCGCACCTCGACACCGTTCCCAATGCGGGAGCCTACGATGGCGTGCTTGGAGTAGTCCTTGCGGTCGCGCTGCTTGAGGCGCTCGAAGGACGACGGCTTCCCTTCGGGATCGAGGTTATCGGATTTTCGGAGGAGGAAGGAGTCCGGTTTGGTACGCCGTTTATCGGGAGTCGTGCCCTGGTCGGCAGCCTGGATGCGGAGCTTTTGGGCTGCCGGGACAAGCATGGCGTTTCCGTCGAACGGGCGATTGAAGAGTTTGGATTGCAGCCAGTGGAAATTCCACGGGCCGCGTTGCCAGGAGATTGCTTGGGTTACCTTGAGTTTCACATTGAACAAGGCCCGGTTCTGGACCATCTGGGACGCCCACTCGCGGCCGTGGACGCGATCGTCGGCCAGAACCGCTTGGAGTTTACATTTTCCGGTCACGCGAATCATGCGGGAACAACCCCGATGTATCTCCGGCAGGATGCTCTCGCAGGCGCAGCGGAGTGGGTCGTGGCCGTGGAAAGCCTCGCGCAACGCACTCAGGGTCTCGCTGCGACCGTCGGATTTGTCGATGCACGGCCGGGCACGACAAATGTAATTGCGGGAGTGGCGCGCGCAACGCTGGACCTTCGCCACACCTCGGACAGCGCACGCGCCGAGGCCCTGGAAGAACTGACTCGGACGGCGGGGAATATCGCCGCGAAGCGCGGGTTATCACTGACCTGGAGAACCCTCTTGACGCAACGCGCCGTTCCGATGGACGGTTTTCTGGTGCAACAGGTTGAGCAGGCCATACGGCAAGCGGGCTGCGAGCCTCATCGCATGGCCAGCGGCGCAGGGCACGACGCCATGATTCTGGCGGAAAAAGTCCCCGCGGCGATGATTTTCTTGCGGACGCCGGGAGGCATCAGCCACGATCCCGCCGAATCGGTTTATCCCGAGGACGTAGCCAGCGCGCTCGGTTGTGGTATGCACTTGCTCGAGCAACTGGCCAGGTCCGAAGAATTTCTGAAAAGGATCGAACGTGAATAACCTGGGTCAAACTGGCAGCGCGCACGAGCACAATCATTTGCTGCTTACTCCAGACACGTTTGTGCGCACGACCCTTCCGGGAATGAAAAATGCTTTCGGCATTGTGCACGTCGGGCCGGCGCTCGGCGCGCGATTCACACAATACACCGTCGAGTTTGAGGTTGGGGGCGAATTGGGTCCGGCGGCTGCGCAGCGGTTTCTTTATGTCCTTGAAGGAGCGATCCTCCTCGAAGCCGATGGGAACGGCCATGAACTTGCCCCGCGCGGATATGCGTATTTGGGCCAGGGGCTAGCGCATCGAGCCGTAGCAAAGCAACAAAGCCGAGTAGCGGTCATCGAAAAGCACTATGACGCAGTTGATGGCGTGGCCGCGCCACGCTTGCTGGTTTCCAGTGAAGACGCGGTTACTTCGCACCCGCTCGATGACGATCCCGACCTGCAGGTGAAATGTTTGCTGCCCGACGACTCCCGATTTGATTTCGCGGTCAACACCATGGTGTATCAGCCGGGGGCCTCGCTAAGCATGGTGGAGATGCACGTCATGGAGCACGGTCTGCTGATGCTAGAGGGAGGCGGTATCTACAGGCTAGGGGACTGCTGGTATCCGGTAAGCGCCGGAGACTATATCTGGATGGGGCCGTGGTGCCCGCAATGGTTTGGTGCAATCGGCAAAGCGCCGGCGAAGTACCTGATTTATAAGGACTGGAATCGGCATCCGCTAACGAGCCCTCGACGATGAGTATTGACGTTGACCGAGACCGCCTGGTCCAGGAAATTGAAGAACTTGCGCAGATTTCCGATGCACAAGCTCCGGCGGTAACTCGAATTGTATTCACGCCCACAGACCTCAAGGCACGTGGTTGGCTGGCAGCTCGATGCGAGGAAGCTGGGCTGGTCGTTCGGCAGGATTCCATCGGAAACATCTTTGCCCGTTGGACCGGGTCCGACGCGCATGCTCCGGCAGTTGGAACCGGTTCTCACATTGATGCGATTCCTAACGCCGGAAGATTTGACGGCGTCGTCGGCGTGCTCGGGGGCCTTGAGGCCATACGGTCGCTGCGTCGCGGCGGACTTCGTCTAAAGCACTCCATCGAATTGCTCGTTTTTACCTCCGAGGAGCCCACGCGGTTTGGCATCGGCTGCCTTGGCAGTCGGTTGCTTTCCGGAACTCTGTCTCCCGATGCCGCGAGAATATTGGCCGACAAAGACGGCGCATCGCTCGAAGAGGTCCGCAAGAAGGCGGGATTCCAAGGAGAACTCGAGCAAGTAAAGCTGCCGCGCGGTTACTACAAAGCATTTGTGGAAATGCACATCGAGCAGGGCCCGGTGCTGGAGCGCCAAAAAGTTCCCCTTGGGATTGTGACTAGGATCGCTGCTCCCGCCAGCCTGAGAGTTTCTGTTGAAGGTGCGGGAGGGCATGCGGGCGGAGTGTTAATGCCCGACCGCAGAGACGCCTTGTGCGCGGCAGCCGAGCTCATTCTTGCGATTGAAAATGCGGCGCAAGCAAGCGGAGCAATTGACACCGTGGCCACGGTGGGCATTTGCGAAGTATTTCCCGGCGCTGTCAATAGCATCCCAAGCCGAGTTCACCTGAGTGTCGATGTCCGAGACACAAGCCTTGAACGACGCGACGCCGTCTTGCGAAGTATACAAGCCGCGCGTGAAGCGATCGCGGCGAAGCGGCAGGTCTCGATCGAGGCGGCCTTGCTAAATGCGGATGCGCCGGCCGAATGCGCGGCGGAGATCATCGAGGCCCTGGCCGATTCCTGTGCCAAGCTCAAGCAGCCGTTCATCCTCATGGTCAGCCGCGCATATCATGACTCGCTGTTTGTTTCACGCATCGCCCCGGTGGCCATGCTGTTTATTCCTTGCCGGAACGGATACAGTCACCGCCCCGACGAATTCGCAGCTCCGGAAGACATTGCACGCGGAGTGACGATTCTCGCTGAGACCCTCGCCGGGCTGGCAGAATGACCTTCGCCAGACGCCCATTCCCGCTACGTCAAACTGTCACAGCGTTGGTAGAGGAACGAGCGTTCCCACTGGGAATGCAGACTCTGTTTCCAGCATTCCTTCTTTCCTTCAAAGTCGATGCGTAGCGTTAACGTGGCGGAGTTAAAAAACCGGCTCGGCAAGTATCTTAGATTCGCCAAGGGCGGCGAAGAGGTCGCGATCCGAGACCGGAACCTTCCCGTGGCGAGGCTTGTTCCTTTCTCGGTGGAAGGTGCCGACGGCCAGGAACTCAACCTGGCTGCGGCGGGAAAGCTGCGCCTCCCGCAGACGCGGCTTGACATTCAGCAGCTTCTGAAAATTCCAACGGGCAGGGTTGCGGAGAATAAGGCCATTCAAGCAGTTGTGGCCGACAGAGACGAAGAGCTGTGAGGGAATTAATCTGGTGCAAGCAAGTTCGCTTCACCCTCTTTTACTGAGAATTCTGTTTCTTCCAAATGCGTTTGCGCGAAGACTTCCGCCGGCAGCCAGTCCCAGGTGTGGGCAAAAATCACGCTGGTTTCCGCCAACCTGCGCAGGAGCTCCCGATGGTTCCGGGCAAGGATTTTGACTCTTCTGCGCTTGTAAGGCGTGACCCGCGCTACCTCCAAAACGATTGCGGCAAGGCTGGCAACTTGTAGTGTCTCCGACTTCGCCAGTTGTTCCAAACGAGCTACGTTCTTGTTGGAAATGTGGGATTGGTGCATGAACCCGAAGATATCGTCACGGTCTTCCACCGCCCGCCGTTCGCTTTTTGGCAAACTCTGGCAGCGTTTGCACACATGAATTTTGTGACCTTTACCGGGAAACTGCTCGTTGGGCCGCATGCACCCGCAGATCCTGCAATAGTGTCCCATTCCAGTTCCTTCCGATGCGAAGTGAGGATAATACCGCAGCGTCCCACGGGGAATACCGACTTTGATGGACGGACTGATTGTGCCGACGGTCCCTTTCGATGCGGAGAATTCTCCGTTGCACCTGTGCCGAATCCACAGAGGCAAGACAACCTTGTTGTCCTGACAAGCGGCGGCGAGACCCTGGATACAGAGTGATTCGTCAACGAGCTTGCGCATGCCCGAAGATAGTGTTCGGATCGTTAAAGCGAGACGAAAAAGCTGGTATCAGGGCCTGCGCAGATGATCTGCCAGCATCTCGGTATAATGACGGGATCGCTCGTACCTGCGGACCATTTTCCGATGGTCGGGGAAAATGGTCAGCGAATTCGGCGGGTCACTCGAGGAAGCGTACAGAAAGGCAAACCAATGGAACTTGATCAATTAGCGAAGGAATTGCGGGAAAGACAGATTTCTCAGGAACCCTGGAAGGAAAGCGAAATGTCTGAAGCGGACTTTCGGAGGAGCATTCTTGAATTGTCAAACGAACAGATGGTCTTGGCATACTGCGAGTGCCGGGAAGGAGATCAGGTGCCACGGGACATAGGGCTCGCGGCAGTGCAGGTAGCCGAATCGGCTGAGGAGTGGCTCGAAATAACCAGTCAAATCGGCCCGAACGGAGAATTGCTATCACGCCCCGAGCCACAAAAGTTCCAATTTTCGCGGGCAAAAGTACTTGCGCTACTAGTCCAGTACCGGCCGGATATGTTCAAAAAGCGGGAAAAGACCGCCGGCCACAATTCGTAGTCTTGGGCTTACAGTGAGGGCACCGACTCGGAGTAGGCGTACTAGAGAGATTCGCGCAAGGGCCGAAGCCCAACGCCGGGCTTAGGCGGGACCTTCATGAATTCCAGCGTCTGTGGGTGTTGAGAGAAGTACAAACCATACGGAAAGGAACGGCAAGCTCTCTCAGTAGATCGCTCTTCGCTCCATGAATTGTGGTCTCGGGTAGTTCAGTGTCGGGCCGATCCTGATATGACTTGAGATCCAAGCTGCCATGGCACCCAACACCATTCCAATCAAAACGAGACTGACTATGCGAGGGATAGAAAAGAAGCGAGATTTCCTGTTTGCCAAAGAAGCGGAGGCCGCGAGCGGCTTGGAGTCATCCAAGACTTCAAGCGGCGCGATAAATACATAGCCTCTCCGCGGAATAGTCTCGATGTAATTTGGACGGAAGGAAGAGTCTTCGAGAACTCTACGCAAGTTATTGATAATCGTTGTAAGACTGAAACTCTTGTCGAGGACTGTGTCGTTTGGCCAAAGAACCCGATAGATTTCGTCGCGTGAGACAACTTCACCTGCTTTTTCCAGAAGCATAACAAGAACCCTGTACTTTTTCCCGGTTAGCTTGATTCTCGAACCGCTCTTGGTTACAAGATCCTTTTGTAGGTCAATGTGGAACGGACCAAAACGGACAAATCGTCTGCCTGTGGAACTCGGGTGATGGCAAGGCGTAGCTGTGCCGGGCTCCGAGGTGTTGCTGCCGCTGGTTGTCAGAGACTCCACACTTTGTTGTCCGTCGCGGGACATCGGCTAACTCCGGGAGACAGCGGTCTCCATGTGCCCAGACAGATGAATAGCGACCCAACAGGAAGCTAGGCCGGATCTCTGCCGCATGAAAGAGATATGTGATGAACAGCCAGCAAAAGCCTATGAGCCTACAATACGCGCGGACGGACAATTCAGCCCCAACTAGCGAATGAAGTTCGTGTCCCGCAGCCAAATTGCCCCCTATCTAGGTTCTAACTGGACGCGGCGACAACGTACGAAGCGCGGTTCAGCCAGAAATAACGCCACGGGAACTTCAAAAATGTAGGATCTCGGAATCCTGCTTTCGTGAAAGCCGTCAACAATTCCTTCTTTGTGTAACGCTCGGCATGCCATAACCACTCGATAAGAACCTTGGTCTCGGCAGTTTTCCGAGTGATCACAATTAGCATGTTGCCGCCCGGGGCCAGTCTCGCGCGGAGGGCGCTTAAGGCGCGGGATAGCTCTTCTTTTGGAAGATACTCGAGCATCGAAACTGATAGGACCAGGTCGTAGTCTGTCCAGGATGATGGCAGAGCTTCGAGAGCGAGTACGTCAGCTTGGCAGAGCCGCACTCCGGTGACGCCCAAGGCGTCCACTACACGCTGAAATCGATCTAGCATCGCAGGGGTGAGGTCGAACCCATCGACTTTCTTGTAATCGAAGTGGTTTTGCCGAAGCGCTTCGAGCAAAACGAAGGTAGCTTTACCGGAGCCGCAACCCGCGTCGAGCACCCGGAGTCCAGGACGAAGAAAGAGTGATCGTTTGAGTAACGCCTGAAGCCCTCGTGGAGACTGGAACGCGCCTATAAAGGCGCTGTAATGATCAGCCCGTCTTGTGTAGAGTTTCTGGACAGCCACACCATTTAACGCCACCGGTCGAGGCTCCCGCTCTGAACTCCGGTGATGTGCGTCACGTGCGGCAGTAATTCGCTCATTCTAGACGGCGAGCCCATGTCGATTGAACCGAAAGCGCTGGCCCTCGCGAAATGCGCACGCGCGCTGTAGCGTTATCATCAGGACGAAACGACCGACCGGACCGTCGCCAGCAAGGTGGATGATGTGGCCTCACTACACATACCCTTACCTATCAAATGGAAGCTTCACGACGTTAACAGCCTGCGGTCCCTTCGCCCCCTCAACAATCTCAAAATAGACGCGATCCCCTTGTTGTAACGTTCGAAATCCGTCCGCCACAATCCCCGTATAGTGGATGAACACATCGGGTTCGTTGTCACGACCGATGAATCCATAGCCTTTGGACTTGTTGAACCACTTGATTGTGCCGTGCAATGGAGTCCGGCTCCAAGAAAAGGCCTGTCGCGGCGAGGATCTCGCGAGAAGGCAACCTTTTGTAAATGTAGACCAGGATTGGACCCTAGCAGCGGGATATGTGACGAAAAATCAAGAAAAGAATGCGTGTTAACAGAACTTGGAGGCGAAAATCCAGCGCTATGCCTCGAAAGCCGTCATTCATTCTCCGGCGAAGCTCTCCGTCCCAACCCAGAAGTGGGCCAGGGACCTCAAGTTGCTCTTGTAGGTGCGCGAGACGGTGTATTCTTTTCCACCCTTGATCCGGAGCGCGTACTCTCCCGTCGTCCAAGGCTGAATCTCTTCAACGTAGGAGCTGTTCACGATCACGGAACGATGAATTCTGATGAATCCGTATGGTTTTAGTTTTTCAGCCATCGTGGAAATCGATTCGCGCAAAAGGTACGAGCCAGAATGCCGCTGCAGCAAAACATAATTGCCCTGGGCCTCGACGATGACGACTTCCATCGGGTCGATGAAAAGAATTTTTCCGTTCGTCTTGATGGCGATTTTGGGAGACTTTGATAAAAGCGTTTCAAGCTGCGGCAGGACCCTGATCAGTTGCGCAGCGCGCTCGCTCTCTGTTCGGCGCATCGCCACGTCCAGGGCCTCGTGAATCCGCTCGGGTGAGAAGGGCTTCAGGACATAATCAACTGCATGCCTTTCGAAGGCCGCGACCGCGTGCTCATGGTGGGCAGTGACGAACACAATCGAAGGAATGGCCCCTACTCGTTTGTTCAGTCGATCGGCAAGTTCCATTCCGGACAGCTCTGGCATATGAATGTCCAGCAGGAGCACGTCGTAGGGTTTCCTTTCGAGCATTTCGAGTGCGTCAACGGCATCGGCTGCCGAATCAAGGATCTCCACATCTTTTCTCTCGGCGACTGCATTCTTGAGGGCGTTTCGAGAAAGAGGTTCATCATCAACAATCAGCACGCGCATCTTGTTCCCCCCTAATGAGCCGGTGCATTCGAAATCGGCCCTCCGCGCCCTTCGTGAGAAGCGATTGCCGGCAACGTAAAGGTGGCGATCGCCGCGCCGTCGCTACCGAGATCGAATGAGAAAGCCGCCTCATCCGCGTACAGGTGTTTCAAGCGAGCTTTCGTATTCTGCAGACCAAGTCCGGTGCCTGCTCGCCCTTTCCCCCCAACACTGTTGCGAATTTGGATTTGCAGGGTACCGTTTACCCGACGCGACATAATCTGTATCCATCCGCCGCTGCGACAGCAAGCCACGCCATGCAAAATCGCATTCTCCACCGGAGGCTGCATGATCAGTTGTGGGACGAGCAATTGGCGCGTATCAGGGTGAATGTCCCAACTTAGTTCAAGCCGGCTCTCCAGACGCATTTTTTGAAGAGCGAGGTAGTCGTCGATAAGCTTCAATTCTTCATCGAGGGTGATGAGATCGGAGGTGCCATATTGAAGAACGGCGCGAAGAAGGCTCGAGACCTTGAGAACCATGGTTTTGGCACGCACTGTGTCTGTGTCGATCAGCGCCGAGATCCCCTGGAGCGTATTGAATAAGAAATGCGGATGAAGCTGACTCTTCAGCGCCTCGAGCTCGCTTGTGGCGAGTGCCTGCTGCAATTCAAGTTCCTGGTCCCTCGCCCGTTTAAAATACTCGTACGCATGCGCGGCCGCGACAATAATGGTGTAGTCCCAGACCAGCTCGGCAAAGACGTAAAAGGTCTCCGCAACCAGTGCGTGGAACGAGCGAGGTTCAAAGTGTTGAGCGAGGGCATTCCAAGGCGGCACTAGAATAAAGCGGAGGACCGCGCAAACGATGATGTAAACGACGCTGCCAAGGACATAGCCAGCTACGCGACGAAACCGAATCGGTTTGGTGATCGGGTAGCGGTGGACGATGGCGAAAGTAGGAGGCGTTAACAGTGCCGCCGCCAGTAGAAAAGCGCCGTCGACAACCACCGCAATCCAGTAGGATGTGTGGAGCCCCCTCTCCCAGATATGGACGATATCCTCCGCCACACCAAAAGAGGCCAGGCCCGTCCAAAACACGATGGACCACAGGTAGGCCAGGGCCACCCTCGTGACTTTTTGCGGCACGCGTCCCATGGGTGTCGATTGTACGCGGAATTGGTGCTGGCAATCGCTCTGCCAGGGACCAATCGACGCAATATGTGGTTGAATATACAACAAACTGGTTCTGCCAGTGATTTTCGCGTGTAAATCGTGGCTGCCGAAGGACTCCTGGGAGCTTTCGTTTTGACGATTGTTGTGCGGATCCGTCGACAGTCGATCGTCTTTACCACGGGTGCACACACCATGGGCACGGCAATCCAGTCCAAGACAGGTCGATCGCGGCACGACTATCTTGCGGAGGCATGGAACCGAACACACTTCAAAAACAGCTCAAGGAAGAGACTCTTGACCCAGTGGACTGGTCGGAGTTCCGTCGGTTTGCACACAGGGTGCTCGACGAAGCCATCGACCACGCGAACGGCGTACGTCAGCTCCCTGTGTGGCAGGGCGTGCCATACTCCGTAAAAGCTGAGTTGCGAGAGCCTCCTCCTCCCGAGGATCCCGAGGGTGCCTTCGCTGCTTATGAAGCCTTCCGGCGGCTGGTTCTCCCCTACACCTACTCGAACATTCATCCGCGAGCCTGGGGCTGGGTCATCGGGGCTGGCACCGCTTCCTCAATCATCCACGAAATGCTGACGGCGGCACTGAATGCCAATGTGTTTGGCACCGAGCAATCGCCCGTGTACGTCGAGGAGCAAGTTCTGAGCTGGTTCAAACAAAAGCTTGGATATCCCGCCGAAGCGACTGGCCTTCTCGTCAGCGGCGCGTCCATGGCGAATCTTATGGGTCTCGCTGTCGCGCTGACTCGAGCTACCGGAGGGGCAGTTGTGCGTCAAGGTGTGCAAGCGTGGCCCCGACCGTTCGCGATCTATTGCTCACGCGAGGCGCACTACAGCATTACCAAGGCGGCTATGCTATTGGGGCTCGGAAGCGACGCGCTTCGCCGCCTTCCCGTTGATGAAAAGTTCCGTTTGTCCATTTCAGACCTGGCCTCGTGTTTGTCCGCGGATCGGCAGAATGGCCGAACGCCACTCTGCGTCGTGGGTGCAGCCGGCACGACGAATACCGGAGCTGTCGATGACCTGGAGGAATTGGCCAAGATCTCGAGCCAATACGGCGTTTGGTTTCACGTGGACGGCGCATTTGGTGCGCTCCTCAAGCTATCGTCATCGTTGGCGCCGTTGGTATCGGGCATTGAAAAAGCGGACTCTGTCGCGTTCGATTTGCATAAATGGATGCATGCCTCGCAAGGCACCGGCTGCATGCTCACACGACACCCGCAATGGCACCAGGCGGCTTTTTCCACGTCGGCCAGCTATACGTCTCCACAAACCAGAGGTATTGCGTCGGCGAACATGAGGCTGCTCGAGTATAGCGTCGAGGGTTCACGCCCGTTTCGTGCCCTCGGAGCGTGGCTTGCGATCAAGGAACATGGCTTCAAGAAATACGCTCGGCTGATTGAACAGAACGTGGCACAGGCACGGATGATGGCCGATTTGGTAAGAGAACAGCCGCAGCTGCGGCTGCTGGCTGCGAATCTAAATATCGTGTGCTTTCAGTTCGTTTCGCCGGGGCTCAAGGAACTCGAGATCTCCGAGCTGAACCGCGAGCTGCTGTATCGCCTGCACGAAACGGGCATGGCAGCACCGTCGTACACGGATCTCAATGGCCGATTCGTAATCAGAGTCTCAATCACGAATC
>Ga0126373_10002607_pt1 | contig 13323 bp, 10 predicted proteins | sample PanSoiMetPlot_11_FD_92545 | JGI IMG/M metagenome (GOLD analysis project Ga0126373, IMG submission 92545) | Tropical forest soil microbial communities from Panama - MetaG Plot_11 | ecosystem: Environmental > Terrestrial > Soil > Tropical forest > Bulk soil | place: Panama | collected 2016-02-17
GGTCCGCGGGAACTTCCCCGAGTTCAGAATCGATAAGTGCCAAGAAGGGTGGCACGAACGGGGTAAAGCGTAAGCGACGCTCAGGGAGTGGGCGCAGCCAGAGCCGGAGCGCGACAACTCTGGAATGCGCCCACTCTCTTTCGCACAGAAATACAAAGGCCGCCCTTCAAAATCCTCAGCAGCAATCCCGATCGGACTCGCCACAAAAGCATCCTAGAAAAGCTGATGATCGGTTCTACTCGCTTCTGTTCTTCCCTCTTCCCTGGGGGCGCTATCTACCGTGGAAAAACGGCTCCCGCGGCTCGTTACACTAGGCCCATAAGGAGAATCGAATCGAGCTCCGCTCTCTATACGAAGGGCTTCGCAAAAGGAGAAACGCAAACAAACAATGCTTGGGGATCGCAAAAGCCAGCGTCGGCTGGGGCACGTCCCAGGATTTAACGCACCACGGCGAGAAAGGGAAGAGCGAATATAACCAGGTGGATAATCCCCTGAAGCAGGTCGTACCCCCGCCGCAATGCTAACAATCAACGTCAGGGCGAGCAGCACCTCCTCCTCGGCGCTAGGGACCAACGGATTGCCGTCGAGAATTCACACGCAGGCAAGGGCCGGGATGGTTAGCACAGTCGTGGCCAGTTCCGACCCAAGGGCGAGGTTCATGCATAGGAGGGTAACCGTTAGATTGCGCCCGCTGCTGACGTAGCAGAGCGCCGATGCAACTTGTGCTTGTTGGGTGCACGCACGCGTGAAGACCTTGCCGCCCTCACCTACTCGCCTGGTCCATGGACTCAATTCTTTGCTTGGTTTTTCGTTTCTGCTTGGGGTTCTGCGATGTGCTGCTTCTCATCCACAGAGAAGAGCAGGTAGTCGCTGAAGCTGTGGCGCCGGTGCATACGCTTTCCTCTCCAGTCGGAATACACTTCGGCGCTCTGGGGTAGCCACAATTGCACATCACGGTCTCTGAATCGCACTGGGCCATATTCAACCACGGTGTGATCGACGAAGAGGCGGATTTCCGGCAGCGTGCTCACCAGATCTGTTTCGATGCGCAGAATCTGATGACTGTCCGCCGCGATCCATGCGCGTCCTCGCAACGCAACTCGATAGGAAGGGCCATCCGCGCCGATCTTATATGCGCGGACGGTGTTCGGCCGGTCCGGCCTCTGGCGGAAGTGCACTTGCCAGGCCGGGATCCCATTCCATTGGCCCAAACCCTCGCAACTCATCGTAAAGTTTCCGGCACTAGTGGGGTGAAAAATTAGTGCCATCGATGGCAGCCCACGTGTTTCGATGCCGTCTGGGAATTGTACAGGCGCATACTTGTTGCTCCGATACTCGATTACGTCGAAGTAACCCGGCCGGTACTGCTCGATGCTCACTTCGTAGTCGAACTTGCGAGTCTCCCGAAGGTCCGGCAATCCCCACTTATTGATGGATTCGTGTTTCAGGGATTCACTGGCCGCGAAGCGGTCCACATTCCTGAGGAACTCCTCGACGCGCTCTCCGGCCTTCTCCACTACCTCATCCAACGCACACGCGACGCCCGGTTCAACGGGCGGCATCTTCTCATCCACATCGGGAGGCAACCAGTTCGACGGCAGCGGCAGCGAAATTGCTAGCTCTGTCGCCGTTGCTGGTTTGACTTCGGCAGGGGTCGCTTCCTTAGCGGGGATGATGAGCTTGGCCGGGGCCCGCAAGCTCTCGAGCTGCGTGCGGGCGGCAACGTCGTTCGGATGGTCCTTAACGTATTCTTCGAGAACCTTAACCGCGCGTTCTTTGTTTCCGCCTTCCGCCAACGCTCGCGCCAGTAGCCGCTGCACGATCGCGGCTTGCCCATGTCCGAGTTCCAGCGCGTGCCCTGCTTCCTGGGTGGCCTTTTCCGGCAAATGCTCTTTCAAGAGAACGTCTGCGAGGATCGCATGCGCACGCCAAGAGTTGGGGTCAGCTTCCACTGCCCGCTTAGCGTACGTTTCGGCTTCGGTGAGTTTTTGTTCCTGCACGAGCGCCTCGCTCAAAGCCAGCAGCGCAGAAACGTATTTGGGATCAAATTCCAGGGCCTTCTCCCAATAGGACTCAGCCTTCTCTTGATCCTTCACTTCCATGAAATAAACACCGTAAAGATAATTCACCGCGGGATGATTCGGAGCCTTGGCGTAGGCTGCTTCGAGGTGACTCCGGGCCTGCTCTGGCTTGTTCATGCGCAGTGCTTCCAGAGCCTTGCCCAACTCCTTCTGGACTTTCGGGGCAAGAAGCATCTGCAAGGAGCCCGCGCTGGTTTTTCCACTCACCGCCGGCTGCATGTCAATAATGATTGCCGACGATCCCGAATCGTAGAGTCGGAATTGTTTGGCAACTGTTTCATAACCGGGTGCAATCACCTGAATGGTACAAGTGCTTACAGGAACCCTGGTGAAGTCGACGCTGCCACCCATCGTTGAGCCTTGCCTGAGAACCTGCCCTGTGGGGGCCACCAAACTAACCACGGCCGGCACATCGATGGGCCCGCCGTCCGCTCCCATCACGTAAATGTGTATATCGCCCGCACCGCGTCGGTTCGCCGGACTAGAATTCGGCGATGGCCACTGCGCGAAAACGGCATTAGGGAGACACACCGTGCAGAAGAGGAGCAGGAAAACAAGATACTCCGTGATCCGGAACACCGTGACCGACCCGACTCGCTGACGGAGAAACTTGCTCACGTTCCTGCTACCTCTTGTCCCACATTTTTAGACGAAACGTCGGTGCCCACACACCTGTCAAAATCACTAGGAGCTTCGTCCTGCTGAGTTGAACTCGCGATGACTAGCTACGCTTGATCGGTGCACGAATGAGTCGCCTTCCCGTGGTTGGATTCACGAGGCCAAATGAGCGCCAAGATCATCAAGGCTAATCGGTCGGTGAACCGTTCCAACTGTCAAAACTGTCAGTGTCGGCTGAGCCAACTTTCCGGTACTGTTCGCACAGTAGCGCCCCAGTGATCGGCGGAGGGCGTTTGAGCAGGACCTACTTTGGGAGGACCGCAATGCTTTTCCAAGGGGGCTTTAGTTTCGCGAATTTCTTGATGGATGTCCTGACGGTGTTCGTATTCATGGTTTGGTTCTGGCTGCTTATTACGATTGTGAGCGACCTGTTTCGACGTCAGGACATTTCCGGCTGGGGTAAGGCAGTCTGGGTAATATTCGTACTCCTAGCTCCTTACATCGGTGTATTTGTCTACATGATCTCTCAAGGCAGAGGAATGGACGAGCGTGGCGCGGCGCGAGCCCAGCGCGCACGCGATGAGGTTAGGCAAGCGATTGGTTTCAGCATAGCAGATGAAATCGAAAAGCTTGATCGGCTCAAGAAATCAGGATTCATCTCTGACGATGAATTCGCGCGTGTTCGCGCCAGGCTAGTGCAGTAGTCGGTCTTTGGGCTAGCCTGAACGTTGGAGTGAGGAGGAGTCAGCGTCCAAAGATGAATCTTCAGGCCTGCTTCTCATCTTCGGTACGGCGCGACTACCCAGTTAGTTCCGCAAACTATCCATGTATGGGCCTTAGATATTCGAGTTACCGGGAGCGGTGTTCATCATGAGCTAGCCTTCCCGCCAAGGCTTGCTCTCGCTTTCGACGGCTGTTGTTCTGTCAATCTCTCGCTGCGGGCCGCTGCTGAGTGAATCATTCTAAGCGCCGGACGGTTTGCCCGCGGTACAGCGGCAGCCGGAGGCAGACTCTTGGGCCGCATTGCTAGGCGACATCGATAAGGGCGCAAGGGCTGGACCGGCCACATCGCTTGAGATCACTCGTGAGCGGGGCCGTCAGAACAGCCGAAGCACCACTGCGTGACGCGGCCCGTATCCACATGAATAAATCCTGAGCGAGGATAGTATCCGACCCCTCCGCGGTGAAGCGACAGAGCAGCACTTCGAAGATCGAGTGTGGAGACTCCTGGGAGGCGAATATCGATTGCCTTCGCTTGCATATGGAGACTGTGCTTGGCAACGCCGGCGGTGTGGGCCCGCAGGAATTCGTTGCTCCAAGGCGAGCGATACCCGCAGATGACGGCGATCTCAGCATCGGGCTTCCCTGCGGCGGCGGTAAGATCCGCCAGGAGATCAAACAGATGAGGATCGTAATGAATCTCTTGGCCGGTGCGGTGGTCACGCAAAAAGTGATCCAGCTTGGCGAGGGCGTCGTCGAGATAAACATTGCCACGCCGGTAGACTATGTCGATGCGCTCGCCGGTGTGAGTATGGAACAGGCGTAAACGGTGTTCTACAGGCGCATCTGGCCGCGCAGCCACGGAATTCTTCACTACCGGTGACAACAGAGGAACAAACCCACAAAGAACAACAATTGCAAGAAACCGGGATGGGAACACTGTGAATCGATCTCCGTAAAACTCTTTGACAGAGTGGCGGACCTGCCGGAAGGCGACCTGCCTACTTCTCGAATTGTATCCTTCTCGATGCTAATACTCCGACTTTATTATGTCGTTGTCTTCGGGCAATCAGAACTTGAACCCAGCTTGGGCAAACTGACGGGAGCGGGGCTACGAGATGATTCCCTTGCGGACGGCGTAAAGTGTCAATTCCGGAACGCCTTTTAAGTTCAGCTTCTGCATGATATTGGAGCGATGAGTCTCGACCGTGTACACACTGAGGTTCAGAAGATTAGCCACTTCTTTGTTCGATTTTCCCTCCACCACGAGCTGCAGAACTTCCCGCTCGCGCGGAGTCAACAGATCGTAGGCGTCCTCCGCACCCGAGCGTTTCAGCTTGCGTATGTAATCGTCCAAAAGAACTTTGCTCACCGCCGGGCTAAAGAACGATTTGCCGCGCGCGACGGCACGGACCGCTGCGATCAGGTCAGATTCGGCAGAATCCTTCAAGAGGTAGCCCTTCGCGCCGGCCTTCAGGGCCCGCAGAACATAGCTTTCGTCCGGATGCATACTCAGCACAATCACCGCGATCTCCGCGTGGGTCTGCGTGATTTGATGGGCAGCCTCGATGCCGTTGAGATTTGGCATGCTAATGTCCATGACGGCGACATCCGGCCGCAAAGACCTTGCGAGCGCGACAGCTTCCCGGCCATCGGCCGCCTCCCCGACAACGATGAGATCTGGTTGCTGCTCGATTAAAAGCCGCAGCCCGCTCCGCATTAGCTGATGATCGTCGGCGAGAAGAATTCGAATCTTTTTCATGAGACTAGGCGGATTTGGCCGGCTCGAAAGGGAGTTCCGCAACGATCGTGGTGCCGTGTCCGGCGCGCGACTCAATCTTCAGCTTGCCGCCAAGCCGCTTCACGCGCTCTTCCATACCGAGCAGGCCCATACCGCGCATGCGCTGCGGATCAAAGCCCTGGCCCTCGTCCGTGATTTCGACTTCCAGCTTTTCGGTGACCTCCCTCACCGAAACACGCGCATGCTTGGCAGATGCGTGAGCCGCGGCGTTGTTGAGCGCCTCCTGGACGAGACGGTAGACGCAAATCTTAATCTCGTCAGGCAACTGCTCGGAGACCATTTGCGAATGGACTTCCACCTCCATCTCGCCGCGCCGCGACACTTCGCGCGCTTGCCACTCCAGAGCAGGAATCAGGCCCAAGTCGTCGAGCATCGAAGGTCGCAACAGTAGCGCGATATCGCGAACCGTCTTGACGGAGTTCTCGGCGAGGCTCTTTAAGCTCGAAATCCGCTCACGCATGGCTTGTTCGTCCGCGGGCGCGAGTTTCGCCAACCGCCCCAGCTCCACCAGAAGGGCTTCCAGTGCCTGGCCCACTTCGTCGTGAAGCTCACGAGCGATGGACCGGCGCTCCTGCTCTTGGATATCCAAGATCCGCGCGGACAGTTTCTCCAGTTCGAGGCGGCTGTCCGCGAGCGCCAGATAACGCTCCCGTCCCTGGCGCTCGAGATGCAAGATATAGAAACTTCCGAGCAGTGACAGGAGTAGTCCTGCCGCTAAAGCCGCAAGTAGCATGGACCTGAGCCAGGATTGCAGCGAGGAGAACCTCGCCAGTAGATCCTGGTTGCTTTTGGCAAGCTCCTCGCTATTCAAGGAGGCAATTTGTTGCGAAACCTGGAGGATGCTCAAGCTGCGCGGCAGGAGCTGTTCCTGGATAAACTTCGAGGATCGCGTCTTGCGATGGTCCGGAGTGAGAGACAACATCACGGAGGAAATGGTCTCTTGTTGGGAAAGACTGTCTTCGATCTCCCGGAGTAATTGCCGCTCCCGGGGTCCACCGTCCGACGGGTAGCGGTGAAGGGCAGAATGAGCTTTCGCGGCACGCTGGGCAATTGCCGTACCCTCCCCGCGTAGCGCTGCTGCTTCATTGTCCAGAAGGAACTTTGCCAACTCGTCGTCGTAGATATGTACAGAAATCACCACCTCGGAAAGCGCCTGAGTGCGACTCAAGAAGCGGCTGGTAACTTGTTGTTCGACGTCATGAAGTTGGCGCAGGGAGAGCAACGCGCTCACTCCCGCCAGGAGCATAAGAGCCAGTAATCCACCGAACGCCAGGAGCAGCACCTTGCGCAGCCCCGGCTCGGACAAACTGGGCCCGGGCGCTTTCTGCGGAACACCAGGCTGGGGCTTATTCGTGTCCATACTAGTGAACTGCCAGAACAGAATACCAACTTTAGGCGACCGGGCAGAAGCTAGGCTCGAACCGCAGGGCATACCCATTGGTGGGGACCCCATCTCCCCATTTGTAGGGAGAATCACGCCTGTGCTTCTTCGCGTCTGAACTAGAGGAAGCTGGCCTGGTGTGGCCAATCGAGGCCTGCGGGCCAGCCAGAGATCTGTTAGGAGGCAAGGAATGAATCGAATCAAGTCTTGGATTAATTCAAGACCTGCCGTTATTGGATTGGGTTTTTTTGTAGGCGCCGTTGGATTGGGCGTGGCTCACGAAAAGATGTCCACGAACAATCCTCCAGCTTCACTGAAGCTGGCTGACGCCAATGGAGGTCCGAGCCGGAACAGCTATGCTCCGGTTCTAAAGTCGGTTTTGCCCGCGGTGGTAAATATATCGTCGTCGAAGGTCGTCCGGGCGCAGTCGGAGTCCCCTGAAGAAATGATGCCGTTCTTCCGCCAGTTCTTTGGCGGCGAAGATGGCCAGGGAAACTCTGCTCTGCCACAGCCTCGGGATCATCGTGAGAAGAGCCTGGGCTCAGGCGTTGTCGTTAGCCCGGAAGGCTATATCCTCACCAACAATCACGTCGTCGATGGCGCGACGGATGTACGCGTCACGCTTTCTGACAAGCGCGAATTTAAGAGCCGTGTTGTTGGCACTGACCCCAAGACAGACATAGCCGTTCTGAAGATTGAGGCCGGCAACTTGTTCCCCATCACCATAGGAGACTCATCTAAGGCCGAAGTGGGCGACACGGTGTTGGCCATTGGTGATCCCTTTGGGGTTGGAGAGACGGTTACCAAAGGCATCGTTAGCGCCACGGGCCGCGGTAACCTCGGCATTGAAGACTACGAGGACTTTATCCAGACCGACGCGCCCATCAATCCGGGCAACTCCGGCGGCGCACTGATCAACGACCGCGGTGAGCTAATCGGCATCAACACCGCGATCATCACTCACGGATCCGGTGGCAATCAGGGCATCGGCTTCGCCGTTCCCTCGAATCTCGCTCGCACGGTCATGGAAGAGATTTTGAAAAACGGCAGAGTGACGCGTGCCTACCTGGGCATTTATCCGCAGGACGTCACCGCTGCGATGGCCAAAGCGTTCGGAGCAAAAAACCCCGGTGGTGTTTTGGTCGGCGATGTTAGTCCGAACAGTCCGGCGCAAGCCGCTGGCCTGCAACGGGGAGACATCATCCTGGAGGTAAATGGCAAGCCAATGACGGACAGCAACCAACTGCGCATGACCATATCGATGATGCAACCCGGTTCGGAAGCCAAACTAAAAGTGGTGCATGATGGCAGCCAGCGCGAGCTCACGATCAAGCTGCATGAGTTGCCCACTGAACAGGCCGAGAATAACCAGGAGACAGGCGACCAGCAGCGGACCTCCGCGGGTATCGAAGTCGCCAATCTGACTCCGGATACAGCACAACAGTTGAACCTCCCTCCGACGACAACCGGTGTGGTGGTGAAGCGCGTGAACCCATCGAGCCCGCTGGCCGACTCCGGACTCCGGGAAGGCGATGTCATCCAAGAAGTAAACCATCAACCCGTCAAGAATGTCTCGGACTTCTATAACGCCATGAACAAGGATGCCGGCAATCCCTTGCTCCTGGTGAATCGCGGCGGCCGGACACTCTTCATCACCGCCTAGTATCAAAGCTGTCGATCCCTCTCGCTGGGGCCCCAGTCGGCGAAAGCTGGGACCCCTGGCGAGGGCCATCACTGGCGCAACTAGAGACAAGCTCAACCTCGCCGAAGAAAGTTTTCCAAACTACAGGAACGTACATGACCATGCTCGACAAAGAAGAGGAAATTATCTCGCTCAGCTCCAAACAGCTGGAACAACTTCGCAAGGAACTCCGCGAATATATCTCACGGCAAGAACTCGGCCACCCCTGGCAGTTGGAAGCCTTGGATCGCATCTTCATGGTTTCGCAGCTACACCCCGCAGCCTTCTATCGGCTCTGGATTCAGCCGCTGTTGGCCGCGGGCCTGAGCCTCGAAGAAGCCATCGCTCACATCGTGGCTTCCTACTTCCAGCCCAATTGAGCCTGCTTCGTTCTTGGGCACAAGCTGTATTCCCGGATGCCGATACGAAGAATGGGAACTGTTAGTACTTACAGCTGCGTGTTCTTGGGTTCGGCCTTAGACTTGCCAGGACTGTACGTGACGAACGCTCCAGGTGCTTCAATTCAGCGTTGCTTTGCCTTAAACAAACCGCCAAGCATCTCGAACCCGGCCGGGTGCGATCACCGGAGAAAGGAACGGTACGTGGGCCAAAAGGCATTAGCCGTAGCGATTTTGGGTTTGCTGGCTTCTCCCGGAGTTCCCGCCCAGAAGCCGGGAGCTGGAACGATTATCTCGATGAGTTCGGTCGAGTGTGGCTCGAAGAAAGAGAACAAGAAGACATCTACTCCTTTATGGTGTCAGCAGTATGTGGTGCGCACATCGACTGCCGAATATCAGATTCGCCAGCCGAAGCCATCCAAACAGGAAATTCTGCCGGCCAACACGCCAATTCAATTTACCCTTGACAAGGACCTGATGAAGTTCAAATTGAACGGCAAGAAATATGAGTTCCGTGTAGTTGGTTCGGCAGCGCTCCAGTCGCCGTGATTGTCTGCGACGCAATACCGGGTCCTGATCGCAACCACCACAGCACTCCCCTCGAAGATCGCGGTCGGCAGGAACTTCGGCCCTTGGCGGGCTAGGCGAGAGTCGATTCCGGCCAGAACTCCATGTCTGTCACTTTTGACAGGTCCCGCCAATCCCAATCCCCGCTTTAATTCAATCTTATCCTGCCGTATCCCACCCTCAGGTACTGTGCGGAACAAAGGAGGAGAGGGGCACTGGATTGGCCGATTAGCGTAGCAAAGGTCGACGATGACGAACCGCGTTTTCGAGCCCCGGGTATCCCAGATGATTCGCGCGCCAGCAAGACAACTGTTGTCGTCCGTTGTGTTGTTGCTGGCGACGCAGGTCTACCCACAATCAGTCGGTCCGGTGTTCCCCAATCCCGGCAACGCCCACATGTCCCGCGACAAACAGCGCCAGCTCGGTCTCGAGGCTGCCGCTCAGGTCTATCAGCAGATGCCGGTCCTGCCGGACAACAGCCCCGAAACGCAATACATCCGGCAACTCGGCCAGAAGCTGGTGGCCACCATCCCGCCGGAATACTCCTGGCCGTTCGAGTTCCATGTCGTCGCGCAGAAAGACATCAACGCCTTCGCGCTGCCCGGCGGACCGATGTTCATCAACATCGGAACCATTACTGCCGCCGCCAACGAGGCAGAGCTCGCCGGTGTCATGGCGCACGAAATGTCGCACGTGTACATGCAGCACTCGGCGAAACAGGCCAGCAAGGCGCAAACCACTGGCCTGCTTGCCGGAATCGCCGAAGCGGCTCTTGGCGCAACAGTAGGAGGAACGGTCGGAGAGCTTGGGCAGATGGGAATTCAAATGGGGACCCAAGGGCTCATGTTGAAGTATTCCCGCGGGGACGAATCGCAGGCCGACGCCGTCGGCGCCGTGATCCTCTACAAGGCCGGTTACAACCCAAAAGCCCTCGCCGATTTCTTCAAGACCCTCGAATCACAGGGCGGCCAGGCGCCGCCGCAGTGGCTCAGCGACCACCCTAATCCTGGCAATCGCGAGCAGGCCATTGAGCAAGAAATTAGGAATTGGCCGCCGCAGAATTATGCCAGCAATAGTCCCGCTTTTCAGAGAGCACGTGAGCACGCCATGGGAGTAAAGGCCTACACGGGCGAGGAGATCGCGCAGGGCGCAAAGTCCGGAAGATGGTCTGCACTCAACCAGAAGAATGGGGCAATCTTTAACCCAACCGGTGCGAGTGCGGTACGCACCAACGCATCGACCCTCGCTTCTAGTTCTTCACCCAAGGCTCCTGCGATGTCATTGCAGAGCGTTCTCCCAAGCCAACGTATGCTCACCGCCGATCTTGGTCCCGTAAAAATTGAGTATCCCGAGAACTGGGTGGTTATGATGCCCAAGCAGCGAGGACAGTCCGTCACCATCGCTCCGCAGGCCGGGATCACAGACAATGGTGTCGGTTACGGTGTGGTGCTTAACGGCGTTGGGCCGCCCAAGGGTGGGCGCATGAGCATCGACGAGGTCACCCGCCAACTCGTCCAGGATATGGAGCAGAACGAAGCACTCGAGCCGGTGGGCGACGCACAACCCATTACCGTAGGCGGGGTTCAGGGTCGCTCAGTTACCTTGCATTCCGTTTCGCCCTTCGCTGCAGCCAACGGTCAGCCGCAGAAGGAGCGAGACTGGCTCGTGACTGTCCCGCGATCCGACGGCTCTGTTATCTTCATGGTCTTTGTGGCCCCGCAGTCACACTTCGAGCGCTTCCAACCAACCTACCAGGCGATGCTGAATAGCGCGCGGTTCTAACGTCGTTCACGTCTCCGTCTTTCTAGCCCCAACGCTCGAGTACGCGGCGCAAAGAGAGCCACAGCGTGTGTTGAAAACAAGAGACTTGAGACCATGTCTGGCTGTTTTCACGTCGGCCCTGCGCCCGAAGGGCGAGGGGTCCTCGCCGAAGACGAGATTCGAAGCAGGCTCCTGGTAGTTTTGACAGCTTTTTCGCCCTCCGCAAAGCCATAGCCTTCGCCACGCCTCTCAAGATGGGGGTTGGCGCAGGAGGATCTGAGTCTCACGAGAGTTGGAGACGCGGCCGAACTCCCCGTGAGACGAAAGCTGGCCGCAGTGCTATCGCGGCCAATGTACTTGCTGAAAGCTGAGTTTCAGCGGGTTTATAGCATCACTCGACTCTGAAGGAGACATTCAATGGTCAAACGCCTGGCAACAATTATGACTTTATCTTCCTGCTTCTCAGCACCGCTTTTTGCCCAATCCCAGCACGCGAGCAGTCCAACGTCGGCGCCTCCCGCGACACAACAATCGCAACCGTCGTCCCCCGCCCAGAGCCTTGGCATGTTTGCATATCCGAAGAAGCAGCAGACCGCAGACCAACAGCTGAAGGATGAGAACGCATGCTATGCTTCAGCCAAGCAACAATCAGGAATCGACCCCCAGGCTCCGCCTCCAGCAACCAAAACTGACGAGCAGAAGAAAGCAGAGCAACAGGCCGCTGCGGACAATGCCAAACAGGCTAGAGGAGGGCGTGTAAGGGGTGCTGCCAGGGGCGCTGCCGGAGGCGCCGCCATCGGGGCAATTGCTGACGATGACGCGGGTAAAGGAGCGGGCGCTGGAGCCGCCGCGGGAGCTATGGTCGGTGGTGCAAGGCAAAGGCAAGCCAACAAAGCGGCCAAGCAGCAGGCAGCACAGACAACTGCGCAACAACAACAGCAGCAGGAAGCGCAAGCAAGGGCCACGTACCAACAGGGTATCGACGGCTTCAAGCGAGCATTCTCTGCATGCATGGACGCGCGCGAATACTCGATCAAGTGACCGTCTTCGCTTGAGTTCCGGAAAACGTCCGCCCGAGCCCTCGAGTTGCTGGTCGATGCGGCAGGGCTTCCCCGAACACGAGGCCAAATACGCTTTCAACGCCAGAAACAAGCGGAAACTTCGTTCCGTTAGCGGATCACAAACCTACGGGTCTGACTTCGATTGTTCGGCAGCCTTTTGAGTTAGCGGACCGTATTGACGGGTAAGATAGAGAATAGTCGGAGTGACTTCGAATGCCATCTTCTCGGATTCAGCCGCCGGGGGTGTCGCCTTAAACTTGAGGAGATGCAACTGATCGTCGAAGGGGTCAACTTTGATGCGCGCTCCGAGGGGCAAAGCGACTGCGGACGCGGCAGTCGTAACACTGGCGGTTTGACCAGTCGACGGTTGAGCACATGGCGCACCCTTGGCAACAGTCCAATTTGTGAGGATGCTGTTCCCTAGGTGCGGGCGAACCAGGTTAGGGATCTCCCGGGAGCGGCTGTGGAGGGCTTGGAAAAAGCACTGCGCGGTGTTCAGCTGGTCCTTGTATGGGGACTTCATCAACAGCTCTGAGCCTTTCTGGTTTGCCGCACGTTCCTGTGCGGGGGGCCGAGAAAAGCCGAAGCGACGATAGGTGTCTTTTTCGTTGACGCGAAGCCGATTGAAAAACGCGAATTCTGTGTCCATTGGGTGTCCAAGCACGACGTGAGCGAGTTCGTGTGCCAAGATTGCGGCGAGAGTGGCCTCGTCGGGAAGCACATCCAGTAAGCCACGACTCAGGACAATGGTGTGGCCCATGGCGTAGGACTCGAAAGTGGAGGTCATGAGCACGCGGCAGCGGATCTGCGGGTCGACATCCAGGCCATTGCTGATTTCCAGATTGTTGATGACTACTTCGAGAATCTTGTCGATCTCGCCGGGTGGCGCGAGCAAACCAAGCTTCTCCAAACTTTCGATGACGTTGTCTTCCGCCTCGTGAGTCCAGAAGCGTTCGGCCTGGAGCGGAGAATAGTCGTTGGTGTTTTCCGTTTGATCGCCTACCGGAGCTTCGATGAGTATTTTGCTCAACTCTTGCTCTTTGGGAGCGACGCTCAGCGAGTACCCCCACAGGCGCGTCTGTGCCCGAAACGCCGGGAGTATCTGCCTCCTCGCCGGCGGGTACTGGACACTACCTTCTTCACAGAAGATAGCGGCAGGCAGCCACTGGTTTTTTCCTGCGTTCTCGCGCCAGCTGTCGAAGCTAAAGTAGTGGCTGAAGACTGACGAGCCGTTGTAGATGCCATTGAAACGCA
>Ga0126373_10002608_pt1 | contig 13323 bp, 12 predicted proteins | sample PanSoiMetPlot_11_FD_92545 | JGI IMG/M metagenome (GOLD analysis project Ga0126373, IMG submission 92545) | Tropical forest soil microbial communities from Panama - MetaG Plot_11 | ecosystem: Environmental > Terrestrial > Soil > Tropical forest > Bulk soil | place: Panama | collected 2016-02-17
GGAACTCCGGGCGGTTGATGTCCGCATCCACCCGCCAGCCAAGCTGGTCGCGGTAGAAGCCCAACGCCTTGTCGACGTCCGAGACCGGGATGGTGACGACCTCGAGATTGACGTTCACGATTGCTCTCCCTTCGCTCGGGTGACACGGTCTGTTACGGCTGTAGATGATCCCAGGATCCAGGCCTGCTTCGCGCCTGTGTGACCCTGGTCCGCCACCCGCGCCGGGCCTGAACCCCTCACCCGGCAGGCGGGGGCGCGACTGGCCGTCGCGTAAGCGCATGGTTTGACCTGCATCCCCAGGCCAAGTAAGGCGCCCTGCCGAGCGAAGGAGGAATTCCCCATGTCCGACAAGAGCGATGCAGTAGTCCAGGACGGCGCGCCGAGATATCTGGCCAGTGGCGATCCCACCCTCGCCGACTATTACCCCGCCTGGCTGGACAACCTCGCTGACGACGTCACCATCGAGGGCTCGATGTTGGACGGCGCCGCGCAGGGCGCAGACGCCGCCCGGGCCATCGTGGTCGCGATCCGCGCGGTGTACGGCGATTCCCAGGAATTCCACTTCGTCGGCCCCATCGGTGACAACGGCTGGCTCGAGGACTACATCGCCCAGGTCAGTGGCAAGCCCATTGGCTGCATCAACTTGGTAACCCGGAACGCCAGCGGGCAGACCCAGCACATCGTGGCCAGCTATCGGCCCCGCAGCTCGGTGCTGCTCTTCGCCGACCTCCTGGGCGAGAAGTTTGCCGGAACCCCCCTTGCGAAGTACTTCATCTCAGGAGGAAGTACCGCATGACCGACCTGAGCGGACGGTCCTACGCAGTCTGAGCGTGCGGCGAAGCACTCAGGTGCGTTGGTTCCAGCGCTGCATGGCGTGGCTGAGGAGTAGCTCGGTTTGCGCGACGCGGTCGGGCGCATCGATGAGGTCCCAGTCGTCCTCGACGAGCCTTGCGATGTCCCAGTAGGGGTGGTGGTGCTGTCCGGAGAGTTGTTCGTAGGCGGCGACGAAGGCATCGCCGACCGCTGGGCCGGCCCACTCGGCGAGGTTGAAGCGGCAGGTGGCGATGTCTATGCCCACCGGTCCGGTGCAGGCGTGGGCCCAGTCGACCAGGCCGGTCAGCCGGCCACGTCGCGAGAGCACGTTTCCGGGATGGAAGTCTCGGTGGATGAACCGCGGCTCGTACGGCGGCTCGCCGGTGTGCCAGACGTGCAGAGCGCGATTCCACAGGTCTGGGTCACGGCACCCTGCTGGTGGCCTGGTGCAGGTGGCGCGGCACCAGGGGAAGTAGTGGTGCTCGAACCCGGCCGCGGAGACGTTGTGAACGTCGGCGGCGAGTGCGGCAAGCTGCCACGGGTCCGGCGACGGGTGCGCCCGCCCAGCGACACGGGTCATCAGGATCGCCGGCGCCCCGTCGCCGGCTTCCCGGCCCGTGACGTCCGCCGCGACCACCACAGGAACCGGCAGCTGCTGGCCAGCCGCAAGATCGAGTGCGGCGAGTTCGCGCGCCGGCGCCTCTGGCTCCTCACGTCGAAGCTGTTCCCAGACGTAACGCCGAAGCACCAGCCGCCGCCCGTCGGCCAGGCGGACCGCATGTACCGCGGTGGAGGAAGCCCCAGGCAGCCGATGCACATCGACGACTGCGGAGCCACAGCGTCGGCCAACCCAGGCACGCACCGCAACCGGTACGCCGGTGCGCCGCAACTGGAGCGGCAGCTCGGAGACGACTCGCTGGTTCGGATGTCGCCACGCGCTCATCAGCCGATCCTTGTCCCGGGTCTTAGCCGCCAGGCCGGGCGGGGCAGGCCGAGAGCGCTCATCTGACGCCGTCGCCGTCGCCCGCTTACCGGATCGCAATGTAGCCTGGGCGATCTGTTGCACGGAGTTGCCAGGCGGAGGACGGGGCGGCTGATGCAGACGATGCTGGAAGTGTTGTTGATCAGTTGTTTGGTGTCGTTCGCCCTGATTGTGCTCGGGGTCGTGATCGGCTGGCGCGCTGTGCGGCGGCTGCGTCGCACCGCGCGCAGGCGTCTCGCTGCGGCTGGCATGCGCGCCGCGCGGCGCGCCGTGTCTAGTCGGCCGGACGGGCCGCTGGGTGTCTGGTCGCCGCCGCACGGCACCAATTCGGGTGGGCTAAGTGCGCTCGCCGGTGGCGCGTACGTGTCGGCTCGCGCATGGCTGCCCGGACCGGCGCGGGCGGTGTGGGTGCTGTGTCGCGATCTGGACCGTGACGTCGCGAGCGCCGTGTTCGCGGTGCGCGCGGCCGCGCAGGCCGGTCGCCCGGTCCAGGAATTGGAGGGCAGCGTCGCGTTGCTCGCCGAGCACGCACGCGATGTCCAGTTGGATCTGCGCGTGATCGCGACCGAGCCCGACGCTGCGGTGCGGGCGGGCCTACTGTCCGCGCATGCGGACCGGGCCAGCGTTATCCGGCAGACCTGCGCGAACGTACGGGCGGCGGTACTTAGCGGCGGCTCAGTCTCGCGGCAGCCGTCGCTCGAGCGGATGGTGACCGACGTGAACGACGCCGCACTCGCGGTACGCCTTCGTGCGGCCGCGTACACGGAGCTTTCCCGCCGGTAAGGATGGGACGCGGCACCGCTCGATAAGTTGCCGGCATGGCCGAACCCGTTGATCTGTCCTGTTCGACCTCGGCGGCGTGCTCATCGACGTCCCCGGCGTGCAAGCGATGCTCAACCTGACGGGTATCGCGAGCGAGGACGACCTGTGGCGGCGCTGGCTGATGTCCCAGTGGGTTCGCCGCTTCGAGAGCGGCCGTTGTACCGAGGCTGAGTTCGCTCACGGGGTAGTCACGGAATGGCAGCTTGACCTTAGCCCGGCAGCATTCCTCGACGCCTTCCGCAACTGGCCGAACGGGCCGCTGCGCGGCGCTGAACAACTGGTCACGGAGACCAACGCCCGAGTCCGTACGGGTTGTTTCAGCAACACCAATGCGCTGCATTGGGATGATCACATCTCCACCTGGCCGTTGATGGACCTGTTCGACCATTTGTTCCTGTCATTCGAGATGGGCATGCTCAAGCCGGATGTCGCAGCTTTCACCCAGGTCGCGGCTTCACTGCCCGTACCGGCCGAGCGGGTGCTGTTTCTCGACGACAACGCGCTCAATGTGGCGGGCGCCGCCGCCGCAGGCTTTGCCACCGCCCGCGCAGTTGGTGTCGACGCGGCTCGCGAGCGTCTCGTCGAGGTCGGCGTCCTCAGCCCCGCTACCGAAACTCGCTAGCCGAACACGCCCCGGGTGTCCAGTACACCTGGCCAGCTGTATTTCCGAGCGAGTACGCGCCTCCTGAAGACCGATGGCCCCAAGGCGCACAATCGGGGGTGGTTGCTCATGGACGGGCGTGTCGTGCGCCGTTGCAGTCCTTTCCTCGTGCTGGCTGCCTTGCTGCTGGTCGGCTGCGGCACCCATCACGCGTCGCCGGATAGTGCGACGCAGTCGACGGTCGCCATCGATACGGCGCCTGCGACCGAGACGTCGACGACCGAAGCACCTCAGCAGGGCGGCGGAGGCGGCATCTCGGTATCGGTTGCGTCGTTGCCGATTGGCGGGAACAGCGGTGGTGTCGGCGCGGTGCAGTGCGCTGACGTCAACCTGATCGGCGCGCCCGACCCGTTCCCGTCGGACGTGACGATCTCGGTAACCGGGTTCAGCCTCGATCCGGACGGCGTATTTCAATTCGGCGGCGATCCCGCGGGGTGCGGCATACCGAACGAGGTGGCCTGCCAGTCGTCATGGACATGGAGCCCAGGCTCCACCGCAGGCTGCCTGGTAACGGTCACCCAGGTCGTCGACTCCGAGGAGACGGTCACCCTCGACCTTGCCGGCGCTGTGCACTGCGAGCAGCAGGCCTCGTGCGACGCGATCACCAAAGCCGGCGGCAGCCAGATTTCGTTCACAGCGCAGCCGGGAGTGGTCTCGTCGAGCGCATCCGAGTCGAGCGCCGCTGAGTCGAGCTGAGTTTGGTGGCCGACCAGCCCGCGCCGCAACGCAGCCAAGTCGAACGATGGGTCAGCTTTGGAGCGACGATCGTCGCGCCGATCACGGTGCTGTCGGCCGTGCTGTTCTACTTCGGCTATGTGTCGTCCCGGGAGCAGTACCAGTACTTCGGCGTGGATGTGGACACGATCGGGCTCAGCACCCGGGACTACGTGATGCGCAGTCCACAGCCGTTGCTCGTTCCGCTCCTCGTCCTGACACTCGTCGGAGTCGGCGGTCTGGCGCTGCACACTACGATCCGCAGCCGAATCGCGAGCGCCGTGTCCCGCTCGCGACCCGACTCCGGGTCCGATCTTGCAAGGCTGCGTCAGACTGCCCGGCGTGCCGTCGGCGCCGGCGTGATCACGCTCGGGGCCGGTGTGGTACTGCTGTTCGCCTACCCGTACGTTCGTGACTGGTCGCTCTACAACTTGGTGACGCCGCTCATCATCGGGGCGGGGGCCGCCGTGATCTGCTACGCCTCCTACGTAGTGAACCTGGCCTCGGTGCGCGCTGCGGGCGGCGTCCCGTTACGTCGCGCCATTGCGGTGCTGCTCGGCATCGTGATCGTCGCGAGCACTTTCTGGGCGACCGCCACCGTCGCCCAATGGTCGGGCCGGGGCATCGCCCGCTACGACGCGCGTCACCTCGATCGCTTTCCGAGCGTCATCCTCGACACCAAGGAGCGCCTCTACCTGACCGACGGTTGCCAACGGCGCGGCGATCCGGGCAGCGCATGCATCGAGGAGACCGCGCTGCCGACAGGTGTAGGCCAGGTCTATCGCTTTCGTTACCGCCACTTCCGGTTGCTGATCCAGGGTCACGACCGCCTGTTCCTGGTCCCGGATGCCTGGTCGGCAAGCAACTCGACGCTTGTCGTGCCGCTGGACGGCTCGGTCCGCGTGCAGTTCCAGTTCCAGAACGAGGCCCCGTGACCGATCACTCGCTGACGCCGCCACTGCCTGGCCAGCAATTGACTGGCGGGCCCGTGCCACACTTGATATCCGGGTCCGACCGGCAGGGAGCGCATGATGCGCGTTGCGAAGCACTGGGTCGTCGTGGGCCTCGACAACGGCGGAACCAGTAACAACGCCACGGTGCTGGACTCGCAGGGCCGCTTCCTCGTCGATCGGCTCGTGGAGAACGCCTCCTTCGTTTTGGACGGGCCCGAGGCAGCCCTCAACGCGTTGGTCTCCGCGTTCCAAAGCGTCCTTGCACTGACCGGAACTGATCGGCGCGCGGTGCGGGCGGTGGGCTTGGATACTCCCGGTCCGACCAGTGCGGACGGTGTCATCTCTTCGAAGGGTTCGACCAACTTCTCGGAACCGGCGTGGCGCGGCTTCGACGTCCGGTCCCGACTCGAAGAACGTCTGCAGCTACCGGTCGTCTATAACAACGACGGCAACGCGGCCGCGGTCTATGCGCATTACCAATTCTTCGGCCGGCAGGCCGCGGATCAGTCCTCGGTGTCGGTGATAGTCGGGACCGGGCTCGGCGCAGGTGTCATCGTCGCCGGTCAGGTGGTTCGCGGTGTAGCCGGTATGGCCGGTGAACTCGGCCACGTCCACATCCCCATGGCCGGGCTGCTCGAGGACGACCAGCCGCTGCCGGAATGCAACTGCGGGTTCACCGGTGACGCCGAAAGCGTCGCGTCGCTCAAGGGCATCGAGAAAAACCTGCTGCCCTATTGGCTGCGTCGCTATCCGGACCACGACCTGAATGACATGGCTTCCACCGCTCAGGCCGCCAAACTCGTTCGCTCGTACGCCGAGCAGAACGATCCGATGGCCCTCAGCATCCTGAACCAGCAGGCCGTCGCGCTGGGCCGGCTGTTCACCATCATCGCGAACTTCACCGACCCGACCGCCTACTTTCTAGGCGGCGGCGTCGTCGAAACAACAGCACGGCTGCAGAAGTGGTTCCTCACCACCACGCGCAAGAACACCGAACTCCGCGAAGAGCAACGCCGCCTCAGCACCCTCACCCTCGTGCCCGACCTCGACATGGCCGGCGCCCGCGGCTCCGCGATCGCCGCCCTCGTCTCACTACAGGAGCCGGTCGTGGTGAGCCTCATAGACGACATCACCGACTCGACGCCAACACGGTACTCACAGCTCTGATCAAGACGAGGCAGGCGCGGCGCTACAGCTGCGCGAAGAAGGCCGCTATGTCGCGAGCGACGGTCTCGGGCTCCTCGGTCGCGGCGAAATGGCCGCCGCTAGGCATCCCTGTCCATCGGCGCACGTCGTAGAGGCGCTGTGTCCACTCGCGCGGCGGCTCGCCCTCGTCGACGAATTGATGTGCGAACACCGCAATGGCAGTGGGCACGTCCACGAAGTCGTCCGGTCCGATCGGCGCGTTCGACCAGCGATTGTCGAAGTAATCACGCATGGACGTTGTGATCGTGCCGGTGACCCAGTAGAGGGTCACCGTCGTCAGCAGGAAGTCGCGGGTGAAATGTGCGTCCACGTCACCAGCACTGTCGCTCCACGAACGCCACTTCTCGGCGATCCACGCGGCCAGGCCGACGGGCGAGTCGTTGAGGGCGTACCCGAGCGTCTGTGGTTTGGTCGACTGGATAGCGCTGTAGCCTCGCTCCGATTCCGCCCAGTGCCGCGTCTGCGCGAGGTAGGCCTGCTCCGCCGCCGACAGCGCAGGCGCGTCCGAACCGGTGTACGGAGGAACCTCCGGGGTCGTCAGGTAGATACCGAGCAGGTCGGCCGGCTGGTCGAGCCCCAGGTAGGTCGCGACGCCCGCACCGAAGTCGCCGCCGCACGCGCCGAAGCGCGCGTAGCCGAGGCCGCGCATGAGCGCGTGCCACAGCCGCGCGGTGGAGCGAGTGGTCACACCCGTACGGGCTGGGCGTTCGGAAAAGCAGTAGCCGGGAAGAGATGGGATCACGATGTCGAAGGCCGGCCCATCGATGCCGTGCGCCTCCGGATCGGTCAGCAGCGGAACTAGCGGAAGGTACTCGGCGAACGTGCTCGGCCAGCCGTGCGTCAGGATCAGCGGGATCCCCTTCCCACGGCGTGCCCGCTCGTGTACGAAGTGGATGCGCACATCGTCGATCTCGGCGCGGAACTGAGCGAACCCGTTGAGCCGGCGCTCTTGCGCACGCCAGTCGAAACCGTCCGCCCAATACCCGGCAAGTGCCCGCAGATACCCGAGGTCGGTTCCCTGACTCCACGCCTCACCCGGCGCGTCGTCCGGCCACCGGGCGTTCGAGATTCGTGCGCGGAGGTCTGCGAGAACGTCATCGGCGACCTGGATAGTGAACGGATCGACGCGCACGATCTTCGCAGCTCCGGCTGGCTCAGCCGACGGCGGCGCGTTCCGGTTCGCGGGGCTCGGGGCGTTCGGGGTGCGGGTGGGAGGGCTGCACGCGCAGGACGCGGGCGACGCGGGATGGCAGGTACCAATTCCACCGTCCGAACAGCGACACCAGCGACGGGACGAGCAGCGAGCGCACGAGTATCGCGTCGAGGAGGATGCCGAAGCCCAGTCCGGTGGCGAGCGTCTTGAGGTCGGTACCCGGTCCGGAGGCCAGGGCGGCAAACGCCAGGAACAGGATGAGCGCCGCGCTCGTGACCAGCCGGCCGGTCCGGCCCATGCCCTCGATAACCGCGGCATTCGTGGAACGCGCCCCGTCGTATTCCTCGCGGATACGGGACAGGATGAACACCTCGTAGTCCATAGATAGCCCATACAGGAACGCGAACACCATCAGCGGGATCCAGAACGTGATCGCGCCTGTCGAGTGAATGCCGAAGATCGCTTGGGAGCCGAAGCCGTATTGCCAGAACAGCACCATTAACCCGAGCGTGGCCCCCACCGAGAGGATGTTAAGGATAACTGCCTTTAGCGGCAGCAGTGTCGAGCGGAATGCCCGCATCAGTAACACGTACGTGAGCAGCGCGATTATCGTCAGCATCAGTGGGAAGTTGCCGTAGACCGCGCGCATGAAGTCGATCTGTGCCGGACCGAGGCCGGCCACACCCACCACGCCGGGTAGATGGTTTGCGACGCGCTTTACTTGCTTGACGACGGCGACGCTCTTGGAGTTGACCGTTTCCTTTTCCGGTACTAGCACCACGATGCTCTGCCCGTCGCGGTTGCCGGCCGGTCCGCTCGGCACGAACGCGGCCTCGATGCCGTTGATCTGGCGCAGCCGATCGGCGGCGGCGCGTGCCTGGTCGGTGGAGACGAGGACCTCCATCGGCGTCAAGGCACCCGTGGGCATACCGCCGCGTTTAAGCACCTGCAGGGTGTCGTATGCCTTGCCGTTGTGTGCCAGCGAATCCGACGAGGCGACGCCGATCTTCGCGGTGAAGAAGACGCCGATCAGCGCGAACAGGACCGCCAGCCCGGAAATGGCCGCGAGCCAGCGGTGCTTGACGACGCCGGCGGCCCACCGACTCCAGCCGCGGCTGGCCCGGTTCTCGTGGCGAATCTTGGGCCAGTCGACGCGGGGCCCGATGCCACCGAGGATCGCCGGGGTGAGCGTCAACGTGACCAGGACGCTCGCCACCGGGATCAGCGCACCGCCGATGCCCATGCTGCGCATGAACGGCACGGGCAGCACGATCAGCGCCAGCAGGCCGATCGCCACGGTCACCCCGCTGAACACGACGGCGTGGCCAGCCGTCTGCATAGCGACCACAACGGCATCGTGATTCTCCCGGCCATGGTCGCGTTCCTCGCGCCATCGGGTCACGAACAGCAGCGAGTAGTCGATGGCCACGCCGAGGCCGATCAGCGCGATCAGGAATTGCACGATGAACGAGACGTCCATGACGTAGGTGAGCGGCAGCAACAGCAGGAACGACGTCAGAATCGACACGGCCGCCACGACCAACGGAAGGAACGCAAGGAACGACGCGAACACGAACGCCAGCACAGCGAGCGCCCCGACCGCGCCCAGCATCGTCTCGCCCAGCACGCCGGGACCGCTGTTGTTGTCGCTGCCGGCGGCGAGCGAATCCTCGCCGGTGACGCCGGCCGTACTGCCGGTCGGCATCGCTCCTTCTATCGCCGTCCGGATAGCGGTGGTCTTCAGCTTGGCTGTAGGTGATGGGTCGAACCGGTAGAAGACGTACGCGTAAGCAGTGCGATCGTCCTTGGTCCGAAACGCCTTGTCGCCAGTGTTGGCCTCGTCGATAACGCGCACGTTCGGGACGGCAGCGCCGATCGCGGCGAACGTCCGGGCCACGTCGGCTTCATGCCCGGTGATGGTCTGCCCGGGCGGCAGGGTGACCGTGGCGATGTAGGGCGATGTGTCCCCACCGCTGCCGAAGGTCTGCTTGATCTTGTGAGCAGTCTCGGTGCCGGGCTGGCCGGGCAGCGAGAAGTCGACCGTCAGCCGGTTCGTCGTCTTGCTCGCCAGCGCAATGCCGGCGATGAGTACGGCGCCCCAAAAGATGACTACGGCCTTGCGATGCCGTAGCACGAACTCTGCCCACCGTCGCACAGCGCGCTCCCCGGTTGCGTGGTTTCTGCGGGAGCGTAGGGGTAGCCACTGACACGGTGCGAGTCGTTAACAGGCAAATTCTCAGCTAGCTCGCCATGTACCCACACGTATGCCGCGAACGGTTCACAGGGCGACGGAGTCGACGCGACGGCAGATGCGCTGCTCGACAGCGGCCGCCCGGTGCCGAGCTGCTGCACGAACAGACTCAGCCGCTGCTCCTCGATCGTGTATCTGCGGGTCGAGGAAACGTCTCTTATTCGATTAGGACGCCGCGTCGGTAGTCGCGATACCACGAGGGCGATAGACGTCAATTGATGGGAGGCGTCATGCTATACGCACGGTGCGCATTCTGCAGCTCGATCGGACCGCTGATATGCGCGGGAACCCTAATGCCGCATATGCCTCTCCCTACGGTGCGTACGCCACAGGGCGCAGTCTGCCCTGGCTGCGGCAGCGTAATGACGGCATTCCTCTGCCCGCATTGCATGACGCAGCAGTACCTCCTCCTGCCGGGGGCGGCCGCGCCGGCGCCGGCGATGTCCGGCGCTAGTCAGCCGTATGCGCCGGTCGTCCAGGCCAACCAGGGCGCGTCACGCTCCAAGCTTGTCCGCCTGTTCGAGGAAGTGGCAACTCCGGTCGTGCGCGAGTTCGGCAAAGCGGCGGTTCAAACAGCCCTCGGGCAGCAGCAACCGTCGTGGCAGGACCCGACGTGGCAGCAGTCGTCTTGGGGGCAGTGGTGATCGGACTGTTGAAGGATCTGCTGGTCGAGCAGATCACCGTAACTGGAATGACCGAAGACCTCCGCGGCCAGGACCAGGACCTCTCACCGGACGAGGCCGAGGCGCTCGCCGAAGTTCTCGTACCGTTCATTCGCACTATGCCGGACGCGCTTGCCTGGGCGATCGAGATGTCGAAGGACCGACGCTGCGGCCGAGCCGTGGCCTTCGGTACCGGTTCGGTACTGCACTATGTCTTCGACGGAGAAGACCTTCTGCCAGAAAACACTTTCGGGGCCGTGGGCCTGATCGATGACGCATTCCTCGTCCACGCATTCGTCAGACATATCCACGAAGCGTTCCCGTTCGCCGCTCCCGAAGTGGCCTACGAACCACCGGCCCTGAGCGCGATCCAGTTGGTCGCTGCGCTGCTCCCAGAAGGGGTGGCGACAGCGCTACTGCGCACCTGCAAAGGTGTTATTCAGATCGCCGCGGCATTGTTCGCGGCGCCTGTTGAGATCGACGCCGATAATCGTGTCGTCGCGCCCTCTCTCCGGACCCGGGCCGCAGTCCAGACCTTCCAGGCGGATGCGCAGCCCAGAACCATGGCTTACGAGACGCCGGGCTGACCAGGCTGCTACAGACCGGCGATGATCTTGATCAGTGAGGGCAGACTGTCCTCGCCGACGATCAGATACGACAGGCCGAATCGCTCCCGCCGCGCGTGAAGGTCCGCGCGGATCTGATCAACGCTGCCGATGAAAATCGTCGGCATCTGCCACACCGCCTCCACGTCGATCCCTGTCCAGCCGCGCTGCAGGATCAGCTCCTGCGTCTCGGCACGACGCTTGCCGGTGATCACAAAGGTGCCGAACGCGTTGATCTCGATGTTCTCGAAGCGGTCCCCCGCTGCCTCGCGGATCACGCCGAGCTTCGCGTCGAACGCCGCGGGCAAGCGATCGATCGGATTGTCGCTGTCGGTCGAGTTTTGGATCGGTGCCGGCAGCAGGCCGATGATGTCCGCGTGTCGAGCGGCGAGTCGCAGCATGCGGCGCCCACCTGCCCCTACCAGCAGCCGCGGCGAACTCGGTCGCGGCGTAGGCAGGACATCGAGATCCAGCCCATCGATCCGGTAGAAGTCACCCTGGTAGTGAACCGGCGTTCCGGCCAGCAATCCCTTGACGATGGTCAATGACTCATCCAGCCGCGTGATCCGCTGACCCGCCGCATCGAAGGCGATTCCGGCCGCGTCGTACTCGGGCTGATACCAGCCGGCCCCGATCCCCAGCTCGAACCGACCGCCGGACACCAGATGCAGGGTCGCCGCCTCGTGCGCCATGATCGCCGGATGCCGGAAATCGTTCGACAGCACGATGGTGCCCAATCGCAGCTGGGTCGTTACCGCCGCCGCCGCGGCCAGGCCGCTGAACGGCGCTAACTGCTGCCCGAAAGCGCCAGCCGAGAAATGATCCCGCAGCATCAGCACATTGACCCCGCCGTCCTCGACCTGCCGGGCGAAGTCGAGCCACGCGCGACCGTCGTGCACCGACTCGCTCACTACGCCGAATCGCAGCCCTGCCATGCTCACGGACGCTAACGCACAGGGCGCCCGGAAGCACGACGATAAGTCAGCTGATCCGTCACGCGTCTCGGCTTGTCTGGCCGGCGATCATAGGCTGATCCTCGAGATCGACCGCGGCTGATCCGGAAAGGGGAGCCATTCGTGTGGACGAGCTTGCTCGGCAGGGTGCTCGCCCGGCGGTGGCGCCTGCCACGTGCCCAGACGCGTGATGTCGTGTGCGAGCGTGACCTGCGAATCGAGATGGACGACGGGGCGGTCCTGCTGGCGGATCGCTGGGTGGCTCAGGCGGCGCGCGGACAGCCACAGCCGACCGTGCTGGTCCGTTCCTGCTATGGACGCCGCGGGTTCTTCGGGTTATTGCATGGTCGACTGTTGGCCGAGCGGGGTCTTCAGGTGGTGATCCAGAGCGTCCGCGGCACGTTCGGCTCGGAGGGGACGTTCAACCCGTTCGACGAGCGCGCGGATGGCCTGGCAACGTTGCGCTGGCTGCGCCGCCAGCGCTGGCACGCGGGGCCGATCGGGATGACGGGCGAAAGCTACCTGGGGCTCGTGCAGTGGGCGATCGCCGCCGATGCCGGCGATGATCTGGCTGCGCTCTCGATCCACGCCAGTGCCTCGCAGTTCCATGGCCAGAGCTTCCCAGGGGGCAGCATGTCGCTGGAGACCTCGGCGCAGTGGCTGGTGATGATCGCCTCGCAGGAGCGCCGTCCTGCGCCGTTGCCGATGCTGGGCAGGCTGCTGTGGCTGCGCTCGCTGCTGTCCTCGCCGTCGCTTAGGGACCTGGATCGCCGCGTCACAGGCGGTGAGGTGGCGTGGTTCCGGGAAGCGCTGTCGGCTCGGCGGCGCGAGGATGCCTACTGGGTGGAGCGGGACTTCTCGGCCGGTGTCGCTGACGTGACCGCTCGGGTGCAGATGGTCACGGGCTGGTATGACGCGTTCTTGCCCTGGCAGTTGGAGGACTACGCCGCGCTGCAGGGCGCCGACCGGCCACGTCAGCTGATCATCGGCCCGTGGTCACACGCGCAGGAGGGCCTCACCGCAGCGGGCGTGCGCGAGGGACTGGCTTGGCTGCGTGGCAGTCTGCTGGGAGATCCCCGGCGCATCGCGCCGGCCACCGTGCGACTGTTCGTCACCGGTGAGCCGATCGGTGGCGGCTGGCGCGACTTCGACCGCTGGCCCCCCAATGAGGGCGCCGAACGGCAGCTGTGGATAGCGGGCGAAGATCGCTTGGCATGGGAACCGCCGCCCGCCGGGACGGGCGGCAGCCGCTGCTACCGGTATGACCCGGCTGACCCGACCCCGTCGCGCGGCGGGCCGGTAATGATCACCTCAAAGCCGGTGCGCGACAATCGGCCGCTCGAAGCGCGCGCCGACGTGCTCACGTTCACGACCGTCGCGCTCGAGAAAGTGCTGGAAGCGATCGGCCCGGTGCGCGTGCAACTGTGGGTGCGCGGGAGCGAACCACACTTCGATCTGTTCGCCCGCGTCTGCGACGTTGACCCGGCAGGAGCCTCGCGGAATGTCTGCGACGCGCTGGCGAGCGTCGCCCCCGGCCGGTTCGACCAA
>Ga0126373_10002609_pt1 | contig 13323 bp, 12 predicted proteins | sample PanSoiMetPlot_11_FD_92545 | JGI IMG/M metagenome (GOLD analysis project Ga0126373, IMG submission 92545) | Tropical forest soil microbial communities from Panama - MetaG Plot_11 | ecosystem: Environmental > Terrestrial > Soil > Tropical forest > Bulk soil | place: Panama | collected 2016-02-17
ACGCCGCGTTCGCGGCGCTGGTCGGCTCGCCGCCGAAGGCCTCGGCCGTGGGCGTGATCGGACAATTCGTGATGCTGGGGAACACGGAGGAGGCGGTGAACGGTACCTCGCCCTACCGGGTGCAATGGTACGGCATCGGGAATCCGACCAACTGGGCCTTCGGGACGCTGGCGGCGCAGCAGGCGCAGGCGGGCGAGCAGTTCCTGGGCGCGGTGTACGGACCGGTGACGCACATCAGCGACGGCAGCCAGTTCGGGTTGATCTTCCAGCAGCGCGGCGTCACGCGGGCCTATTACACGGGCGACGGCGCGATCTCCGCGTTCGACACCTACGAAAAACAGCGCGGGGTGCTGTTTCCCAACGCCTGTGTGCAGATCGGGAACCTGGTGTATTTCATCGCGGCGGACGGTTTCTACGTGACGGACGGGCAGCAGGTGACGCCCATCGGCCACGGGAGGGTGGACAACACGGTGCTCTCGAACCTGGCGCAGAACTACGGGGACCGGGTGCGGGGGAGCGTGGACCCGCAGAACAAACTCATCTTGTGGAGCTACTACAGTTCAGGGAACGGCAGCGGCATTCCGGACCAGGTGATCGCCTATAACTACGCGGAAGGCAAATTCATGCCGTTGGCACAGAATCTCAGCCTGGTGTTCACGACGAAAAGGTTTGTGGGAATCGTCGCGAATAACTACATCATCGCGCCATACATCGGCCTGTTCGCGCCCTCATACAAGCTCATCCTCGACACACCCCCGGATCTGTTGGCGCTCATCAAGATCGGCCTAGGCGGTTATGTGGTGGGACGGTCCGCCGAGAAGTGCATCGCGAACTGGAAAAGCTGAAACCCGCCGATCCAGGCTAAAACCCGCGGTACGGGGGGTTGCTGAATTTAACCAACGGCACCCAGATTTGGGTTAGTTTATGAGTCCCTCGCCGGCCCGGCCGGCCACCCTTGGGGCCCGGATTCCATGGATTTCAACGCGCTGCTGGACAAGTTCAAGAGCGCCAAGGATTTCCTTTTCTGGACCAATGAATACGGGGTCTGGGGGGTACTGCAGTTCCTGATCCTGATCGCGTCTTTCACCCTCGGCCTGAAGCTCATCTATTTCCCCCGCCGACGCATCCGCAACCTGAATTTCAACGTCAGTTTCGTGCGGAACAACCGTCACGAATATCCCTCCTACATCCACCTGGAGTTCCGTAACTTCACGGGACGTTCGGTGGTGCTTTCCTCCCCCTTCTTCCGCTACCGCAAGCTGCAGCCGCCTACCGACGCGCGCGGCGACACGCTCTCGGGCGAATACGAGATCAAATTCCCGGGAGCCGGCGGTAACAAGAACCTGAGCGAGGTGGAATATCTGCTGCGGAACAAGGAGTCCGTGGACACCATCATCCCCATCGATCCTTCCCATCCCGAAGAAGAGGTCAATACGATGCACGCGAAGCGGCGCATCGGGACGCTGACGGTGATGTGCACGTGGCTACAGGATCGGCCTAAAGTCGATAAATTGGTCCGGAAGATCTAAAAACGGTTCTTCGGTTTGAGGGTAGCCATCTGTTTTTCGGCGGTGGCTTGATCCATGGGAGCGATGGCGGCATTGCCGCGCAGCTGGTCGCCGAGGATGTACACCATGAACCAGTAGGTCTGGCCGGCGGCCAGGCTGGTGGCGTAGGGGATGTTGCCGGCATTGGGGGCCTCGGCCTTGAACACCCGCGGGCCCGGATCGGTCAGGTAGTCGAGATAACTTCCCTCCGGTAGGGCGCCGATCTGACGCGTGCCGTCAAACACGGCGATGTCCGCCGGGTTCGGCGGTTGAGCACGGCGGTAGATATGGACCAGGGCCTTGTCCGGCGGGACAGCCGGAGGAATGGCGGCGCAGCCAGCCAAGAGCAGTAACAGGGCGAGGGAAGCTTGGCGAAGCATCATGAAATTGTGCGCAGCCAGCGCCCAAAAGTCAGGCAAACCATCACAAAACGGATGAGGCCGGGTGTCTTGAGACACCCGGTCTTGGTATCAGGCAGCCTTGACCAGCAGGTTCTTGGCCAGATGGCCGTGGAACCAGGCGACGCCCTTGGCCGTATACATGAGGCCGGTGAGCAGCAGCAGGCCGAAGACGGTGAGGATGGGCGTGAAGATCCAAGGGATGGTGAGGACGTTGAAATCGTCGAAGGAGAACCAGATCCCCGGCGTGAAGGCGGCCTCGATGGGGGCGAATATCAGGCTCAAGGCCGTGCTGCCCACAGCAATCGCGAAGGTGAAGTAGAGGATGCCGAGGGGCAGGAGCACCAGCATATAAAGGATGGTGCTCCAGGTGCGCGGGTCGACGAAGACTTCCTTGATGCGTTCCATCATGGGCTGCTTGGCTATGCCGGGGGACACTGGGCGGCGGGGCATGCGGATACCGAGCATCACTTCGACGATGCGTCCCTCCACCAAGGAGAACAGACGGATGCTCCCCAGGAACAGCAGGAAGAACGGGATTCCGATGATGAGCACCATGAACCCGGCGGACATGGAGAGACCCACCACGGTCCAGACGAAGCAGAAGATGCCGATGGGCAGAGCCAGGAGCATATAAAGCAGCGCGGTGTAGGAATACGGGTCCGCGTAGACGGAAAAGAACCGGCCGAGGGCAGACTTGCGCGGCTTGGGCCGCGGGGTACGCATGGCCTGCTGGACCTTGGCCTCGGTGGTGCGGTAGGCCTCGGCCACTTCTTCGGGGGCACCGTACGAAGTGCAGATGGCGGCGAGGATCTCCTCCTCGCTCTTGCCGCGGTTGGAGTCCATCTCGCCGCGGATGTACTCCTCGGCGTCGTAGACGGCGTCCTGGATCAGGGCCGGATCGGCGCCCGCCAGTTCGGCACGGAGCTGATCCAGGTATTCCTGGATGGAGCGAGGCACGGGTTTGCTCATGGCTTCTGTCCTTCAAGGATGGAGTCTACGAAGTCCCGGGTGGAGACCCAGGCGCTCTTCCACTGGGCGAGCACGTTCTTGCCCGCGTCGGTGATGTGGTAATAGCGGCGCGGCGGCCCGGAGACGGAGGGTTCGACCTGGCTGTCCAGATAGCCGCCGGCACAAAGAGAGCGGAGCACGGGGTAGAGAGTGCCCTGTTTCATGATGGCGGTGCCTTCGCGCTCCAACTGCTTGGCGATCTGGTAGCCGTACAGCGGTTCGCGGGCGTCCGCCAGGATGGAGAGCAGCACCAGCGAAACGATGCCGGCGTTCAGTTCCTTCTGGAACTTGCGCTGCAGGCTCTGCTCGACGTCTTCTTCCGGCGCGTCCACTGTGTAGTGCTCAATACTATGTATTAGACAATATTGTAGACTACACAATAGTTGAATGCAACAACTGCCTAACTTATTGAAAAATCAGGCTTTAGGCCAGGCGTAGACCTTCAGGTTAATGCGGCCTCGCAGGCTGAATTGCACCCCTTCAGCCTCCAGTAAACGCCTTTGGCGCAACTCGCCATCGCCCCCTCGCCTGAGGCTGATCTCGCCTTTGTGATTGACCACGCGCTGCCAGGGGACGTTTGAGCCGGGGTGTAGCGCGGCCATGGCATAGCCCACGACCCGCGGGCCGGGAGCGCCCACCAGCTTGGCGATGCGGCCGTAGGTACTGACCTTTCCGGCGGGGATGCGACGGACGGCCGAGTAGATGCGCGGATAAAGGGAGGAAGCGGGGTCAGGGTTTTTGGGTTTTTTCATCCGTCGCATCGCAGAGGATGTATTCGCGGTTGCTTTCGGTGGTCTTGCGGCAGTCGAAATAGTCGCGATTGAGCGGCCGGTATTGCTCGCGCGGCGTATAGGGGGCCGGCACGGCAGGCGGCTGAACTTGGGTTTGGCGCATGACCTGCAGGTTCAGCCAATCCTGGTGCAGGCGGTCGTCCTGTAGTTGCATGCGGCAACTGATGTAGACCGGATCCGGGTATTGCAGGCCCTTCTGGTTGCAGGCCTGGTCGTCCTGCACCGCCAGTTGCAAGAGGTGCTCGTGCTCGCTGGCCGCCAAAGAGGCGCACCCCGTCAGCGCGGCAAAAAACGCGACCAAGCATGGGCGTTTCAACGGGATATTTGGCATGGCTTTAGCATAGACCCCGCGTGGCACAAGGGGTAGGGGCTGTCCACCGCCCCGGATGACCCGCGTTTTCTTGCTTACTCAGGGCCCGCGAGCGTCGGGCCCTGTCCCCGGTCTGCGCCTGAAGTCATAATATCCAACAACCGACGGTTGCGGGTCTCCCGTAGCCGCACAACGGAATGGAGCACCGCATGAAATCCGCAAAATTCGTCGTCACTCTCGGGACCCTGTTGCTGAGCGCAGGGCTTTTGGCCGGCTGCGGAAGCGCACCGCTCAAGGGCGGTCTGGGCATCAAGGGCGCTCCGGATTGGGTCGATCAGGGCACGCAGGTGCTGGACTCGAAGAACGGCAAAGTCATCCACGGCGTGGCAATGGCGCCGGCGATGCCGGATCTCTCCCTGCAGATCTCCACTGCCGACACGCGCGCCCGCGCGGAAGTGGCCCGGGTGCTCAACTCCTTCATGCATGAGATCACGCAAGACTACAGTTCGGCGGCGGGTAGCGGCCAGAACATGACCGCGGACCAGTCCATGTCCCGGCAACTGCAGAGCATCACGGACCAGAACCTGAGCGGGGCGGTGATCCTGCAGCACTGGAAGAACGACGGCGACGGCACGATGTGGTCCATCGCGGAGCTCAACCTCAATCAGGTGAAGGACGCGGTGGCGAATTCGCAGGACATGAACGCGGGATTCCGCGACTACTTCAAGGCGAACGCCGATAACATCTTCAATAGCATGCAGAACAAGGGAGACCATCAATGAACAGCCTGAGACTGACCCTCGCCGCGGCCGCCGCCTCGTTGCTGCTGGCGGGCTGCTCGAGCATGCCCTCGGTGCAGCGCATCGCGCCCGACCAGGTGACGGACGTGAGCGGTTACTGGAATGACACGGACGCGAACCAGACGGCGCAGGAGATGATCGGCCAGATGCTGGGCGACCCCTGGCTGGGCAACTATGAGGGCGCCACCGGCGGCAAGCAGCCGACGGTGATCGTGGGCCAGATCACGAACCTGAGCTCGGAACATATCAGCACTTCGACTTTCATCGACGACATCCAGCGCGAGATCATCAACTCGGGCAAGGTGCAGTTCGTGGCCGGCGCGGAACAGCGCAGTGACGTCCGTAACGAGCGCCAGGACCAGGATCTGAACGCTTCCGCCGGCACCCGCAGCGCCATGGGCCAGGAAACTGGCGCGGACTTCATGATGCAGGGCACCATCAATACCATCATCGACGCCGCCGGCGGCACTTCGGTGAAGTACTACCAGGTGGATCTGCGGCTCATCAACATGAAGAACAACGTGATCGCCTGGGTCGGGCAGAAGAAGATCAAGAAGATCGTACAGAGCAGCGGAACGCGCTTCTAAGCCGGCGTTAGACTATGAGGGGATCCACACGGGCCGCCGCCCAACGGGGTGCGACGGCCTGGGATCGCGGCCGGTGGCTATTCCCCGCCGCACTGGTGCTCGCCTGCACGGGCTGTGCGGCAAACTACCAGGACGTGATGCGGAATGTGAGCCAGGACCTGGCCGCGCAGCAGCCCCAGGCGGCGCTGAAGTCGCTGGACAAGCTGCAGGGGGGCGGCGACCAGCTCCTCTATCTGCTCAACAAGGCGATGGTATTGCGCATGCAAGGTGATTACGCCGCCAGCGTGCAGGCGTTCGAGCAGGCCAAGCCCCTGATGCTTTACCTGGAGGCTACCAGCTTCACCGAGACCGCCGCCGCCCTGACGCTCAGCGAAGGGGCGCGCACCTATCAGGCGCCGCTCTATGAGCGCCTGCTGGTGCACGTGTATCAGGGGCTCAATTTCCTGCAGATGGGCCAGCCGGACCAGGCGCGGGTGGAGGCGGCGCAGGTGGACGACCTGCTCAAACGTCTGTATCCGAACACCGACGCCTCACCGGTGGGCGGCGATGCCTTTCCGCGCTATTTCTCCGGGCTGGTCTTCGAGGATCTGGGGGAATACAGCGACGCGATGATCGCGTACCGGCAGGCCTACCAGGCCTACAAGGCGCAGGGCGATTCCGACGCGGTCATCCCCGAGGATCTCAAGATGAGCTTGTGCCGCTTCGCGGACTTCCTCGGGCTCAGCGACGAGTTGAACGGCTATAAACAGCGCTTCGGCATTTCGCAATGGCCGACGGTCAACAAGCAGGACGCCCAAGGCCAAGTGATTTTCGTGTTCAGCGACGGCCTCGGGCCGCTGAAGTTCGCCCAAACATCCCCGTTGCTGGACCCGGTCAGCGGGCACTATTTCAGCGTCTCTTTGCCGGTGCTGCAGCGGCGCCCGCCCGCCATCCAGGCCGTGGACGTGACGGCGGCCGATGCGTCGGCCCACTCGGAACGCATGGCGAGCATCGCCGCGGACGCCTCACAACAGATGGCGGCGGACCGGCCGAAGCTCCTGGCCGCGGAGTTCACGCGCAACGTGGTGCGCAGCGCCGCGGCGAACCAGGCGGACAAGAAGGAACAGGGGCTCGGGACGCTGGTGAGCCTGGTGGCCACGATCGCTGACCAGGCCGACATACGCATCTGGGGCACGCTGCCCGACAATATCCAGGTGGCGCGCCTGCGACTTCCTCCCGGCACCTATGACCTGACGGTGAGCTTCATCGGCGGCGGTGGTGCACCCCGGGTTATCAAGAACGTTCAAGTACAGGCAGGGCAGATGACTTTCGAATCCCTGCAGTGGGCATATCTAAACTGAGAGGGCACGACCGTGAAAACATCCGCACGCATCCTGTCATTGGCAGCGTTCCTCCTGCTCACTGCCTGTGGCATGACCAAACCGCAGGACGCACAACCGGACTGGGTCACGGGCAACAGCGGGTCCTTTCCCGCCTCCTCGTATCTGACGGGTCGCGGCCAGGCCGATGAGATGGCCGTGGCCAAGGACCGCGCCCGCGCCGACCTCGCGAAGGTGTTCTCCGTGAACGTCAGCGAGCAGACCCACGACGTCTCGTCCTATTCGCAGACGAACGCCGGCGGCACGCCGGTGATGCAGAACACCATGGACGTGAGCCGCAACGTCAGCACTCGGACGGACCAGGTGTTGAGCGGAGTCGCCATCTCCGACTCCTGGCAAGATCCCAAGACCCACGAGTATTACGCACTCGCGACGCTGTCGCGTTCGCAGGCCTCCGCCGCGCTGCGCCAGCAGATCGGCGATCTGGACGCAGGGACGACGGCGTATCTCAACCAGGCGCAGAACAGCAGCGACTTGTTCGACAAGATCACCGCTGCCGGCCAGGCGGTAGACGCGCAGGAGACCCGCACCGGGCTGCAGCACGCGTTGCAGGTGGTGGACGCCACCGGCATGGGGATCCCGCCGAATTGGCCGCTGGCCAAGTTGCAGGCGGATCGCGCGGCGCTGCTGAAGCAGTTCCAGGTGTCCGCGACGGCCGACGGCCGCAACCCGGAGGCGGTGAAGAAGCTCCTGGCGGGGGCCCTCGGCGATGCCGGATTCACCGTGGTGGACGGCGCGCCCTACACCATGACGGCGAACCTGGATGCGGCCGACCTTCAGCCCCAGGGCGGCTGGTATTGGATCACGGGGACGCTGCAGGTGACCTTGAACGGCAGCGGGCGTGCCCACGGCGTGCGTCGCTGGGACCTCAAGGTGTCGGGTACGGATCCGCAACTCGCCGAGCAGCGGCTCATGGACCAGGTGGCGCAGTATCTGCAGAGCGACATCCAAGGAACCGTCCTGGGATTCGCGAGCGGCAAGAACACGCCCTAGCCGTCACGCCGCTTTTTCAATGTTCCAATGAGACGGCCCGCATCCTGCGGGCCGTTTCCTTATGAAGCCATGGCCGACATGGTCAATGCAGAATTGCGAGGTTGACCGCAGTTTCAACGGGACGCGGAGATCCCCTGAACTTAGTCTCGAGAACCTCAGGAAATCCGGGCGCTGGCGCCACGAATTTAAGTTAACTAATATCTTGTTAAAGGGGCGCGCACTCGGCCATGACGGGCCGACGACGCAGTGGTCCAGCGGGGCCTTCATTCCATAACCCACAGGGAAATCGTCAGCGTGCCGATCACCACTGCGGTCTGCCCGGAGATCCACAACGAAGAGGTTGCCAGGCAGGTCAAGGCCGAGCAGACCAATCTCTTATACCGGTTCGGGTGGGGAACGGACGCACCAAGCCTGATCGTCGCCACGATCCTTGCCCTGGAATCCTGGGGCGGGGAGGGCGCCAACCTGCTCACCTTCAGCACCCTCTATCTCGCCTGCATAGCCTTGGCGCGGGGCGGCCTCGGCTACGCGTTCAGACGACGATCCATACCCATCGAGGCGGCCCGTCCCTGGGAACGCGCCTACTTTGCAGCGACGGTCTTGCTGGCGTTGGGCTGGGGCTTGGGGGGCTGCTTGCTGCTCAAACCCGACAGCTGGTTGAACGAAGCCTTGCCGGCGCTGCTGATCGCCGCGGTGGCGGCACTGGCGTTGCCGCTGCTCAACGCCAGCTTCATGCATTACCTGGGTTTTCTCGTTTTGGCTTTCGTGCCGTTGATGCTGCGGTTACTGCTGCGGCATGACGCCACATCGCTGTCCGTTTTCCTGGCTTTAGGTGTTTGCGGCGTATTCTTCGCGCTGATCGCCAAGATGGCGAATGCACGCCTGCTGGAAGGGCTGAACCTGCGCTTTTCCTACGCCAGCATCGTGGAGGAGTTGACCGGACAAGTCTCGGAACGGACGCGGGTCGAGACCAAGCTCCGCGAGGGGGAGGAGCGCATGCGCCGCCAGAGCCAGTCGCTTCTGGACCTGGCGCGCGAATCCACCATCTCCGTCGGCGACCTCCATGGCGCTCTCACGGTGATCAGCGAAAAGGCGTCACAGGCGATGCATTGCAAGCGCATCGGTGTCTGGTTCCTGGACGACGGCGGCAATACGCTGCGATGCATGCACGTATTCGAAGACGGACAGCATAGCAACGGCAAGGGCGAATTCATCGAGCGCCGCCGCAGCCCGGCGGTCTTCGACGCCATCCATGAGACGCGCACCTATGCGGTCAGCGACGTGGCTGCGGACGCGCGCTTGAGCGAACTGCGGTTGGAATACCTGAAGCCCAATGGAATCACCGCGTTCCTGATCGCCCCGTTCCGCCAGGGACACAAGATCCGCGGCGTCATCACCCATGAGTACCAGGGCGGCACGCGGGAATGGACCCGTGACGAATCGAGCTTCGCGAGTTCCCTGGCGGATTTCGTGGCCTTGGCCATGACTGCCAATGACCGCCGTGAAGCCGAGGAAAAACTGCGTGAAATGGCCAACTACGACCGGCTCACCGGTCTTCCCAACCGCGCGCTTTTCACTGACCGGCTCGCCCAGGCCCTCGCCAAGGGACGGCGCGCCAAGCAACGTGTGGCGCTGCTGTTCATCGACGTGGACCGGTTCAAGAGCATCAACGACTCGCTCGGGCACCATACAGGCGACCTGGTGCTGCGCTCCATCGCCAAACGCCTCTTGGCCTGCGTGCGTGCCTCGGACACGGTGGCGCGCCTGGGAGGCGACGAATTCACCGTGATCCTCGAGAACTGCCAGGACGCGGAATTCATCACTACGATCTGCGAACGCATCCTTGCATCGGTGGTGGAACCCATTTCGCTGGGCCAGACCGACGTCAACCTCACCTGCAGCATCGGCATCAGCCTCTATCCAAGCGACGGATCCGACGGCGATGCATTATTGCAAAACGCCGACAGTGCCATGTACAAGGCGAAGGACCGCGGGCGCAACAATTACCAGTTCTTCACCCAGGACATGCACGTCCGCGCCATGCACCACCTGTCGCGGGAAAACGCGCTGCGCAAGGCCCTGCAACGCACCGAGATGGTGCTCCATTACCAGCCGCAATTCGACGTGCACAAGGGCGGCGTGGTGGGCGTGGAAGCCTTGGTGCGCTGGCAGGATCCGGAACTCGGCCTCATCTGGCCGGGAGAGTTCATCCCGCTCGCGGAAGAGACCGGGCTCATCGTGCCGCTGGGGCAATGGGTGCTGGAGCGCGCCTGCCTACGCGCCCGAGACTGGCATGACTCCGCCAAGGGCCGGCCTTTCCACATCGCCGTCAACCTTTCGACCCGCCAGTTCGGCATGAAGGACCTAGTGGAGGTGGTGCAGGCGGCGCTGCACTCCTCCGGACTTCCGCCGTCGGCGCTGCAACTCGAGATCACCGAAAGCGTGATCATGAGCGATGTGGAGGCGAACATCGGCGTGCTGGAGCGCCTCAAGGTGCTGGGGGTGCGCCTGGCGCTGGACGACTTCGGTACCGGTCATTCCTCGCTGTTGTATCTGCAGCGGCTGCCGGTGGATGTCCTGAAGATAGACCGGGAATTCGTGGAAGTCGTGGACAAGAGCCGGTACGACGCGGCGCTGGCCCAGACCATCATTTCCCTGGGGGAAAGCCTCAAACTCCAGATCATCGCCGAAGGCGTCGAGACCGTGGCACAGATGAAACGCCTGCATAAGCAGGGTTGCCACATCATGCAGGGGTATCTTTTCAGCCCACCCATCGCCGAGGAAGAGTGCGACCGACTGTTGCGCGGCCTTCCTGACCTGGAAATCTAGTTTGTACACGAAATTAAAGATTTTGCGATATCCGGCGTGTTGATATAACATAATGCAGCCGTCTTATGTGTGATTGGCACATGAAAGCGGCTCTGCCGCATACGGCACACTTAAAGACCGTCAGGGGTTGGATCCAATGGACGTGGTTGCAGAGCGCCCGATCCGCAAGGTCATGTCTTTCGACGAGCACCTGCAGCTCGCGCGCGTCAATGCCTTGCGTAAATTCGGACGTTGGACGGACTTAGCCGTGTTATGCACGGCGCTGGTGGCCGCCACGGCGTTCTGGAGCCAGATCGACCACACGGTGATGCTCGGCTGGCTGGGCTGCATGGCCATGGTCAGCGGCGTCCGCGTCTGGCTGAGCCGCTGGGGCGGCGGCGAGGAGATCACTTCCGTGGATGCCGCCAGGAGCTGGCAGCAGTTTTTCATCTTGCTCACGGTTTTGTTGGGCGTGGTCTGGGGCATCGCCGGCCTGATGATGTTCCAGAACGGCTCCATCGAACACCAGGTGACGCTCATGGTGCTGCTCGCGGTCATGGGGGCGATGCCGGCCACCATGCTGGTGGGTAACCTGCTTTTCTATGCCGTCTATCTCTCGGTGCTGTTCCTGCCCATCGACGTGCGGCTGGTGATGGAACCCGGGCTCTCCGGCGTGGTGGTGGCGCTCATGAGCGTGGTGATCATGGCGATGCTGTGCCTGGTCGCACGCACCCAGCACGAGGAAATCGCCGACAGGCTGCGTCTCAAGCTCTCGTACGAGGGCGTGAGTGAGGAGCTGGATGCCGAGGTCAACCAGCGCACCCGCATCGAAACACGCCTCAAGCGGGAAGAAGAAAAGACGCGACACAAGGATTCGCAGCTCTATGAGCTCACACGCGATCCCAGCATCTCCACCGGCGACCTGCGCGCGGCGTTCGAGGTCATCAGCGCCCGTTCCACGCATGCGACCCAAGCGGAGCGCATCAGCATCTGGCTCATGAACTCCATCGGCACGGCCATCCGTTGCGTACACGTCTATGAGCGCGGGGAGCATTCCACCCAATCCCGCGCCAACATCGAGAAGGACGAATGCCCGGAGCTGTTCGAGGAGATGCAGCAGCAACGCGCCGTACCGATCCCCGACATCCAGGCCGATACGCGCCTCGCCAAGCTCTGGCACTACTACTTCAAGCAGCGCAACGTGGATGCGGTGTTGGTGGTGCCGTTCCGCCACGGCTACAAGGTACGCGGGGTGGTTTTCCACGAGTGGGTCGGGGAAAGCCGCCATTGGAGCGCGGAAGAGATCAACTATGCAAGTGCGCTGGCAGATTTCATGGCTCTGGCGCTGTCCGCCGCGGACCGCAAGCAGGCCGAGGAGGAGATGCGGCGCCTCGCGAACTACGACCACTTGACCGGGCTCCCGAACCGCACGCTCTTCATGGACCGCATGGAGCAGGCCCTGGCGCGCGCCCGGCGTTCACGTCATCCTCTGGCATTGCTGTTCATCGACGTGGATCGCTTCAAAAGCGTAAACGACTCACTGGGGCACAACGTCGGCGATCAACTGTTGTATCAAATCGGCCAGAGATTGCTGGAATGCGTGCGCACATCGGATACCGTCGCCCGGCTCGGGGGCGATGAATTCACGGTGATCCTCGAGGACTGCATGGAATCCCAGGCGGTGACGCTCACCTGCGAACGTATCCTGTCTTCGCTTTCAGAGACCATGCTCCTGGAAGGCACCGAGGTGAACCTGGGCTGCAGCATCGGCGTGAGCATGTATCCCACCGACGGCACCACGGTGCAGGCTTTGCTGCAGAACGCCGACAGTGCCATGTACAAAGCCAAGGAACGCGGCCGCAACAATTACCAGTTCTTCACCCAGGACATGCACGCGAAGGCGATGCAGAGGCTCTCCAGCGAGAACGCATTGCGCCGCGCCCTGCGCCACAATGAGATGGTTCTCCATTACCAGCCGCAGTTCGACACCCGCGAGGGCGGCATAGTAGGCGTGGAAGCCTTGGTGCGTTGGCAGGACCCGGAACTCGGGTTGGTGCCGCCGGGGGAATTCATCCATCTTGCGGAAGAGACCGGGCTCATCGTGCAGCTCGGCCAATGGGTGATGGAGGAGGCCTGCCGGCAGGTGGGCGAGTGGTACAAGTCTTCTCGTTCGCGTCGGCTGCACGTGGCCGTGAACCTGTCGGTGCGGCAGTTCCAGATGCAGAATCTGCGGCGCGTGGTGGAGGACGCCTTGATGGCTTCAGGCCTGCCCCCCTCGGCCCTGCAGTTCGAAATCACCGAAAGCCTGATCATGCAGGACGTGAAGGCCAGCATCCGCATCCTGGAGGATCTCAAGTCCCTGGGAGTCCGTGTCGCGCTGGACGATTTCGGTACCGGCCATTCCTCCCTGATGTACATCAAGCACCTGCCGGTGGACGTCATCAAGATCGACCGGGCATTCGTGCAGGGCATCGCCACCAACGAATATGACGCGGCCATCGCACGGGTGATCCTGACGCTGGCGGACCGGCTCAAATTCCGGGTGATCGCCGAAGGCGTGGAAACGGTGGAGCAGATGAAGCGCCTCGCCGACGAGGGCTGCCACCTGATGCAGGGCTTCCTGTTCAGCCAGCCGCTGCCGGCGGCGGAATGCGACCGGCTGCTGCGCGGCGTGCCTGACCTTGAGATTTGAGCCGACG
>Ga0126373_10002611_pt1 | contig 13320 bp, 13 predicted proteins | sample PanSoiMetPlot_11_FD_92545 | JGI IMG/M metagenome (GOLD analysis project Ga0126373, IMG submission 92545) | Tropical forest soil microbial communities from Panama - MetaG Plot_11 | ecosystem: Environmental > Terrestrial > Soil > Tropical forest > Bulk soil | place: Panama | collected 2016-02-17
CCGCGAGCCGCAGGACGCGCCGGATGCGGTCGTGACACCTGGCAGTGATGACGAGATTGCAGCCTTGCTGCATATCTGCGCCGACCGTGGAATCGGTGTCGTCCCCTTCGGCGGTGGTACGAGCGTGGTCGGCGGCCTTGAGCCGATCCGCGGCACCTTTCACGCGGTGATCGCGCTTGACCTGTGCCGGCTCACCCACTTCGAGCTGGATGAGGTGTCACTGGAGGCGACGCTCGGCGCCGGCCTGCCCGGCCCACGCGCCGAGGAGCTGCTCGCAGAGCAAGGATACGAGCTCGGCCATTACCCGCAGAGCTTCCGGTTTGCAACGATCGGAGGATTTGCCGCGACCCGATCATCGGGGCACGCGTCTTCGGGGTACGGGCGATTCGATCAGATGGTGACCGGGCTGCGGGCCGTCACACCGGTCGGCGTGGTCGACCTCGGCCGCGCCCCCGCGTCGGCGGCCGGGCCCGATCTACGCGAACTCTTCCTCGGCTCGGAAGGTGTGTTCGGGGTGATTACCGCGGTCCGCGTGCGGGTGCACCCGATCCCGGCCGCGCGGCGCTATGAAGCGTGGCTATTCCCCGACTTCGCGACTGGCAGCGCCGCCGTACGAACCGTCGCCCAGCAGGGCACCGGCCCGACCGTGCTCCGCCTCTCGGACGAGGCGGAAACGGGCATCACGTTCGCTCTGGCCGGCCAGACCGGATCCGGTTGCCTGACGGTCGCGACATTCGAGGGCGCTCACGATCAGGTCGTGGCCCGCCTCGCGGCGACGCAAGCCGTGCTGACGAATGCAGGCGGCACCAGCCTCGGAACAGGTCCCGCCCAGGCATGGCAGCGCAGCCGCTTCGACGCCCCGTACCTGCGGGACGCCCTCTTGGCCAACGGCGCGCTCTGCGAAACCCTCGAAACGGCGACCACGTGGGCGAACCTGGTGGCACTCAAGGACGCCGTCACGCAAGCCCTGCAGGCGGCGCTCGGCACGTCGCTCGTCATGTGCCACATCTCGCATGTCTACCCGACCGGCGCGTCGCTGTACTTCACCGTCGTTGCCGCGCTGGGCGAGGACCCGATCATCCGCTGGGCAGGCGCCAAGCGAGCTGCCAGCGAGGCGATCCTGATCCACGACGGGACGATCACGCACCACCACGCCGTCGGCGTCGACCACCGGCCGTGGATGGCGCAGGAGGTCGGTGAGGTAGGGGTGCGCATCCTTCGTGCCGTGAAGCAGACGCTCGATCCGGCCGGAATCCTCAACCCTGGCAAGCTCGTTCCGTGACCAGGATTGCCGTGCTGGTCAACCCGGCGGCGGGCGGCGGGCGGGGCGCAAGGGTCGCGCACCGCGCCGTCGCCCGGCTGCGCGAGCGCGGCCTCGACGTCGAGGAACTCGCCGGCACCGACGCGCGCCATGCCGCCGCCCTCGCCCAGGATGCGGTCGGCAGCGCCGACGTGCTCGCAGTCGTCGGTGGCGACGGCATGATCTCGATCGCGCTACAGGTGCTGGCCGGCACCGAGGTGCCGCTGGGCATCGTGCCCGCGGGATCCGGCAACGACCATGCGCGGACGTACGGAATCCCGCGGCGCAGCGCCGAGAAGGCAGCGGATGTGATCGCAGATGGTCACCGAACGACGGTCGACATAGGACGGATCGTCGCGGCCGACGGGGAGACCCGCTATTTCGGCACGGTGGTTGCGGCCGGCTTCGACTCGCTCGTGAACGACCGCGCCAACCGGATGCGCAGGCCGCGCGGCCGGATGCGCTACAACCTGGCCACTGTCGTCGAGCTCGCGAATCTGCGCCGGGTGCCGTTCCGCGTCGAGGTGGACGACGACCGCTTCAACCAGGATCTGGTGCTCGCCGCAGTCGGTAACGCGCCGACCTACGGCGGCGGCATGCGCATCTGCCCCGAGGCAGACGCAGCCGACGGCCTGCTCGACGTGACCGTCGTGCGCGCGATGCCGCGCCGGCGCCTGGTCCGCTTTTTCCCGAGCGTCTACACGGGCACGCTTGCCCGGCACCACGAGGTCGAGATGTACCGGGCGGCAACCGTTCGGCTCGACGCCCGTGGCATCCGTGCCTACGCGGACGGCGAGCTGGTCGGGTCACTTCCGGTCGAGGTGACCGTCGTGCCGCGCGCGTTGCGCATCCTCACCCCCGCGGCGTCGCGGACATAGTCAGGCGTCCCGCCGACGACCAGTCGTCCAGCTCGAAGACCGCGACGGCGCCGGTACGGAACTCGGACAACTGCGGCGCCCACAACGAAGCCAGCGAGCCCATGGACGGGTTGTGGCCGACGGCCAGGAGCGTGCGCACGTCCGGAGGGGTGTCTCGCACGACCGCGAGCAGGTCCTCGATCGTGTTGTCGTAGATCCGCTCGTCGAGGTACACCGGCGGCGTGTCGATTCCGGTGAGCTGCCAGGTTTCGCGGGTGCGCAGTGTCGGCGACAGCACGACCCGGTCGGGCGCGATGCCGTGCGACGTCAGCCACCGCCCGATCGCGACCGCGTCCACACGACCCCGCGGTGCAAGCGCGCGTTGCGCATCGGACGGGCCCTCGCGTTCGGCCTTCGCGTGACGTACCAGCACAAGGCGTCCAGGCATCCCCGTAGCCTACGGTTTCGTGACGGGCACGAACTGGGCGCGCAACGTTGCCTTCCGGGCGAAGAGCTTTGCCGAACCCGTGTCGCTCGACGAGCTGCGCGCGATCGTGGGGCGCTCCGACCGCGTCCGGGCGCTGGGCACCCGGCACTCGTTCAGCCGCATCGCGGATACGACCGGGACGCACGTCAGCCTTGCCGGCCTGCCGCCACTCATCGAGATCGACTCGGCGGCGCGCCGGGTGCGCGTCGGCGGCGGCATCCGGTACACGGAGCTGGCGCCACGCCTCACCGCGGCCGGCTGGGCGCTGCCCAATCTGGCGTCGTTGCCGCACATAACGGTGGCCGGTGCCTGCGCGACAGCGACGCACGGTTCAGGCGACGGAAACGGCAACCTCGCCACGCCGGTCGTGGAACTCGAGATGGTCACAGCGGCGGGGGACATGGTGACGATCGACAGCAAGCACTCGGACTTCTACGGTGCGGTCGTCGGACTCGGTCGGCTGGGAATCGTCAGCGCGTTGACACTCGATCTCGTGCCGTCGTTCGAGATCGCCCAGTACGTGTACGACGACGTGCCGAACGAGCGGCTGGACGCCGACTTCGACGCCATCTTTGCGAGCGGCTACAGCGTCAGCGTGTTCACTGACCTGGGCCGCAACCAGCTGTGGTGCAAGCGGCTCGCGGCCGACCCGGTACCGCCGCGGAACTGGTTCGGTGCCGGGCCCGCCGCCGGGCCGCGCAACCCGGTCCCCGGGATGCCGGTGCAGAACGCGACGGAACAAGGGGGCGTCCCCGGGCCGTGGCACGCGCGGCTGCCACACTTCCGAGCGGAGTTCACGCCCAGCGCCGGCGCCGAGTTACAGAGCGAGTACCTGCTGCCCCGGTCGCACGCTGTGGCGGCGCTGCAGGCGGTGCGTGAGCTGCGCGACGAGATTACAGCTGTACTGCAGATCTGTGAGCTCAGGACCGTGGCTGCTGACGAGCTATGGCTAAGCCCAAGCTACCGGCGCCCGACGGTGGGTGTGCACTTCACGTGGGTGGACGACACGGCCGCCGTCATGCCGGTCGTCGCAGCCGTGGAGGAACGGCTCGCGCCGTTCGAGCCGCGGCCGCACTGGGGCAAGGTCTACCTGGCGTCCGGCCGCTACGAGCGGCTTGCCGACTTCACTCGGTTGGCACAGGAGTTCGATCCGGCCGGCAAGTTCGGCCAGACTTCGTAGCATCCCTGTCATTCCGGTAGGTTTCCGGGGTGGACTGGACGCTGGCGCTCGGCGCACTCGTGGTGGGCGTCGTAGTCGGGCTCACCGGCATGGGCGGCGGCGCGCTGATGACGCCGATGCTCGTGCTGTTCTTCGGGGTATCGCCGCTCGCAGCCGTGTCCAGCGACCTCGTCGCGAGCGCGGTGATGAAGCCGGTCGGCTCGATCGTTCATTTCCGCAATGGCACGGTGCGGCTGGACCTGGTCCGCTGGCTGTGCATCGGCTCCGTCCCGGCGGCGTTCGCCGGCGTGCTCGTCGCGCGAGCGCTGGGGCACGCCCACAATGTCGACGACCTGATCCAGAAGGCACTCGGCATCGCACTGATCATCGCTGCGACAGGGCTGTTCGTGCGTGCGTACCTGCGTCTGGCCGAGCGCGCGCGCAATCGGGACGGGCGTCGGCCCCACGATCCGTCCGGCCCGCCTGCTCTAGAGGTGCGCGTGGTGCCGACCGTGCTGGTCGGGGTGCTCGGCGGGCTGGTTGTCGGAATGACCTCCGTCGGTTCGGGCTCGCTGATCATCATCGCGTTGATGGGCCTGTACCCAGCGTTGCGCGCGAGTGAGCTGGTAGGCACCGACCTCGTGCAGGCGGTGCCGCTCGTCGCGTCAGCAGCCGTCGGGCACCTGATCTTCGGTGACTTCCGCCTGGGCGTGACCGGGGCCCTGCTCGCCGGGTCGATCCCCGGCGCCTACATCGGCGCACAGCTGTCGTCGCGGTTGCCCGGCGCGCTGATCCGCCGCGCACTGGCGTTCGTGCTGCTCGCCTCGGCGTTGAAGCTGCTCGGGGTGAGCACCGTCGTCACTGGCGTACTGCTCGTCGCGGTGGCTGTCGTGGCCGGACCGGTGTGGATGTTGCTTCGCCACCGGCACGGCTTCCCGGCCTGGCCGCGGCACGAGACGCCGGCCGGCGAGGCATCGGTTAGCGAGACGCCGACCGACGAGACGCCGGTCGCGGTGCCACTCCGGGCAGGATCAGGGGCGGATTAAGGGTTCTCACGGATTCGCGAAGCGGATACGCGCGTGCAGCATGCTCGCATGATCCAGGCGCGGGAGCTGAGCAAAAGGTTCGGGAAGGTGCAGGCCGTCGATGCATTGAGCTTCGATGTGCTGCCCGGTCGGGTCACCGGGTTTCTCGGCCCGAACGGCGCCGGGAAGTCCACGACGATGCGGCTGATCCTCGGCCTCGACCTGCCGACGGGTGGGTACGTCGCCATCAACGGGCGCCGCTACGGCGAGCTGCATCGGCCGCTGACCGAAGTCGGCGCCGTCCTCGAGGTGCGCGCCGTGCACGGCGGACGCAGCGCGTACAACCACCTGCTCTGCCTAGCGCAGAGCAACGGCATCGGACCCCGGCGCGTTGCCGAAGTACTCGATGTCGTCGGGCTGTCGTCCGCGGCGCGACGCCGCGCCGGCACGTTCTCCCTCGGCATGAGCCAGCGCCTGGGCCTGGCTGCGGCGCTGCTCGGCGACCCGCCCGTCCTGCTCTGTGACGAGCCGGTGAACGGCCTGGACCCGGAAGGCATTCTGTGGATCCGGACGCTGCTGCGCTCGCTGGCAGCCGAAGGGCGCACGGTCTTCGTGTCCAGCCACTTGATGAGCGAGATGGCATTGACTGCCGACCACCTGATCGTCGTCGGCCAGGGCCGGCTCATCGCAGATGCGAGCACCGCAGAGATCGTGGCACGCAGCTCGGCGAACTACGTGCGGGTGCGCTCGCCGCAGTCATCCCGACTCGGGGCACTGCTGCACGAGTCCGGTGCGGTCGTCCGGGCACATGAAGGCGCGCTCGATGTGACCGGTGCGGACTGCGCGGCTGTCGGCGATCTCGCCGCCCGGCACGGCATCGCCATCCACGAACTGTCATCGCAGGCGGCATCCCTCGAGGCGGCGTTCATGGAGCTGACCCGAGATAGCACCGACTTCCGGGCGGAGGTCGCGTGATGAACTTCGCTGACGTGCTCCGCAGCGAGTTGACGAAGCTGCGTTCCGTTCGGTCCACGTACTGGACGGGCCTGATCGCGGTGCTGGCGACGATCGGCATTTGCGTGATCGTCTGTGTGAAGTGGGCCGACGACATCCGGAAGTCGCCCGGTGACACGCTCGACCCGACACTGGCCAGCTTGAACGGAATCTTCCTGGCCCAGGTGGCCGTCGGCGCCCTCGGCGTCATGGTTATCAGCTCGGAGTACGGCACCGGCATGATCCGCGCGACATTCGGTGCGGTGCCGCAGCGGCGGGCCGTGCTTGCCGCGAAGGGCCTCGTCTTCGTCGGGGCCACCCTCGTGATCGGCGAGATCCTCAGCTTTGCCGCATTCGGGATCGGTCAGGCGATCCTGTCCGGCGCGCATGCCGGAGCGTCGCTCGGTCAGCCGCAGGTGCTGCGCGCGGTCGCCGGTGGTGGCCTATATCTGGCGGCGGTCGGGCTGCTCGGGTTCGGCATCGGCGCGCTCGTTCGCCACACGGCCGGAGCGCTGTCCACGTTCTTCGGGGTTCTGTTCGCGCTGACGGCGCTTGCCGACCTGCTGCCGGCGTCCTGGCGCAACGACGTCATGCCCTATATGCCGGTCAACGCCGGCACGCAGATATTCGCCGTGCAGCGGGTACACGATTCACTCGCGCCCTGGACCGGGCTAGGGGTGCTGTGCCTGTACGCGGTCGCGGCGATCACCGCGGCGACGGTGCTGATCACCCGCCGGGACGCTTAGCGCTGCATAGGCGCAGACCGGGTCGACGGCTACTGCGGGCGCGGCGGCCGGCGTTATCATGGCCAAGCTGAACGCGGCCTCGCGACCTACGCCCACACGGGGGGCATATGACGAGTGCGCTTGCCCAGCGGGACGGGCTCTTCGAGATCGACGTGTGCGCGCCCGACGATCCACGTCTAGGGGAGCTCAGAGCGCGTGGCGTGCTCAACTCGGCAGGAGCGGACATGCTCGGCGCCGTACTCACCGCGCAGCGCGAGCTCGGGGTCCAGTACGTGCGGCTCGACGTTTGTCAGGTCACTGCGATAGACGAGGTCGCCGTCGCTGCGTTGCTGCGTGCACACCAGTGCTTCCTCGCCTCCCGGGGCACGCTCGTGCTCACCGGCGTGTGCGGTCCCGTGCGCGATGCGTTAGCCGCCGCCGGGCTCGACAGCGTCCTGCTCACCGTGGGGCCGACGGCCGATGCACGCCTGAGCTGATCGGATCAAGCGTGCGGCAGCGCAGAGCGGTGCCGGCCCTGCCGCTGGCCGGGACGATATCCGTAGGTGACCAGCACCGCGGCGAGGGCGACCAGCAACACGGAGATGGTCGCGACCAGGGCGACTGAGTCGCGTGCCCGCGTCGCTGGCGCCGCCGCGACCTCCACCATGCGTGCCGGTTGGCTGGCCGCGTGCCCGGCGGGATGCGACGCGGCCGGCGCGGATCGCACGCCCGGCAGCGTGACCGTCGTGCGGGCCATGGGCGCCGGGGCACTGTTCGACTCCGGGCGCGTCGACGGTTGTGCGGCCGGCTGCACCGACTGCACCGGCGCCGGGCCGTGTGCGGAGGCGGCCGGCCGCGGCGCTGCCGACGCCGACCGTGACCTCCATGCCGACGGCGATGCCGAGCCGCCGGACGGCGTACCGTGGCCGTGCCCGCTCGGCTGACCCTGCGCCCCGGTGTGTCCCGAGCCATGGCGGTCGCCCTGGTCGCCCTGTTCCGCGCCGGCGCCCTGTCCGGAGAGCAGTACCGCGGCCATCACTCCGATCGCCCCGACGCAGCAGACAGCTGCGGCGAGTCGCCCGTAGCGTCGCGTCATCCCACGAAACCCCCGATCCCTCCCAGATTCGCGTCCGCGCCAGCCTAGAGGTAATGCCGATCAGGCACCACAGATGGGGCAGGAACTGATGCTATGCAGCCAAGCTGGCATTCGATTAGGGTCGAGTCGATGCTAGGCGTGGTGTGCCATAAGGATGATCTGATTCAGTTGTGTGGAGCGCGCCGTTCGAGGCCGTCGAGATCGCAGCTACTCGGAGTCTGCAGACTGCAAGGACGCGAGCCGGCGCCGGATCTGCGTCCGCTCCTGCTCGGTCGCCGCAAGTTCGGCGGCGCGCGCCAGTTCAATCGCCCCGTCAGCGGGTTGCCCGGCCCGAGCGAGCAGTTCGCCGCGCACCGCGTGCAACGGGTGGTAGCCGGAAAGGCGCGGGTCGCTGGCGAGTTCGTCGAGGACGGCGAGGCCGGCGTGCGGCCCGTCGGCCATGCCGATCGCCACGGCTCGGTTCAGGGCTACCACCGGCGAGGGCTGTATCCGGTACAGCTCGTCGTAGCCGGCGACGATCGCCGGCCAGTCGGTGTGGTCGGCGTGCGGCGCGTTCGCGTGAACCGCGGCAATCTCGGCCTGAATCCGGTAGCTGCCGCGCTCTCGCGCCGGGGCACGCAGTAGCGCCAGCGCTTCCCCGATCGCGTCGGTGTCCCAGCGACTGCGGTCCTGATCCTCGAGCGTGACCAGGCTGCCGTCGACGGTTCGCGCGTCGCGGCGTGCGTGCTGCAAGAGCATGAGCGCGAGCAGGGCGCGCGCCTCGTCCGAGCTAGGCAGCAGCTCGAGCAAGACCCGGCCGAGCCGGATCGCTTCGTCGGCGAGCGCACCGTCGGCGGCGCCCGCCCAGCCTTCGGTGAAGATCAGGTAGACGACGGTGAGTACCCCATCGAGGCGTTCGGGCAGCATCTCCTCGGTCGGCACGCGATACGGGATGCCCGCATTCGCGATCTTTTGCTTGGCGCGCTGCAGCCGTTTACTGATGGTCTGCTCGGATACCAGGAACGCCCGGCCGACCGCCGCGGTCGGCAGACCCGCCACCACCTTCAGCGTGAGTGCTACCCGCGCGTCCAGCGGCAGGGCCGGGTGGCAGCAGGTGAACATCAGGCGCAGCCGGTCATCCGTGATGGCCGGCAACTCGCCCGTTTCCCGCGACTCCTGCATCGCGACCTCCGCGAGCTTGCCGGATTCGACGGCACGGCGGCGGACCACGTCGATGGCCCGCCGCCTGGCTGTCGTGGTGAGCCAGGCGCCCGGGTTGGCCGGAATGCCGTCAACAGGCCATCTGCGCAGCGCACGCTCGGTCGCCTCGGCGAACATGTCGTCGGCCAGGTCCCAGTCACCGAACACCCGAATCAGCGACGCCACGACACGCAGTCGCTCCCGCGCTACGACGTCGGCGAGCGCGGCGTGGACGTCGGGCACGATTAGAACTCGAGCGGCCAGAACGGGCGCAGCTCCAGGCGACCGGCTGCGGCCATGGGGTGCTCCGCGGCGATCGCGATTGCCTCGTCCAGATCGGCACATTCGAGGATGTCGAATCCGGCGATCCACTCCCGCGACTCGGCGAACGGCCCGTCGGTCACCAGCACCTTCCCGTCGCGGCGGCGCACGGTCGTAGCGTCCTCGGCCGGGCGGAGCCGGTTGCCCATGATGCGGGTGCCGGCGGCATCGTTCTTGGCGACCCACTCCTCGATCGCGAGGGTGCCCTCGCCGGTGGAGTCGGGCGCATTTTCCGGGTCGGTGGCCACGAACATCAGGTAGCGCATGTCAGCTCCTCACTCTCGCGTGGTCGTTGTACACCGGTACGACGAAGAAGGAACCCCCGATCGGACACCTCCCGAGCCGGCTGCGACCCCAACTTGACTTCACCACGAAGTTAGGCAAGCCTAAGCTAGCTGTCGAGCCGAGGGAGTAAGGGTGAGCCTGGAGAAAACGCTGCTGCTGGGGTTCATCGCCGGCATCACCATCATTCTCGGTCTGCCCCTCGGACGGCTGCGGCGCCCGATGCCGCTGATGCGGCTGTTCCTCAATGCGATCGCGGTTGGTGTGCTGCTCTTCCTGGTGTGGGACGTGCTGACCCACGCCTGGGAGCCCGTCGACAACGCGCTGACCGCGGTGCATGAGCACACCGGTGGACTCGGGCCGGTCTTCGGCTACGGTGCGCTGTTCGCTGCCGGGCTGAGCGTCGGGCTGCTGTCCTTGGTCGCCTACGACCGGTACCTCGCCCGGATGAAACAGCCGCGCCGCATCGGCCCAGGCGCCATGTCGGTGCACGAACGTCCCAGTCGCGCGATCCCTCGGCTGGGCATCGCCGCGTGGTCGCCGGCGCGACGGCTGGCGCTGATGATTGCGGTCGGCATCGGGCTGCACAATTTCGCCGAAGGGCTGGCCATCGGGCAGTCCGCTGCGACCGGCGACGTGGCGCTGGCCACCGTGCTGGTCATCGGGTTCGCGGCACATAACGCGACTGAGGGTTTCGGGATCGTTGCGCCCCTCACCGGCGACGTGGACGACGACGGCACGCAGCGGCGTCCCAGCTGGGTATTCCTGGTCGCGCTCGGCTTGATCGCGGGCGGCCCGACGTTCATCGGCACCGCCGTCGGCCACGGTTTCACCAGCGAAGCAGTCAGCGTGGTGTTCCTCACGCTGGCCGCCGGCTCGATCATCTACGTCGTCGTGCAGCTGCTGAGCGTTGCCGCGAAGTCCAAGCGCATGGACATCGTCTGCTACGGGCTGCTCATCGGGATGCTCGCCGGGTTCCTTACCGACGCGATCGTCACCGCCGGCGGCGGCTAGTGTGCGTCGTCGCTTTACCGCCGCCCTGACGCTGGCGTTGCTCGCGGCGGGGTGCACCAGCAATGCGAAGACGGCGTTCGCGCCGAGGCCCTCAAGCGGACGCGTTACACCCTCGTCGCAAGCCGTGCCGCCAGCCTCGTCGCGCCCGCCCTCGCCTACGCCGTCATCGCGTGTGCCCTCTGGCGCGTCCCGGCTGCCCCGGCCGGACCACGTCGTCGTCGTGGTGCTCGAGAATCACTCATACAGCGAGATCCTCGATGGCTCGCAGGCGCCGTTCATTGTGTCGATGGCCGCGAGAGGCGCGGTATTCACGCAGTCCTCGGCGGTGACGCACCCGAGTCAGCCGAACTACCTGGCACTGTTTTCCGGCTCGACGCAGGGCATCACCGACGACTCCTGCCCGCACACGTTCACGACCCCGAATCTCGCGAGCGAACTAGCTGGCGCTAGATACAGCTTCGCTGGGTATTCCGAGGGACTACCCGAGCCGGGATTCACGGGGTGCGGCAGTGGCCGCTATGCGCGCAAGCACAACCCGTGGGTGAACTTCACCAACGTGCCGGCGTCGGCCAACCTGCCGTTCACGGCATTCCCGGGCGACTACGCATCGCTGCCCACGGTCTCGTTCGTGATTCCCGACCTCGAACACGACATGCACGACGGCACGATTGCGCAGGCCGACCAGTGGCTTTCCGGCCACCTCGGCGGCTACGCCGCCTGGGCGCCGGCGCACCGCAGCCTGCTGATCATGACCGTCGACGAAGACGACTACACCGCGGACAACCACATCGCCACGGTTGTCGCCGGCGCGTTCGTTCGAGCGGGCCGTTACTCCGAGCAGGTTGATCACTACCGGGTGTTGCGCACCCTCACGGACATGTACCACCTCGCTCCGCTCGGTCACACCTCGGCGATCACCGCCATCTGGTCGAGCTAGGAGTGCCCGGAACCGGCTAGAGGACCGGTACTACGCTGCAAATAGTCTGCATCCGCCATCTGAGGACAACGCCGCCGTCATGGAACGATTGCAGCTTGGCGCCCCCGCCGAGGCGGCAGTGCTAACCGCGGATCAGGGCGCGGAACCCGCGGCGACGGTCGTGCGCGCCCTGCGGCATCCGACTGCGTGGTTCGCAGCTGCAGGGTTCGTTGCCAGCGCGCTGATCGTCGTCGCGGGCGGACGCGTCGGCACCGTGCAAGTCAACATTCCGCTGACCACATGGTTCGGTCTGCTGTCCCGCAGCGGCTACCGTCCCGGCGAATCGCTGGTGCCGGGCATGCTGCTGATGGCCGGCATCGCCGGGCTGGTTCTGCTCTGGCTCGCGTTGGTACGCGGGCGCCATCCGGCAGTGCGAACCGAGCAGCAGGTCTGGTTGGTGGCGGGCGCATGGGTAACACCGCTGCTCGTCGGGCCGCCGCTGCTGAGCAACGACGTGTACAGCTACGCGGCGCAGGGCATGCTCGTCGATCGCGGACTCGATCCGTACTCGGTCGGCCCCTCGGCGCTGGGAAACATTCCGGCGGTGGGAGCGGTCGACCCCGCGTGGCGGAGCGTGCCCAGCCCGTACGGCCCGCTGGCGACGTGGTTCCAGCACTTCGCTGTCGTAATCGCGGGCGGTAACCCGCTCGGCGCGGTGATCGTATTCCGGCTCGTCGCGGCGGGCTGCGTAGTAGCCATCGGGCTGCTGGCCGCAGCGCTGGCCGGGTCACGGCGCATTCCCGCGCTGACCCTGACCGTGCTGAATCCGCTCGTGCTTCTGCAGGTGATCTCCGCGGCGCATCTGGAAGGTCTGCTCTGCATGCTGCTGCTCGGCGCGTTGCTCGCCCACCGCCGGGGAAACCACTTACTCGGCATCGTGCTCGGCTGCGCCGCGGCCGCCATCAAGGTGCCCGCATTGATCGTTGTCCTCGCCGGCATCGTTGCGCGGCAGCGCGGCGCCAGGCCCAACTGGCTCGCCGTCGCGAGTGACGCCGGTGTGGCCATCGCTACCTGCCTCGGCCTGACCATGCTCGTTCCGCACGGCTGGGGGTGGGCTTCCACGCTGAACACCCCGGCGCTGAACTACACGTCCGGTGCACCGGCCAGCCTGCTTGCGGATGTGCTCCACCTGTTCATCCGATGGGCGTCCTTCGACGATCTGGCTATGGCGGGACGGGCGGCTGCGCTGCTGGCGGCCGCGTGCATCGTCATCTATCTGATCGCGACCACGCGGCAGCGCCCCCTCGAGGTCACGGTCGGTTTCGGGCTGCTTGCCGTCGCGCTGCTCAGTCCCGTGATCTACCCCTGGTACCTGCTGTGGGGCGTGCTGTGCCTCGCGCCCATTGCGCGGGGACGGCTGCGCGAGGTGCTTGTCGTGATATGCGCCAGCGCCTCGGCGATGGCGGTACCCGGTCTACCCGGTTATGTGGCCGACCTGATTGCGGCCGGCCTCGCCGGGTGCGCCGTGGTGATGCTCGTCGGGGCTCGAGAGCCCCGCGAGCGTCGGATACCGCTTGTCGCCAGCGTCACGGACCGTGTCTCCGGCTACGCGTCGATCGGCAGGGGCAGCCGCTAACGGGGTCTCGACCCTCTCTAGGTCGGGGCCCTAATCGAAAGGCGGCGGCACGAGATAGCGGTGTCCGGTCGGGCCGGTCCACTCTCGGGTTCTGTCTTGTCGGTGTTTGACTTGCCGGCCGGCGTGGTGGTTGGCGTTGTGGTGTCTGGCGCAGGGGGCGGCGAGGTTCGCGGGGTTTGTGTGGCCGCCGTCGGTCCAGGCTTCGACGTGGTCGGGGTCGCACAGCCGGGCTGCCCGTCGGCATCCGGGGAAGGTGCAGGTTCGGTCGCGGGCGATGACGTGGTCGGTGAGGTTGGCGGGTGGCCGGTAGGTGGTGCGGCCGTAGTCGAG
>Ga0126373_10002612_pt1 | contig 13316 bp, 16 predicted proteins | sample PanSoiMetPlot_11_FD_92545 | JGI IMG/M metagenome (GOLD analysis project Ga0126373, IMG submission 92545) | Tropical forest soil microbial communities from Panama - MetaG Plot_11 | ecosystem: Environmental > Terrestrial > Soil > Tropical forest > Bulk soil | place: Panama | collected 2016-02-17
CGTTAGGCGTCCCCATGATCCTTCATGCGTTGTTTGGGTCCACTGAGTACCCACTCGTATCGATTGGAGTCGTTATTGGATTTGTCGGCGGCGCACTTTTGTCGGCGCTGATAACAGGGCTCTTTAAGGCCGAACGGCCGCCTCAATCGAAGTAGTTCTCCGATGTTTCACAATGAAATTCGCCGAAACGCGCGAACTCATTCCGATTCCGCTTTTTTGTGATGGCCATCACAATTTGGAAGTGGCCCAGTTCACATCCACAGACCGCCCGCAGGTTTACACGAAAGGCCGTGAACGCCTTTTCCTAAGGGAGGTCGCCATGACGATCACCTTGATGAAACAGACCAGCCAAGCCGCTAAGGCAGGACGGCTCCGTCCCCAAAACTGCAACGAGTTGCGCGGCGATTACCATCTGCCTTTCGCCAAGACCGAAGTACGGATAGAGGTTGCGAGGCGGCGCATAATTTTCGCTTCGCTTTTAGGTCTGGCTACTTTTTTCCTCGGCCAACAGCCGGCGAAGGCTTATGAAACTCCGTGGTGTGCGGTGATCTCTGAGGGGTATTGGGACTGCCAGTATCGCTCGATCGAAGAGTGCCGGCCCAATGTGCTGGCCGGTAACCGCGGTTTTTGCAACTTGAACCCACGTTGGAGCGGTTGGTATGGGCCGGGCGAACGTCGACCTTTGCGCTATTGACGGCTACGCACTTGCACGTCCGCTCAATAGGGACCAGGTTTTGACGGAGTCCCTAATATTGCCACTGCCATTTTCTGACGGACGACGTTGGCGCTTCGCCAGTAACGTGGATGCTCGTCTCGTGCATATGCTCTTTGACGAGCGCGAATAAGGTGGCGGCGTTCTGTGGATGTAGCCTGATGCAGCCGTGGGATGCCGGACGGCCGAGATGAGAGATCTCGTAACTGCCGTGAATGGCGTAACCGCCATCGAAAAAAATAGAGTACGGCATCGGCGACCAATCGTATTTTCGAGAAAACCATTTCCGTTCCAGCCGCTCCGGGCGATAGCTGCCATTTGGGGTGCTGTATCCCCAGCGCGCAGTAGAAACCGGCCATTGGTAGCGGAGCGAACCGTCGATTGCGACTGATAGCCGTTGCGCCGATTTGTCGACGGTGACCACGATGCTGGCTTGGGCGGGCATGCAACAGACGCCGCACAATGCGGCAACAATAACGATCCCAATTACAAAGCGTGGCATGTCTTGCATGTTGTAAACATCATCCGTCTTCTCGGCTTCGTGAGATATTGGACCGTGGTCCAATCGTAGTTGCCAAAAAGACCAACTAATACGCGTGTTGCCGCTTGCGCGAACCCTTGCGACCTAATGACCCATAAGGGCGCAAACGCGATTTAATTAAGACTCGGAAATTGTGCCGTCTGCTATCGTCCTCCCAATCAATAAACGTCTCTTTGAACAACAATAAATTGGGAGGAAGTCATGCGGATCAAAGTAGTCCTTGCCGCCAGCGTTTCGGCGGCCTTTCTGTTCCTTTCAGCTGCGGCGCATTCCGCCGAACCCGAGGTGATGGCGCTCGCGCCGTCTGAAATGAAATGGAGCTCGCAAGGCGGTTTAGCATTGCCCGGTTTGGAGCAGACCACGCTCATTGGTGACCCGAGCAAGCCGGGACCTTATACGATCCGCCTTAAATTTCCCGCCGGTTTTAAGGTCGCCCCGCATACCCACCCTGATTCACGGGAGGTCACTGTCCTGTCTGGGACCTGGTACACCGGCTATGGAGACAAGGTAGAGCCCTCCAACCTCAAGGAATTGCCGGCGGGAAGTTTTTATACCGAGCCGGCAAACATCGCCCATTACGTAGAGATACGCGAACCCACGATGATCCAAGTCAGCGGCAACGGTCCGAGCGGCCGCAAATTCGTTGGTCCGGACGCGCCAAAATAACCCGCGATCCCGGCAACACGCCTGATGCACAAACGAAACCCCGACCACACGGCCGGGGTTTCGTAACTCAATGTCCGCGCGCAAGGCGGACATCGCGTGGATTTGTTGCCGGTCAGGCGAATTGTCGAAGCCGAACGTAATGGCCAGCGCTAATCGACCCGCGCCACGAAATAGTCGGAACGGAAAAACGCACCACATTTGCGGCAGGCATTTTTCCCGCCACGCGGGACTGAGTAGCGGTCGCCTGTCGCACCGCTTCATTTAATTGCTCTTCCGTGACGCGTCGTTGTTTGATCAAACGGCCGGCCAGCCATTCGACCTCAGGCATGTTATTTTTGATAATTTCAATGGCGCGGAGATAAGCGGCGTTTCTGATTTGAAGTTGGTGGTCGTCTGCCAGCCCTTCCACAAGTGCGCTGATTTCTGAAGAGACAGCGAGCGCGTGACTGCGGCATTTGAAAATTGTTCGAGAGGCCTCGCCAGCGGAGAGAATTGCGATCCGCTCGATGAGGGACAAGTCATCGGTGGCGCCGACAATCTCGGTCCTGCCACTGCCATCTTCGCGAATTGCGAGCTCGATGACCTTTAGCCCAAAGTACCGTGCCACGACCGCATTCCCGGCCTCATGGAAGGCGGTACCGCGAACAGCATTACTCGCGAAGCTCATTTTGGGACGCTCATGGATCGTCCCCCAGGACTGTTATTTACATAAATAACTGCGCCTAAAATGCGGCGCGCTGCAGAGTTTGTTTGCCAACTCAAGGTTGTCGATTTCGCCAATGGTGGATCGGTCGCGACAAGGTTGCTGACGATCGCTGGCAACTACATCGAAAAAAGGGGTGATGTGTTACACTTGCGCCCGGCCTTATACATTTTCCAAACACGGCGAAATGTCCGCCGTGCACGCCCGGAGACGCCGCAATGAAAATCGATGGAGCCTGTCACTGTGGCCTTATCGCCTATGAGGCGGAGGCCGATCCAGAAATGACCGGCATCTGCCACTGTACCGACTGCCAGACTCTATCGGGTTCGGCATTTCGTACCGTCGTGCCCTCGCGGCAAGGTTCTTTTAGGCTTCGATCAGGAGAGCCGAAGATATACGTCAAAACGGCCGAAAGCGGCACCAAACGACAACAGGCGTTTTGTCCAAATTGTGGGACGCCAATTTAATCCACAACGGTCGATGACGACCCAAAGGTTCACAGCATTCGAGTAGGCACCCTGCATCAACGCAACGAATTTGTGCCCAAACTGCAGTACTGGTTTCGCTCCTCCCAGGCGTGGACCACTGGTCTTGGTGCCGTTCCAAAGACTGAGAAGCAACGCTAGTTCGACGACAAAAATATAGTGCGATCTGCTCAGGGAGGCAGCGGCGAATAATTACCGGCGCGCTGTGCGATGCTACCGCGCCTCTGTCGACGACTCACTCATATTACTGTCGGCGATGACAGTAGCGTGCCACGTGTCCCGCAGAAGAATGGCCCGCGGATTACTGTTCACGCGCGGTTTTGTTCTTCATCACTGTAATTGTGGCAATCTGTCGGAGGTTCCAGGTCAACGCCACCGAATGAATTGCCGTACCAGTTGTCAAAGTATTTTCATAAAGAAGCGGTGGTTCCGGTGCGTTTCTACCAGTGTGCGTTACGGAAAGCACCATAGGGAATCGAACCGGCCACGGACGATATGGCTACAATCGACATTCCAGATTCGTGGACGCCAACAGCGGAGAATTTGTACGCGCTACCGAAGCCGTTGCGTCGGTACATTCACGACTTGCAAACGAATGTTGATTCTGTCGAAACGATGCGAGAGAACTTTCGGCTTTGGCAGGAGAATGCAGCGCTTAGAAAAAAGTTAGCCGGAACGTTCAACGAAACTGGTCCTTTTTTCGCCGATCACTTTACCTTCGGTCCAAAAAGTTGATTATCCGTGGCAATCGAGCGCGCTTGTTCGCCGGGCCGCTCGGGACGGGAAGGGGCTTTAGCACGGGTCTTGCTCATCCACCGCCCCCTGTAGCCCTCCGACGATATTGAACAAAATTACGCCAGCACACCTTGGCAAGCGAAAAGCGCGTAGATTTTCCTGCGCGAACCCATCGTCTGCCCGGTCGCCCGGTTCTTGCCTCTATTCGGTCTCTTGTCTGCCCCAAGTTGCTGCACCATTCGCGGCGTAGCCACGAACCGACTGAGTGAGCTAGGATTTCCGTCAAATGATCGAGTCGATCATGTATTTCGGGATGGGGTTTCTGCTCGCGACCCTCATCGCGGTAGCCCTTGTCCCCTTTGTCCATGGCCGCGCTGTGCGCCTGACGACGCGGCGGCTGGAGGAGTCCGTCCCTCAGTCGATGGCGGAAATCCAGGCCGACAAGGATGCACTGCGCGCCGAATTCGCAATGTCAACGCGACGCCTCGAGATCACCATTGAAGAATTAAAAAATAGGGAAACCAACCAGCTTGCCGAGCTCGGCAAGAAGGAAGACGCCGTCAATCGGCTCAAGATGGAGCGCGGTGCGCAGAAAGTTGAGGTGGGCGCGCTTAAAGCCGAACTCAACACGCTTAAGGACCGCCTCACCGCAGCTGATAGGGAAATCGAGGCGGAAAGAGTCCGGCGTCACACAGACGATCTCGTCTCCCTTGCATCGAAGGAGTGGCCGCCAGGTAAACAAGTTTGGGCGGCACAAGGGGACTCTGACGTTTCTGCTGGGTCGAAGGCAGCGATACCTTCGATCCAGGTGTCTCCTCGCGCCTTCGGTAATCAGTTCGTGGGCGGCGGGCTATCGAGTGGCAGGCGAATAGCTCGCAGCCTTTTGCACTTTTCGATTGCGGCTCTGATCGGCGCCGGGGTCGCCTTTGCGTGGCAGTCATCCGGCGGCGATGCGAACGAGATGATCATGACCTGGATGCCGTCGATAGGTAAGTTGTTATCTGTTCCCACGCCAAAGGGACCTTCCGACGTTGCAGCCAAGCGACCGGACCCTCCGCCCACGCAAGATGCGGTATCGTTGCAATCAGTGCCCGTCAGTCCGACAGCAATGGCCCCTGCTACAACAACTGCTCCTGAAGCGGTGCCGGAACACGAGGACACCTCGGAGCATGAACCGGCCGGCGTACAGCCCAATGAAGATGAGTTGACCGTCAAACGAGAAGAGACGGCCAAAGATATTGCGACGCTGCAGCCGCAGGACTCCAAGCAGGAAACGCCTTCCCCTGCGACACGAGATCAGCCGACGCCCGCTGTGGCACCGGAGACAAAACCGACAACCGTAGCGAGCTGGACGCTCCGTGAAGTTATGAACAGCACGGCGGTCTTACAGGGACCTGCTGGCACTTTGAGGGTGATGCGTGGGGACACGGTACCGGGACTCGGGAAAGTCACTTCCATTGTTCGCTGGGGTAACGGCTGGGTGGTCTCCGCGACCGCGGGTTACTGTACGAGTTCGCCGGTGGATCACGCAGATGGAATCTGCAAACCGTATCGGGACTAGGTTCAGTCTTGTTGGCTATTCGTGGAGTTCAATTTCCGCGGGTACACACCGCGCGATACGCATTCGCTGCCCGAGAATTAGAAAAGCCGTAGTCTACGAACGCTATGTCTTCCTTCACGAGATATAGAAACGCCCTTTTTCCGGTTTCCACACCGGCTGTATTTTTTCCTCTAACGTGGCCACAAATGGTGTCAATGGACTGCCCAAAAGTATCCTGCCTGACCGCTCTCGCCATATCCTCGAATTCGGCAGATGCCGGGTCTTCCATCTTGCTCGCGATCGTAGCCTTTGCCTTTTCCAGGATAGGATCGGAGGGCCCAGAGGCCGGCCCCAATGCAGCTACGTTCACACTCGTTCCGACATCGCTCTTCGCGTTCGTGACGGGTTGCGGAGGCGGGGGAGAAGCATCCGGGGTCAGATTGGTCGGCGATGAGACTTTTTCCTTGTCGAATCCGTCGTTTGTGCGAGGCGAGTTTGGTTTTACCGCCTTTGTAGCCACGGGCGATGTCTTTGCGTTCTTCGCCGCGTTTTTCGATCGGACTTTTGTTGCCGCAGAATTGGTCTTAGATCGTGCTGGCTTTAGATCGGGCGGGGAGCTTGCAGCCGTTTTGAAAAAACATGGCTTTGAAGTGCAAGCATCCAGCATCGCCTGCGGTGCTGGAGGGCAGCTGCAGCCAATCAAGGTCACAGACAAAACGCCGACAAAAAAGATTCTCATGCAATTTCATCGCCTCGCGAAAGGAGTCTCGTGAGTATTTCTTAAAAGGCGATCGCCGAGACGCTTACAACTAGAGATAAATTACGTGGCCGAACGGTGAGGTAATACCATCGCCGGAATTTACTCGGCGCATGGTTAAATTCAGCCGTGGATCGCGGCCAGATCCCGTGTGCGTCAAAGACCGGAGACGGAGACTTCGCTCGCGAACACAGCGCGCAGTATCGATGGTACAATTGTGCCACCGCCAGGCCGATACAGGATTTCGGTCATGCCTATGCCACAATGGAGCAGCCGATTCCGGTCATGCAAGCGATGCAACTCCTCGCATCGGGCGGCGTGACCATGGCCGCAGGGGCCATGATCTCGTTTTCGTTTGCAGTATCTCCACCGTTAACATTGTTGCCGCCGCTCCCTGAGCGGTTCGACATCAACGAGAACGTCACGACGCAAGGGCACAAACCCAGTGAGACGGTGGGCGCGGCCGTCGCCAACACTTTCGAGCGCCGCTGGCAGCCGACCGACGAATCCCCCTTAACTCCAGTGCCGCGGCGTGACCCGCTTGAGGGTTTGGTCGGCGGCTTGTTGGCGCTGCCGCTGGCGCAAGATGCGCCACAGCTGGCACAGGCCGAGCCCCTTGATTTTGCCGATGCACCGCAGCCCAGTAAACAAGAGTTGGTAGGAGCCACACGGGCCACATCCGATATTTGCTCGCGTCATGGCTTACGCAGGGTCGGTTACAGGCAGAACCACCACCACTATTGGCGCTGTGCAAGGCGCTGATAGCTTTACTGCACGCTGTCATTTCTCCTTGAGGCTGCACGACGGATCACGACGGCTTGAAATAGCTGCCACATGATCCTTCATCCCGAGCGTTGAGATCGAAATTAGATACGGAAACTCTTGCGTGCGTTGCAGTTAGCGAGCCCACTAACGGAGTGTTTGGCCAATAGCGGCCACTATTGTTGAAAAAGAAAACTTCGTGATTTCGTCACGCTGCTGTTAGTTCGCCCTCCTAAGCACAGGGCGCTGGGACCTGTGCATAGGAGATCTTCTCATGAAACTTTCTACACTTTTGATATTGGTCGCGCTTGTCGTTGTTCCCGGCGCACCGGCGGTTGCCAAAAAACATCATTCCTCTCCAAAGTCCCAACTATCTGGTTATGCTTACGCGCCCGGCGACCAGGGTAACGCAGCAAGAACAGAAGCAATTGAGACATGCAGTATTGCGGCAGCAAAGTGGAGATATAGCGATTGGCAAACGGCCCAAATAACCAACTACAGAGTCTGTATGACGAATCACGGGCACCCTTTTGCATAGCGGAAATAACGATAGAGTCAGACCAGTTTCGTGAGGGTTCATCGCCCTGCGAACTCACCAACGATAGCCCTCGGTCGCGAATAGTGAACTGCTGTCGAGGGTCGGTACACTAACGTCAGTTCGGCAAGTCCGTCGCACGATCTGAAGTGCCTATGAACTCTCGCGACGCGTTCGATCTTGCGGTGAGGTACTGTCTGCTGTGCCAGCCTTCGACGCTGAAGAACTCTCACTACGTTCTGCCGCCCTTTTTAGCCGTCGCTTCGCTGCAGCTTTTGACAGTCTCCTGATGAAATCGTCGCCGTTCTCCAGTGTTGTTTTTGGAGTCGTCTTATTCGGCATATCCAGTGACCTGTGGCGTCTGAACCAGTGGCTCGCCGCGAATTTGTGATTGCATTGTGACAGCTTGCAACGAGAAGAGTCTTACGTCGGGAGTATGGACAAGTTGTGAATATCGATTCCCGTATTTTTGTGGCTGGGTTCGAACATATGAAGCCGCAGCCGGACACCCAACTTCGAAACTCGTGCTCGGTGCACACAAGCGCAATTGGAGCGCTACACCCTGAGTCCATACAGGACGAGCGAGATCGTCACGATCACTTGTCTGCGACAAATATCCGAAAACCGAAGTATTACGTCTTTCGTGTCCGGCCTGTGTCGTACCTTTGTCATACGTCGACAGCTACATACTTGGCGGCGACCACGAGCCGTTGATGGATAAGATATGGATGCCTTGACCCCCGAGCTGCTGAAGCTTCTGCAATCTGTGTTGGAGGATGCGTGGGACTCGTTGAGGCCCTCTGAGAAGGCGCGCACAACAAAGACAGAAGTTGCTGTTCGCATTCTCCAAGTGGCCGCGAGAGGGGAACGCGATCTTGATCGGCTGCGCATTGAAGCCGTGAGCGGGGTCGTTACATCTACGCTTTGACACCCATTTTGGCTTGCTGAGCCTTTACGGCCGCGCTGATTGGCCTTTTGGCGATATCCTAAAATCGGGGTTCACAAAAGAAGAGGGACCGCTGCGTGTGGCACTCGCAGTGGCCCCTCTTACGCCCAGCCGAGAGTCTAGGGGACCGTGGGGACGGGTGACCGCTCGGCAGCTCGCCCCTGGAGGTTGGCTTAATCAGTCCGGACTGACTGTGTTGCAGATCACAAAGCGACCACTGGGGTCTCGTCCTTTGGTCGCACACGCAGGGTACGCCAGTGTGGCGCCCGCGCCACAATCCGGAATAATTAGCAAAGCCCGGTTGCTTCATGCCCAGGGAGCGTCACAATTCGTTGTAGGAATGTTGGCCCCGACCTCCGGGGACTCGTTGGGGACGGGTGAGAGATCGGGGCCGCGCTCCCTAGGGGTGAGAGCGGCCCCGATTTTTACATCGGCTCCCCCTCGCGACAAAATGAATATTCGGTCACATTTGCGACATCGCGCCACAGTTGTGGGCGCTCGCATGTTGCATTCAGGACGATAACTTGAGCCAAATAATCGGCCGCGGCGGCACGGCCTGGACGCTTCTGCCAACGGAATTTGCTTCTGTTGCCCTTAGCCCTCGATAGCCGAGTTCAAGTGCTTGGCGCGATGTAACGCTTATCGATTGCCTTGCAGCATAGCCCGGAAGATCTGGGTTTGCCTGGTATTAGGCGACAACCTTTGACCGTCGACGCGGGGCCTGATCGGGAACGAGGCTGACACGATCTGCGCACTTGTTCAGTGCCTTGCGTGTCGGGAGCAAAATCTTCTCGCCGCTGGGCAATTCAACGAAGCGTCGCACGAGAGCGCCAGCGCTTTCGACGACGTACTTGGTGCCCACGGGAAGGCATTTCGGCAGACGAGAAGAGGCTCGCACGTTCGTATACTCCAGGCTTGATGTCGCTCCCGAATACCACCAAGGGTTACTCTGTGTCTGGATTTAGGCGTTGGAGCGGTTATCCCCAGCTACGGGGGCATAATTGGAGCCGACGCCGTCCTGACAACGAAATACCGCCCCCGGAGAGGGTTCGGATTGCGCCAGCGTGCGCTGCTTCGGTCCAGTCCAACGGACGGTAGTGAGCCATACCGGGAACCCCTCCAATATCCCTGCTCGGGCCGCTACGATACCCTTCTGAAATGAGGGGACGGGGATGAAGCGCCGCGAGTTTATTGCACTCTTCATGGGCGCAACTGCATGGCCGCTCGGGGCGCGGGGGCAAACTCAAACAAATACAAATCAGGACGATCAAGTGGGCCAAGTCGCGACAGTTCAGGGCATCGCGACGGTGACGCGCGGCAACGCGGCGTCTTCCAGATTAAAAGTCAGCGACGGCATCTACAAAAACGACGCCTTACAAACGGGAGCTAACTCATCTCTCGGCGTTACCTTCGACGACGAGACTACCCTCAGCCTCACCGCAAATGCGGGCATCGTGGTCAATGATTTTGTCTATGAGGAGGGCGGAAAAGGCAACAGTGCTGCATTCAACATTGCGCGCGGCACAGTCGCGTTCGTTGCCAGCCTGGTCGCAAAGAACGGCGATATGACGATTTCCACGCCGACCGCAACGCTCGGCATCCGCGGCACTACCGGGGTCGTCGATGTTCCGGATAGCACCGCGCCTGGTGCGGGCGAGGCCAAAATCAAACTTTATCCGGATGCGGATGGGCGTGTAGGCCGGATAGACGTATTCAATCGGCAGGGCGGGCGCCTCGGGACGCTGACGCAAGGGTCCAGCGCATTTGCAATCCGGCCAGGACCGGGCGGGCGATTTGCTGCGGTCCCGTTCCAGATTCCCCCCCAGGAGGCAGCCCGTGACCGCGGCGTGGTGCAGCGTCTGTTCGCCTCGCACACAATCGGGCGTCAGATGGCGATCCAGCGTCGGCAATTGCGTGGACCGACCCGCCCGCGGCCGAACAATCTTCGGCCGCCCGGTGGACCGCAGCAAAGGAACAATCGCGGTCCGGCTTTCCAGCAGAAGGGCACGCCTGGCGCGCCACAGCGAGGCGGGTTTCGAGAGAGGTTGCGGAAACTCAATCCGTTTGCGCCGAAGAAAAATGAACCGATACGCTGACGCGGCGGGTGTGGTCTAATTTGAACCTAAGATCTATTGCCAGTAAGTGTGACGTTTACGGTAGTGCTGACGTGTCACTCCTCCGTCCGAAACGAAGTAGGGGTTGGGGTTGCACCATCCACGATTGCCAGCCAGCACATTCGGACGGCACTCTTCGAACGTCCGATATTGGCAATCCCAGTACACGCCCTTGCCCATCCCGAGCACCGCGCACCAAGCAGCCTCGTGGTAGTCTGTCGCCAGCGACGGCGACGTGACCACTAGCATCGCGAAAGCAATGACAGCGAAAATGGCACGGGTCATCTTCGGCCTACATGGTTGGTTACCCGTACTAACACCGACCAGGCAATTCTCAGTCCCGCTGACAGCAGCCCAAACGCGTTATCCGCTTTAGAGCCCTTCACAGAGCTTCACGGAATGCACTGAGGCAATGCGAACTCCAGAGCGGAGAGCGAGTCACCAGATCGACCTCTGCGGGTTTAGCGAAGACGCTATTCAGCAGCTATCGTGGGTTCTTCCAGAGGAAGCAATGGCTCTGCCGGCTCGCCGGCTTTTGACGCGTTCAGCCGTTGCAGATCGACTATCAAAGCGTGGAAGCATTCGATTGGTACTGAGTACCTTTGCTCGGTGCTGGAAAATTTCGTCCGCAACGAAATCACGACACTGTTGCCATCCGCCGAATAGCCTTCCGCTTTCAACGCCACGACGTTCACTAGAAACGTTTCATCTTGGCTCATAGCACTCAACTCATGACAATCGCCACATGGTGGCAGTGTATCAAATAACCTTGGCTGGTGGCCAGCTTTAGCGACTGAATGCGGAATGTGGATAACAGTTCCGCTATAGAGCGGAGTGCTAGGCTTGGTTCTCGGTCAATCCCGTAATGAGCCACGTGAATTGGTTGGTTCGATGCGAAAGCATACTGCAGTACTGGTATTCACGCTCCTGGCACTTCCCGCTCACGCGGATATGACCAGAGCCCACCGGGTCGTCACATGGCCAAGTTCGATGGCCTCGGTGGCGGACTGCAACGACAAGATCAACGGGATGCAGAAGCGGTTTAAGCTCTCTCTTGAGGAAACAGGATCGGGATTGAAACAACTGCTGTTGCAGGAGGGAAGACCCGTTCCGGTCATCTTGAAAGACTGGTTGCGCCATTTTCAAATCGACCTCACCTGCGAGCCCAGTGCCAAGTTACTCAGGATTTACGTTATCGGCTGGGAGGGCCATGTCGGCACAGCAGAAGACGTGGCGCGAGAGTTGGAACACTACGTCACCGCGCCATGATCCGGCTTTGTCGTGTGGAAGCCGCAGAGTGTGACTTCCGTCACATCCGCTCGCGCAATTCTGAATTATATTGGTCGGTATTAGTAGTCCCCGGTACAGGAGGTCCTTATGGCGACTCTTGCGAAACAGACGCAGACACGGTTCTTTCGCTGGCTTAAAGAATTCAAGAAGAACAACAAGTCACCGTACAAGTGGTACGAGTGTGATAATTGCGGAATGTGACATCCACCCATTACGCGGTCGCGTTAGCAGCCTCACTCTTCTCCCAAACTGACTAGCCCCGGTACCGCCGGGGCTTTCTTTTCGTGGCACAAAGCAGATACCCGAGTAGACCAGCTGAGGCTGAGATCGTCTTGGTTTGTGTCGGCGCTGCGCGGGCACATACCGCGGATACAGAGATGAGAGGGGCGCTTCATCAGGCTCTACCGCCGTCCGCCGCTACCGCCTTCGACGCTCACGCTGCCACCAATTTTAACGCATATACCCGAGCCGGCGATCTTAGCGAAGCCTGCGCCATACTGTGCGCATGGATTCTTCGTAACAGGATGGGGCGGACTGGACCTTTGTGCGGGTTTGCGCGGCTGAGTGGATGGCTGAGCGGTTGTGTAGGCAGGCAGCGCCGCAATAACGGCCGCAAGGACGACTTTTCTCATCAATGTATTTTAGCATGCGCCTTCACGGCGTGCAGCCTCAATGGTCATCGAGTCCGCCGACGATATGATTCGATGAGGGTGATGTTCCTTTCGGAGGCAAAGCAAATATATAGGGTTGAAATAAGGGAGATCTAGTCGATGCGACCTGACGCGACTGGCATGTCGAAGGTTTTCTTGGGAAAGGCGAGAAATGACACCTGAAGATCTAACTGCCCTGAAACGAGCAGTTCAAGCTCTTGAACATCCGAGTTTTGCCGCACGTCTTGCCAATATGGTTGGCAAGCCGATCGAACTTATTGAGCAGGCTCTGCCGCCATTTGCGGCGGGAGCTATTACGGCGGCCGCCAAGAAAGGACTTGAGGCGGCGATGCAGGTCGCGTTGCGGACGCTGCAACGTGATCCTTATGCCGGCTCGCAGGCCATGCATAAGATCTTGGCAACAGCTTCGGGCGCTGCTGGCGGCGCGTTCGGCCTGGCAACGCTGCCTATTGAACTTCCGGTTTCGACGATCATCATACTGAGATCAATCATGGATATTGCGAAGAGTGAGGGCGAAGATCTCAGTGATCCTGAAGCGATGCTTTCGTGCATGCAGGTTTTTGCGATGGGCGGCCGCGCTAGTTCGGACGACGCGTCTGAAAGTGGATATTTGGCCGTGCGGGGTGCATTGGCGAAGAGTGTGACGAGCGCCGCACGCTTCGTTACAGATCACGGCGTCACCAAAGAAGGGGGGCCAGCGCTTGTCCGCTTCATAGCGCAAGTGGCGTCACGCTTCGGATTTGTGGTCACGGAAAAGGCGGGGGCGCAGGTCGTTCCTATCATCGGCGCTGTTAGCGGCGCGGTCATAAACTACGCCTTCATCGCGCATTTTCAGGGTATAGCCCGCGGCCACTTCACA
>Ga0126373_10002613_pt1 | contig 13312 bp, 12 predicted proteins | sample PanSoiMetPlot_11_FD_92545 | JGI IMG/M metagenome (GOLD analysis project Ga0126373, IMG submission 92545) | Tropical forest soil microbial communities from Panama - MetaG Plot_11 | ecosystem: Environmental > Terrestrial > Soil > Tropical forest > Bulk soil | place: Panama | collected 2016-02-17
GAGAACGCCGCCGCAACCGCAGCCGGGCTATTCGCCATCATCCTGATGTTCGGCCCGGTCTCGGGCGGCCACTTCAACCCCGTCGTGTCGTTCGTGGACGCTGCCTTCCGCGGCATCTCCTGGCGGGATGCCACGGCCTACCTGCCCGCCCAGGTGGCTGGGTGCATCACTGGGGCGGTCGCCGCCAACCTGATGTTCGCGCTGCCAGCCGTAACCATCTCCGCGAAGAGCCGGGCCACGCCGGCCCACTTCCTGTCCGAGATCATCGCCACTCTTGGCCTCATCGTGGTGATCTTCGCGCTGGCCAGGTCCGGGCGCGCCCGGGCCACCCCGGCGGCCGTAGGCGCCTATATCGGCGCGGCGTACTTCTTCACCTCCTCGGCCAGCTTCGCTAACCCGGCGATCACCATCGGGCGGATGTTCTCCAACACTTTCGCGGGCATCGCACCCGCCTCGGCTCCGTCCTTCATCGGCGCGCAAGTCGTCGGCGGCGTGCTCGCCATCGTCGTTGTCAGGACGCTGTACCCGGACATCACGCCCGAGGAAGCCGCAGAGGTTGTCGTCCCGCACGCCACAGCCGCGGCGCGCGACAGCGCAGCGGCCTCAGCAGCGAGCTCGGTCAGCCGGCCTGGCAACTAATAGGAGCGGTGCATGCACCTGGTCATGATCGGCGGCAGCGACGCGGGCATCAGCGCCGCCCTGCGCGCCCGCGACCTCGACCCGTCCGCTGATGTCACCGTGGTCGTCGCCGACGCATACCCGAACTTCTCCATCTGCGGCATCCCGTACTACGTGTCCGGCGAGGTAACGCACTGGCGCAACCTCGCCCACCGCACCGTCGGTGACCTGGAAGCAACCGGGATGGCCCTGCGGCTGGACACCACCGCCCGCCGCATCGATGTCGCCGGCCGCGACGCGTACCCGATCAGGTGCAGGCCGCGGCGCTGGCGTTCCTCGCCGGTGCCGGACAGTTCCCAGATCACGACAGTGGAGGCGCCGATCTCGATGAGGGAGTCCAGGCCGAAGCCTGCCAGGGCGACCGATCGCGCGCCGATTGCGGCTACTGCCAGCACGACGATGCCGACGACGTTCCACGCGAGGGTCAGGTACTTCAGGATGAAGCCGCGCCGGGCCAGGACCTGCCGGTATGCATCGTCCATGGTTGCCACGGCAGTATCCCTCCAGGCCACCTCTGGTACATGCATAGCTCTGTCCTTCTGTTAGCGAACTATTTGGCGGGGCGGCGGTGTACAGGCGTGCGGACTACTGACTCGCTGACTGCGGGTGATCGAGCTGACAGCGTCAAGCGAGCGCTCGGGCTCGTGACGTTGTCGGTCGCGTTCGGTCTTGTGTCCGGTGCTGTGTCAATCGTGACTGGTCTGGGTGGTCACTCTCTTGGCGTGTTCGCGGTTGGCCTAGGGGTGCTGGCCGATGTGACCGGGTCAGCCACCTTGATGTGGCGGTTCTGGGCCGAGCTTCGCGATCCTGCTGTGTCCATCCGGCGGGAACGGCAGGCGGCCGTCGTTGTCGCGCTGGCGCTGGGGATCGTCGCTGTCGTCCTGGTGGTGGATTCGGTCTCGGCCCTTGTCCAGGGCAGTCATCCGTCAGCGTCCGCCATTCCTCTGGCTGCCGCCGCTGTCTCGCTGGTGGTGCTGACCCCGCTGGCGATCGCCAAGCGCCGCCTCGGCAGGCGGATGGGCAGCGGGGCCTTGCGCGGTGATGGCACTCTCAGCGGGATCGGTGCGGCGACCAGCTTCCTCGCGCTGGCCGCCCTAATCGTGTATCAGTTGCTGGGCTGGTGGTGGGCCGACAGGATCACAGCGCTGATCGTGGCAGCCGTGGCCGCGGCCGGGGCCTGGCGCACCGCGGCCGGGCGCTAATGCCCGGCGCCAGTTTCCTGACTTACTGGCCGACTCGCTGGCACTGGCAGGCGCAGGATCTTCCGGCCCAGGCACGCCTGCCCTCGATGACCGCCCATCCGGCGACACAGACCACCACGCCGTCCAGCCACCACGCGCTGGCGCAAGTTCAGCAGGCCTGCTCGCAGGCCTATGGTGAGTTGGTGCTGAGCGCCGATCAGGACATCCGTGGTCGATGAGCACCTGACTGATTTGGCGGCGGGTGTTCATGGCGACGAGCGGGTTGATGGCTGCGTAACACGTATAGGCGTTCAGGCCTGTGGTCAACGCCCAGCCCTGGGCCCTAGTCCAGGTAGCGTCGTCGACCTGAAGTGCTGCCCGGAACAATGGCCGGGTCTCCGGGGAAAGGAGATTCCACGCGATCACCAGGTCGCAGGCGGGGTCTCCGGCACCAAGTCCGGCGAAGTCGATGACGGCGCTGAGCTGTCCGCCGCTGACCAGCAGGTTGCCGAGGTGAAGATCGCCATGGAACCAGACCGGGGCACGGTCCCAGGCTGGCGCTCGGAGCGCGGACTCCCATACTGCGGTCATCGCGGGTACGTCGAACGTGCCTTGCACTGCCGCTATCGCAGCCCGCGTCGCGTAATCGCGGTTAGCCATTGGCACGCCGGTGACATCGTCGTGGGGATTCGGGGTGGCAGATTCCACCGGTAGCGCATGCTGGAGCGCTGTCAAGAACTCCGCCAGCTCGCGAGCGGTCCGCTGCGGGTCGGTGAGGCCTTCCACCGTGGCCGTTTCACCGGGCAGCCACCTCGACACCGACCAATCCCACGGGTAGCCGAAGGCAGGGTCGCCTACGCCGAGAGGGACGGGGATCGGCAGCGGCAGGTGCGGGGCCAGACGAGGCAGCCAAGCGTGCTCCTTGGCTGCCTGGCCGGCGGCCCACTCGCCGCGCGGCAGCCGGACGCTCATGTCTTGGCCGAGCCGGTAGATCACATTGTCTGACCCAGCGGGATGGAGCCGTCTCAGCGGCAGGTCCGCCCAGTGCGGGAACTGTGACGCAAGCAGGCGCCTCACAAGGCCGGCGTCGATGCTGAGCCCGTCCGCCCCGGCTTCCTCACCTGACACATCGGCTTCGCTCATGGTCCGCTTGCTCCTTCGGGCACAGCAGTGCACCCCACCATCCCAGGGCAAGGGTGTCAACGCAGTTTTGATCGTCGAATCACTCAGATGAAGTGATGCCCGCCCACCTAGCGGCCGCCCAGGCTCTCAGATAACGCACGGAGGCGGGTGCTATGTCGGCAAGCCAACACGCCGCCCGCAGGTCGGAACCCAGGGCCGCGCGTCGAACGTCAAAGCAGCATGATGCTCTCCATCCGATGGATGTCGCTGATTGCACTGGCGGGACTAGTCATGGGCTGCGGGAGCGCGACTCCGGGGGAGCACGCTCAGGCGGCCGCTACGGTGTCCGGCCGGGTGCTGGCAGGCCCGGTCATGCCCGTGTCGCGGCCCGGCCATGCCAACACCCGGCCGGTGGAAGGCGCGCAGGTCGAAGCGGTACGAGCCAGCCAGGTGATCGCTGTAAGCCACACCGACAGCGGCGGCTACTACAAGCTCACTATGCGGGCCGGCTCCTACGTCATCTCCGTGACTAACCCTGGCTTCCGGCTTTACCCGCCCAAGGTCAGAACGGTCGTCGCCAGAGCCGGGCACGAGAAAGTCGTGAACTTCACGCTGGACACCGGGATCCGCTGACCGCGCAAGGCATTGGGGAAGGCTTGGCGGGGTGCGTCGTCGTGGGTTCGCCCAGCCCTTGCACATGATCCGTCGGGGCTGAGGGGCCGATGTCCGGTGAGGGCTGTCGAGCGGGCTGGCCGATTGGCGGCTAAAAGGTGTATTGTAATGGATCATGGCGAAGTGGCCAGAAAGGTTTCTAGTCACATCAGCCCTCCGCAGGGCTGGATGCCGAATCCTCCCTCATTATCTGACCGAAGCCTTGAGCCGCAGTAGCCCTTCGCTGGCTTCGCTGCCACGCAGTTCTCCGCCTGCCGTCGGCGGCATTTCTTCTGCGAGATGCACCGGTTGCCCGACCATCGCACCGGTTCTGCTAGATGCCGCCAGTGACCAGCGGGAGGGGAGTGCGCAGAGAATCAGCGTCAGTAGATAAGCGTCAACAGCGCCAGAAGTCAGCCTCAAATCAATGAGCAGGAGAGGACGACCAAGGCAATGGCAGAAACAATGTACAAGGGGCCGAGCTGTTCCTTAGCCGGCGCAGACATGAGCAGTGCTCGAAGGAGTATCGGGTCGCGGCGTACCCGGTGGTGGTGGCTAGCCGGACTGCTCGCATCGGTGGCGGGCCTCTCACTCTTAGGCGTGGCACCCGCCGGGGCAGCGCAAACAGGCGCAGTGCAAGTCAGCGCCGACCCCTACACACCGGCTAACGCATCGAACGGTGAGCACGCCACGGAGGTTGAACCCGACACCTTCGCCTGGGGCTCTACGGTCGTGAGCGTCTTCCAGACCGGCCGCATCTTCAACGGCGGCGCCACCGACATCGGGTTCGCGACGAGCCTCAACGGAGGCGTGTCCTGGACGCACGGGTTCATGCCCGGAACCAGCACACAGGCAGCGCGACCAGGCCCGTTCTTCGGCGCCAGCGACGCATCGGTGGCCTACGACGCCAAGGACGGAGTGTGGATGGCCTCCTGGCTTGGCGCGCACTTCTCCGGCGGCGGCATCGTCGATGTGATGCTCAGCCGATCGACGGACGGCGGCCTGACCGGGAGTGCCCCTGTGACCATCGCTGCTAACAACGTCTTCTACGACAAGAACTGGACGGTCTGCGACAACTCCGCGACGAGCCCGTTCTACGGCAACTGCTACACCGAGTTCGACAACGCCAGCGGCCGCGACCTGGAGCAGATGTCCACCTCGACCGATGGCGGGCTGACCTGGAGCGCACCGCAGGCAACCGCCGACCAGGTACACGGGCTCGGCGGCCAGCCGCTGGTTCAGCCCAACGGCCGGGTGATCGTCCCATTCGAGGGAATCGGCCGCGGTGGCGGCATCCGCGCCTTCACCTCCGACGACGGCGGCGCGACGTGGAACGCCTCGGTGCTGGTCTCGCCCATCACCTCACACCGGGTTGCCGGCGTGCGCACCTCGCCGCTACCGTCGGCCGAGATCAGCCGGAACGGCACGGTGTACGTGGTCTGGCAAGACTCGCGCTTCGAGCCGGGTGGTGACGCCAACGACATCGTGCTCAGCACGTCTGCTGACGGCACGACGTGGTCTCCGGTTACCCGCATCCCCATCGATCCGGTCGGCAGTGGTGTCGACCACTTCCTGCCAGGGCTCGCAGTGGACCGGGACTCGGCGGGTGCGCACACCATGCTCGCCGTGACCTACTACTACGACAGCAACGCGAGCTGCGTCGGCGGAACCTGCCAGCTACAGGTCGGCTTCACCTCGTCACTCAATAACGGGCAGAGCTGGAGCGCACCGCAGGCGCTCAGCGGGCCGATGCAAGAGGACTGGCTCGCCCCGACCAACCAGGGCGCCATGGCCGGCGATTACATCTCCACCTCGTTCCTCGCAGGCCAGCAGCGGGTCGTGGGCGCATTCCCCATCGGGATGCAACCGCAGTCCAACGGTCTGCTCGACGAGCCGATGTTCGCCGGGCTTGAGAACGTCCGCGGCGGCAGCGTACCCATGACGGCCGATCCGGTGCTTGCCGCACCGAACTCGGCTACCAGCAGCAACGACGCAACCGTACCGCCACCTACGTTCTGAGCCGGCCGGGCGGGGGCCGAGAGGCATCGGCCCCCGCCGCGTCCACGCACGGTTCTAGTAGATGCCGCCAATGCCGGGCGGAGGGGAGTGCGCAGAGTCTCAGCGTCAGTAGACAGGCGTAACGACGCCAGCAGTCAGCCTCCGACCACCAAGCAGGAGAGGACGACGAAGGCAATGGCAGACAGAACACTCAAGCGGGCGGGCAGCCGAAGACGCGCAGCGATATTGGTGACCAAGGTGAGGTTGCTCGCCGTCACGTTGGTGGCTGGTGCCTGTGCGATTCTGGGCCTGGCCGCGCCGTCGGCATTTGCCGCGTCGTCCGGTGTTGGGCCCATAACCGACGTGAGCAGCGCCTGCCACGGGCAGAACGCGGAGACCGAGAACGCGGTCGCTCCGCCGCACTACGTCTACGTGGCGTGGATCGGATGTCACGGCGAGGGCTTCGCCCGGTCCACCGACGGCGGCGCAACGTTCTCCGCGCCGATCACTTTGCCCGACTCGAGCGGCTCGGACGACCCAGCCGTCGCCGTCGCGCCGAACGGCACCGTGTACGTTTCCTACCTGCGCTACCACGACAACTATGCCTACCCGGTCGTGGCGACCTCGTTCGATCACGGGGCCACTTTCTCCCAGGTGGCCTCGCTCATCCCGCACGTCTCGGGCAACTGGGGAGACCGGGACTTTATCGCCGCCGGACGGGGTGGCACGGTCTACGTAACCTGGGACTACGGGCCTAGCGCGGCAGATGTGAACATAGTGTGCAGCCCGACCGGCAGTTGCGCTTACGGCGCGGTGGACGCCACTGCGGTGGTCCAGAAGTCCACCGACTACGGGAAGACCTGGGGGCCGATCACCCCGATGGAGCCGGGCTTTCCGGCAGGTGGGGGCTACGACGCCTCCGTCGTCGTCCAGCCCAACGGCGTGATCGACGCCCTGATGATTAACCATCCCCTCGATCCCGGCACGTTCACTGTGCATCCGGGGCATGAGCTGTTCACTTCTTCCTCCGACGGTGGCAAGACGTGGTCGCCCGCGGTCGAGGTCGGCGGCAACGTAGGCACCCTCTCCGACACCGAGTGGTGGATCGACGGCGACCTGAGCACCGATCGGGCCGGCAACCTATACGCCACCTGGGACACCCAGTCGCCGTCAGGGGAGAGCGACATCGGCTGGCTGTCCTACTCCACCAATGGCGGCAGGACCTGGTCGGCCCCGATACGTGTCACGCCGGATCAGGGCAACGCCGTCCACATCGTGCAGTCGGTGGGCGCAGGTCCGGGCATCGCCGACGTCGCCTGGCAAGCGGATAACTCGCCGCAGGGCTACGCCGTGTACTTGCGGCCGTTCTCCATCAAGAACGGGTGGCTGGCCCCTGTCACGCAGGTTTCCACCCAGTACGGCACTCCGGCGATCTGGCCGGGGGACACCTTCGGCATATCGCTGCTGCCGGACTGGAACGCCGGCGACTTCCCGCAACACGTCGCCCTGAGCTGGGGCGGCGCCGTCGGCGGCAGCCCGGACTCGGAGATCCACGCCACGACAGTGGGCGGGTGACGCCAGGCGCGTAACGGCGCACCGCCTGGGCTGGCCGGATGGGGCCGAGGGTTCCCGGCCCCATCCGCACCACCTGCCAAGAGTGCCAACGCTCCGACGCCGCGCGCGGACGCCTGCTGCAGCAAGCGCACGTCACCGAGGACGACCTTGTGGCGGCCAGAACCACGCTGCGGGCGCTGCTGCGGTCCCTGGCGACTTCGGACCAGAGCTTCGGCCATGGCATCCCAGGGAAAGGCGCCGAGTTACCTCTGTGGGCAGCGGCCGAGGAAGGCAGTCAGCCGTTCGCTCGCGCACGCCCAGTCCGGGACGTCGTGCGACGGCGCGAACCGGCAGGACCGGTCGTCGTCGGTGATGAGCGTGACCGCAGCCGGGAGCAGCGCCGCGGCGAGCGGCTCCGGGATCGGCTGGCCTGCTCCGCTGGCCTGGGAGACATCCCACGCGTGCACAGCCATCTCGATGGCTCCGATCGCGGCGAGCTGTCCCGCTGCCAACGGGCAGCCGCCGATGAGGACATCGCGGCCAGCACCAGCCTGGCATCGGGCCAGCAGCAACGCGGCCCGGCCGGTGAAGTCACGCGCCGGGTCCGCGGACGGCACCGCGGAATCGGCCTCGAGGCGCACCGCGCCATCGCAGTAACCCTCGGCTAGTGCTGCGACCGAGTCGCACGCATGCTGCAGCAGCATCCGCAGGTCCCAGTCCCGGCAGGGGGTGGGCAGCGGGTACTGGTCGGCAGCTACCGGCGCGACAGTAGCGATCGCGTACTGCAGCGCGGCGGCGAGCTGCTCGTTGCCTGTCATGGCCGGTGCAGTCCAGCCGCTGGCAGCTGAGCCGGGAAGCCAAAAGGTCGCAGCAGCCGGCCGTCATTGAACGAGACGATGCGTGACACCTGGCCATCGCGGATGGTAAGGACCTGCACGGCGTGCGCCTCCAGGGCGCCGGCCGCGGACATCTCGTAGGCGGCGAGCGCGGGCTGCCCGTTGGCTGCGGTCGGCAGCAGCCGGAACCGGCCAGGAGCAGTCAGCACTCGCGACCGCAGGAACCGGACGACCTGATCGCGGCCCGCGAACCAGTAGGCCTGCGGCGGCATTTCCAGCGCGGCGTCCGAGCGCAGCAGGTCGGTGAGCGCGGCGACGTCCGCGGATTCGAATGCCTTGACGTATCGGTCCAGCAGCGCCCGGTGGGCCGGATCGCCGGGCTCTCGCAGTTCGTCTTCCGTGATGCCTGCCTGCGCGAGGTGCGCGCGGGCGCGCTGCAGTGCGCTGTTGGCGGCGGCCACGGAGACGTCCAGCAATGCCGCGACCTCGGTCGCGTGCCAACCCAGTACGTCACGCAGGATCAGCACCGCGCGCTGGCGACTGGGCAGGTACTGCAGCGCTGCGATGAGCGCTAGCCGCATGCCTGCCCGCGAGCTGACGACCGACGCCGGGTCAGCGGACGGCCCGGCCACGAGCGCATCAGGCATGGGCTGCAGCCAGGCGATCTCCGGCCTTGTGCTAGCCAGCGGGCCTTCTGGATCTGCGGCGGGGTTGCTGAGGTCCGACGGCAGCGGGCGGCGACCGCGGTTCTCCATGGCGCGCAGGCAGTTGTTCGTCGCTATCCGGTACAGCCACGTCCGCAGCGAGGACCGTCCTTCGAACTCGGAGTAGGCGCGCCAGGCGCGCAGCATCGTCTCCTGCACCTGGTCCTCGGCATCGTCGACCGAGCCGAGCATGCGGTAGCAGTAGGCCAGCAGTTCCTGCCGGTAAGGATCCGCCACGCTGGCGAAGTCGGCCACGGCCTCCTCCTGGCTGTTCAGTGACATCGGTCTCCTCCCGGTAATTGTCCCGGTGCGGGGGCTGCGACCCGCCGCTTCCTGTACAGATCCCGGCCGCGCCCCGAACTCATCGGGCTGGCCGCGGTGAATCTGGCTGCTGGCCCGGATCTGGATGGACGTGCGCGGATGACCGCGCCGTACCGGATGGTCGTAAGGAGATCAACTATGACAGCACAGCAGCTCACAGGCAGGACCGCGCTAGTGACCGGCGCCAGCAAAGGCTTCGGCCGGGCGATCGCTAACGCTCTTGTCCATGAGGGCGCGCACGTGGTCGGCGTCGCGCGCGATCACGACAGGCTCGCCAGCGTCCAGGCTGACCTAGGCCCGGCATTCACCCCGGAGGCGGCCGACGCCGCTGACCCGGTGGCGGCCGCAGAGCTCATCGACCAGTACCAGCCCAGCCTGCTCGTGCTGGCCGCCGGCGCGGCGCCGCCGTCCCGCCCGCTGCATCAGCAGACCTGGCAGACGTTCAGCCGGAACTGGGAGGTGGACGTGCAGCAGGTATTCCACTGGAGCCGCGAGGCTTTGCTCAAGCCGCTTGCGCCGGGCAGCACGGTGATCGCGTTCTCCAGCGGCGCGGCGCTGTTCGGCTCGCCGCTCAGTGGCGGCTACGCGGGCAGCAAGGCCACGATCCGGTTCATCTCCAGCTACGCGGCGGCGGAGTCCGACCGGGGCGGCCTCGGCATCAGGTTCGTCGCCCTGCTGCCGCAACTGACGCCGGAGACCGGCCTAGGCGCGGCTGCCGTGGCGGCCTATGCCGCCAGGGAGGGCATGGACATCCCGAGATTCCTGGCCACCCGCGGCCCGTCGCTGACGCCGGAACAGGCAGGCAAGGCAGTACTGGAACTCGCCGCCGGAGCCGGGCACGGTGCCTACCTGCTAGCTGCCGCTGGCCTGAAGGAGCTGTCGTGATGGTCGCCGCAACCGTGGCCAGGCCGCGCCGCGGCTGGACGCTGGCACTTGCGTCGGTGGGCGCGTTTATGTCGGCGCTCGATGTCGTGGTCGTCTCGACCGCGCTGCCCACGCTGCGCGCGCATTTCGGCGCCAGCCTGGCTGATCTGGAATGGACGATCAACGCCTACAACCTGGCATTCGGCTGCCTCATGCTCACCGGCGCTGCGCTCGGTGACCGGTTCGGCAGGCGCCGGATGTATGCAACCGGGCTGCTGGTCTTCGTGCTCGGCTCGGTGCTGGCAGCGCTCGCGCCGAGCGCGGGCCTGCTCATCGCCGCGCGTGTGGTCCAGGGCGCGGGCGGCGCGATGCTCGTGCCGCTCACGCTGACGTTGATCAGCGATGCATTCGGAGTCGCGGAGCGCGGCACGGCGATCGGCATCTGGGGTGGTGTCACCGGCCTCGGCGTGGCGGCCGGCCCCGTGGTCGGCGGCGCGATCGTGCAGGGCCTTTCCTGGCAGTGGATATTTTGGCTAAATGTTCCGATCGGCGTGGCCGTCGCGGTGCTCGCGCCGTTCCGGCTGCGCGAGAGCCGGGGTCCGCGGCCGCAACTAGACATCATCGGGCTGGTGCTCGCCGCCGCGGGGCTCTTCGCCCTAACCTGGGCACCAGTGCGGGCACCGGACTCGGGATGGGGCAGCGGCCAGGTGATCGGATCGCTCGCGGTCGGCGTGGCCCTCATGGCCGGGTTCCTCCTCTGGGAACGCCGGGCCAGCTACCCGATGCTGCCCCTGCGCTACTTCCGGAGCCGCGCGTTCGCCACGCCCAACGCAGTGGTCTTCTTCCAGTTCATCTCGCTGATCGGGTCGCTGTTCTTCATCACGCAGCTGTTCCAGCTCGGGCTCGGCTACTCGCCACTAGCCGCGGGCCTTCGGATCCTGGTCTGGATGGCGATGCCGATGCTGATAGCGCCGGTGGCCGGAACGCTCACCGACCGGTTCGGGAACCGGCCGTTCATGCTCGGCGGGCTCATCCTGCAGGCCGCCGGCCTGGGCTGGCTGGCCGCCGTCACTAAGCCAGGGGTTGGCTACCTGACGCTGGTCGCGCCGCTAATCATGGCGGGCGTGGGCATCTCGATGTGCTTCCCGGCCGTTGCGAACGCGGTAACAGCTGCGGTTCCGATCGAGGACGTCGGCATGGCCGCTGGCACGAACAACGCCCTCAACGCACTGGGCGGAGTGTTCGGCGTGGCGATCCTGGCCGCCGTGTTCGCACGGAACGGAGGGTACTCAGGTCCTGCGGGCTTCATCGCCGGGTTTCGGCCAGCCGAGTGGGTGGCAGCCGGGATAGCGGCCACCGGGGCGATAGCGGCGATCCTTGCGCCCTCGAGGCGGCAGCTCACGGCGAAGATCGCGGTGCCAGTGACAAAGGAGACGGCTCGGCTGGGCTGAGGCAGGCACGAGTACGGAGCCGACAGCGGCGCCGGGCCGGGCGTTAGGCCCGGCGCCGCTGCTGACCACCGGCGAGCACGACAACATTGTCGTCCCCGGCCATTCGCTGAAGTTCGCCGCAACACTGCAGGCGGCCCAGACCGGCACCGCCTCCATCCTGCTGCGCGTCGACGCCGCAGCAGGTCACGGTCACGGCAAGCCTGCTGGCCAGGCGATCGCCGAGGCCGCCGACTGCCTGGCGTTCATCGACGTGGCGCTGCCCTGAGGTGCTTGAAGCCGTTCAGTGACTCGCAGGGGCCGCCTGGCGCGGAAACAGGGGGCGGCGCAGCGCGACGCGTTTCTCGGGGCAGCAGGTGGGACAGGTATGAGGAGGGGCTGATCGTATCGGGGGGAGACGGTCATGAAGAGCAGGGCAGCCATACAGGTCGAGTATGGAAGGCCGCTGGTGATCGAGGAAATCGACATCCCCGATCCGGGTCCGAATCAGGTCACGGTCCGCAACTTCGCGAGCGGTGTTTGCTATTCACAGGTGCACCAGTTGCGCAACCGGGAGTTGCCTCGGCCAATGGGTCTGGGCCATGAGGGTAGTGGTGTCGTTACCAAGGTGGGTAAGGAAGTCGGCCACGTAAAAGAGGGCGATCACGTCATCTCTACCTGGGTTCCCAGGACTCCCATTAACGGACTGCCTGTCTCAAGGCCTACCGGCGCTACCTTCCGGGGACGGCCCGTAATTGCTGACGGCGATGTTTATACCTGGAGCGAGCACATGGTTTCGTTCGGGGAGAAGGTCGTCCCCATGTCACCGTCGGACCCAACCGATATCACCTGCCTCGTTGGCTGCGCCGTGTTGACAGGAGCCGGCGCCGTGCTTCATACGGCGAAGGTCGGGCTTGGAAAGTCGGTGGCCGTGTTCGGCGCCGGAGGCGTCGGCTTGTGTTCGATTGCCGCCGCGGCTATTGCGGGCGCCGATCCCATTATCGCAGTGGACTTGGTCGACCGTAAGTTGCAGTTTGCCAGGGAGTTCGGTGCGACCCATACGGTTAATGCCGCGGACACTGATCCGGTAAAAGCGATCTGGGCGATCAACCCGGGCGGAGTTGACTATGCCCTGGACGCAGTCGGCGCGCCGACGACCGCTCTCCAGATTCTGGGCGCAGTCAGGCAAGGAGGGCCAAGGGCGGACAACCAAGGTGGCACCGCGGTGCTCCTCGGAATTCCCGTCTCCGACGTCTCTGTCGACCTGAACTCAATTCTTCTGTACCAGCGCCACTATTGCGGGAGCCTCGGTGCCACAGAACCCGATACCGACTTCCCGCTTTTCCTGGAGTGGGTACGTGAGGACAAGTTCCCGCTAGGGAAGCTGGTGACCAACCGATACTCTCTGGAGCAGATCGAGGAGGCCCGCGCTGCGCTGGAAGAGGGACGGATTCTCGGCCGTGCCATTATCGAGTTCTGAGCCCCTCCTCCAGCAAGCGCATCGGCGAGCGGGCGGGCTGCGGCGAGGTCGTCGATGACGATGACCGGGAGGATGCGAAGGGTGGCGAGCTGCGTCAGCACACCCGGGCTGGGGTCTGGTCCTTGCGTGCTGGTCACGACTGCCGCGCCGGATGCTGACATGCGGGGCCGTCCGAGCCGGCCGGGTATTCCTCTAGCGGGACCAGGTCCTTCGCCCAGGCGGACAGAATCGGGGCGACGACCAGCCAGGACTGCTCGGCCTCGTCCCCGCGGATGGACAGCGCGGCGTCCCCGCTGAGCACCGCGTGCAGCAGCCGGCCGTAGGCGGGCAGCTCCGGAGGTGCTAGCCGGGCGGTCATAGTCAGCGGCGCGAGGGTCGTGGCATTCGCGCCGACGTCGGTGAGCTGCAGCCGCAGGTCCTCCGGGTCGAGGCCGAGGGTGTACACCCGGGCGTTGTGCGAGAAGCTGCTCTCCTACGCCAGCCCCCTGCTGCTATA
>Ga0126373_10002614_pt1 | contig 13309 bp, 14 predicted proteins | sample PanSoiMetPlot_11_FD_92545 | JGI IMG/M metagenome (GOLD analysis project Ga0126373, IMG submission 92545) | Tropical forest soil microbial communities from Panama - MetaG Plot_11 | ecosystem: Environmental > Terrestrial > Soil > Tropical forest > Bulk soil | place: Panama | collected 2016-02-17
CGACCGCGGGAAGTGCTGTTCGTGGGCGACACTGCGCACGAGGACGTGGCCGGCGCGAAACGGGCGGGAATACCGGTCGCCTGGATCAACAAGCATCAGCAGCCGTTTCCCGAGGGAATCCCACCGCCCGAGATTACCATCGGTGATTTGACCGAGTTGCCCGCCCTGCTCGGCTGCTGAGAATGCGCCGGGCTCGCGCGATAGCCGTCATCGGTGCTGGCTCTGCGCCGGCGGCAGCTCTAAAGCTCGCCTATGAAGTCGGCCGCGAGATTGCCCGCCACGGCGCGACTTTGATAAATGGCGGGCGCACGGGAGTAATGGAGGCGGCGGCGGCTGGTGCACGCAGCCTGGGCGGTCGCACCATCGGCATCCTGCCGAGCTACGACCGCTCTACCGCCAACCGGTATATAGAATTTGCGATCGCCACCGGGATGGGCGAGGCGCGCAATGCTATTATCGTGGCCAGCGCCGATGCCATTATCGCACTTGCCGGCGAAGGTGGCACCCTAGCTGAGATCGGATTCGCCATGAAGATGAACCGCCCGATCGTCGCTTTGCAATCCTGGTCCGAGATTTCGCACTTGCACCGCGCCAGCACTCCAGCCGATGCGGTCGCGCTCGCACTCAGGCTGGTACGCCGGCGCAGAGGGTAGGCAGCGGGCCATGGCAGCGCGCAAGGAAAACCTCGATTCGCTTGAGCGGGCACCGTTTTCGGCGCTGCTCGGACTGCGTATCGAATCCAGGTCCAACGGCACCGCGGTGGTGCGCATGCCATTCGCGCCGACCTTGCTCAACGATGGCGGACCGCAGGCTCCCATTCACGGAGGCGCGATCGCGTCGCTGGCAGATGTGGCGGCGTGTGCGGCGGTCTGGAGCATCGACGCGACCACGCGGAGCGCGACGATCTCGATGACCGTGAACTACACCGGCATGGCGTCACAGAGCGCGCTGGTCGCACTCGCGACCGTCCGCCGCCATGGCAAGCGCCTGGCCAGCGTCAACGTGGAGATTCGCGACGAGGCCGACGCGCTCATCGCGGATGCGCTGGTAACTTACAAGATCGCATGAGCGAGCATGAGTTCACTGGTTGAGACAATCCGGGGTTCGGGCGAGCCGTTTGGTTTGAATCTTATCGCGGCCGTGCCGGTGCATCGCTACGACGCGGTCGTCACGCAACCGTATCGTGCTGCGGCACTGGATGCGAAAGCGAAATCGATTGTTGTGATCGGCAACGGTGGCGGCACACTGTGGGTCGGGCTTCGCCGCCACGCCGAGCACAACCCGGGGTGGTGGGAACGCGAACATCCCCTCGACGATTTCACGCGCACCATCGTCGAAAAGGAAATTGAGCCCCTGCTCCGCCGATCGCGGAGCCGCTACACGATCGTATTTCCTTTCATGAGCGGAACGGCAACGCTTAATTTCATCGAGCTCGGAAAGGTGGCGGGGCTCGGAGGTCCCAGCGTACTCGGCGTCCTCGTGCATCCGAAGTTCGGGCCTTGGATCGCGTTTCGTGCGGCGATTCTGGTCGATCAACTCATCGATGCGCCCGGAGAAGCCGCGAGCTTTGATCCGTGCCCGACCTGCACGCAACGCAGTTGCATTGCAGCGTGCCCGACCGCTGCGGTCGGCTTCCCATCGGGGTGGGACATTCCCCGATGTCTGGCCTATCGAATCGAGTCAGAACCCGATTGCGCGCCGCGATGTCATGCACGCGTCGCATGCGTGCTCGGCCCGCAGTATCGATATCCGGAAGATGAACTGGCCTACCATCAGAAACGCGCACTGGCGGCAATGCGCCCGTGGTACGAAAAGAACCTTAAGCGAGCAGCGCACCCGCACAACCAGTAGGCGCGCGGCCTTCCAGGCCTCGGTCAAAGAAGGCGCGGCGGCGCAAGAATCTCTCGGCGACCCTAGCGCCAGTCGTCGAGTACAAACAGGTCGTGGCGGTTGTAGCCGCGATCGTTACCGTGCTGCATCGAGACGCCGGTAAGGAAGGTTCGGAACCCGCGCGCGAGCATCGCGCGGTAGGCGGCGTGGCGCTCGGTGTTGACTCCCGCTTCCAGCTCGTTGGCTCCGCTGGCCGCCGCAACCCGTTCGCAGGCCTCGAAGAGCCTTTCAAAGGTCTGTGCGGCGCTGGCGTCCGGACGTACCGCGCCGAACTTGATGTAGCAGGAGCCGCTGCCGCCCTCGCTGCCCTTGCCGATGTGGCAGGTCGCAACCGCGTCCACGTGTGAGCCATTTCGCAGCAGGACGGTATCACCGATTTTCTGCCGCGCGATTGACTCGATCTCCTGGGTCACGTCCAGACCTTCGTAGATCGACCCCAACATCTCGCGGGTATCCGCCAGCGCGGTCTTTTGGCCTGCTGCGTCGAGGGTTGAAAACAACTGCACGTTGGGCGCAAGCCGCCCCGCCTCGACTTTCTTGTCCATTACGGCCGTCAGATAGCGCGGCCAGAAACCGTATTTCTGATAGAGCGCGATATGCTTGGGGCTCTGCGCAAAAGTGAACAATCCGATATGCCGCATGCCCCATTTCTTGAACAGCTCCATCGTGGGGTCGAGCAGACGGCGCGCGATCTTGCGCTCCCAAAGCGGAGGATCGACGGAGAGCGGGCCGAAGAATCCAACCGAACCCCAATTTGCGAGAAAGTTGGAGCCCACCACACGGCCATCGAGCTCCGCAGCCAGCGCCCCGTCCGGATTGCCCCGGAAGCGAGTCCGCGCCATGTCCGCATCGCCGAACATGGTCATCGGATCCGCGAGACCGACGAAAGTTCCGAACGCAAGCCGCATGACGCGGTCGGCTTCGTCAAGGTCGGCTTCCTCGAGCGGACGAATGATCAGGTTCTCCATCTGGCTCGCCCCTGGGGCAGCACGGAAATCCCCTCCCGGCACAGACTTCGGGTTGGCAGTTTTCCAATCTGCGTCATTTCCGCGAAATCCGGCGGATCCCCCGCGCTCTAAAGCTTCTTCGCCACTTCCTTGGCAAAGTAGGTCAGGATCAGGTCGGCACCGGCGCGGCGGATGCTGGTCAGTACTTCCAGGATCGTGCGCTCCTCGTCGAGCCAGCCGTTGATGCCCGCGGCGCGGATCATCGCGTATTCGCCCGAGACGTTATAGGCGGCGACCGGTACCCGAAACTCGTTTTTCACGCGCCAGATCAGATCAAGGTATGGCAGTGCCGGTTTCACCATCACGATGTCGGCCCCTTCTTCCAGGTCGAGCGCGACCTCGCGCAGCGCTTCGTCTCCGTTGGGAGGGTCCATCTGATACGAGCGACGATCGCCGAATTGAGGCGCTGATTCTGCGGCGTCGCGGAATGGTCCGTAAAACGCGGAGGCGAATTTAGCCGAGTATGCCATGATCGCGATCTCGGAAAATCCGTCCCGATCCAAGGCGGTGCGAATCGCAGCCACCCTCCCATCCATCATGTCGGACGGCGCGACGATATCCGCGCCCGCTCGCGCGTGGGACAGCGCCTCGCGTGAGAGCAATTCCAGCGTCGCGTCGTTGTCCACGTCGGTCCCGCGGATCGCCCCGCAATGGCCGTGATCGGTGTACTCGCACATGCAGACGTCGGTAATCACGACCAGGCCGGGAACCTTCTCCTTAATCTCGCGGATGGCACGCTGGACTTCGCCATTGTCGTTCCAAGCCTCGCTGCCAAGCGCGTCCTTGCGCTCGGGAATTCCGAACAGGATTATGGCCGGAACACCCGTAGCATGAATTGCACGCGCTTCGGCGGCCACCTGGTCGACCGATAGTTGCGCCACCCCGGGCATCGAAGGAACGGGATTCACCACCCCGCGTCCCGGGCACACGAAGAGCGGGTGAACCAGGTTGTCCGGTGAAAGGCGCGTCTCACGGATCATCCGGCGCAACGTGTCGTTGCGTCTAAGCCGCCGGGGCCGGGTAGTTGGAAAAGGCATAGTAGAGCGCGAGGGTTCGCGATGACGGAATTATATACCGGTCAAATGCATTAAGAAGCCCGCGCAAAGAACCCGCCGATCGCCTCGATCAGGGCGGGGACCGTGTAGCTGGCAGGAGACACTGCCACTTCGAAGCCGTGCTTGCGGGCGGTCTCTGCGGTGATCGGCCCGATCGCCGCCGCTTTGAGCCCTTCGACATTACCGACCAGGTCGCAGAAGTTAGACACGGTACTTGAACTGGTGAAGGTAACCAGATCGATTTGCCGCGCCTTGACTAGCTCACGAATTCTTTGCAGACCCGCCGGCTTTGGTTTGATGGTGCGATAGGCGGGAGCCACCGTGACCGCGCTCGCGCCCTGGTCGCGCAGAAGCTCGGGCAGGATCTCGCGCGCGATCTGTGCCCGCGGAATCAGGATGCGAGCGCCGCGAATTCGTTCTGATCCGATCGCGGGAACAATCGCCTCCGCCCGGTATTCCCTGGGTACTGCAGCGACCTGAAGCGCATATTGCTCGAGCCGCACCGCCGTTGCCGGACCTATCGCGCAGAGCGACGCGTGCCCGATTGCCCGTATATCGCGGCGCAGAACCTTGAGCCGTGCGATGAAAGCATCGACGCCGGTCGCACTGGTGAAGATGATCCAGTTGAACTGGTCGATGTGGTCGATTGCATCGTCGAGAACCGCATAGCTGGCCGGACGTGCTGTTTCTATGGTCGGGAACTCGATCGCGTCCGCGCCCAGGGTGCGCAACTCGCGGGCAAAGGCGGTACTCGCTTCGCGTGATCGGGTCACCACGATTCGTCGTCCGAACAATGGGAGCTGCTCGAACCATTTGAGATGCTCGCGGAGTTTCACCGACTGGCCTGCGACTACCACCGCGGGCGCGGTGAGGTTCTCTCTGGCACAGAGAGCGGCCAGAGTGGCGACGGTGCCGACCACGGTCTTTTGCGCGGCAGTCGTGCCCCATTGCACTGCTGCGGCTGGCGTTTGTGCGGGAAGCCCCGCACGGGTGAGGCTCGAGAGCGAGGCGGCCATACGCGTGGACGCCATCAGAACCACGATGGTACCCCCGTTGCGCGCGGCGCGGGCAAGTTCCCTCCACGGGACGCGCTTACTGCCCGCTTTGTTTTGGTCCTCGTGTCCGGTGACGAACGCAATGTAAGACCCGAGCTTGCGATGGGTCAGCGGAATGCCCGCGAATGCGGGGGCCGCAATCGCTGAGGTTATCCCCGGTACGACTTCGAAGTGGACACCAGCGCGCGCCAGCGCATCTGCCTCCTCACCTCCCCGCCCGAAGATGAATGGGTCACCACCTTTGAGGCGGACTACGCGCTTCCCTTTGCGCGCGCGGTCGACCAGCAGCGCATTTAGTTCGGCCTGTGCGATCGATGCGTCTGTGCTGCGCCTCTTTCCTGCGAAGATCAACTGGGCCTGGGGAGGGGCCAGCTGCAGCAAGTCGGGATTGACCAGGGCGTCGTAGACCACGCAATCCGCTTGCCTCAGGCAATCCGCGCCGCGCAGGGTGATCAGATCGAACGCGCCCGGTCCCGCGCCGACCAGGAAGACGCTGCCCCGCCGGTCACTCATTCGCAATCAGCCGATCCGCGCCGCGCGCAAGCATCCGCTCACCCAGCCGCGCACCAAGTGACTGAGCCACGGAGGGAGCCAGGTCCACATCCAGCGGTTCTTCGACCTCGTCGGACATTTCGGCCGAACCGTCCCCGGAAAACAGGATCGCGCGAAGTGACACTGCGTCTTTCGCGACCGTTGCCTTGACCCCTACCGGGGTTGCACAGGACGCACCAATCGTTGCGAGAAATGCGCGCTCCGCCGTCGTTTCGTAGCGGGCACGCGAGTCGTTGAGTTTGGTCAGGGTGCGATCAAGCTGCGGCGACGAGATATCCGCGAGCGTCTCGATTGCGAGTACCGCCTGCCCTCCCGCGGGGATGAAGTCTCGCTCGTCCAGGGGCGTGAGTCTCACGTCAAAGCCGTGCCCCAACCGCCTGAGACCAGCCATCGCGACTACGATCGCATCCAGCCCGCCTTCCGTGACCCGCCGCAAGCGCGTATCCACGTTGCCGCGCAGAGGGGAAATCTCCAGACCAGGATTGGCCTTCAGGACCTGGAAGCGCCGGCGCAAAGAAGAGGTGCCCAAGCGCGCTCCGTTCGCCAGCGAAGCAAGCGGACTGCCGTCACGCGTAACCAAGACGTCGCGAGGATCCTCGCGTTCAGAGACTGCCGCGATGCGAAACTGGGGGTCGAGAATCGCGGGCAGGTCCTTCATCGAGTGGACCGCCAGGTCGATGCGTCTTTCCAGAAGGGCCTGTTCCAGCTCACGGACGAAAAGGCCTTTGCCTCCCACCCCGGCCAGCGAGACACTCGCCATCCGGTCGCCCGAGGTTCGAATTTCCACGACTTCTGCGCTCAAATCCGGAACTATGCGGGCAAGTCGCGACCGCACAATCTCGGTCTGCGCGAGGGCGAGCCGGCTGGGCCGGGATCCGATCCTGAGTTTGAAGGCCATTCAGGGCTCGTCGTCATCTTCGATCGCATCGAACTCGGGATCATCGAGATCGAATTCGCCGCAGAGCAGTCGGCGCGCGACTTCCGCGGCGTAGTTATTGTCCGCCGCGCTGTTGCCGCCCTGGCGCAAGCCGAGCAGGATGCGATGGATAAGCTTGTTGGTAAGGCTCCGCGTCAGCAGTTCCACGCGTTCACGTTCGGAAGGACCGAGCGCCGCAATCCAGCTCTGGTTACGGCCTAGTTCGACATCGCGCAGCCGTTCGATGCTGTAGCGGATATCCTTGATGGTCGGGACCAGATCCAGCCCGGCCATCCAGTGTTCGAAGGATTTGAGCTCCTGCTCGACGATTTCCTCCCCTTTGTCGGCTTCCTTTTCTCGTTCCGCGCGGGACTTGTCTGCCACCTGTCCGAGGTCGTCGATGTCATACAGGTATACGTTTTCGATCGAGTTGAGACGTTCATCGAAATTGCGCGGCACCCCCAGGTCGATCAGGAACATCGGCCTGTAACGACGTTCCCTTATCACCGCGTCGAATTCCTCGGGGCCGATGATGGGCTTGGCGACTGAAATCGAGCCGATCACCACGTCCGCCATCTTCAGATAAGGGCGGTAGTTGTCGAACGGCACCGCGGTGCCACCCAGCTCCCGCGCCAGCGTCACTGCGTTGTCGAATGTGCGCGAAGTGATGAGCAGGGATTCGATTCCAATGCTCTGGAGCTGACGCGCCGTGAGTTCCGCCATCTTGCCGGCGCCCATCAGCATGACCGTCTTGTCGGACAGGCGATCAAAAATCTGCCGCGCTAGAGCGACCGCCGCGGAACTGACCGAAACGGCCCCGTGCCCGATCAGAGTTCCCTTGCGGATGCGCTTGGCGGTCGAGAATGCTTTGTGAAATGCCCGATGGAGCACCAGGCCGACGGTGCCGGCACGGGCTGCTTCAGCGTAGGCGAGCTTCAGTTGACCGAGGATCTGCGGCTCCCCGACCATCATTGAGTCGAGACTCGCACCCACGCGGAACAGATGCCGGGCGGCCTCGCGTCCCTCCATTCGATAAAGCGCGTCACCAAAAACCGGCAGTCCAACTTGACGATCCTGGGCGATGAACGCTGCGAGTTCGTCACATGCCACCGAGGAGTCGGCCGCGACGCCGACCATTTCGACCCGATTGCAGGTCGACAGGATCGCGACTTCGCTGACCGAGGCAACCCGCTGCTTGATATTGGCGAGCGTCTGCGGGATCTCCGCCTCCGCGTATGCGAGCCGCTCGCGGACCGCCACGGGAGCCGTGCGATGGCTTAAGCCGAGTATGAACAGCGTTGTCTTGCCCATCGGCTTACCCGAAGCTGCCCCCGTGCTTGCCGGGAAATACCAGGCTGACGCCGACGAATGAACCGACCAGAACGACGAAGACCACAATCGTGAGAGCCGCCGCCCGACGTCCGCGCCACCCCACAGTCAAACGCGACTCGAGCAAGGCCGCATACAAAATCCAAATCACCAACGACCAGGATTCTTTGGGTTCCCACGACCAGAAATGACCCCACGTCGCGTCGGCCCAAATGGCCCCGGTTACGATCGCGGCACTCAACATGACGAAACCCCAGGCGAGCAGCGAATAGTTAACCCGATCCAACTTTTCGAGACTCGGGAGGCGCTCGGCGTCGGGTTTGAGCGGCCGCTTGGCCTTGAGGCGCGATTCGTAGGCCAGGTAAACCAGGCTCACGCTGGCCGCCAGGATAAACATCGCGTAGCCGACTATCGCGAGGCCCACATGAATCGGCAGCCAGACGCTTTGCAGCGGGGCGGGCAACACCAGACGCCCGCGGGTCGTCATCGCAGTCGATACTCCCATCGCGATCGCAATCGCCGGCGCTGCATAGGCGCCGATCACGGACATCCGCAGCCGAACGATCAGCAAAAGCGACGCGAGCGCGGTCACCCACGCCAGAAACGAAAGCGACTCCGCGAAATTCGCTACCGGAATGTTGCCGGCCTGCAGACCGCGCGCGGCGAGGTCCAGCGCATGCAGTACCGCCCCTGCGCCGAGCGTCATGATGGCCCAGCCCGCCAGGCGCACCTTCCCCGACATCCTGTCCGCCAGAAACAGTATGGCGGAGAGCGCGTAGCAGGCTATAGCGGGGAGCAGCCAGAGCGATCCCATAGTTCAAGTGTCACGTGAGAATTCCGTGGCGGGCCGCAACCGCTCGGGGTTGAGCCGAAGGACATCGAGTCCGGCCCCGAGATGCTGATTGAGTAGAAGATCGATCGCGGCCCAATCGGCTTGGCGAACATGCTCGACGATATCTGAAGCTGCGAGCGCCTGCAGAATCCGCGCCCGCTCGCGCGCGTCGTGCTGCCGCTTGCGCACGTAGGTTCGCGCGGCGCGCATGATTTGGGTTACGGTCTCGTACTCCGGACCGATGATCACTTGCAGGTCGCGGCGGACGCGCGAGGCGAGCGCCGGGCTCGTGCCCGAAGTTGAAATCGCAACCTGCAGGTCTCCGCGGCGGACCACGCTCGGCATGATGAAATCGCACAACTCGGGTTCATCGGCGACGTTGATGGGAACGCGCAGGGCGCGCGCTTCTCCCGCCATCGCACGATGCAGTTCAGAATCGTCGGTCGCCGCGAATGCGAGCAGGCAGCCTTCCAGGTCTCCAGGTTGCCATTCCCGATCTAGGCGCTCAAAAGCGTTGGCACTCGCAAGCCTCTGCAATTCCGGCGTCAGTTTCGGGCTGATGACACAGACGCGCGCGCCGGATTCAAGGAGCGCAAGGACCTTGCGCTCCGCGACCTCGCCCCCGCCGGCAACCACGCATCGCCGACCATCGAGATTAACGGATATCGGCAGGTAACCCATTAGACCAAGAAATTCTATTACAGCGACTACAACTGAGACAGTCTCGCTGCTTTTGCCGGGATTTCAAGCTGCTTTTACGGGACGCCTCAAATCCCTCTGGTTGTCTATGCTCTCGTTCCCGACCGCAGGGCGGCCGAGGCCGTGTTCAGGGCCACAGCGGCGCGAATGAGCGCCTTCAACGCTTTTTCATCAATCTTTTCACCCTTATGGAAATCGATAGCACGCCTGGTGTTACCCTCGAGACTCGAGTTGAAGAGGCCCGAAGGGTCTTCCAACGAGGCGCCCTTGGCGAAGGTCATCTTCACGACATTCTTGTACGTCTCACCGGTGCAGATTATTCCCGCGTGCGACCACACCGGAACCCCTCTCCACTTCCACTCCTCGACCACTTCGGGGTCAGCCTGCTTGATGAGAATTCGTATCCGAGCGAGCGTCTCGCCTCGCCAGTCAGCTAGCTCCTTGATTCTCGCACCTATCAGTTGAGCTGCAGAGTCTGTTTCCTTTCCTTCCTTCGAGCCACCCTTCCTCTCCTTAATGGACGTTGTCGCTTTCTTCATCGTTGTTGTCGTTCGCCCATTTCTTGAAGATCGCCAGTCAGCACTTGGTGCTGCGGCATCTAGTTTCGATCCGGGTCTTGGATTTCGAACCAGCTTATCACGAGTCTTTTTTCGGATGGGAGAAAAGGGTTCCCTCGCATTGGTGTGCGGTTTGAGTGCAGCGGGGACTGGAAATCGAGGCGGTGTGGTCGATCGGGAATTGATCAGGAGATTAGGGCTCCGTTCCGCATGTCGCGAGCCGGCTTTTCCGGGCAAGCGCCTGAAGCTCCCTTCGGCACCTTTGATCTTGTCCGAGATTTCTGGTACAAATGTCCAAGTGCTATTCAAGCGCCAAAACAACGGACACGTATCGGGCGGCGACCGCCGCCACGAGATTCTGGAAGCAGCGCTGAGGATAATCGGCGACGGCGGCCCGGATGCTGTCACGTTTCGTCGCGTGGCGGCCCGCGCAAAAGCTCCGCTGAGCTCGCTGACTTACTACTTCGAGTCACGCGAAGACCTGATCCGAGAAGCATTCCGTCTGCACCTCTCCGAAGCCTCGGCCTTCATTTTCGGTGTTGAACACGAGAGACGGCCGCATACTCCAGCGGGCATCATCGATCTGCTGATGGAGATCGTCCGCAAGGAATTTTCCGACGCTCCGGCGATGGTTCGGGTCGAATACGAACTGATTCTTTACGCGGCCCGCGATCCTTCGCTGGCGCGCGAGTTCAACGATTACGAGCGGAAGCTCGAAGCGGGGCTCGCCAGGTCTCTGGAGATTCTCGGAGCGCCGCGGCCCATCGATGCGGCGCGCACGCTTATCGACCTGGTCCGTGGATTTGAGATCGAGAGGTTGACCTACGAGGATGCGGAGACGGGCCAGCTCGAGCGCCGGCTCAGACTGGTGGTGGAAGCACTCATCAACGAGCGGCAGACGTACCAATCGCCGAATCGGCGTCCGCGACGTTCGCGTCGCGCAAATCCCAGACGGGGGTCGATGCTATGACTATCCCTCACCTGCAGGCCAACGCTCGCTGTGAGGATGTGGTGGCAACGGTCGAAGCATCCGGCGGAGTGATCCTGGATGGAGCGGTATCATCCGAATTCATGGACCAGCTCGCGGCAGAACTTCGTCCCTGGATAGAAAAGACCCCGACCGGCATCGATGAGTTCGAGGGCAGGCGCACCCGCCGTACCGGCGGCCTGATCGCGCGCTCGGCGAGATGCCGCGAACTGCTGATGAACCCGCTGGTGCTCGGCAGTGCGAATCGGATCCTCGGGCGTGCGACCAGCCTTCAAGTTAATGCGACGCAGGCCATCACCATCGCGCCCGGCGAACCCGCACAAGTGATTCATCGCGACCAGTGGGCCTTCGACATGTACCCGTTCGCCAGGGACTATCAAGTAATCGTCAACGCGATATGGGCGATGACCGACTTCACCGCGCGCAATGGCGCTACCCGGGTGGTCCCTGGAAGCCACGCGTTCGAAGACAAGCTGAGGTTCACCGAAGCCGACACTGTGCCGGCCGAGATGACAAGAGGTTCAGTGTTTCTTTATCCCGGCACCACTTATCACGGCGGCGGCGCAAATCGATCCGACACAAATCGAACTGGCATCTCTCTCAGCTACAGCGCTTCCTGGCTGCGTCAGGAAGAAAACCAGTATCTGGCCGTTCCGCTCGACATCGCCCGGACCCTGCCCGAGGAACTGCTGCGCCTGATGGGCTATCAGCGCGGCGCCTACGCACTCGGTTACGTCGATGACCTGCGCGATCCGATGGAATTTGTGCGACCGGATCTGGCCAAGCGCGGGATGGCTCGTTGAGCGAGATGGCGGGGCGAAAATCAGACAGGAGCAAGTCATGGAAATCCAACATTTGGCAAATACGGTCACCGGAGAACAGGTGGCAGAGGCTATGAGCCGGGATGGCGCGGTGATAGTCGACCATCTGCTGAGCATGGCCCAAGTCGATGAGGTTCTCGCGGAGCTGCGCCCATGGATCGACAAGACTAAGCCGGGCACCGACAGCTTCAACGGGCGTAATACCCGCCGCACCGGAGCATTAATCGCGCGCTCCCAAATATGCCGTAAGCTCGTTATGCACCCGCTCGCGCTCGGCACGGCTGACAAGTTCCTCGCCCATGCAACCAGCTATCAGCTCCATCTGACCCAAGTGATTTCGGTTGGTCCGGGGGAACCCGCGCAGCGGATTCATCGCGATCAATGGGCGTTCGACCTCTTCAGCTTCCCGAAAGGCTTCGAAGTCCAATGCAACACGATCTGGGCGATGACCGATTTCACCGATGAAAACGGAGCGACCCGGATAATTCCCGGGAGCCATAGGTTTGATGACAAGCTGCAATTCAGCGAATCCGACACGGTTCCCGCGGCGATGGGCAAAGGCTCGGTGCTGTTTTATAGCGGCAGCGTCTATCACGGCGCGGGCGCAAATCGCTCCAGCGACACGCGCATCGGCTTGCAATTCATTTACAACCTTTCATGGCTGCGGCAGGAAGAGAACCAATACCTGGCATGCCCGCTGGAGATCGCGCGGACGCTTCCCGTCGAACTGCTGCGCCTGATGGGCTATCAGCGCGGAGCCTTTTCTCTCGGATATGTGGGCGATCTCATGGATCCGCTCCAGGTCGTACGGCCGGAAATCGAGAACGACGCCCCCGGGCAACTCGAGAACACCGCCCATCTGCTAAAGAAGCAGATCGAGCGCGAGCGGAGCCGTAAAGCGATAGCAAGAGCGGACTAAACGCGGGGAAATTGAAGGAGATATCATGACCACCAGTAGTCGTTATGCAAAGCCGATCGAAGGCCTCGAATGGATGGTGCCTGAGAATTTCGAGAGCTGTTTCAAGTGGGAATACGAGGATGGCAGCGACTCACTTCATCGACTCTATGAGAAAGGTAAGAAGCAGCAGTGGAATGCCAGCGATCGTATCGACTGGTCACTCGATCTTGATCCGGAAAATCCGCAGGAACTGCCGGACGAGTATCTACCGATCTTTGGATCGCCGGTTTGGGAACGGCTCACCAAGAAAGAGCGCGCGGAGCTGAGGCGCCATTCGCAGGCTCACGACCTCTCGCAGTTCCTGCACGGCGAACAGGGGGCCCTAATTTGCACCGCCAAGATTGTCCAGCAGGTTCCCGATATCGAGGCAAAGTTCTATGCCGCCACGCAGGTGATGGATGAAGCGCGGCATGTGGAAGTTTACAAGCGACTGCTGCACGAGAAATTCGACCTCGCGTATCCCATCGTGCCGCCACTGCGAAGCTTAATTGATGGTATCCTGCGCGATTCACGGTGGGACATGACCTATCTCGGAATGCAGGTGCTCATCGAGGGGCTCGCGCTCGCAGCATTCGCCGGCATCCGTGATGTGGCAAAGAATTCGCTGGCGGCCGCGGTGAACGCATACGTGATGCAAGACGAGGCGCGCC
>Ga0126373_10002616_pt1 | contig 13306 bp, 13 predicted proteins | sample PanSoiMetPlot_11_FD_92545 | JGI IMG/M metagenome (GOLD analysis project Ga0126373, IMG submission 92545) | Tropical forest soil microbial communities from Panama - MetaG Plot_11 | ecosystem: Environmental > Terrestrial > Soil > Tropical forest > Bulk soil | place: Panama | collected 2016-02-17
CAAGTGTCGCTTGCTTCGGCGGCTCCCGCTCAACCGTCTCTGCGACCGCGGCCGCCTCGTCCGCTGCCGCCATTACTTCACGCCCCCGCGCGGCGCATCATCCGCGTGGAAAAAATGGAACAACCTCCCCCACCGCACTTCGCTCGGATGAATCAGCGCCCGCGCGTACGCAGTGAACCGGTCCGCCAGGTGCCCCGACTCCCACACATCTCCCGGCTCGTCGATCGACATATAAATCATCACTGGCGTCCCGATGATGTTTTCACGCGGCACGAATCCCCAGAACCGGCTGTCGTTCGAGTTATCCCGGTTGTCGCCCATCACAAAATATTGACCGGGCGGCACCACCAGTTCGCCATTTACCTCGTTTTTCTTCATCTCCGCGCCCCACGCCGGCACGTCCGGAAACGTCAGTTCCGAGCCGCGTTGCGGAAAATTCTCCCACGGAAATCTCTCGAACCCCGACCTGTGAATCGCGTGCCGGTCGTCGATCGCTTCGCCGTTCACATACACGCGCCCTTCTACAATCTTGATCCGGTCGCCCGGCACTCCGATGCACCGTTTGATCAAATCCGGAAATCCCTGGTCCGCCAGGGGCGCGCGGAATACCACAATCTCCTGCCTCTTCGGATTCCTCCACAGCGGCACGTGGTAACTCGTAAACGGAATCCCCGCGTCGAATCCTAGCCGGCTCACGATCAGGTGGTCCCCGATCAGCACGGTGTTTTCCATCGATCCGCTCGGAATTACCCGCGCCTGCGCCACTCCGCCTTCAATCAGCACAAACGCCAGGATCACCCAGAACCACGACACAATTTCGCGCCACACCGCGCTCTTGGTTGCCGTTTTGTGGCGTACTTCCACCTTTACCTTCTTCTCTTCCTTTACGTCCTTCTCTTCCGTTTCGACGGCCACTGGCTCTTCCCCTGTTTTCCTTTTCCGGGTGCCCCACGCTTCGCGCGCTGTTTGCGCGAAGGGCGGGTCCTTTGTTGCCTATCGATCCCGGCGTGTTTTTAAGCTCTTCGCCTAAAATCCCTCACCCTTCCCGCTGCGCTTCCACCTGCACCAATTCCGACGGCGTCTGCGTCGGATACCCGCCCGTGTAGCACGACGTGCAGAACTTCCCCTCGGTATCCTCCAGCGCCTTCTTCAGCGACTCGAGCGACAGATACCCCAGCGAATCCGCGCCCAAGAACTTCCGAATCTCTTCCACCGGCTTCTGGGCTGCAATCAACTCTTCCCGCCGAGGCGTGTCCACACCGTAGTAACACGGCGAAATCGTCGGCGGACAGCTGATCCGCACATGTACTTCCGCCGCACCGGCCTCCCGCACCATCCGCACGATCTTCTTGCTCGTCGTCCCGCGCACGATCGAGTCGTCCACCAGCACCACCCGCTGCCCCTCCAGCATTCGACGCACCGGGTTCAGCTTCAGCTTCACGCCGAAATCGCGGATCGCCTGCGACGGCTCGATGAAGGTCCGCCCGATATAGTGATTCCGAATCAGCCCCATCCGGAACGGGATCCCGCTCTCCGCCGCATATCCGATCGCCGCCGGCACTCCCGAGTCTGGCACCGGCGTCACGATGTCCGCCTCGACTGGATGCTCCCGCGCCAGCAGCCGCCCGAGCCTCTCCCGGCTCGCGTTTACCGGACGCCCGAAAATGATGCTGTCCGGCCTTGAAAAATAGACGTGCTCGAATATGCAGTAGCGGTGCGGCTTTTCGGGCGCGAAATGAACTGACTCCACTCCCGCGCGCGAAATTCGCACCATCTCGCCCGGCTCCACTTCGCGCACGTACTCCGCATCGATCAAGTCAAACGCGCACGTTTCCGACGCCGCCACCCACATCCGTTCGAGCCTTCCCAAATTCAACGGACGGAAACCGCGCGGATCGCGGATCGCGTAAATCTCGTCACGCGTCAGCAGCAGCAGCGAGTACGCGCCTTCCACCTGGTTCAGCGCGTCGGCGATCGCCCCCGTCAGGTTTCGCGCCGTGCTTCGCGCGATCAAATGAACGATCACTTCCGTATCGCTCGTCGTCTGGAAAATCGACCCGCGGTGCTCCAGCTTTCGTCGCAGCTCGAGCGCGTTCACCAGATTTCCGTTGTGCGCCAGCGCGATCTTGCCTTTGTTGCAGTCGATCACCACCGGCTGCGCGTTCATCAGCGTTGTGTCGCCCGCCGTCGAGTACCGCGTGTGCCCGATCGCCGTGTCGCCCGGCAGCCGCGAAATCGTTTCCGGCGTGAAGATCTCCTGCACCTGCCCCATCGCCCGGTGCACGTACACGTTCGCGCCGTCCGTGGACGCTATCCCCGCCGACTCCTGCCCTCGATGCTGCAGCGCATAGAGGCCCAGGTATGCCATCTTTGCAGCTTCCGCGTGCCCAAAAATCCCGAACACGCCGCACTCATCGTGAAAATGATCGTCCGGAAGTTGGATGGTTCTTGTCACTCGCTGATCCCGTTCTCCTGAAATTCAATTCGCGCCCGCGGCGTATGCAGCCACACGAACGCAGGAATCATGAAACACGCTAAGACCCACGCGAGCCACCGGTCGGGGTAAAAGAAAAACAAACCGTTAACGACCTTCTGCAGCAGTAGCGCCGATGCCGAAGCCCACATGCCGAGCCCAGCCAAGGAGCACAATGCCGCAGTCCGGGCCCATCGCCTATGCATCCGAATGCCAATCGTCGCCGCTGCGATCAGAAGAAAAACCGCTAGAAAGAACCAGGAATCCCACTTTGGCCGGAAGCGCCAAAGACTACCCCCCTCAAATATGTCCCAAAGGATGGAATCGGCAGCGATCGAAACGAATGCGGCGTACGCGCTGAAAAGTACAGAGACAATGAGAACAGCGATGGCGAGCCTTCGATACCCTCGTGACGTCATGTCTTTTCGATTGCCCTCGGCAAAGCGTGCGCCCAGACGTCGCGCAGCGACTCTATCCGCGATTCAATTGCCACGGCACCGTTATTTTTGATGCGAAATTCTCCACCCGTGACTGTTCCCACTCTCTGCGCGTTGACTTTCCATTTTGCAGCAATCGATTCCAGCGCCGCAAGCGAACCTGCCGCCGATACCACCGCCCGCGCCCCGCGCTCGCCAAACAGCGCCAGCTCCGCCGGCTCTTCGCCCGTCACCTCCACATCCGCTCCCAGCACGTTGCCGCGCGTGCTCGCGGCTTCCGCGTCTCCCGCGTCGCTCGCGCCGAAGCAACTCTCCGCCACCGTCACCGCCAGCCCGCCGTCGCTCACGTCGTGCGCCGAGAGAATCGCCCGCTCGCTCGCCAACTCCACCAGGCACTCCATCAATCGCTTCTCCGCCGCCAAATCCATCGCCGGCGGCGTCCCATCCACAATCCCATGCACCGTCTTCGCGTATTCCGACGACGAAAACGCCACCCAATCCTCGCTCGGCGTCGCGAGCTTCTTTTCCACCACGCTCACTTCGCCGGCCGCTTCGCGCCGACGCATCTCTTCCAGACCCTTCCAGTACGCCTCACGCGCCGCCGCGCTCCATTTCCCGCCCGCATCCAGAACCACAATCGCGTCGCCCGCCGCACGAAACGCGCTCCCCACCGCGCAGCTCGTGTCCTCGATCACCCCCAGCACGCCCAGAATCGGCGTCGGATAAATCGCTTTGCCCAGCGTCTCGTTGTAAAAACTCACGTTACCGCCCGTGATCGGCACGTCCAGCGCCTGGCAGGCCTCCGCGATTCCGTCCACGGCCTCGCTAAACTGCCACATCACCTCCGGCTTTTCCGGGTTCCCGAAATTCAGGCAGTTCGTCGCCGCCACCGGACGTGCGCCCGTGCACGCCACGTTTCGCGCCGCCTCCACCACCGCATGCATCGCTCCCAGCCGCGGCGCCAGCTTGCACCATCGCCCGTTCCCGTCCGTTTTGATCGCCAGCCCGCGCTTCGACTCCTTCAGCCGCAACACCGCCGCGTCGCCCTCGCCCGGCCGCACGCGCGTGTTCGTCTGCACCATCGAGTCGTACTGCTCGGTAATCCAATACTTCGACGCTGCCTCCGGCGCCCCCAGCACCGCCCTCAGCTCCGGCGTCAAATCCACACGCCTGTCACCCCGCGGCCGGCCGCGCAGTTCGCGGACGGGGCCGAGGGATCTACGGTTCGCCTTTTCGCTCGCTGCTCCTTCTCCCGCTGCAAACTCCCGAAATTCAACCAGCACCGGCTTTTTGCCCCGAGTCTCAGCCCCAGCCGACTTCATCGGCCTTTCATACCGCGGCCCTTCTTCGGCCAACGCGTGCGCCGGAATCTCCGCCGCCACGCGGCCCTGATGCATCACGCGCAGCTTCCCATCATCCGTCACGCGCCCAATTCCCACCGCGTCCAGTCCCCACTTCTGAAACACCCTGAACACTTCCCGCTCGCGCCCGCGCTCCGCCACCAGCAGCATCCGCTCCTGTGATTCGCTCAACATCATCTCGTACGGCGTCATGCCCGTCTCGCGCTGCGGCACGCGCGTCAAATCAATCTCGATCCCCATCCCGCCTCGCGACGCCATCTCCGCGCTCGAACTCGTCAACCCCGCCGCACCCATGTCCTGAATCGCCACCACCGCGCCCGTTTTCATCGCCTCGAGGCACGCCTCCAGTAGCAGCTTTTCCATGAACGGGTCGCCCACCTGCACGTTCGGCCGCTTCAGCTGCGATTCCTCGCTGAACTCCGCGCTCGCCAGCAGCGACGCGCCATGAATTCCGTCGCGCCCCGTCTTCGCCCCCACGTAAATCACCGGATTCCCCGCGCCGCGCGCCCGCGCGAAAAACAATTCCTCTCGCCGCACAATACCCAGAGCCAGCACGTTCACCAGCGGATTATTCGAATAGCAATCCTCAAACTGCACTTCCCCGCCCACCGTCGGCACGCCAAAGCAATTCCCATAAAACCCAATCCCCCGAACCACCCCATCCACGATCCGCCGATTCCGCGCGATTGTCTCGGCGTCCACACCATCTTCGGCTCTCGCTGACGCCGCAGCCTGCATCCTCACCGCGGCTCCGTCCAACGTTGCCGTGGAGAGGCGGGGTTTCAACCCCGCCGTTACGCCAACCTTTTCTTCAGGGGTTTTAACCCCTGAGGCCACAAACCCGGGTGGGACAATGGGCCCAAACCTCAGCGAATCCAGCACCGCAATCGGCCGCGCCCCCATCGTAAAAATGTCCCGCAAGATCCCGCCCACGCCCGTTGCCGCGCCCTGAAACGGCTCGACAAAACTCGGGTGATTGTGGCTCTCGATCTTGAACACCGCGCACAATCCATCCCCAATATCCACAACGCCGGCGTTTTCGCCCGGCCCCTGAATCACCCGCGCGCCCGTCGTCGGCAGCCTCTTCAAATGCACGCGGCTCGATTTGTATGAGCAGTGCTCGCTCCACATCACGCTGAAAATTCCCAGCTCCGTGATTTTCGGCTCGCGCCCCAGTATCTTTTGCATCCGCGCGTACTCCTCCGCCGTCAGCCCATGCTCGGCCGCCACCTGCGCGTTCACTTGAATTTCCGTCTGCGTCGTTTGCATTTCGAACTCTAGTTAGTCCTCTGGACTAAGAACCGGAAAACCCAGATCGCCTTCTTGGCCGGCGACCCATTCGAGCCGGCCGCCGGAGTCTTTGTTGATGACATCGAGTTCCACACCGATCGTTTTCAACGCAAGCTGCATCGCCTGAAACGCATCCACGCCGCCGATAACAATCACTTTTCTCGACCGTACCCTCTGATTTGATAGGAGCAGTAGTAGTCTCGCCGGTGTGGGAATTCCTCGGGTTTTTCCCATCAGGATCACTACTTCGACTGGAGGCTGGCTATCGCGGACAAGCGTAAAACGCCTGCTGGCAATGACCTCGCCCACGGTTTCGAGCTGCAACAAGTCTCTCCGCGGCGAATTCTCGCAGCAAATCTAACTCGGAGCAATACTTCGAATTTGAATCCTGAGGACTGAACCGCGAAATCCCTACGCCGGCACGGCCACTCTTCGCGTCAAACTCTCCACCGCGCTTTTAAATATCACCAACCCATCCGCCGACCCTAGCCCCGCCTCCACCGCCCGTTCCGGATGCGGCATGAGCCCCACCACATTGCGCTCGCGGTTGCAGATCCCGCAAATCGCGTGCAGCGCGCCGTTCGGATTCGCCTCGCGATCGTCCTCCCGCGCCACGCCACGTGCCGCATCGCCCGCTGCGCTGGCGTCCGCGTGGACATACCTGAACACCACCTGCCCGTTTCGCTCGAGCTCCGCGAGCGTCTCCGCATCCACAAAATAATTTCCTTCGTTGTGCGCGATGGGCATCTTCAGCACCTGCCCCTCCCGCGCCGCGCACGTAAACGGCGTGTCCGTCCGCTCCACGCGCGCGTGCACCTGACGGCACAGGTACCGCAACCCCTTGTTCCTCATCATCGCGCCCGGCAGCAGTCCCGCCTCCAGCAGAATCTGGAAACCGTTGCAGATGCCCAACACCAGCCCGCCCGCGCGCGCAAATCTCTCGACGCTGCGCATCACCGGCGAAAACCGCGCAATCGCGCCCGTCCTTAGATAATCACCGTACGCAAATCCGCCCGGCAAAATGATCGCGTCCAGCCCGGCAAGGTCCTCGCTCTGGTGCCACACAAAATCCACGTCGCGCCCCAGCACCGCGCGAACCGCGTGGTACGCATCGTCATCGCAATTCGACCCCGGGAACCTCACCACCCCAAATTTCATCGCGAGATTTTCCTCCGCGCCGGCATTTTAGCACACCGGCGGAACCGCGATTTCGTGGCTTACCTGTGCTGTGGTATCACGAATGCGCCGCGAATTCTTCGATCCAATGTTGCCAGCACGACATCGTTTGCCGCCCACAATTCCGCAAGGTGTCCGTCCCTAATCTGCTTCGAACTGAACACCCATTTAGGTAGGCGGGAAATGTCTTGATCATCCGGAAGAAAACTGAATGGAACTTTGCTGCCCCGCTTCAACTCCACTAACAGCGCGCAAGCTTGCTTCACATGGCGATGGTATTTCTGTGCCTGACTCAAAATGCGAACGAAACCCAGTTCAGTGATGGCGCAAGTCGCTAGTTCGGGCGTTTCGCTTCCGGCTGGTCGCTTCACCCATGCCGCTACGGGAGTGTGGAACTCATGTTCATCCAGAGCGAGCGCCAACAGCACGTTTACATCGAGCAGATACTTCATGGAAATTCGGCCATCATCTCGGCCACTTCTTCGCTGGTCAGTTGCGTCCGGCCCGTGGCTGCCGACCTCCCTCCGAGTGTTCCCCAAATCTTCTCCTGCTCGCTCACGTACGGATACACATGCACCATCCATCCAAACATCTGCGGGATCCACCGTCCTCCCGCGGCGCGGCACTCTTCCTCTGTCGCAATCGACCCGTCGAATCCGAACGTCTTCCGGTTCACCGGATCCATCGGCGTTCCTTTCGGCGGCAGGCACAGATGGATGTGTTTGTGCCAACGCGCCACGCTCAGCGGCACGCGCTCGTTCAAGTCATCCTCGCTGAACCGCTTCGGCGCCGTGTACATCGCGCCTTCCAGCTCGTATCCGCCTGCCGCCGTCTTCTTGTACAGCAGCGACGTCGGCCGCGCCGGATCAAACCGGAACTGGGCCACGAACGCGTTCGAATAGTTCGTGAAGTGGTAGTGCTCCTGCGGAATTTCCGGATGGAAAATCTTGAACCCGTCCGCCAGCGCCACGTTGTAGTCCTTGTATTTCGCGATCGCCGGACGCAGGGCCGCCACAATGTCCTCCGCCTTCTTTTCATCCGATGCGTTCTCCGCGCGCATTTCCGTCATGAACATGTGCGGCCCCATATCCATGTGGTGCCCCATCGCTTCGTTCGCACTCGCGGCCGCCCCGGTGTTCGTGTCGTTTGCCATGTCCATCCCGCTCATCGCATCATGGCCGCCCTTCGGTGCCGTTGTCGAAGCTTTGCCCGAATCCGTTGCCTGCTGCTGCGCTCGCCCGCTCTCCGGAAGCAGTCGAAGCGCCGACAAAAGAATCAACACTGCCGTCATCGCCATCCGTTTCGTATTCATGCTTATTCGCCTCTGCTCAGGAGAACGTCCACGCCACCCAAGAATTGCACGGTGGGTCTTGCCATTTTGGAATGCGGCGGCCCTCCGCCGCTTTTCCTCCGCTGTCTACTTCAAACACCCTAGGTGGTCAGTTGACCTCATAGCCGCTCCCGTGTCCTTTCCCGCGGGAAGTTGGCCACATCCGTGCGGTCAGACCTATCTCAGAAGTCTCCGTGCCCTCTGCTCTTCTCTGTGAACTCGGTGGTAAAGCTTTGACCTTTCTTTGATTCTTCCCCCAAACCAAAAAAAGAGGAGGCCCCAGGGTAGAGCCTCCTCGTCTCACAGGGGCTGAGAGATATCGCCCCTTCGTTGTCCAGGCGCGTGTCCCACGCGCCCCAAGCCTAGCTATAGATTAAGAAACCCGAAACCGCCCGAAAAGTTGCATCACCGCCACCCCTGATCCGGATTCCTTGCTCAAATCACTCTCGATCACTACACTGGCGCCAATCTAGGAGGCCGCCATTAAACTCTCCGTCTTTTGCGGAGTCAGCCTCGATGGCTTTCTTGCTCGCCCCGACGACACCTTCGACTTCCTTCTCGCGGGCGAGCAGATTCCTCACGGCTACAACGAATTCCTCGCCAGCATCGACGTCATCGTAATGGGCCGCAGAACCTTCGACGTCGTCCGCAAACTCGGACACCTGGACCTCTACGGCAAGAAGCCCATTGTCGTCCTCAGCAGCAGTCCCCTCGATTTCTTATCGGTCACGGGCGTCGCGGCCGAGCAGCTGTCCGGTGAAGCAGCCGAAATCGTCCGGCAGCTCAAATCCCGCGGATTCAAACACGCCTACGTGGACGGCGGTCTGACCATCCAACGTTTTCTCGCCGCTGGCCTTATCAATCACCTCACCATCACCCGCGTGCCCGTCCTGATCGGCGAAGGCATCCCGCTATTTGGCCCCGTCCCTCGCGACATCGGCCTTCGCCACGTCGCCACCCGCTCTTTTCCTGGCGGCATGGTGCAAAGCGAATACGAGATTGCGGCGCCGCAACCATGAGCAGCGTCCTGATTTTGACCCGGGGCTGCGGGGTTTGTGCTTACAAATACCCGCTGAGGGCAGCCTTTCTGCTTTCGTCCAGATCTTGAAACCCTCGCCTCTTCCAGCCCCGCTAGGGGCGGCAGAAAGTAGCCCAGCATGAAGCGCGCAAGCGCGTGCAGCGAAATGCTGGGATAAAAAACCTCAAATCATTTTCTTCGTTTTTGTTTCTTCGACTCAGATGATTCGGCACCGCGACCTGTTGGTTAGACACCTGTGGGGCAGGGTTGCGGCGGCGGAGCCACAATCGAGTTCTCTTGGTTCGATGGCATGGGCCTCCGCGTATTACCGCCGATCGGCGAGAGTGGCGGGGTGCACGTTCGAATCGGCAAACTCTGCGCGAAACCCATCTCCCGGCACTGCCTCCTAACCTCCCACCTGGCGCCGCTTCCGATTGGACAATCCCGCCAGCTCCGCGCTAGACTCTCTCGAGCGAAACCAGAAAGCCGAACCTCGCAGCAGGTTCTTTCCTCGTACTCAAATGTCTGCGACCGGCCGGCCTTTATCTTCATCTATTGGAACTGCCTATGTTGAACCTTGTTTCTGCTGATTGGGTGGCTGAGCGCCTCGACTCGCCCGACGTCCAGATCCTCGACCCGCGCACCGACCTGCGTTACACGTCAGGCCACCTGAAGAATGCCATCAACGTTCCCGTTACCAAAGCGCGCGGCGCCAATAATCACATCGGCTCGGCCGAAGATCTCGCTCACTGGCTCGGCGCGGCCGGCGTGGACGACCGCCGCACTCCGGTCATCTACGACAATGCCGACGGCCGCAACGCCGCCTTCCTTGCCTGGATGCTCGCCTACCTCGGCCACGACCAAGTCCACGTGATGAACATCTTCCTCGAAAAATGGATCGAGGATGAGCGTGAGATTTTCTACCGCCCCGTGAAAGCTGCGCCGCAGACTTTCACAGCGCGTGTCCGGTCCGGCCTCCGCCGCACTCTCGCGCAGGTTCAAGCGGACATCACATCGCAAGTCGCACCCAAGCTCGTCGATTTCCGCAGTCACGACGAGTTCAGCGGCAAAGTCGATCACGACAATCGCCCCGGACACATTCCCGGCGCGGTCAACATCGTTTGGGAGAATCTCTCGGGCTCGAACGGCGACCTTCTCGCCTCCGAGCGCCGTGTCGAAGATCTGCTGGCCGCCCAGGGCATCGGCCGAGAAGACCATGTGGTCGCCTACTGCCGCCTCGGTGCCCGCGCCGCACTCGGGTTCCTCGCTCTGTCGCAGCTGGGCCTCCGCGTCTCGCTCTACGACGGCTCTTACGCCGAATGGGCAAAGAGCGGTTCCCCCGTCGAGGCTACCGAATCGCCCTCCACGGAATCCAAGAAGGCAGCCTCATAGTCAAAAATTGAATGGAGACTGAATGTCACAACAACAATTGTTCCCGGTCACCGTTGTCGGCAGTTGGCCGCGCCCGTCTTACCTGATCCAGGCGCTCCGCCGGCGCCAGGCCGGCGAAATCTCGTTTGAGGAATTCCAGTCCGTCGCCGACCGCGCTGTCCTCGAAGCCCTGCGCGCTCAAGAGGAGGCTGGCGTCGATATCCTCACCGACGGTGAGCAGCGACGTGACAACTTCTATTCCTTTGTTGTCGAAAAGCTCGGCGGTATGCGCCTCATGAAAGTTTCCGAGCTGATGGATTACATGAAAGACCGCGCCCGCTATGAAGAAGTCCTGCGCGCTCTTGACGTGCCCGCGTTCGCGATCAAAAGCCCCATCGTCGTCGAAAAACTTCGCGAAAAGCAGGGCCTTTCGCTCGACGAAATAGACTTCGTGAAGAAAAACACCAAACGCCAGGTCAAGGTTCCTCTTCCCGGCCCTTACATGCTCACGCGCTCGAGCTATTTCGAAGGCCTTTCAGACAAGGCTTATGCCTCGCCCGAAGCGCTGGCCGCAGACGTCATTCAGATTCTGCGTAAGGAGATCCTCGCCCTCAAAGCCCGCGGCGTCGATTTCATCCAGCTCGATGAGCCCACCCTCAGCCAGATCATCTACGGCGCTGAAAGCACCGAAACCTTTATGTGCGCCGCGCTTCCCAACCGCCGCGATCCCAGCGAAGAGCTCGCTCTGGCCGTGAAATGGATGAATGAAACCGTAGCCGGCATCGACGGCGTCCGCTTCGGTGTCCACATCTGCCGTGGCAATTGGAGCCGCAAAGAAGAAGTCCTCCTCAAAGGAAATTACGGCCCGATGCTTCCTTACCTGATGGAGATGAACATCCATCAGCTCGTGCTCGAATTCGCCACCCCGCGCGCCGGCGAACTGGAAGTCTTCAAGGAATATCGCAACGAAAAAGAAATTGGCTTCGGTGTCGTGAATCCTCGCACCGACGAAATTGAAACTTCGGAGACCATCGCATCCCGTGTGCGTCAGCTCGCGGCGTTCTACGATCCGGAGAAGATTTTCCTCAACCCCGATTGCGGCTTCGGCACCTTTGCCGAACGCAACGTGAACAATGCAGACACCGCCAAGCGGAAACTCCAGGCTATTTCCGCCGCCGCAGAAAAGCTCCGGGCCGAATTCGCGGGCACTCGCAGCGAATCGGCTCGGGCGCACTAGGGCACACTGCTCAACCGCGAAAACTCGAAAAGGAGATCACCTCATGTCAGAACAGGCCAGCAAGGCGCCCGAAAAACTCAACGGGCTTCACCCTGCGAAAATCGAAGAGATCATGTGTTCGATGAAGCAGCCCGAAGTCCTCAAGGACGTTTCGGGCCCATGGAAATCCCGCATCGTTTGGCAGGACGGCTTCCGCGTGAAAGCGTACATGCGCAACCACGCGGTCGAAATGGACGAGCCCGGCGCGCTCGACGCCACCGACAAGGCCGCGAGCGCTCACGAGCAGTTGCTCTCGGCGATCGGGTCTTGCCTAACCGTTGGTTTCGTCCTGAACGCCACGCGCCGCGGCATTAAGATCCACGATCTCGAAATCGCCCTCGAAGCTTACTTCGACAACATTCTGAAGTGGGCCGGCCAGAGCGATACCGGGAACCCGGGCTATCGCGGCATCACCGCGAAGCTCTTCGTCAAAGCCGACGCCGACGAAGCCACCTTACGGGAACTCTGGCGCCTCGCTTACGAAGGCTCGCCTGTTACCCAATCGGTCGTGCGCGGCACGCCCGTGAACACGGAAATGGAAGTCGTCTAGCCTCGTCCTTCCGAACCCCAGTGTCCCGAACGATGTTCCGTTTTGACTGCGCCACACCGGAACCTGGCGTCCATGCGCCCGAGCAGCCGCGCTTCCATTCACGCGGCTCGCTCGTCGCTGGCTACGACACATCGCTTTCCGATTTGCCGGACCGGTCTCTTGACGGGGCCTCGGAAACCTGTAAACTGCCCTTTTCTTCAATGGCAACGATGCCCAACCCGCTCGATGACTCGCTGCAGGACTTCCAGTTCCCGCAGCGCGAGGCCGCCTTTTTCTACGGCCTCTTCCTCCGCGGCCACTCCGCCGACGAACTCCGGCGCGATATCGCCATCCCGGCTCCCGTTCTCGCTAAATGGGACAAGGAAACCGTTCACCAGCCAACTCTTCGCCCCATCCTTGAGCGCATCGTCAGTTACCGCCGCAGGGTCCTCGCCATTTTCGAGAATTTGATCGGCCACGACGCTTCCACGCAGCGCCTTCAGTAGCTGCCCCCGCGCGTTGACTCAGGTTCCTGCCTCAACCAAAACTCGCCTTAGCGCGCCTGCCGCTCCCCGGTAGAGCATTCGGCTGTTAAGACTCCCAAATCCAACGCTTAACACGCTGATTCGGCACCGTCAACCAGCCGTAAACGGCTGCCAGAAGCCGGGCGGGTTGGACTTTCTTGGACTGAGGAGCTGACGAACTTTCCATTTCGATTCTCGCGCACGGGCGTGTGGACGGTTTTCCTGGCCACTTGAGCCAATAGCCTTTGCTCGACTGGCTCAAGAGGAACAGAAGACTTTCTGACTAGGGATACGGCTACATTGGCCAGAAAGCCGGAACTGCGTTTACCGGATTTTTGAAGAAGTTTTCCGGCAAGAGCGCGGCGCGAGTGACGCCCCGGCGCACTCTTATGTAACGTCCCGCGGCTTTTGATGCATTCCCATCAAGAATGCGACGTACGAGGCGGACAATGGGATCCACTTGCCATTGTGATGCGCCATCCAGCTCTGCGGAGTTCCGCGCACTTCGACAGTTTCTCGCA
>Ga0126373_10002618_pt1 | contig 13297 bp, 20 predicted proteins | sample PanSoiMetPlot_11_FD_92545 | JGI IMG/M metagenome (GOLD analysis project Ga0126373, IMG submission 92545) | Tropical forest soil microbial communities from Panama - MetaG Plot_11 | ecosystem: Environmental > Terrestrial > Soil > Tropical forest > Bulk soil | place: Panama | collected 2016-02-17
CACGTCACTGTGGTTCGGTATACCTCCGCGTTCTGTTCTGCCGTTGTTTGATCTGCCACATACAGAGAACAAAGTTCCGTGTGTGGCCATAGAGACACGCTGACATTGCAGCCCGCGCGCCTTTCAATCGCCATGGTAATAAATGCGGCGCATACGAGATTTCCGCTTGCGGACGGAAGCGGCGGTAAAGGAAAAAAGCACCCTGCAGACTTTCATTTTGCCCGCCCTGCTGACGTTGGAGCGGGTGTTAGCGTCTTTGTCCAGCAGGTCTTGAACGCCAACCTCCGGGCGGAACTGAACTCCGCTGTTTGGTCTGGCTTTAAGTTTGCGACCCAGACGTTGCCGGTTTGGCCGCGATGCGCCGCGCAGCGATTTCAGCCCCGCCATTTTGACGATGCGGCCGTCCTTAATCTGTCCGCCGGGAAAGAACAGCAACTGGTCGTCCGAGCCGTCGGCAATCCAGACATCGCCGTTCGGGGCGACACCAATGCCCATTAATCCGAGGAGTTTTTCCTTGAACGGGATATCGCTTTCGGTGGCGACCGGCTTACCGTTGAATCGACACACGTCTCCGTCGGGGTTTCTTCTTGGCAAGGGAGTACGCGCGGTGGCCACCAGTCGTCCGACGAAGCACTCGCCAAAGTCGTTCCGTTTTCCGGTTAGTATTACGAAAAGAGAGGCCGGCGGCGTCTACCGCCTCCATGGCCAAAGTCAGAGCATCGACTGCCGATGAGAGATTAGCACTGGTTAGAGTTTCCAATAGTTGGCGGTCATCGCCCTTCAAAGGTTGGCCGTTCGCTCCGACGATGCTGGCGCGCCATTTTCCGGGTTCTTGCTCGAACGCGGTAATCTCAAGTCCCTTGTATTGCATAGCTCAACCGCGTTGCGTCTTCATAGCTGGACGCAAAGGTGAGCAAGGACTTGCAGCTTACTTAAAGAAAACTACGCGGACTCCCTCTTTCACATCGGCTTTCGGCCGACGTAAATCGGGACTTCGCTTATAGCTGTGAACCTGCTTAATCAGGCCGATGACGGCCGACCCACCCCTGTCCCTAACGTCATTACGACACCAAAGAGTCGCGGCCGAATTGCGCACAGCAGATGATAAATTGATGGCTGTCCGGGTTCGCGGGCGCGTGAACTTGTAGCTCATCTGTCCAAGCTCGCATCGACAGCCTCGACAAAAAGATATCGGACGTCGGGACAGCAGAGCCACGTGCCATTCTTGCAACACTCGCGAATTTTTTCAGAGTTGCCAAATTAAGGAGCAGATCACTCGTTTGGATGCCGAGGTGCTCAACGAATCAGGGAGATCGTAATGACCCTCAGTAGCTTGAGCCCAACGCAACGATCCGCGTCCCAAGTGAATTTTGACGGCAATAGGGTACGTACGCTCATTGCCAAGTATCTAGGTGTTGATGCCAAACACGTAACAGATGAAGCGCATTTTAGTGACGATCTCGGCCTCGATTGGCTCGATCGCCTCGAATTGATGATACTGATCGAGGATGAATTTCCCGACATTGAGCTTTCGGATAACGACGCCAATCAGATCGAAGTCGTCGGTGATCTAATCCGCATATTGAGATCGTGATCCGATTGATCACGTTCCGCGCGAGGATCGTTGTGTGGCTCAGCTTGCTAAGCATATTGGAATAGGAATCGTCGCCCTATTGTGTCTTTGGGCTTTGTACGTCGATATCTTACGCTCATGGTAAGGTGGAATAGGCTCCTATTTATCAACATTCCACTTTACATGTTAGCCTGAGTAAGCTCCGGCCACTTTTGCACCCACCAGTACGTCGTCCCGGCTCTTTGACTCAAATCAAAGAGTAATCTCGCGGTATATATGAACTATCTTTTGAGAATATGGACACGTCGATGCAGCGCGCACGGTGGCAAATCCTGGCGATCGGTGCGGGTCTCACCGCGGTCATCGCCGCAATCGCCACGGGACGTTTGCCGCGCTGGCTAAGGGTCACACTGGTATTAGGCATTTCAGTATTGGCTTGCGGTAGTGCGCTTTACGCTTATCGGTATTTTACGCGTCCGACCACACTGACTGTCGCGGCGGGTTCAGCCGACGGGGCCGCGGTCCAGTTGATGTCAGCGATTGCTACTCGATTGGCTTCGACCGGAGCTTCGGTGCGGCTGCAAGTTCTCGACAAGGGCAATGCGTTGGACGCCGTCAAGGCGTTTTCCGCCGGGCAGGCGGATTTGGCAGTTGCCCGTGCCGATATTGGCGATTTATCAGGCGCCGCGACAGTTGTAGTTGTGACGCGTATTGTTGTCCTGATCGTTGCGCCGCCAGGCAGTTCCATAACGGAGATGGATGATCTTAAAGGCAAGACCATCGGCGTTGTCGCCGGTGAGGTCAATCAAAAGCTCGTCGCGGCACTGACAACAGAATACGAGCTGGAGCGCGCCAAAACGCATTTTAAGGATTTGGCCCCGGCGGACATTTCGCAAGCGCTCAAATCCAAACAAGTGAACGCTTTACTCATCGTGATGCCCATTACCGAGAAATATCTCACGATGTTACGCAACGTGTTCCCCAAAACTGGCAAACAGAAGCCAGCTTTGATCCCAATTGAGTCCGCTGGAGCGATCGCTGCTGTAACAAAATACTATCAAAGCTACGACTTGCCGAAGGGAACTATCCAGGGATCGCCGCCGATCCCGGATGACGATATGAAGACCTTGCAGGTCCCGCTTTATCTCGTGGCCAACAAGAAACTTTCAGATGAGGTGGTTAGCTCACTGGCCCAAGCAATTATGGACGCACGACGGGATCTCATGGGGCAGGATCCACTCATTGCACAAATCAGCGAACCCGATACCGACAGTACTGACACCAATAACGATACGTATATTCCGGTGCATCCCGGCGCCACGGCTTATTTTGGCGGCAACGTACAGTCGTTTTTCGACAAACATGGCGATCAAATTTTTTATGGATCGATGCTGCTCGGAACATTGACCTCGTTATTTGCCGCAGGCTGGAAATACATGACGAAAGGCGAGCACAAGCCTGAAGACCGCCCGCTGATGCGCCTTTATGCATTAACGGATCACATCAGCAGAGCCGACAGCGAAGCCGAATTGGCGGAGGCAGAACGACGTATAGACGACATTCTCAAGGGAGAATTGCAAAAATATGCTATCGGCGATGCCGAGGCTACTGAGACGGCTGCTATGGGACTAGCAACGCACCGCTTGGAACACCTGATTGCTCAACGCCGAACGGCGCTTGGCGACAAACCGGCATCGACTCTTCAGCCGTAGAGCGGGAATGTCCCGGCCAATGTCCCCTTTACTTCGAAAGCGGACATGGATCACCTCGGTCGTGATGTCGGCTTTGTTGCCAGAAGCGTAATCGGCGACAAGCAATGACATCACCCCGTCGCGTTGCCTGACAGCCGGTAGTATTGAGACATTTGCGCTCCTTAGACACACTTTGTCACAGGGTCACGCTGGAATTTGATGCAGGTCAAATAACCCAATTAGACGCCATGCTCTCCTAGATGCACTTGTGAGGGGTCAATTGGAGTGAAGCAATGACGAGGTTAGTTGCACTTGCCTTTGCTTTGACGGTGGCGTCATTGGCCCAGGCTATGCCACTCGCGCCCCTCCAGCAGCAGGACAAGATGGTCATCACTGTCCGCGAAGCATGTGGACCAGGCATGCACAACGTGGGCGGTACCTGCGTGAGAACTCACGCTCGCCGTGCCGCGAGCAGGTGTGCTCGCGGAGTGACTTGCTAGTTGGACGTTTTGTACGGCAGCACCGCCCGACTAAGCCTCTTAAGCGCATCGCGAAGCAACAGAGCCTGTCCGAATTGGTCGTGCTCTGCTCGCTTCGCGGACAGTTAGACAGGTTTGGCGGCCTGCCAAAAGCCGGCGTCGTTACGGACAAAGAAGCCGTTTTGTTGATCAACGAAGTAACGGACGGCAGCGTCTCCGCATCCCGAACGACGTGGCCATGACAGCCAGACCCACAGATCAGATTGGCGAATAAGCGGCAAAGTTGGAAGACACGAAGGAGGATGACATGCCGATCGATCTCTGGACGAAAATGGCACTGACCCTAATTGCCGTCTCCTTGGCAGCGATCGCTTGGAAATTGCCGTTTGCTGACGTTGGTCATGCTCAAATGGGGACGTGCGGAAGCTCTAGCTCGGCCCCATGCCACGTGCAGATCACCAACCCCCAGGACTTTCATTGAAGATGAGCAATCTGAAAAATCTGACCGCAATAGCCGTCATCGCCGCGATCATTGGCGACGCACCGCTGACAAATGCCCGCGCCGAGGAAGCTTTGCAGAAACCTTCTGTTTACGTCGCAGGGAAGGGTAAGTATTGCAAAGAGATTTCTGTGAGGGGCTATCTCGACTGTTTTTATGCGAGCTTAGAGGCGTGCCAAAAGCACAACAATTCTACAAATCATCGATGTGTAGCGAATCCAAATAATGGTACGTAACGCTCACTTCGCGCCAAACGCAGATATTTGCGCTGATTATTCGATCACGGCCGGCTGATCGCCGAGGCCATGTCAGGAAGCCGCCCGTCGCGGGCGTGTGCGATGAGCCAACCCATGATCTCCGCGCTTTGTTCGATCGAACCGAGTCGCCCGGAGCGTCCGTCATGGCCGGCGGTCATTTCCGTTTTGAGCATGAGGTCATGCGTGTCGGTCTTGGTCGCGCGCAGCTTTGCGACCCACTTGGCAGGTTCGGCATAGCTCACCTGGCTGTCGTAAAAACCTGCGGTAACAAACATCGCTGGATAATCTTTTCGCGCGACATTGTCGTAGGGTGAATAAGTTAGCATGTAATCGTATTCACGCTTTACGGCGGGATTGCCCCATTCGTTGTATTCGAGTGTGGTGAGTGGCGCCGCGGCGTCGGACATTGTGGTAACGATGTCCACGAATGGTACTTCCGCGACAATCCCGGCGTAGAGATCGGGACGCAAATTGGCGAGTGCGCCCATGAGTAGGCCGCCGGCACTGCCACCCTGCGCAAAAATGGCTCGCGGATGGGAATAGCCTTTCGCGATTAGCGTCTCGGTCACAGCGATGAAATCCGTGAACGTGTTAAGCTTATTGAGCAGGCGACCTTCGGCGTACCAGCGCTCACCTTTTTCGTGTCCCCCGCGCACATGGGCAATGGCATAGACAAAGCCGCGATCAATCAAAGGAAACGGGGAGTACGAGAAACTTGCGCGCAGGCTGAAACCGTAGGCGCCGTAGCCAACGATCAACGTTGGATTACCTCTGGGGTGCCGCATGCCCCTGCGGTAGACGATCGTGATCGGAACACGTTCACCATCGGGCGCAATCGCACTGAGCTGATCGAGCACATAGTGACTGCGATCCACCCAGCGGATTGCCGGGTCCTGCTTGCGCAAGGTTAGCGCGGCGGTGGTCACGTCGAAGTCATAGACGCATTGTGGCTCCAACGGATTGCTGAAATGTAAGCGCAGCACCGTTGCGGTTGGATCGAGATTGGCTTCGCTGTCTACCGAGGAGCTCGAGGCGACGCCGATTGCGGCTGGACGCGGCACCGGAATTTCGCGGAGTTCCGGCAGGGTGAAGACTCGGATCATCGTCCCGCTTTCGTCTTCCACGTCCACGGCTACGAATGTCTCAAACGCTTCGAAATGACTGAGATAACGCCCTGGCTGCTCTGGAACGATCTCCCGCCAATGTAGCGCCGCGGGCGTCGCCTGCGGCGCGCTCATCAGCCGGAAATCAGGCGCGTCAAGATTAGTGTGGATGAAGAACTGATCACCGACGTGATCGACTTCATAGATCACGCCTCGCCGGCGCGGCTCAATGACCTTCAACTCTGCGGTCGGCTGATCGATCGGCAGATACCGAAATTCGCTGGTTCGCTCCTCACTGATGTTGACCAGGGCGAATTTGCGCGACTTCGACAGACCGATCGAAACACTGAAGGTTGTATCGCTCTCCTCGTAGATCAGCAGGTCGCTGTTCGGGTTGGTGCCTAGCCGATGAAGCCGAACCTGGTGGCAGCGCAAGGTCGTCGGCTCGTTGCGGACATAGAAGAGCGCATCGCTGTCGGCAGCGAACACGAGATCTGAACTGGCATTGTCGATACCCTGATCGACGGTTTCGCCGGTCGCAATCGATCGCACGAAGACGCGAAATTCACGACTACCAATGAAATCGACCGTAAAAGCAATGCGGGTATTGTCGGGGCTCACGGTCCAGGAGCCGAGCTGGTACTGCTGTGGATGACCAGCTGCAAGCGCCTCGACATCGAGAATGATTTCTTCTTGCGCTCCAGGCGCATCTTTGTGGCGCACGATGTATGGGTACTGCGCCCCTTCCGAGAACCGGTGCTGGTAGACGTAACCGTTGTAGGTTGCGGGGACGCTTGAATCTTCTTGCGCTTCGCGCGCCTTCAATTCTGCGGCAAGCTCATCGACCAGCGGCTTGATTGGCTCAAGGCGCGCGTTGGTATAGGCATTCTCGGCATCAAGATAAGTGACAACGCGCGGGTCGTTGCGATCGCGCAACCAGTCGTAATTATCGATGCGCACACCACCGAATGCTTTGAATGTTTTCGGTACGACAGGCGCAATCGGGACGCCGCGCACCGCTGGCTCAATCGCGTTGGCCGAATTGAATCGCAACCGGCTTGCCAGAGGAATTACTCCGGCAGCCGCGAGCCCAAATGCGAAAAGCCTTCGAGTGGAAAGCCCGCCCATCAAAACTTCGACACCCCGTTGCGGCTGCAAATAGGTGGCGAATGCGGCGTTTAGCCGGCGCTGTTGGGGCCCAACCGTGGTTCAAACCGGCGAATCGATCGAACCATGGTTGCTCGGATTACTGGCAGGTCTCACGTTCTTTTGGGTCAATAACGGACATAGTGGTGAAGTACAAAAGGGCAGGTTTAGGTCGATCAAGAAGCAAACGAGAAAGCCGTCGAGAAACCTCGGCGGCTTTTCTTGTTTTTGCGGACCGCGGTAAAGGAAGCAGGTAGACTGCTCTTAACACGTCAATGTCCGGCTTTACCCCTCAAAGCGAACGTTGATCGATGACCCCAACAAATCCGCTTTGTGCCAAAAACGGACATTGGCAACGCCTATAGGTGAAAGACTACGTGCCGGCACCAGGGATAAAGCAGCGAATCTGGGTGTTGCCGTAGCGGTCGTTATAAGGCCACACAACGGCAGGGCCGAAACGGTTGGGCTCAGTCACAACGGCGTCGTCAGGCACCACAAACCATTCTCCGTGAATGCGGACACGATAATGGCCCTCCTGTGTGTCCCAATCGATGTCTTGCATGCTGACGCCGTCGGCAAAAGCGCAGCACAATCCGTTTTTGCTTCCAAGGTGGTCGAACCATTCTTTCAGTGGAGAACCAGCGAAGCGACCGTCGTCACGTGCGACCAATTCGCCCGGCGCGAGTGTCGTCAGGCAAAACGCCAAGAATGCCAGCTTGTTTGGTTTGTACATCATGGCGTCCATTGAATGGGTGTCGTGTCCAATTGGCCGGCCAACGATGCCGCCGTTGCCACACTGTCCCTAACTGACGACTGTGCGCGCGCAATGTTGTTGACGCAGATCAAAACCGATCCGGAGGAAGCCCGCACGTTTTGTAATCCTCAATGGCAACTCGAGCGATTGTCCACCTAATTTCCGTTAAACTTTGCCGGTTATGCCCTGCGATGGAACTTCGGCGGTTTAGGGCAGCGGGAAGCGGCGCAGTATTTTCTGTTATGTTTCCGACTTATTGACCACCTGATTGACCACCTGAGCCGAAGGTTTGACCACCTAGCCGAAGGTCGCACCCCTTCGTTCTTGATGGCGATCCAAGAAGTGCGAACATTGCTCAGCGTATGCGACTCGCTCGGGGAGAGCGCCCATGTCCGACTTGCGCACCCTGTTCCTGATTTGCATCGGCTTAGCAGCCACTATTGCGGTGTGGCTGGGAACGATGGGACTTAGTTCTCTTTTGCATTGAGGCGGCAGGCTCTGCAAAGGGCCTGGGGAAGCTGCAGCTTGAGCGAAGCTGCTTTGCAAAAACTGGGGGCAGGAACGAGAAGCCGCGCGGAACGAATTCAGCTGCGACGTCTGCTTTATGCCAGAAGCGGGCATGAAGTGTTTCAGCAAAGAAAAACTGGGACCCCGGGTGGTGCGTTCCATTTTTTACTCTGCCTTGAGATCAACGTGAAGTTTTTTGCAGGCAGCGCCGAAGTCTCCAATCTTTTCCGGCTCGTCGAGATACTGCGCAATCTGTTTCAGCGTCTGGTGGAATTCGGCATAGGTCAAGCAGAGCGAGCGCAGATAGGCCGGATCGCCCTTAAACCAGCAAGACGGCGCTGGAGCACATGCCAATGCAGCTCCGCTCAAGACCGTGGCCACGAAAAAAACCGCCAGCAGAATTGCTCGCATGCAAAAAGCGCTTTTTTAGAACTTGATCCCCGTGGGGTTTCTTTGTCTGCGTGTCGTAGAGGGCCTCAATACAAGCCGCTGCCGTGTCACAAACTAGAATGAGGTTAGCCTTCACCTATCGAGCGCGTCGTTTTAGTTGCTTCGCCTGGGGCTGGCGGTGACCGGGTCGGTGAAAGTCCGTCGAGTTTAGACGCAGTGTCGAGCCAGATCTGCGCGAGCTGCCGGTAGGACGCGCGAACTTCATGCGTTTGCGCCTCGCGCGCCCACTTAAAACATTCGTCGGCCATTGCACGATACTCGGCGGCCGTTTTCATGAAACCCCTCCACGCCGTCACCACAACGGCGAGCCGCCACTTTGGTAGACGGCGATGCCAAAGCACACAAAGCCAGCGATCAGCGAAAAGCCTCCGCCTTCACGAATTGAACAATTTCCGTAATTTCATCTGCACACCGCGGACATTCATGGGTGTGCTGGTCACGACCGGGCTTGTCGGGAAAGATGCGCACGAGCACCATGCGGCTGCCGCACGTAGGACAAGCCGGACGCATAAAAACTCCCCGCGGCTTACCTGTGGTCGTCGCCATACTCAACCCAACAAACAAAACAGAAGCACGTGACCCCGTAAATTCCGATTGAAAAGCAAAACCTCTGAACCCGCACCTATCCGAACGTATTGGTCGCCGACCTTTTTGTTTATCAGAATTGCATTGCGAAACTTGATCCTAATCAAAGCTTTGGTCGGAGCCGCCGTGGTTTGAAAGGCGATGCGATCACAGGTGTGATACCATGCACAAATTGGCTCTAATTGGCGCGACCGTGATAGGTGCCGTGGTCCTTTCGGCTTCCCCAATTTCGGTCAAGTGGTCGGCAGACAGGAATTTGTCCGTGTCTCAGGACAAAGCGGCCGCAGAAATTGGAAGACCTGCCACGCCAGGAAGCGTCGCTGGTGTCGCACGGAGAGCCGACCGACGAGCGGTGCGGCGCTGCGCGGCGGGTGTGACCTGCCCCCGCTAGGGCCGTTGCACTGATCTAAACTCGTCATGAACTGTTCGTTTTGAGTGCCGTCACTAAGGCGGCGGGAGCAGGAGGGCATTATGAAACTACTACGCACTACAGCTCTAACGGCGGCGCTGATAACCGCTGCCGTTCCGTTACTCACAAGTTCGGCTGAGGCTTGGCGCGGAGGCGGCTGGCGCGGAGGCGGATGGCGCGGGGCCGCAGTTGGTTGGCGCGGAGGCGGATGGGGCTGGCGCGGGGCGGCGCTCGGGGCAGCGGCAGTCGGTACCGCACTCGCTGCCCGGTCGTATTACGGCGGCTACGGTTATTCGGCTTACGGCTATGGCTACGGGACCGGTTACGGCTATCCGTCCTATGGCTATAGCACCGGTTACAGCTACCCAGCTTATGGCTACGGCACGACGACTTACGGCTATGGCTCCGGCTACAGCTACCCGGCTTACGGGTATGGCTATGGTACCGGCTACAGCTACCCAGGTTATGGCTATGGCTATGGCAGGGGCATTGTCCGCCGCGGTCTTTATGCCGCCGCCGTCGGGCGTCGTTGGCGCTAAAAGGCCAGACTAAAGCATCACGTCGGATATTGGCCGAAGAGCGCCTTCTCTGACGCTGTAAGTTCGACGCGGCCACACTGCGAATAGAAAAGAAAGGCCGCCGCAAAGCGGCCTTTCTCTGTCGTAATCGGATGCAGAACAGTTTTAGCAAGAGCAATAATGAACGTTGGGAGAGGGGGTTCGCGGCGCTGTCTAAGTTTCGAGCGCGCGAGGGTCACTGTTGCCCGCCACGACGCTATGTGGAAGGCAAATTCAAGCTAGGCCAATGGGTCTCGGTTCAGCGCTATCGCAAACACTTTCTACCCGTTGAGCGCAAGCGACGCTTGGCCGCTATAGGATTTGTTTGGGACGAGTTCGACGATCTTTGGCAGCAACGTTTTGCCGCCCTTTTAAAATTCAGGCGATACGCGGGGCACTGTCGCGTGCCGATCTTGTATAACGATGGAAATTGCAAACTCGGATGGTGGGTTTCCACGCAGCGCAGAAAGAAGAACAAATTGTCAGTCGAGCGTAGAGCGCGATTAAACAAAATTGGCTTCGTGTGGAACACATACGAGCAGAGATAGCTGTTTGCAACTCAGGGCGTCGCGCCCCGGAAGAATAAAGGCCGCTCAAGGCGGCAAGTTGCCCAGTCTCACATGCCGTAGGCGCAACCCGGACCGTAAGGTGGCACTGCATAGAAATCGAACAAGCCAAGGTACGGGAGCTCAACATCCCCACGTCACTTATTCCGACCAGTGCTAATGCAGTGCCGTGGAGTCTTCTTGGCCGCTGACGACCATCTGTAGCACCTCTTCTGCGGTTACCTGAGCCTCCGGCAGCATGTCGATCCAAGTCTCAGCTACTTCCAACCACCTCTGTTTTATCTCATCGTTCGGCGCATCGTAAGCTTTTCGCAAGCAATGGAGCGCGTGTGCTCGGCAGTTGTCGATGTATGACATGACACTGACCTCCAAGCTGTTCCCAATGAAGATAAGTGCCCTGCAAGAACCCGTTCCGTGATGACCGTCACAGAACCTCTCGTGGGTTCCATTGGTAACGCGAGGCTTTGGTGAATAGCTTTGTCTACCGCTGCGTGTTCCCCGCTGCTAGCGATCGTTGCCAGTCGCCCGAATGCGAGCCCACAAGCCAAAAGCAATCGTAGCCCCGATTACGAGCGCGATCATCACTGTGTCCCATAAAGGCATTGCGCGAAACGACCCCGTTGTATGTCTTCGAGACAGAAGTTTGTTTCGGTCTGCGGTGACGGCTAGCTATTCTTTTCCCAGCGCTGCGCCATCTGATGCCAAACACTAGCCATTTTCAGGTACAGCGCGCGCTTCTCGGGCGGACAATTCGTCTGAGTTAATTGCATGCAGTCGGCCGCAAACTCGCGAAAAAGCGTTGCCGGATCGCAACCCTCAAAGCTGAGTCCGTTATTTTCTTTCGGCATTCCGTCGGCCTAGGCGCTCGTGAAAACTCGCGCCGCAAATAACCCAAACGGTACCGCCCTGGCTTGATAATTCAGGCCAATAGATTGGTTATTGCGACCACGATGAACCCGACACGTGGGCGTTTTTATTTCGGCAGATGAAATCAACAATCTGGCTCGGTTGAACAAGATTTCAGGCGACCGGTTGATGCAACTCTGAAGCCGACCAGAGGGCGCAAGACCCGCTGTTCGGGAGGATCGGACAACGTCTAGTCGGGGGCAACGCAGCGGTGGGACGGCGCGACGTGTCGTGCGTGCGCGCCGCTCTCATATTGCGATGTTAGCAACAGTCCGAAAGGGCCAGATGTGGCGAGTGCAGATAACCGAGCCAAATGGATCAGTGCGCTTGTTCGGCAGATTTTATTCCAAAAAGCGGGCACGCGAATGGATGGCCGCGCACACTCCTCTGAGGATACCGCAAGATGTCGACTAGAGTTGTCCCAACAACCGTCTGCCGGCTTCCGTACGCTCGTTGCTAAGCTGGATGCAATGGAAGGCAGTCAGTTGTTGCGCGCGTGCAGAGAACATCTGCAGTCCGTGAGACCGCCTCATGGCGTCGACGAAGAACAAAAAGGGTTTCTATGGTTCAGACTGGGGTGCTCGGAAAATAGCTCACCGCGTAATTCGCCGTGGCGCACTGCAACAAATGTTTGTCCCACAATCGCAAGTCATCGTCGGGCGGACGTAGTACCGACACGCATCGGGTGGGATGTTCGGGCATCACGGCTCAAGGACCGCAATGTGCTACGAACACTCAAATAAATGCACGTCCCATCAGCCGCATTGCCCGAGCTGCGCTCAAATAATGCGGCTTGCTCGGATAACACCAAGATCTGACGACCTGCCCGATCTTTATACCCTCGAGTGTCGAGCTTGTGGCGGGTCGCACGTTGAGGCGGCGCTCCTCTGATCTTCTTAGTGCGCAAATCGCGCATGAAAATCGGGTGATCTTCCGCGGCCATCCCAACAAATCCGCAGACGTCGATCGCCTCAGTTAGGGGCCGCGGGGGCCCAATCCAGGAGTAAATGAATGCTGATGCGGTTAACCGCCGCGATTTGCGGCGCAACGATCTTCTTTGCTTGTTCATCCTTCACAATGGCTCGATCCGAGATCCGTGCTGTTCATTCTTCTATTGTCGATCGAACCACATATAGCAGTACGGTTGTTGGCGCGGCTTCAATGTACAATCCCTATCGGCCCGGATATCGGGAGGGCGGCATAGAGACAGCCTCAGGCGAGCGCTATAATCCATCTGCCTGGGCTGCTGCGATTCAAACCGCTTTGCGTGAGAAGTTTGGTGGAGTCCGTCAAGGAAACAAAGCGAGCTATGCCCTGGTCGAGGGCAGCAATAAGAAGGCAATCGTAAAAATAAATGATATCGGGCCGTTAAAGCCCGGTCGCGTTATCGACTTCAATGAACAAACAATGCGCTATTTCGATCCAACCTTGAGCCTCGGGGTGATCCAAAATGTCAAAGTGACACCGCTGCCCGGCGACGATTGGACGCCTGGGCCGGTCGCCCAAAGGTAACGGTCATTCGAAGCAAGCGCGTCGCCCCTTGGAGTCAGGAGCAGACATCCTCAGGACAAGTACCGTAATCGCCGCGGGTGAGAAGTCCGCTTTGTGCCAAAAGCGGACATTCTGTGCTGCGTTAGATCTGTAAGGTTCTCGATAAGCGGCCGAAGTTCAGTCTAGGCAGGACAGGCCGACGCCATTTGATACCTTCGGCCCGCGCGGGCGCGGTGTGAGCGCGCTAACACATCCGCTAGGGCCTACGCCGCTGTGTGTCAGGCCCGGTGCGAAATTGCTCGTATTTGCGATGTGCAAACCACC
>Ga0126373_10002620_pt1 | contig 13292 bp, 15 predicted proteins | sample PanSoiMetPlot_11_FD_92545 | JGI IMG/M metagenome (GOLD analysis project Ga0126373, IMG submission 92545) | Tropical forest soil microbial communities from Panama - MetaG Plot_11 | ecosystem: Environmental > Terrestrial > Soil > Tropical forest > Bulk soil | place: Panama | collected 2016-02-17
CCGGCCATGCGCCCGGCTTCGAGCATGTACTGCGCGAGAACCAGAAGCAGGGCGGCGACTGCAGCGAGCGTGCCGAGCCTGCGCAGCGCCGGCCCAGTCACGGAGCCCCCGAAGCCGAAGAGCGCGACGAAAATGGCAGTGCCCGCTGCCTGGAACAGTGCGATGAAGCTCAGCGCCCGCAGCGAGACTGACAGGACATCGACCAGGCTGCTACTGGGCATGCCCGGTCGGGTGATCCGCAGGGGGCGCTGCGGCCGCCACGCTGAAGTGCAGCGTACCGGACATTACGTGACCATCCTCGCTGAGGACGCGCCAGCTCACGGTGTAGTGGCCGGGCAGGAGCGGCGGAGCTGGAACCGTGACCTCACGGGTGCTGGTAGTCGGCAGCGGGGACAGCTTCTGCTCCGCTTCACCCTGGCGCCGAATCGTCAGTGCGGTAAGGCGTGCAGCTTCCGAAAAGGTGAGCGTGATCCGCTCGGGCGCCTGGACCGTGCTGCCCTCGGCCGGTACCGCAGCGGTCAGATGCGCGTGCGCCTGGGCGAGTGCGGTCAGCGAACCCAGAACTCCCGCGACGAGCCATGTTGTCCGCGACATGGAGAGCTCACCCTGTCTCGGCCGAAAGTATCTGCGATCGTAGCGCGTCGCTGTTCGATTACAAATCGCGCCCGGTTGTCGTCTTGCGCGCGGTGTCGGTCGCCATGCAGCCGCCTCGGCGGACGGCGGCGGACTCACGAAGTCGTCGTCTTGGGGCCATGCGCAGCCCCGATCGGGTGCGTGTGGAGAGCGGGCCGGCGGCGGTGCAGGATCGGCGACTGGATGGGGGTGCCGTAGGCGTGCTGGCGGGAGCCAGGGTGGGGAGCGAAGGAGTCCGCCTTCGGCGTAGCGCTTTGTGGCCCGGCCGGAGTGGTAGAGGCGTTCGCGCCGCCCGCCAGGATCGCCCCCAGCACGATGGTGCAGCAAACCGTGGTCGATGGGCGCATCGCTTCACCTCGAGGCCGTAGCAGTGCCGGCAGTCTAAAGCCCGACTGCGAGCGGCTGCGATGACGCAGAGCATGAATACGGACAGCTATTGCCAGCTTATGACAAGCCGGCAACTGTCTCGCGGAAGTACCAGGCAAAAGAGACGCTGGCGTAGGTGGTCCCTGGCGGAGGATGGATTGTGCCAGGCGATCTCAGGCGGCGCGCCTTTGCACATGGATGACGATGAGGCGGTAGGCAAGCGCTGCGCCGAAAGTGCCGAGGATCAACACCGCAAGGATCAGGATGATTTGTCTCACGATGTTATCGATGAGGCCTTGAGTTACCGTGCGTGCCACGGGCAGCGTGCTGTTCAGCTGCTGTGTCAGCGCGCTGAGTTGTTGCGCGGTGGCCGCGGCCGCCTGCAGCGCGTCGGTGTAGTTGCGGATATCAAAAGGCGGGCCGCTCGGTTGCTCCGGCGCCTTGGAGGGGGCACTGCTGGAGGTGAATTGCGCGGTGAGCCTGTTGAGGTTCTCGAGCATCGTATTCAGCGCGTTGGCCGTCGTCGTGCCCGCTTCGAGTGTCGCGCGCAGGTTGCCGCTCAACTCGCCGATTGTGGCACTCTGGCCCGTGATTTCCTGCGTGAGCTGCCGCAGCAACGCTTCCCGTTCCCTATCGAGCAGGGACGGCAGATCGGTCACGAGAGTGTTGGCGGCGCTGCCGACGAGCGACACGCGCTGTATGCTCGCCAAAAGGGCCCTGGTTTCGGGTTGTATCGCCATCTGATAGGGGTAGGCCTGGGCTTGCATATCGACGAGGTTCGGCATGCGCTGGAAGTAGAACATCGCTCGTTCGGCGAGCTGCCGGGTCTGGGTGATTTCCTGGACGGCCGGGTCGAGCTCGGCGAAGGGATTGAGATTTACGATCGAGAAAATGCTGCCGATACGATTTGCCTCGCCCGCTCCGGGCTCGCCGATTGATTTCGCGAATTCGGTGAAGTGAATGGCACCCACCAGGCGGACCGTGGGATTGCGGGCGCGCCAGCGGTCGATGATATCGTGCAGTTGCTCCGCCTGCGCCGGGCTCAACATGGGGCTGGCCAGCTGCCAAGCGCTGGCTTCGAGTTCGTGCTGCGTCCTGCGCAGAAACTCAACACGGTCGCCATAGGTAGTCCAGGTGTCATCGATGGCCATGCGGCTCAAGGTCGCCAGCACCACGATATCGAGCGTGTTCAGGGCCGGATTGGGGCCGTCGGCATCGATGTAGACGCTCTGGCATTGCGTTACCTTCCAGCGTTGCGCCAGCAGCCGCTCCTCTGGTATCGCCGCGGTCGCCTGGAAGCGGCTGGCCGCCTCAACGATACGGGTGCAGTACTCATCGGAGAAGCGCATCGTACTAAGCTGCAATTGCTCGAGCGTCTGGGTACGCTCCTGCGCGCGCTTGTGAGCCGGCGTCATCTCCTGCAGCGTCTTGCAGCCGGCGAGCACCCACGCCATTAAGACGCACAGGGCGAGTAGCAACGTTCGCATGTTGACTCCAGCAGCGGGTCGTTTGTTCGAGGTGTTGGCCGTCGGCTCCGGCCAGCGGGCTTCAGGCCGCTGCAGCGGGATGCTATCAGCGCGCGCTCGGGGGTGCAGCTGAGGAGCGAAGAAGGCGTACTGCCGTGAGGCAGGCCCGCCGCCGCTAGAGACGAGCCCCGATCACTATACGTCGCCTCGACGAACATCGCGGCACCGGACGCCAGCTTGAAGTCCACACCGACACCGACGTTCCAGCCAAAGTGTGTACCCGGTTGGGAGGTCACAACGGAGTTGCCGGTACCGTGACAGCTCGTACCAGCAGGGGTTGCCGGCGTAGCCGTATCCGACGCCACGCTCGAGACGTTGTTATTGGAATATTCGAGAGTCAAGCGAAGCGTGAGCTGCGACCTCCGTACGCTGGTGTGGCGGCGGCCAGGAGAACCGCCACGGATTCCCAAACCCTGAGCGCTGGCGTGACAGAACAGCCCGGTGCGCGAGGTGCAAGCTGCGATGCCGCACACCGACATGCGGATATTTAGAAGGGCTGCAGGTACTATTCAACCTGCGACCATGGTGCTGCAGGCTCGCTCGCGTGCGAGCGTCACGCACTGCTCATAAGGATGCGAGGGATCGCATGGATCGTCGTACGCTCCTGCTGTTGTTTGCCGGACCGCTGTTCGTCGGGGTGCTAACGCCAGCTGCGGGCGCCGCTCCGCAGTCCTTCGAGCTGCCGCCGCTGATGGACCCTCCCACCGCGACGCTTGCCGGCAAGCTCATCTGGGCGGAGCTGGTCACGCCCGATGTTGCGGCAGCCGAACGTTTCTACGGTGGCATCTTCGGCTGGACGTTTCACGAGATCCCCACCGGCGACACGACCTACGTGATCGCGAAACTCGGCAATGCACCTATTGCGGGTCTGGTGCAGCGGCCCAAGGAGCCCAACGGGGAGGGGCAAGCGGCATGGTTGCCATTTCTCTCGGTAGCGGACGTGCAGGAGACCGGGTAGCGCGTCGTCCAGCACGGCGGCAAGGAGCTGCAGCCGCCGCGCGCGTACCGGCTGCGAGGAAAACAGGCGGTCTACGCCGACCCACAGGGCGCGGTGTTCGCGGTGCTCAACTCCCACAGCGGTGATCCACCGGATGTGCTCGCCGCTCCAGGGGAATGGATCTGGGGTGCAGTCATGACACGCGACCCGGATGCCGATGCCGGCTTCTATCAGGATGTCTTTGACTACGAGGTCTTCGAGCTCCCAAGCGATGACCGCGGTAATCACCTGTTGCTGGCGAGTGAAAGCTTCGCCCGCGTCAGCGTGAACCCTTTGCCTCAGTCGGATGTGGTGCAGCCGCACTGGGTTACTTTCGTGCGTGTTGCCGACGTCCCCAAGGCGGCGCAGGTGGCCAAGACATTCGGTGGTCGCGTTGTAGTTGAGCCGCACCAGGACCGCCACGGTGGCACGGTCGCGCTGCTGGCGGACCCGGCGGGCTCAGTGATCGGCGTAATGGACTGGACGCAGACAACCCCACCTGGAGCAGCACAGTGATTCGCCTCGTCGCAGCTGCGGTGCTGGCGCTGCTGCTCATTGAGCTCACGAGCTGTGCCGGAACCACAACGACAGGGACGGTGGCGGTCAGCGCGGGCGACCCCTACTGGGGTGGACCGGTGGTCGGCTACAACGTCGGCTTCGTCTACGGTCCCCCGGTGATGTGGGGCGGGTGGGGACCGAACTATTTCGTCGGGCCCCCACGCTGGGGCGCAGCTCGCCCGGTCCCGCGACCTGTTGGTCCTCGTCCGGTTTTCCGCCCCGCCGCGCCGGGGCGACCCATGCCCTCAGTTCCCGCCGGTCCACGCGGTGGTGGGATGCGCGGCGCGCCCGTGCGGCGCTGACAGCCGCGCGCGGCTTCACACCGATCCGCGAGAGCGTCGCAGGTAGAGTAGGTCGAGCCAGGGACCGCCGCCAATTCGGCACAATAGCCCCCAATGGTGCAGCGGATCGAAGACTACGCATTGATCGGCGACTGCAAGACGGCCGCATTGGTGGGCCGTAATGGCGCGATAGATTGGCTGTGCTGGCCGCGCTTCGATTCCGCGGCTTGCTTTGCGGCCCTGGTGGGGACCGAGGAGAACGGGCGCTGGCTCATTGCGCCCGCGCGGCCGCCGGCACACGTGCTTCGGCGCTATCGTGCCGGGACACTCGTGCTCGAGACGGAGTTCGAAACCGAGACAGGTCGCGCGGTGCTCATCGACTTCATGCTTCCCGGAGATGGTGCCCATCTCGTGAGGATCGTGAAGGGGGTATCCGGCCGCGTGGAATTTCGCACCGAGCTCGAGCTGCGCTTCAACTACGGGGCAACCGTGCCCTGGGTCACCCGCCTGGCTGACGGCACGTTCAACGCGATTGCGGGTCCAGAGCGAGTAGTCCTGAGAACCCCGGCCGAACTGCACGGGGAGGACCTCACCACGGTCGGCGAATTCACGGTGCAAGCGGGTGAGTCCATTCCTTTCATTCTGTCGCACGGTTCGCCGATTGCACCACCGCCGGCCGCGATTGAGCCGTTCGACGCGCTCTCACGTACGGAGGCGTTCTGGCGCGGCTGGAGCGACCGCTGCCCGCAGGTCGGACCCTGGAGCGACGCGGTGAAGCGCTCGCTCATCACGCTGAAGGCTCTGACATACGCTCCCACGGGCGGCATCGTCGCCGCCGCGACTACGTCGCTTCCCGAGCGACTGGGCGGCGTGAGGAACTGGGACTATCGCTACTGCTGGGTGCGGGATGCGACTTTCACGCTCCTCGCACTGATGAACCTTGGCTACTTCGATGAAGCGGAGGCATGGCGAGACTGGCTCATTCGCGCGGTCGCCGGCCGCCCGGAGCAGATGCAAATCATGTACGGGGTGGCTGGAGAGAGATGGCTTCCGGAGCTCATCGTACCGTGGCTGTCCGGTTACGAGAGCTCACTGCCGGTGCGGATCGGCAACAGCGCATCGGAGCAGCTGCAGCTCGACATATTCGGCGAACTCTCCGATGCGATGTTTCAAGCACTCAAGGGCGGGCTGCAGGTCCCCGAACGGGCCCGCGCCTTGCGCCCGGCCGCACTGAACTATCTGTCGACGGCGTGGCGACAACCGGACGAGGGCATCTGGGAAGTCCGCGGCGGGCGCCAGCACTTTGTGCACTCGAAAGTGATGGCCTGGGTCGCCTTCGATCGCGCGGCCCACGAGCTGTCAGCTCGAGCCTTCAATGACTCCCCGGTGCGCTGGCGCGCGCTCGCCGACGAAGTCCACGCCGAAATCTGCGAGCGTGGTTACGACCGCGACCTGGGCAGCTTCGTGCAGGCCTACGGCTCGAAGCGCCTCGATGCGAGTCTGCTTCTCATTCCGCTGGTCGGATTTCTCCCGGCTGGCGATCCGCGCGTGCAGGGAACGCTTCGAGCCATCGAGCAGAAGCTGCTGATCGACGGCGACTTCGTGCTGCGATACGAAGGCGACACTGGTTCAGACGGCCTGCCACCGGGCGAAGGCGCCTTTCTCGCCTGCAGTTTCTGGCTGGTCGACAACTACATCCTGCAGGGTCGTTACGCGGAGGCAAGGCGCTTGTTCGAGCGGCTCCTGGCTCGCTGCAACGACGTCGGACTCCTCGCGGAGGAGTTGGACCCGCACACGGGGCGGATGCTCGGGAATTTCCCGCAGGCTTACAGCCACGTCGGATTGATCAACTGCGCGCTGAATCTCGCCCGGCAGACGCACCCCGCGGAGGTGCGTACCTAGCCCGGTCGTCACTTCTCCGCGTCAGGGTTGCATCTGCAGCATCTTTTCCATCGGCATCGGCGTCATGTTCTGATTCATGTGAATCATGACCCAGATCGAGCCAAACACGATGAGGCAGACGATGAGGACGCCGAAGGCGAGCGCCATCACGTTGTTGGTATTGTCGGGGTCGGTGGTGATATGCAGGAAAAAGATCAGATGGATTCCCATCTGGGCGACGGCCAGGACCAGCAGCGCGACCGCGAGCGCCGGGCCGTAGATGAAGTTAGTGCTGGGAACCCAGAACGAGGCGATGGTGAGGGCCATGGCGAGTAGCAGGCCGGTGACGTAACCGCCGACCTCGGCCCGCAGCGAGTGAGCCCGCGCATCCGGCGAGTCGCCCGGCGGCAGGTCGCCACCCACATAGGACCCAGCCTCGTACTCCGGCAACGTGCCGTTTCGTCCTTCGCTCATGGCAGAAACTCCGGGGGCAGCGTCCCCACGATATAGACGAGGCTGAAAATCGCTACCCAGATGATATCCAGCGCGTGCCAGAACAGCGTGAAGCACAAGAAGCGGTGACGAATGTCGGTGCGAAAGCCCTTGGCATAGAACTGGGCCATCATGGTGCCGAGCCATAGCACGCCCGCGGTCACGTGCACGCCGTGGCAGCCGACGAGGGTGAAGAAAGACGACAAGAAAGCGCTGCGGGTGGGACCGGCGCCGCGCGCGACGAAGCTCGCGAACTCACGCGCCTCGAGCGTGAGGAATGCGACGCCGAGTACTCCGGTGCACAGCAGCGCGATCTGGGTCCATTTCTGGCTGCGCGCGCCGACTGCGATGCTCGCCATCCCGCAGGTGAAAGTCGAAAGCAGCAGGAACGCGGTCTGAACCGCGGTATTGCGCAAGTCGAAGAGCTGCTGCGCCGTCGGCCCACCGGCAGTGGCCTTGAACAGCACCGAGTACGCGGCGAAGAAGCTCGCGAATATGATCACGTCCGAGAGCAGGAAGATCCAGAACCCGTAGCCGACGACGATGCGCTTCGGCGCCGGCCCGCCGCCGCCATGACCGGTCGACTGCGGGGGTGCGTCGGCAGCGCTCGGCAGGTGTCCGAGGTGATATGGGTCCGGCGGCGCGCGCAGGACTTCGGTGCTCATCGCGCCAGCTCCCGCAGGCGCTCGGCGCGCGCCGCACGGTTGGCACGGTCGATGCGGGCAACCTCTTCGGCGGGAATAACGAATTCCGTATGGTCGCGCCACGCGAACACTACGAAGGTCACGTAGGCACCAAGAAGACCGAGGATCACCAACCACCAGATGTGCCAGATGAGCGCGAAGCCAGTCACCGTGGCGAAGAACGCCGTGACGAATCCGGTCGGCGAATTGCGCGGCATTTCGATCGCTTGGTACTCTGGCTCCGGGGTCACGAGCTGCATGGCCTGCCGCGCCTGCTGTTTGATGTCCCAGTAGGGCTCCTGGTCCTTGACGTTCGGCAGCACCGCAAAGTTAAACGCGGGGGGAGGCGAGGGGGTCGCCCACTCGAGGCTACGGCCGTCCCACGGGTCACCTGTGCGGTCGCGTCGCTTCTCGCGAGTTCGGATCGAAACTACCAGCTGTGCAACCTGCGCGACGATGCCCGCGAGGATGATCAGCACGCCGACGCTCGCCAGCATCAGCCATGGACGCCATTGCGGATCATCGTAGTGCTGCAGACGCCGTGTCATTCCTTCCAGGCCGACGACATAGCCCGGCGCCCACGCGACCCAGAAGCCCACGAACCACAGCCAGAAGGCCCACTTGCCCAGACGCTCGTCGAGGACGAAACCGAAAGCCTTCGGGAACCAGTAGGTGTAGGCGGCAAAAACGGCGAATACCACTCCGGGGATGATGGTGTTGTGAAAGTGCGCGACCAGAAACATGCTGTTGTGCAGCTGAAAGTCCGCGGCGGGTACTGCGAGGAGGACGCCAGTGAGGCCGCCGACGACGAAGCTCACCATGAAGCCGATCGTCCAGAGCATGGCGCTGCTGTAGCGCACCCGGCCGCCGTACATGGTGAACATCCAGTTGAAGATCTTCACGCCCGTCGGCACCGCGATGATCATGCTGGCGATGCCGAAGACGGCGTTCACTACCGGCCCGGCACCCATGGTGAAGAAGTGATGCAGCCACACCATGAAGGAAATGATGCAGATGGCCATGGTGGCGATGATCATGGAGCGGTAGCCAAACAGCGGCTTGCCGGAAAAGGTTGAGACCACCTCCGAGTAGATGCCAAACGCGGGCAGCACGAGGATGTAGACCTCCGGATGTCCCCAGGCCCAGATGAGGTTCATGAACATCATCGAGTTGCCGCCGTACATGTCGGTGAAGAAGTGAAACCCGAGGTAGCGGTCGAGCAGCAGCATCGCGAGCGTGGCGGTGAGCACCGGGAAGGCGGCGATGATCAACAGGTTCGAGGCGAGCGCCGTCCAGCAGAACATGGGCATACGGGTGTAGTTCATCCCCGGGGCGCGCAGCTTGAGGATGGTCGTGACGAAGTTGACACCCGTCATGACTGTGCCGATGCCCGAGATCTGGATCGCCCAGCAGTAGTAGTCGATCCCGACCCCCGGCGAGTAGCGCAGTTCCGAAAGCGGCGGGTAGGGCAGCCAGCCGGTACGGGAGAACTCCCCGACCAGCAGCGACAGGGTCACGAGGAACGCGCCCACCGCATTGAGCCAGAAGCTCACCGAGTTCAGCGTGGGGAAGGCCACGTCGCGCACGCCGAGCTGCAGGGGCACGGCGAAATTCATCAGGCCGATGACAAAGGGCATGGCCACGAAGAAGATCATGATCGTGCCGTGGGCCGAGAAAATCTGGTCGAAGTGCGAGGGGGGCAGATAGCCCGGGGCATTGAATGCCATGGCCTGCTGCGCGCGCAGCATGATGGCATCGATGAAGCCACGCAGGAGCATCACGCTGCCCAACAGGAAGTACATGACCCCGATGCGCTTGTGGTCAACGCTGGTGATCCACTCGCGCCAGAGGTACGGCCCGTACCCCTTGGCCAGCACCCAGACGATCAGGACGAAAAGCAGCAGATAGACGGCGAGTCCGCTGACGAGCGGAATCGGCTCATTGAGCGGAATCGCCTGCCAGGTGAGCTTGCCGAACATGACATCTATCTCGAGCTGACGATCGCGTCCTGACGGCTCACGGGGGAGGGCCCCTCGCCGGGCGGCAGCTCCTGCGTCGCGATCGCCTCGAAGAGCCCGGGCCGCACCGACGCATAGGTATAGGGCGCCACCCGGGAGCTCTGGCGCAGCAGCTCTCGATAGGCCGCATCATCCAGAGCCGGTCCCGCGCCCCGAGTGGCGCTCACCCAGCGCGTGAAGTCTTCAGGCGACACCGCATCGGTATCGAAATGCATGTCGGCGAAGCCGTCGCCGCTGATCATGGCGGAGCGTCCGTGATATACCCCGGGACGGTCGGCCTGCAGATAGAGCGTTCCAACCATGCCGTGCATGCAATAGAGCATGCTGCCGAGCTCTGGCACCCAGAACACGTTCCACACGCTGGCGGAGGTGAGCCGCAGACGCAGCGGAACACCGGCCGGAACCGTGAGCCGATTGACGCTGGCGACACCCTGTTCGGGGTAGATGAAGAGCCACTTCCAGTCGAGCGAGACGACCTGGATCTCCAGCGGCTTGACCTGACTGTCCAGCGGACGCGCCGGATCGAGCAGGAACGAGCTGGTCCAGGCCACGCCGCCGAGAAAGAAGATCACCAGCGCGGGGATTGACCAGATGATGAGCTCGATGCGGCCGGAGTGGGTGAAGGTCGGCCAGTACGGAGCGCGCGTGTTGGAAGCTCTGAAACGAAAAGCGATGAGGAGCGTGGCGATGATGACCGGGATGACGATCGCGAGCATCATCGCCAGCGAGTCGAACAGAATCTTGCGCAAGGCGAAGCCGACCGGGCCAGCCGGCTCGAGTTCGGCGTGACCGCAGGCGCTCAGGCAGGCAAGCGCCGCGAGTGCGCCGAGCACACCTGCGATGTGCATCGCCCCGCGCCAGCTCACTACTGGCGAAATTCGCACCTCGCCGCTCCCTGAGGCCTCAGGGCCTGACCCTCGCCGACGGATTCGGATCGCTCCCCTACATCCTACGCCCGGGGGGCTGGGCGTTGACAGGCGCGGGTAAGGAGTAGGCCCTTTGGCCAATGGCCCGGTGGGCTCGCGGCGCATACGCTCGCGGCCCAGCAGGGCCCGTGACACGAGCGTGTAAAGGAGCTAATTGTGAAAGCGACGTATGTGTTGGTGATCGGCGCTTGTTTAATCGGAGGGTACGCTCAAGCGCAGACTCAAGAGGGGCGCGAAGACAAGGCCGTCGCGCGGGCGTGCAAAGACGACGCCCAGCACCTGTGCTCGGGTAAGACCGGCCAGGCGCTGGAACAGTGTCTCAAGAGCAATCAGGCGAAGCTGAGCTCGAATTGCAAAGAGGCGGTTTCCAAGCTTCCCCAGCAGCCGAAGTCCTGACAGAGCGGCATAGCGCCTTCCGCGCGTTGTGGCACGCCGTTCGCGGGGGGCGCAGGGCTGTCTGGTATCGCTTATGGCCCCGCGCCCGGGCCGACATCTTTTTGAGGCATAGCCTGGGAGATGGCACGAGTTGCTGGAATTCGGATACGTGCGAACAGTCCGACGAGCGCGCTCGTGCTCCTTACCTGCAGCTTTTCCATGATGTGTCCACGATGGGACTTAACGGTCTTTTCGGCTGTGCAGAGCTCGAGCGCGATCTGCTTATTCAGCTTCCCGGCCAGCACCAGATCAAGTACCTCCCGTTCGCGGGGAGTCAGCGTTGCGAGCCTTTCGAGTAGATCAGCTTCTTCTCCCTGCCGCTGGCGCTGCACGGCGTCGGCGCGAAGGCCCTCCTCGACAGCGCTCAGCAGCTCTGCCTTACGCACCGGTTTGGGAAGAAAGGACACCGCTCCGGCCTTCATAGCCCGGACCGACATGCGGATGTCGCCGTGCGCAGTGAGAAAGATGATCGGGCGCGTGATACCGCGCGCGGCGAGAATGCTTTGCAGTTCCAGCCCGGTGATACCCGGCATCCGCACATCGAGGATCAAGCAACCAGGACAGCCGACGTCGTGATCTCTCAGAAAGTCATCGACGGAGGTGAAGGCGCGCGTGGTGAAGCCGCTGCACTGCAGCAGAGTGCTTAGCGCATTGACGAACCTCTTATCGTCGTCCAGCAGGAAAACGACGGGCCCCGCCTCAGACACGGTCCACCATGCCTCACCCCCACAGGGTGAGTTCATCATGCGTCGCCGCTATGCACAAGAGCCGGGAGGTGCCCATGCCTAGGTCGCGGCGCCCTGGGGATGAGGACGGGATGATGCCCGTCCGCCTGCGCCATCTCGTCAGCCTGTCGGCAGCAGGACCTGGAAGATCGAGCCGTGCTGGCTGCCACGAGAGGCTGAAATGCGTCCGCCGTGTGCCTCGACGATCTGGTGGCAGATCGCCAGCCCCAGCCCGGCGCCGCGCGATTTGGTCGTAAAAAAGGGGTCGAAGACCCGCCCAGCGTGCTCAGCCGCAATGCCCGGGCCGGAATCTGCGATCGCGACGGACACCATCTCGGGCGCCCACACAGAGGAGTGAATGCTTAGCGTGCGGGGGCGGTCTGTCACTTCGCGCATAGCCTCGAGTGCATTCGTGATCAGATTCACCAGCACCTGAATCAGCTGGGCTTTATTACCGGTCACCGCGGGAAGATCAGGCGCTGCGTTCAAGTGAACGGACACATCGTGCGCACGCAAGTCGAAGCGGACAAGAGCCAGTGCCTCGTGCACGAGTTGAGCGACGTTGAGCACCACCACTGGTGGCACCGAGCTGCTCCCCGTCGCGCGAATGGAACTGATGATGTTGCTGGCACGAAAGCCATCAGACTCGATATCGTCGAGCGCCGTACGTGCCCCCGCCAGGTTCGGCGGAATCTGAGCCAGAAGCGCACGCGCAACCTCGCCGTTCAACAGGATGGTGGCAAGCGGCTGCTGCAATTCGTGTGCCACGGAGGCCGCGACGACCTGCAGCGTCAGGCGCTGTCGCTCATCCTCTTTGTTGCGTTGCTCAGCCGCCAGCGCCAGGCGCGCGTATAGCAGTGACGTCTCGTAGAGCAGGACTAACAGTACGAGTGACGAGGCCAGCGGACCGAAAATGCCGACGTACCAGAACAGGCTGAAGCGACTGTGGCAAAGGCTGAGGAGCAGAGATTCCATCAACCAGGCTGCCTGGGCGACAAGCAGCCATGTGGCGAGCAGCGACGAGCGGTGTCGCCACAAGAGAGCAATGGCTGTGATACTCGCCAGTATCAATGCAGGAGCCAGGACCTGATTCCACAGCGATCCCCTTTGAATGGAATCAAGCATGACGCGCGGAAGGAAGTCCGTGCGAATTGCCAGCAAGGTCATTAGCAGAACTAGCAGCGTCACGATGGCGACGCTGCTGGCGATGGTCACTTCCACCGAGGTTCGCGAAGCCTCAACGGAATTCCGTACTCCTTTCAGCAAGGCGTAAGCGATCACTGCGATGAAGAGGCCGAGCCGGCAGAAGAAATAGAGCCAGAGCGCAGTGTCAACGTTCGCGCCCAACAAGCCCCCAGGCGAGAAATTCCCGGGGAAGGTCAGGACGTCCGGTACCGTGATGAGCGCAGCGAACAGATAGCCCATCCCAAGTGCGAGCGCGCTGCGTTGACGGCCGAAGTAGTACTGTGAATATAAGAGCGTGGCCGTGACGAGACCGCCCAGGAACGTGAGTGCATCGAGCATCGGAACGTACGCCGCGACGTGCGGTAGGTTACGGTCTCCGATCGACAGGACGGTGAGGAACGCGATGGTCAGCGCGCCTGCGGCCACGAGTGCCAGCCGGCGGTGTCCGGGAGATGCGCCCTGCTCCGAGAGAAGGAGACTGTCTTCGGTCACTGGCAGCTCATCTGGCAAACAGGCCATTGAGCACAAAGCTTAAACGAAGACGCCACCCCTGGAGGTGCCGTTCTCACGCAGCATGCGGAGCACTGATCGTCGGCTAACTTGAGGC
>Ga0126373_10002622_pt1 | contig 13290 bp, 11 predicted proteins | sample PanSoiMetPlot_11_FD_92545 | JGI IMG/M metagenome (GOLD analysis project Ga0126373, IMG submission 92545) | Tropical forest soil microbial communities from Panama - MetaG Plot_11 | ecosystem: Environmental > Terrestrial > Soil > Tropical forest > Bulk soil | place: Panama | collected 2016-02-17
CACCTTCGTCGTGGACGGGCCCGGGTTCCGTCACCCGCTAGAGGTCGCCCTGGGGGACGTCGTGGAGCGTGACGGGTTCGTGTTCGCAGACGTCGTCCCGACCCAAGCCGACACATCTCTGACAGCGGGCTGCACGCCGGGATGACAGATGCCAGCCAGCGCTTCGACACCGTCGACAAGCCGCGGCCCAGGACGAACGAACGCTGAGTCAGCGTCGACTGCCCACACCGGCACATTCGGCGGCAAGCGTCCGCTGGCGAGCAGATCGGTCGCGAGCCGCCGCGCATCGCTCAGGTGGAAACCGCACGGGGCGACAACGATCACGTCCGGACGCGCGGCGGTGATATCCGGCCAGTCAGTTCGCTCCGAGCGTTGCCCGGACCGGCCAAGGACGGAAACGCCGCCTGCGGCGCCGACCATGTCCGGAACCCAGTGCCCAGCGCTGAACGGAGGGTCGGTCCACTCCATCACCGCGACCCGTGGCCTTGTCCGCCCGGCAACAGCCGACGCGACACAGTCGAGACGGCGTCGCAGCTCAGCAATCACCGCAGCCGCCTGCTGCTGTCGGCCCGTCGCCGCACCAATTACCGATATAGAAGTCATCACCTCCTCAAGCGTGGACGGGTCGATCGTTAGCACCTGTCCGTCGCAGCCCAGATAGCCCAACGCGGCATCAACAGTGGTCAGGTCAACCGCGCACACCGCACACAGGTCCTGGGTGACGACCAGGTCAGGGTCCAAGGTGCGCAAGGCCCCCTCGTCCAGCCGATACAACTCTTCGCCCGCCGCGATCTTGCCCCGCACCTCCTGATCGATCTCCTCCGGGGTGAGGCCCGAGCGCAGCGCCGTCGAGCACACCACGCGCCGGTTTCTCGCGTCGGCCGGGAAGTCGCACTCGAAGGTGACGCCCACCACCTCGTCGCCCGCACCCAGCGCGAAGAGGATCTCGGTGGTTGACGGCAGCAGCGACACGATTTTCACGAGTTCACGGTAGCAACGGCCAAGCTCTCTCGGCTGGCGCCGCTGCCCTAGGCGGGATGCCGTGCTCGGCGCAGGCGGTGCGGAAGGTGGTCAGCACGACCGGGGCGGTGACCACGCGGCAGCAGGCATGTCAGGGGCAGGATCATCCAGGAGTGGTCGTCCAGTCAGGCCAGGATCTCGGCGTCGCCGCCAGGGCGGGTAAGCCAGCCTCGGATTCGGCGACCCATCACGGGCCATCGCCGAGATTGCGTCGTTGATGCGGGTGGGGGTGGTGGGCCCGTGTCCGGGGGCGGGCCGTGGCGCGCGCATAGCGCGTGACGGCGGCGGTGAGGGCGCTCAGAGGCGGAGATCTCGTGCCGTTCGGCGGCCTGCTCCCTCCGCCTGGTCAAGATAACCGCAGCTGCGTCGTGATAAGCATGCAAACTGTCGTAGATACAGCCTTAAATTTAAGTTTCAGGCGCATCTGCGCTAGAGTCACAGAATGCTGACGTTCCGAATCAAGGAAGCCGCGGAGATCCTCGGGGTCAGCGCTGACACCGTCCGGCGGTGGGCCGATGGCGGCCGGATCGCCACCACCACGGACGCTTCCGGGCGGCTCGCCGTGGACGGAGCGGTGCTGGCCAGGTTCGCCCAGGAGCTCGCCGAGTCCGCCGATCACCCGGAGAACAAGGCGGTTACTGCGCACTCGGTGCGCAACAGGTTCACAGGCCTCGTCACCAGGGTGGTCCGCGACACCGTCATGGCGCAGGTGGAGATCCAGGCCGGGCCACACCGGTTTGTGTCCCTGCTGAGCCGCGAGGCCGCGGACGAGCTTGGCCTGGAGCCCGGAAAGCTCGCGATTGCGGCCGTCAAGGCCACCAACGTCTTCGTGGAACTACCCGTACCCAGCTAGCACCACCCCGAGAGAATCCCGATCCGATGAGGAGTTCAGTTATGCGCAGATTCGCCGTCATCGCAGCTGCCGGGACGGTCGCAGTCGTCCTTGCAGCCTGCGGGAGCAGCGGCTCGTCCGGCTCATCGAATACGTCGGCCAGTTCCCCCGCGGCCTCAGCCACGCCAACCGGGTCGATCACCGTGTTCGCCGCTTCGTCACTGACGATCCCCTTCACCACGATCGGCAAGAATTTCGAGGCCGCCCACCCCGGCGACAAGGTGACCTTCAACTTCGGCTCGAGCGGCACGCTGTCGACCCAGATCACCAGCGGCGCGCCCGCCGACGTCTTTGCTTCGGCCTCGCCGAAGAACATGGACGCAGTGGTCAGTGCGGGCGACGCCTCCGGCCCGCAGAACTTCGTCAGCAACACCGCGGAGGTCGTGACGCCGCCTAACAACCCGGCCAACGTGACCTCGCTCGCCGACCTGGCGAAGGCGTCCGTCAAGGTCGCGGTCTGCGTCCCGACGGCGCCATGCGGCGCCGTTGCCGCAAAGGTCTTCAAGAACGCCGGCATCACGGTGACGCCGGTGACTCAGCAGCCGGACGACAAGTCGGTGCTCACCCAGATCGAGACCGGCAACGTTGACGCGGCTATCGTGTACACGAGCGACGTGGTGACAGCGGGCAGCAAGGTCCACGCCATCGAGATCCCCGCCAGCCAGAACGCCTCGACGGAATACCCGATCGCCACACTCACCAACAGCAGTCAGTCCGCCGTCGCCCAGGAGTTCGTCCAGTATGTGCTGTCGCCGGCCGGCATGCAGGTGCTGACTGCGGCCGGGTTCGCCCAGCCGTCATAACCACAGCGCGATGGTCACCGTTGCGTCGCCGTCGCGCCTGACCGCCAGAGACCGGGCCAGGCGCGCCGACCGGGACCGTACCGACCGATCGGTGCCGGGGCTGCTCGCGGCCCCGGCACTGATCGCGGTACTGTTCCTCCTTCTGCCGCTGATCGGCCTGCTGATCAGGACTCCCTGGGGACACCTGGCGCAGGCGCTGAGCGGCACCGACGCCACCCAGGCGCTGATCCTGTCCGTCTGGACGGCAACCGCAGCGACCGGCGTCTCGCTGGTCATCGGGGTGCCGCTGGCCTGGGTGCTGGCCCGAACCAGGTTTCCGGGGCAGCGGCTGCTGCGCGCCCTCGTGACCCTCCCGCTGGTGCTGCCGCCGGTGGTCGGCGGTGTCGCGCTGCTGCTCGCGTTCGGGCGCACCGGGGTTATCGGAACGTACCTGTACTCCTGGTTTGGGATCACCATCCCGTTCAGCGCGCCCGCCGTGGTCTTGGCCGAGACGTTCTCGTCCATGCCGTTCCTGATCATCACGGTCGAAGGGGCGCTCCGGTCGGCGGATCAGGGCTTCGAGGAGGCTGCCGCGACGCTCGGTGCGCGGCGGATGACCGTGTTCCGCACGGTCACGATGCCGATGATCTACCCGTCTCTGGCCGCCGGCTCGGTGTTGTGCTGGGCCCGCGCGCTAGGCGAGTTCGGGGCCACGATCACATTCGCAGGCAGTTTCCCCGGTCGGACCGAGACCATGCCCATTGCGGTGTATTACGCACTGGAGAACGACCCCAACGCGGCCATCGCGCTCAGCCTGCTGCTGCTGGTGGTGTCCCTGGCCGTGCTGGTATCGCTGCGCGACCGCTGGCTGAGGGGCGGCGTGGTCGCATGACCGAGGCGGTCGATGCACAGCGGGCTGCCGGCCTAGTCGTCGACGCCGAGGTCGCGCGAGGGAACTTCACCCTCGCGGTCAGTTTCGCCGCCACACCCGGGCGGGTCGTGGCCGTACTCGGCCCGAACGGAGCCGGCAAGACCACCCTGCTCAGCGCTACCGCCGGGCTGCTGCCCGTCTCGGCCGGACGCATCACGCTCGGCGGTCACGTGCTGGACGACGCCGCCACGGGCAGCTTTGTCGAGGCCGCCGGCCGGCCGGTCGGCTACGTCTTCCAGAACTACCGGCTCTTCCCGCACTTGACCGTCGCCGCGAACGTCGCCTACTCGCCGCGCGTCCGGGGCCGGAGCCGCGCGGACGCCCGTGCAACGGCGGGTCACTGGCTCGACCGGCTCGGCATCGCCGACCTCGCCGACCGCAAGCCGGGCCAGCTGTCCGGAGGGCAGGCACAGCGGGTCGCGCTGGCGCGCGCACTCGCCGGTGAACCGGCCCTGCTGCTGCTGGATGAGCCGCTAGCCGCGCTCGACGCCGCGACGCGGTTGGACGTGCAGACCCAGCTCAGGCAGCACCTGAGCGCCTTCGACGGCCCGAGCCTGCTGGTCACGCACGACCCGCTCGAGGCCCTGGTGCTCGCTGACCGGCTCGTCGTGCTGGAATCGGGGCGCATCGTCCAGGAAGGCACGCCGGCGCAGGTTGCCCGCCAGCCCGCGACCGCCTACGTAGCCAAGCTCGTCGGGCTGAACCTGTACACGGGCCGCGCCAATAACTCCGGCGTGGCCCTCGCAGACGGTGGCAGCTTCACCATTCCCGACAACGGTCAGCACGGCGACGTGCTCGTCGCGGTCCGCCCGTCCGCCATCATCATCAGCAACCAGCGCCCGGAGCTCACCAGTGCCCGCAACGCCTGGCCGGCGACCGTCACAGGTCTCACCATGCTGGTCGATCGCGTCCGCCTCGACCTTGACGGCAAGCCGTCTGCGCTGGTGGACGTCACTCCCGCGGCCGTTGCTGAGCTGGAGCTCCAACCCGGCAGCCACGCGTGGCTGTCAGTCAAGGCAACCGACCTGGAGGTCTACGCCACCGCTGCACCTAAGTAGCCCGCCCGGCGAGGCGCTCAGCGACACGGGAATGGGAGGCGCAGTAGCCGTACCGACGCATCCGGCCAGGTCCGAGCGGCGCACAGTTTCCTTTCGACCGCCGCGCTCGACCGGCGTCGAAGCCAACAGCAACACATCGTCACCACGCAGGCTCAGCTCCCAGGCAAGCGCGGAACTGTCCTCTGACAGGATTCTGGGTTCACCCCTGCATAGAAAGACGTCGGTCCTGCGATGCGAGCTTCTGGCACTTCGGCCAGTGCGTGCTAGCGCACTTCGTTTCTGGAGGGTCCAGTTGCCGCTGGCAAGCGCGACTGGCAGTGTAGTCGGGTGCCCGAGAATGGCGGCAAGAAGTTGCAGCTCGCTCGGCGTGCCAGAGGCTTTACCCAGATGCAGCTAGCCCGGATGGCCGGAGTGTCCCGCCAGGCAATCTCCTTCATAGAATCCGGTCAATCAGAGCCCTCGTTGCGTGTAGCCCTATCTCTGGCCCGCGGCCTCGGACTAACTGTCGAAGAGCTGTTCGGTCCCGGTGCGCCGCCACCCTACGTCCGCGCACGGCTGGTTGCGCCGCTCGGGATTGCGGATTCCAGAGTGAACCTCGCGCAGGTGGGCGGCGCGTTCGTCGCTCTGCCGCTATCCGGCTCTGCTGTTGCCAGCGCCGGCTTCCTGCCGGCTAGTGGCGTAGTCCACGGCGTCAACGCTGGCGACACGCTGGGCTCTCAGTCAGCCAGTCCTGAAGGAGAGTGGTCAGAGCTCACCGTGCAGCCCGTGGGTCCGCCGCGGTCGACCCTCGTGGTCGCAGGCAGCGAGCCGGCCTTGCCGCTGCTCGAGCCTCCCCTTGGCTTGCTAGATCCCAGGCTGACCTTGTCCTGGTGGCCGTGCGGAAGCGACGAGGCGATCAGACTGGCGATGGATGGTCGTGCCCATGCCGCCAGCATTTGCATGCGGCGAACACATAGGGAATACAGCGACGGCCCGATGCGAGAACTGCTTCGCGGTGGGGCGAAGGTCATCGCCTTCTGCTCTTGGCGATCCGGGGTGGTTATGCGGCGGGAAGTAGCGTCAGCCATCACAGATGTCGCTGATCTCCGTCGCTCGGATCTGCGTTTGATCAGCATTACCGACCGGTGTGGGTTGACGGAGTCAGAACTGGCTGGTCTGAAATCTCATCCTGGGCCAAGGGCCAGCTATGCGGTACACACCACTGGGCACATGCAAGTGGCTGCCGCCGTCGCCGCCGGGCTAGCGGACGCTGCTATCGCCGGGGAGCCAGCAGCTCTGGCCTATGGGCTCGCCTTCATGCCCATGGCCACAGTGCGATCAGACCTACTAGTCCCGCCGGACAGCCAATCATCGACAGTGCGAACGTTGCTAAGAATCCTGTCTTCGCCATGGCTCGCTGACCAACTTGGCCGACTGCCAGGTTACGACACGTCGCACTGTGGCGAGCAGATCGCATAGCCCTCCCGGTCATCTGAACGAGGGATGATGTCATGTACAAGCCCGGATGAGGCCAGGCAGTTTTACGAGGACGACTGTCGTCGGCACGTGAAAACTGAACAGGGCGCGGCACCCGAAAACTGACCACCTGCGCGGAGACCCTGGCTTGAGCCGAGCCAGGGAGGAAGTGGGTGCTGAGCGTGGAGGATTGGGCAGAGGTGCGGCGGTTGCACCGGGCGGAGCGGATGTCGATGTCCCAGATCGCGCGGGTGCTGGGGATCTCCAGGAACACAGTGCGGGCTGCGGTGGCCTCAGACGGACCACCGAAGTACGAGCGCAAGCGGGCCGGGTCGATCGTGGACGCGGTTGAGCCACGTATCCGTGAGTTGCTTAAGGCGTATCCGTCGATGCCGGCGACGGTGATCGCCGAGCGGATCGGCTGGACCCGATCGATCCGGGTGCTGTCGGGACGGGTCTCCGAGGCCGTTTGCGCAAGCCCAGCCGGACCCCATACTGATCGTGACCTCGTGCAGGTTATTCGCGATCGGCACCCCGGCAAGCACGGGCAGTGGGGGCCTCCTCTACGGAACGGCCCGGCGAACCCATGTGCGCAGCGACTCCGGCGTCACTCTGCCCAGCCGCGCGGCATTCATCTTGCCCCATCCGCGTCAATCCAGGCGGGTAGCTGGGTCGGTGGCGGGCTCCACATACGTCGGCACAACACGGCTTGGTCCTGCTGCATTACCCGGCGCTGAATAGCGAGCCTGACCTCGCCGGTACCTCCTATGAGAATGGACCGATAAGTCGTTCAAGCCCTGCGTGGAAGTGATGAGTGTCGTTGCCTTGCTGCAGGTCAGCGGCATACTCGGCTGTGGCCCGGAACGTGCCATCAGCAGGACGGACATACGTGACGGGGGTGCGCCCTTCCATAGACAGCACCGTGTGGGTGCGGGCGTCGTATTTGCCGTAGACGTGGCCATGGTGGTGTTCGGATTTGGCTTCAACGTCGAAACCATGGAATGCCTTGTCGTCACCTGTGTCGACTTTGATCCAGCCATCGTTGTACTGGTCTTCCTGCATCGTCCCCTGGTTCGGTGTCGTCACTGCTTCCCCTTCCACCTGCCATTCTCTGACCCTAGGCTATTCAGCAGGCCCTGGTGCTGCACGTTCCAGCGGAGCATCGCCTCACTAGGTGATCCCACGATAATCTTCGGACAGGGCTCCGCTAGATCTGCGCCGAGACGGAACTCGGCAGCCGCTAGAAGTCGCCGCAGAAGGTCACACTTAACCGGGGCCGGCTGCCCCGACAGACCGGCGGCTAGGCGTCCATGTACGAGCAGGGAGCTCCGGCGACCTTGAGCGAGTACCTGTACACAGAAGTTCTGGCGCAGATATAGAGGTCTGACCAGGTCGGTCCTCCCCAGTTGAGGTTCGCCGGCTTCTCCGGCACGTTCAGCGTGCCGAGCTTGCGGCCGTCCTCGTCGAAGACGAGGATCCCGGTGCCCTCGGGCCCGGTGATGTAAATGTTGCCGCGATCGTCGCACTTCATCCCGTCGAATCCAGTGACGCCTTCAACGAGAATTGACCGCTCGCTGACTGACCCGTCGGTGCCCACCTCGTACCGGCAGATGCGATGGTCTCGGCAGTCGTTGACGTAGAGGAAATGCTCATCTGGTGAGAAGCACAGCCCATTCGGCTGGTTGTAGTCGTCGTCGATGAGTTCGAGGTAGCCATCGGGGGTTATCCGGAAAACGCCGCGGAAATCGAGCTGCGGGTCACGGACAACTCCGAAGTCAGCACTGGTCCGGCCGAAGGTCGGATCTGTGAAGTAGATGTGTCCTGATCTGCTGACTACAACATCGTTGGGGCTGTTCAGCTCCTTATTCTTGAAGTGGGACGCGATGACCACTTCGATGTCGCCGCTGATCCGCGTGACGCGGCTAGTGGAGTGCTCGCACGTGATAAGAGCGAGGTCGCTGTCATAAGTCATGCCATTGCCCTTGTGGTTGGGCTGGCGCGCGATGCTGGCGCCGTCGCGTTCAGACCACCTGCGCCGGGTGTCGCCGATGATGTCGCTGAAGTACAGGCATCCTTCCACTGGATTCCATAGGGGCCCTTCCACGAAACCGAAGCCGGTGGCGAGAAGCTGCGGCCGAGCTGACTCGTCTACGAGCGCGAGGAGCCGAGGGTCTGCTACCTCAATCGTCATCGCCATCTTCTCTCTCCCGCGTCCAGCCACGGGTCATGATTCAAGGTTGCGTAGTCGCCGTAGTCGCTACGAACGCAGCACCGGAGCGGTGGGCGGCCTGCCCAGGCTAGCGACCCAGGTGACAGCCTTAGCGCAGTTCCTGCAGGCTGCTCCGGTACGTGCGGAGATGGTCGTCACGCGCAGCGCACATTGAACTCTGCACGCTCACAGGACCGAATCGCGGCCAACCCTGAGATAGGAAGCCGCCATCCAAGCCAGCCGCCGAAGATGAGCGACTTCCCCTCTGCAACGTGCTCTGTCCGCGTACGGTAGGAGTGGCGAAAATAGTCCCGGAATTGGGAGCGCCGTCATGTGGCATGTCACCGTGCATGGGGCCGGAGGCAGAGCCCGGGCGCGGCGGACCCGGCGGTGGGTGCGGTTAGCGGCCGCAAGCACCGCGACAGCCGTCGCGCTAGCGTGCACGTCGGTAGCGGCTGCGCCGCTGGCGTCGGCGGGCCTTAATGAGGACGTTATCGTCACGGCGACCGGGCTGCTCAGTCCCGTGAACGCAGTGCTTCAGGTCGGCGGCACGGTGCTGCAGCAGTTCAGGCGAGTGAACGCCGTCGAAGCCCTGGTCCCCACCCTGCTGGAGCCTGTCCTCGCCGCCTTGCCCGGCATCACCGTCACCCCAAATGTCTCGGTGAATGTGCAGTCCAGCACTCAGGAGTCGACGGGGCCGCATACTCCATCCGACGCCTTCCTGCAGCAGACCGGGGCCGCCCAGCTCGCAGCGGCCGGTGACACGGGCCAGGGGGTCACAGTCGCGGTGCTGGACACGGGCATCGATCGGCTCCCCGACTTCTCCGGGCGGCTGATCGGCGGGGTGGACTTCACCGGGGAGAGTAACCCCTACAAGGATGACTACGGTCACGGCACCTTCGTCGCAGGGTTGATCGCCGGAAACGGGGCGTCCTCTGGCGGGCAGTACTCCGGGGAGGCGCCAGGTGCGAAGCTGGTGTCGATCAAGACGGCGGGGGCGACCGGGGTCACCAACATGGCTACCGTCATGGACGGCGTCGAGTGGGCGGTCGATAACCAGTCCGCGTACGGCATCCAGGTCCTGAACATGTCACTGGGTTTCCAGCCGTTCAGCTCGACGGTCCTGAATCCGCTGGACATGGAGGTCGAGGCGGCCTGGAATTCCGGCATCGCCGTGGTGACCTCAGCTGGGAACGCCGGCCCGTTCAACGGCACGATCCTGTCCCCGGCTGACGATCCGCTTGTTATCACCGTGGGCGCGCTGGATGACATGGCCCAGAACAACGTCAGCAGCGATGAGATGAACGACTTCAGCAGTGTCGGCCCCACCTCGCCGGACGGCTACATCAAGCCCGACTTGGTCACCTCGGGCCGGTCCGTGGTGAGCCTGGCGGCCCCCGGCTCGACGATCTACAACCGCTACCCGTCGGCGCGTATCGGGTCGGCGAACTTCGTCGGCTCGGGCACCTCGTTCAGTGCCGCCATCACCAGCGGGGCGGCGGCGCTCGTGCTGGCCGACAACCCCGGGCTCACCACGGACCAGGTGAAGGCGCGCCTGCTCGGCACGACAAACCCTGGCCCGGTAGGCAACCCGTTCGCGGACGGCCACGGTGCACTCAACGCCTATGCCGCAGCCACCGGGCCCAGCCTGGATTACAACCAGTCGACGCTGGGGCTGCTCGCGACGGTGCTCGGCAGCACCGTCTCACTATCCGTCTCGGTACGCTACGACACCTGGAACGAGACCCTGTGGAGCGGGGTGAGCTGGCCCCAGCTTGGCTCCGGCTTGTCCTGGAACGGCTATGACTGGAACGGGTCGGACTGGAACGGCTTCACCTGGAGCGGTTCCGCCTGGAACAGCAGGGAGTGGAACGGCTCCGCCTGGAACGGCAAGGAGTGGAACGACTCCGCCTGGAGCGGTAAGGAGTGGAACCAGTCCGCATGGGACGGTGCGGCGTGGACTGGCAAAGAATGGAACAGTTCGGCATGGAACTGAGCCACCGGCGGGGCGCGTAGTCCCGCCGTGAAGTTACCGCGCGGGACCCGGGCGGTTGTGGCGGCGAGCGTCGTTAGCGGTGCGCTGGCCCTGTTCCTAGCTGCCCGGCAGCCGGGCACGGCGAGTCTCACCGCCAAGCAGGCGGCCGTGGCGGCCGTGGTGGGCGTTCTCCTGTTGGCCAGCAGGGTGTGGCCCATCATCTTGTTCCGCGACGATGAGTCTGAAGCGTTCAACATGGACGAGGTGTTCTTCGTGATCCTCGCCCTCCTGGCGCCGCCGCTGGTTATGCTCGGCACGTTTGCGCTGGCAGCGCTTGTCGCCCAGGTCGCACGCCGCCGCTCGGTGCTTAAGTCAACCTTCAACGTCGCGCAGGTCCTGGTCGCTACCGGCCTGGGCCTGGCGGTGAGTCGCAGCATCGCCAGTCCGGCTGATGCGCATACGGCTGCTCAGATCGTGTCCATCCTGCTCGGCGCCGCCGTGTACTTCGTGACCAATACCGTGCTCGTGAATACCGTCATGGTCTCGATGGGCACGAAGTGGAGCGTGTTCACGAACGACCTGCAGATTCAGGTGGTGCTGGCCGCGGCGGCCGCGCTGACGGGTGCAGTCCTGGCCCTCGCGATACAAGCGCATATCTGGACGCTGGGCCTCGCGGCGCCCGCGCTGATCGTGGAACGGCAACTGATCGCGGCCCGGTTCGCGGCGCTGTACGACCGTGCTCGCATTGAAGGGCTGTACAAGGCCACGCTTGAAGCGAACCGGCGGCTGCGCAAGCAGGCCGTGCTCGACAGCATTCTGGAGTCGGTGCGGAACTTGCTGAGGAGCCCGCAGGCAACGCTCGCGGCAGCCGACCCCGGGCCGGCCGAGCTTGCCGCATCGATGACCGTGGCGGGTCAGCGCCAATGGCTGGTGGCCTCGGGCAGGCGGCGGGACGAGCCTTTCGATGAGGCGGACGGCGGATTGCTGCGGGCGCTGGCCGCGGTAGGCAGCGGCGCCCTCACCAACGCCGAGCTGTATCAGCAGGTCCACGTGGAGCGAGAACGGCTTGCCTCGATCACGCAGAGCCTGGGTGAGGGCGTGTGCGCGATCGGCCCGGACGGAAGGCTGAGTTTCGTGAATCCCGCCGCCGCGGCGATGATCGAGTTGCCGGACTGGGCCGCGGGCACAGAAAGCGGAATCAGCGCTGCTGGCCGCATGGCGCCGGACTTCCTGCTCCAACCCGCCCAGGAAGCGATGCGAACGGGTCGCACCATTCGCGAGGACGATGCGCGGTTCCGCAGCGCGGGCGGGGGGACAATCCCGGTCGCCTACACCGCCTCAGCCGTCATGAGCGATGGCGCGGCGTCAGGCGCAGTGATCGCGTTCCGCGACATTACCGAGCGCAAGGCATTCGAGGACGAGCTGCAGCATCATGCGTTCTACGACAGCCTGACCGGCCTGGCAAACCGGCGCCTGCTCGTCGAACGGCTCGACCAGGCCTTGCACCGTTCGGAACAGGACCGCAAGACCCACGGGCTGATCTTCATCGATGTTGACCGGTTCAAGTCCGTCAACGACAGCCTCGGGCACGTCATCGGCGATGAGTTCCTCGCAGCGATCGCCGTCCGGATGAAGGGCGTGGTCCCCAGCCACGACCTGCTGGCCCGAATCGGCGGGGACGAGTTTGTGCTGCTGCTGGAGGACATCGCCGGAGAGCATGAGGCAGTGGCGGCGGCGCGGCGGATCTGCGCGGTCGTGGAGCAGCCCATGGTGCTGTCCGACGGCTATGAGCTGGTGGCCAGCGTGTCGCTTGGCATCGCGCTCACCGAGCCGGAAAAGACCGCCGACGACGTGCTGCGGGACGCCGACGTGGCGATGTATCAGGCAAAAGGCACGGGCCGCGGCGGCGGCTACAAGGTGTTCGACGCCGCGTCGATGGGGACCCGCTCGGCAGAGCGGCTAGAGATGGAGGCTGCCCTGCGCAAGGGCCTGGAGCGAGACGAGCTCGAAGTTCACTACCAGCCGTTCTACTCGCTCGACTCGCAGCGGATCGTGGGTGCCGAGGCGCTGGTGCGCTGGCGGCATCCGGTGCTCGGCCTGATGAGCCCGAGCCGGTTCGTGCCGATTGCGGAGGAGACTGGCCTGATCTTGCCGCTCGGTCGGCACGTGATGGACACCGCCTGCCACCAGGTGCGCGCGATCCGTGACCGGCTGAACATCGACTTTCCGATCAGCGTGAACCTGTCGCCACGCCAGTTCGCCGGGAGCGGCCTGCTGTCACAGGTGGCTGCTGCGCTCGATGCGAGCGGGCTGCCGTCAGAGCTGCTGACGTTCGAGATCACCGAGACGATGGTGATGGAGGACCTCGCAAGCGCCAGGGAAATCATGAAGAAGCTCAGCCGGCTCGGCGTGCGGCTGGCGATCGACGACTTCGGCACCGGGCATTCCTCGCTGGCGTATCTCAAGCAGTTCCCAGTGCATGAGGTGAAGGTGGACCGGGGCTTCGTGCAGGGCATCGTAGAGGATCCGGTGGACTCGGCGATCGTGCGCGCGATCATTGAGCTGGCCAAGGCGATGGGGATCGCGGCGGTGGCCGAGGGCGTCGAAACGCCTGACCAGGTAGCCGGGCTCAAATCGCTCGGCTGCCATTACGTGCAGGGCTACTACTTCTCCCATCCGCTGCGGGCCGACGAATTCGATGAGTTGCTCACGAGACATTTCGATGTCGGCAGCGCGGTGCCGCCCCGTCCGGGCTAGAAATGCGCTCTCGACGGCCGCGCGCTTCGAGCAGCGGCGGAAGGTACATGCCGAACGTTCCAGCGCGCTCGCTTCCCGCTGACCGAGGCGCGCCGTGCGCATGAGCTGCTCGAGAGCTCTGCGTCGAAGGGGAGGCTCGTCCTGGTGCCGTAGCCCGGCATGGAGTATGCGATCGTGCTTGACGCACCGGATAGTCAGGGGGCGCTTCGAG
>Ga0126373_10002625_pt1 | contig 13274 bp, 7 predicted proteins | sample PanSoiMetPlot_11_FD_92545 | JGI IMG/M metagenome (GOLD analysis project Ga0126373, IMG submission 92545) | Tropical forest soil microbial communities from Panama - MetaG Plot_11 | ecosystem: Environmental > Terrestrial > Soil > Tropical forest > Bulk soil | place: Panama | collected 2016-02-17
GCTGGGAGAGCGTCGCGTTCGCAATGCGAAGGTCGAGGGTTCGATCCCCTTCCGCTCCACCAGGTAAAAGAAAGCCGGGCTAAGCCCGGCTTTTTACTTTGCATGTGTGGGTGGCTAACACCCGTCTGCCGCCAGCCGTTACGCAAGGTAAAATCAGCGCTCCAGGCCCCGGTAGCTCAGTTGGATAGAGCATCCCCCTCCTAAGGGGAAGGTCGGCGGTTCAACTCCGCCCCGGGGCGCCATGATGATGTCGTGCGGAATCAGCCGATGGCGAGGTGGTTTGCATGCTGCTGGCAATCCCGGATGTTCTCACCGCCGAGGAACTGCAGCGCCTGCGGGAGGGGGCCCGCCAGGCAAAGTACGATTCGGGCAAGCTCACCGCGGGCGAAGGGTCCAGGTCGCGCAAGCACAACCTGCAGATCAGCGAAGCCGATCCCGCCTTGCCGGAACTGCGTCGGATCGTGACCGATGCCTTGCTGCGGAATCCGCAGTTCCAATTCCTGGTCCTGCCGAAGAAGGTGATGCCACTCCTGTTCAATTGCTACCAGGAGGGTATGTACTACCACGATCATGTGGATTTCGCCCTGGTGGGTGGGCAGGACAAGGTCCGCACCGATCTTTCCATGACGCTTTTCCTGAGCGGCGCGGGGGAATACGACGGCGGCGAGCTGGTATTCGAGTTGGACGGCGGCCAGCGCAGCGTGAAGCTGGATCAGGGGCAGGCCATCATCTACCCCTCCGGCACCGTGCACCGGGTCAATCCCGTGACCCGCGGCTCGCGCTACGCCGTGGTGACCACCATCCAGAGCTTCATACGCGACGACGACAAGCGCGCGCTGCTGGCGGACGTCATGCGTCTTGCCCGCTGGGTGCAGGACGCGGCACCCCAGTCAGACGAAGCGCGACTCGCCAACAAGCTGCATGCCAACCTGCTGCGGATGTGGGCCGATTAAGAAAGCGGCGCTACTCGGCCTTGGGCCAACCCTTGGCGAGATCCCCCAAACCTTCAATGAGCGGCTGTAGGTACGGCTCGTAGTGTTTCCATTTTTCGATAGAGCTTTTATATAGCGGCTGCCGCACCTGTGTGTTGCTGGAGGTATAGACGGGACGGTCCAGTGACTGGTAGTCAAGGCAGGCAGGATCAAACTCCAGGCCGGCATGGGACAGCGCGCGCCGTATTTGCGTTTCCGGGTCAGCGATCACTTCCTCGTAATCCACATCCAGGATCCTGCCGGGCAGCAGCTTGTGCCAGTGCGCCATCAGCGCGGCATAGAGCGTGTAGTACTCTGCGAGCTCCGGGAGCTTATAGCTGAATGCCACGCTGTTTTCGTTGAACAAGTGCTGGTAGGAGCTCAATCCACTGGCCACCGGATGTCGGCGGCAGTGGATGACGGTGTAATCGTCGAACATCAATTCCATCAGGCCTACGAACAGGAAGTTCTGCGGCATCTTGTCCGTCAGCCGGCGCTCTCCGCGGGGCAGGTACCCGGTCAGCCTGTCATAACGCGTCGTCGCATTTGCGAAATCTGCACGCAGTTCCTCGTCCGTACCGGGGAAACGATCGCCGCGTTTCCCCCATACTGCGCCGGTCTGTGTGGCGATGGTCTGCATCGCGCTCAACTCGCCAGCGCCGTAGATGTCTGGATGTCCCGCCAGCATTTGTTCCAAGAGAGTGGTGCCGGAGCGTGGCATGCCGAGAACGAAGATCGGCCGTGCCGCGCTCTTTTGGCGTTCCTTGAAGCGCTCCATGAAGCCCGGAGTGAAAAGTGCGATGATCTTTGCGAAGGTCATACGCTGCTCATCGGCGGAGAACTCGACCTTTGTGCGCTTGAGATCGTTTCCCTGCTTGAGGTGCTGGAAGGCTTTCGCGTAGTCACCGAGATCGTCGTAGGCCTTGGCCAGCGAAAAATGCGCATCGATGCGCATCAAAGTGTTGTTGGAATCATTGTCGATCGTGCGCGGCCTCAAATGCTCGATGTCCGGATCGTCCGCGGACGCGAATTTCTTCATTGAGGTGATGCGGTAAAAGCCGGCCTGCCAGGGGCCAGCTTCATGGGCCTTACGGTAACAGGCCATGGCTTCCTCCATGCGCCCCAGCGCATGCAAGGCCACACCTTTGTTGAAATGGGCCGGTGCGTGGCCGGGTTTGACGCCGAGCGCCGTGTCATAGAGTTTCACAGCCTCTTCGCTCTGTCCGGTGTCGCGCAGCAGGTCGCCGATCCTGATGTAGAGACTCACGTCCTGGGGCAGGAGTACGGTCAGCCGCCGGAAAAGTTCTATGGCCTCATGCACTTCGCCCTTCTCAGCCTTGGCCTCGGCCAGTGCGCGCAAAGGGCCGGGAACACCCGAGTCGGCCAGGATAGCCTGGCGGAGCACGTCTTCGGCGGCCTCGAATTCTCCCAGCCACGTGAGCGCTTGTCCAAGTCCAGATAGGCTTGCCGCCTTGGCAGCGCGGTCAGGCGCGACCTGGATGGCGGCGGAAAAGTAATCCCGCGCTTCCTGATTGCGATATTGTTCGATGGCGATTTCCCCGGCGAGCTGGAGGGCATGATAGTCCGCGGGGCTCATCGCCAGGACCTGCTCGATGGTTGCGCGGGCGCCCGGCAGATCGTTGTTGGCCACTAAGTCGCGCACCTGCGCGATAAAGGGCTTCTCGGCTCCGTAGGTTGCAGTTTCCTGCGCTGGCTTGGCCCAGCTCATTCTGGCGCGCAGGCGGTCTTCCGCGTATTTCTTCAGTTCGGCCGCGACAGCGGGTCCGATCCGGAACGATAGCGCTTCGGTGGAGTTTGGATTGATTAGGACGCCGACGTTTTCTGCCACCCCTAGCAAGGCCCAGGTCGCATCCACCTCAACCACGTTCTTGAACGGATGGTCGCCCGTGGTGACCCCATGTGTATGCCGCGCGGCCGTGAACAGCGCAAGCATGGCCTGCTGTTGATTCGATCCGTCGGAGACGAAGAGGAGCCGCATATCCCGGCCTGGCATGGAACGGCCGTCCCAGGGCTTGTCGGTGACCGCGAAGATTCTCGAGCTGGCGAACTTGTTCAGGACGGCGCGGATAGCGGCTGGGCTGTTGTCGGAGCCGGTGATGAGGGATTCCAAGTCGTTCCGGGGGGTATTGATGGCAGTATTCACGGATTTCTCTTCAGGATGGCTCATTGTATTAAGGGTTCAGGTTCTTTCGACTTTCAGTCCGTTTTTCTCGAGTGCGTTATACAGGGGCCCGAGATGCTGCGCAAATCGTTGCCAGCGGTTTACGGAGCTTTTATATAGCGGCTGCCGCACCTGGAAGACGCTGGCAGTCTGCACTGGCCGCTTATTCTCGTGGAACGACACACAAGCCTCGTCCCACGGCAGGCCGCAGTGCTCTAGTAAGCGCGCCGCGGACCGGCGGATGTCGTTGACGACCTCCTCGTACTCGATAGTCAGTAGCGACCCGGCAGGCAGTACCGTTTCCCAGTGCTTCATCAGAGACGAGTACATACCGTAATACTCTCCCAGCTCTGCAAGGTCGTACGCGAATTCCTGGCCTTCGCCAAAGAGTACCGTGAAGCAGGAGATACAGGTATCTAGCGGGTTTCGTCGGCAATGCACAATCTTGGCGGCGGGAAAGAAGGCGTGCAAGAGGCCTAGCAGCAGGAAGTTCTGCGGCATCTTATCGGTGATGCGGGCGGCCTGAGGGGCGAGCCGCTGGATGGAGGCCAGCGTCTTAGTGGCGACCGCTTGCCGCTGCGCCGGCGGCATGCCCGTGAACCGGCCGATATCCATGTGGACGAGTTCCTTGAGGCTCGAGGTCCCCAGCGCGATCATCAATTCACGCTGCAGGATGGTCAGCTCGCCTGCACCGTAGACCTGCGGGTGACTGGCGAGGATCTGCTCCACCAGGCTCGTGCCAGAGCGCGGCATGCCGACGATGAAGACGGGCAGGTCCGAATCCACTCCGCCCCGCGCAAGTTCGGCTACGGTGGCACGATCGAAATGCTGCACGACGCTGCGGCAGAATTCTCGTTGGGAATCCGTGGAATAGGAGACATGCTGGCGGCACAACTTGTTGCCGTCGAGGTAGTGCTCAAAGGACACATCGTAGTTGCCGATGTCGGCGTAGGCTTTGCCCAGGGCGAAATGCAGATTGATATCGGCGGGCGTGCCGCCTCTTAACTTGCCTTCCATCTCGGCGATCAAGGCTTCGTCACCCTTGAAGTGGGTGATGGCGGCGAGATTGGGGTAGGGTTGCGTGGATTCAGGATCCAGGCGCAATGCCGCCACATAGGCCCATTTGGCTGCATCGAAGTCCCCTTGTTCGGCATAAACCGTGCCGAGGTTGTATTGGGCCTCGGCCGAGGAGGGGTCGAGTCGCAAGACCTCCTGGAATGCCTTCATGGACTGCGCGACATTGCCTCGCTTCATGAGCGTCGTACCAGCGTCGATCAACAGGCGGACGTGCGTCGGGTTTTGTTTCAGCCGGTCCAGGTAGACGCTGATCGCCTCATCGAGCCTGTCCTGATGCCGCAGGCAGCGGGCCAGACGAATCCAATTCTCTTCGTTATCCATATCCAACTTGAGCGCGTTCACGTAACAGCGTTCGGCATGGATGTATTCGTTTTTCTTGTCGAGCATGTCGCCGAGCTGGATCCAGCACTGGATGCTCTTCGGGTCCAGCTCCAAAGCCCGTTGATAGCTCTTGGCCGCCGAGGGGAAGTCTCCCAGGTGCACCTGCAGTTTGCCCAGGTTTTGATGGAAAACGGGATTCCCAGGCACGAGAGAGACAGACTGGGTCAGGAGTTCCAGCGCCTTGTCACTCCTGTTAGTTTGCTGGGCGAGTATGCCGAGCAGATGCAAGGCCTCCGGCTGCTGCGGGAAATCGGCGAGGATCTCCTCCAGCAGGCGCTCCGCTTGCGATAACTGACCCGTTTGCTGGAAATTTGCCGCCTGGGCGAGCTTAAGCTCGGCGACGGTCTGCGCGAGGTTTTTAGACTCTGCTTTCTGGACGGACATGGCTACCTTGTTTGATCGGGTACAGGCCGGTTGTCATTGGATGAGGTGTCGAGCTTCACCCCTGTCTTTATCAACTGTTCTTTCAATTTTCCGAGATGTTCCACGTAATGTTGCCAGCGTCCCGCCGACTGTACGTAGATCGGCTGGCGCGCCTGCCAAGCGCTGGCCGTGGCTATGGTAGCCGGATTGTCCTCCGGCTGGGTGGCCGCCGGGGTCCAGGGTAAATCGAGCTTCTCATAAAGGCCGCGCAGGGTGGTTTCGGAATTGGCCACCACAGTCTCGTATTCCACGGATATCAGTCGTCCGGGGAGACGTTCCCCCCAAAAAGCCATCAACCGGCTGTAGCCGGCGTAAAAGGCGGCGATATCGTCCAAGTCATAGGCGTAGTTCGTGCGTGCATGAGCGAAATTCTGGAAGTAAATCGACAGGCAGGTATCCAGGGGATTACGCTTGCAATGGATGATCGGCGCATCCGGGAATAGCAGGGCAATGAGGCCGATGTGGATGAAATTTAGAGGGTTCTTGTCCAAGACGAACAGGGTCTGTGGCCCGTCGCCCGGCAACTGGCGGCGGTAATCCGCAGCGATGGCGGCAAGCTCATCGCGGTCCAGTTGCAGCAGGCACTCGGGGTAGGGCGCCGCCTTGAGTTCGGCGATGCGCTGTACGAAAGCGTCCAACAGTTCAGTTTCACCGATGGTACGGACCGACGGCGAGTTGCTGAGCAGGCGTGAGACCAAGGTCGTGCCGCTACGCAGCATGCCGACGATGAAGGCCGGGCCCGGTATGGTGCCTTTCGTGACTGGGAAGTTCATGCCCTGAAAAACCCGCTGGGTTCTTTCCACGAACTGCCGCCAACCCTGCCGGTCGAAGGTGAAGTTCGGACGGCGCAGCTCATTGCCCTGCCGGTAGTGTTCGAAGGCGGCATCGTATCGGCCGCTGTCGTCGTATATCTTTCCCAGGGCGAAATGGATGCAAGCCGCATCGTCTGCCTTGAGGCCGGGTTGCGCCAAGGAGGTGTCGCAGAGGCATTCCAGCGCCGGGTCCGCCTCAGTGAAGCGCTGGGTATTGGCCAGCAGCATGTAAGCCGAGCCGAGGCGGGGATCCAGCTCGATGGTCTGACGGAAGGACTCGGCCGCTTCGGCATAGCGCCCGAGCTTTTGATACTGGACGCCGAGTTGAAGCCTCAGTTCTGCGCGCCGCGGCGCCAGCGTTGATGCTTGCTCGTAGAGCTCTGCCGCCGCGGCGTTCTCGCCCACGCCGGCAAGGAGGCCGGCGGCTTTCTCGCTAAGTTCCCGATCGGCTGGGCAGGTTGCGCACAAGGCGCGCAAGATGGCGGTGGCCCGCGGTGTTTCCGCCTGCTGGATATAAAGGAATGCCAGGCTGAAACCGGCGTCCACGTGGTCGGATTTAAGGGCCAGCGCGGCTTGCAGGGCTTCGGCCGCCTCTTCGGTGCGATCGCTCAGGCGTAGCGCGTTTCCCAGGGCATAGAGGATGTCCGAGTTGGTCGGGTCGCGCTGCCGGGCGGCCTGCAGCTGCTCCACCGCGGCCTGGAGGCGGCCGCTCTGCAGTAGCTGGAGGCCATGGTCGAGAGAGGGGCGGCCGGCGACGGGCGCGGGAGCGGAGGTCATGGATTTGGGTCTAGGAAGGGCGTCAGGCCGCATTATAGATAATGTGGAATGCCCCTAGGCGGCTGAGTGGGGGCTTTCGATCTGCAGTTCCAGTTGCAACGAACCACACTGGCAATTGCCTTCTGTTGTATTAATACAACATACTAAGTCTCGTCCAGTGGAGGCCCGCCGGGAATGGGGGGAGGGCCGCATCAGATTGTTTCTTAACAGCAACATTTGCCTTCCAATCTAATTCGGCTGTGCTAGTATTCAGACGTCTATAAAGGGGCGGGGACTTCCCGTGACCTTTGGGCCTCGACGACGTGGGCGACTGCGTCCAAGGGGAGTCCAGGTTCCAACACTCTTAACCTTCTAGGAGTCTCGGATGAACAGCAACCAGATTAGCAAGGCGGTGCGTTACGCCCTGACGGCGGGCGCGGTCTCCGCGTTGGCGGCGCCTTCGGCGTTCGCCGCGGATGCCACGACCACGACCGACCAAAACGCCAACCAAACGAATACAGCGCAACTGGGCAAGATCGAAGTGACGGGTACGCGCATCAAGCGCACCGACGTCGAAACCGCCCAGCCGGTGACCATCGTCACGCAGCAGGCCATCAAGGCCACGGGCCTGACCAGCGTGGGTGACATCCTCTCCACCCTGCCGCAGATCCGCTCGGTGTTGAACGCCCAGGTGAACAACGGCAACGACGGCAGCAGCACTGTCGACGTGCGCAACCTCGGTTCCAACCGCGTGCTGGTGCTGGTGAACGGCCGCCGTTGGGTCAGCGGCACGACTGGCACGGTGGACTTCAACACCGTCCCGGCCGCAGCCATCGACCACATCGAGATCCTGCAGGACGGCGCCTCCGCCATTTACGGTTCGGATGCCATCTCCGGCGTGATCAACATCATCACCGTCAAGAACTACAACGGTGCCGAGGCCAATGCCTACGACGGCTGGTACCACGGCGACGGCCACACCGACGGTCATACTCAGGCCTATGACTTCAGCGTAGGCACCTCCGGCGACAAGAGCGGCGTGATGATGAACGTCGCGTACACCGAGCAGAACGGCCTGCTGGCCGGAGACCGGGACATCAGCAAGGAACCCTACGTTGGTACCCAGACCACGTTCGGTAGCAGCCGCACCCCCGGCGGTCGTTTCCGTTTCGAACCAACTGCCAGCATCAACGGCAATGCGCTCAACGTGTGTCCGAATGGAACCAAGCTTCACGTCCCCAAAACAGGACCTTCTTTCTGTGACGTGACGCTGATCAGTTTCCCGGCGAATCCGTCCTTGACCAATTTCCGCAATTGGGCGCCGGCGGATCATTACAACTTCGCCCCGCTGAACTACCTGGTCGCGCCCACCGAGACCACCAACCTGTATGTGCAGGGTCATTACGACATCGCCGACAACCTGACCTTCACTAACGAAGCCCTGTTCAGCAACCGTTCGTCCCACACCCAGTTGGCCCAGCCTGTATTGGACGTTGGTTCTCTTACGAACACGCCGGCCTCGGTCGGCATTGATATAACCAATCCGTACAACCCGTTCAACGTCAATTTCACGAGCAACAGCACGGCTAGTTGCGTCGCGAAGCATACTTGCGACGTGCTGCGCGACTGGGGCCGCCGTTACGTGGAGGCGGGTCCGCGCAACACGGACTTCAGCCAGAACACCTTCCATTGGGCCGGAGGGTTCAAGGGCTTCTTCAACGTCGGCGGCAACGAGTGGGACTGGGACGCCGGCTATAACTACAACCGCCAGGAGGAGACCAGCCACGAGAGCAACGTGGTGGACCTCTACACCCTGGGCCTTGCCCTCGGTCCGGCGTACTTGCCTACCGGAGCGGCGAATGTTCCGAGTAACTACCAGTGCGGCACGTCTGCAAATCCAATCGGCGGCGGCTGCGTACCGCTCGACGTGTTCGGCGGCGCGGGGACCCTCACCCCGGCCATGGTGAACTACACCACGTTCAATCCGGTGAGCACCTCCGGCAGCACCTCGCGTGACTATACGGCCAACCTGAGCGGCGATATCGCCGATCTCCCGGCCGGTCCGCTGGGCACCGCCATCGGTGCCGAGTATCTGGAAGTGAACGGCTTCTTCCACCCGGATCCGCTGAGCGTCCTCGGCCTGAACGCGGAGGGCTCCTCCTCGCCGACCGACGGCCGTGAGAGCACCCGTGCGGAATACGTGGAGTTCAGCATCCCGATCCTGGCGGACCAGCCCTTCGCCAAGGACATGAACCTGGACATTGCCGAGCGTTGGTCCCAGTTCAAGTGGATTGGTGGCACGCCGACCAACCCGGCGTCTGGAATCAGTCACAGCACCAGCAACAACTCCGGCCGTGCCGCCCTCAAGTGGCAGACCACCGACTCGTTGTTGCTGCGTGCCAGTTGGTCGCAGGGCTTCCGCTTGCCGGAAATCTCCGAGTTTTTCGCGAACCAGGGCAGCAGTGCAGTGACCGTGACCGACCCCTGCGTCAGCGCTGCCTTCGCGGCCGCTCACCCGCTCTGTGCCGGGGGGCACGTTGCGAACGGCAACGGGCAGATCAACACCCTGGTGGGCGGTAACCCGGCCCTGAACCCCGAGAAGTCCATCTCCCGCACATTTGGGTTTGTCTACAACCCCGACTGGATCCCGGGCTTTGACATCAGCGCGGACTACTTCAAGATCGACGTGGAGCAGTACATTACCTCGCTAAGCGACGCCACGATCTTGGGTCAGTGCTATATCGGCGGGAACGCGGCCCAGTGCGCCAACATCCAGGTAAAGGGTGGGACGATCATCAACATCAACGCTACCACCACCAACATCGGTTCGATCTACACGGATGGCGTGGACATCAGCACCCACTACAAGTTCCCGAGCACCGGTTCGGGCGATTTCAAGCTGGGTTTCGATGTCACCTTCATCAAGGATTGGAACCGGACCTTGCCGACCGCGACCGGTTTTGCCACCAGTTCGCTGGCGGGCTGGGCCACCCAGTCGGGCAGCAAGGCAGTGGCGTATCCGAAGCGCAAAGCCGACTTGACCTTGGACTGGAACTACGGTCCGTGGTCGGCTCAGTACATGATGCGGTTCATCGGCGCCATGTGGGAAGCCTGCAACGTGTTGGACTCCTCCAATACGACAGCCCCCATCCTGTGCTCGAACCCGAGTGATCTCGTCACCAACCAACCTTCGTTGACGGGCTTCCAGGGCCGCAATCACCTCGGTGCGACCACCTATCACGACGTGAATGTGACCTATCACTTCGACAGCATCAATTCGGACTTCACCTTCGGCGTCCGCAACCTGTTTGGCAAGAATCCGCCGATTTCGCAGAACGCGTTTGCCAACAGCTACCTGCCGATGTATGACACCCCCGGGCAGTTCTTCTATGCCCGTCTGGGTGTGAAGTTCTGAGCTGATTCAAGAATAAAAGATCGAAAAACAACAAAGAAAGTTAGCGGCCCCGGAAACGGGGCCGCTTTTTTTTGACGTAGAGGGGTCCGCCGCATGCGGCGGACGGGATGCCAGGATGGCATCCCTGGGCTTTCGGCGCAGCAGGGAAGCGAAGCCGAATGTACTAACGTCGTGGGAGGCAGGATGCCGGGAGCGACGTGGACGAGACCTGGTCGCGCCATTCGGTAGGTAGGGAGGTGCGTGAGCGGCGTGGATGCAACCTGGTCACCTTGAGGCGTGGGAGCGGCGCGGGCGAGACCTGGCCGCACCGTTCGGAGAGTCGCCGCCACGAATGGCACGCCGGAACAAGTAAGGGGTGGTTCCGTGGCGGCCCAAGCACTCATCGGGACAAAGTTGCTACACTACCTTGCCCTTGAACCTCACCCTGGTCCTTCGAATATGGAAGCCGTTTCCTCCGCTGTGCAACTTCAACTTCAGACCTTGGTTGAAAGCGCCCAAGCGCTGATCGCCCGCGGCCAGCATGATGAAGCGGAGACGGTATTCAGACGGATTCTGGATGCGGCGCCCTATCACCGGGATGCGCTCAATTTCCTGGCGGCGCGCGCCTATGCCCGCGGAGACCTTTCCCACTGCGTCGCTCTGCTCGAACAGGCTGTCCGTGGGACGCCTCAGGACGCTTTACTGCACGAAAACCTCGCGATTGCCTATATCGACACCGGTCACCTCGATAAGGCATCTGCGCATATCGATCGGGTGCTGGAACTCCGTCCAGGCGATGTGGATGCCACACTTCATAAGGGGTATCTGCTCGAACGGGAGGGCCGGGAGAGGGCGGCAGTCGAACACTATGCGCGTGCCTGCGTAGCGGTGGGCAATGTGGAGGCATACCTTCGCGCCACGGGGATTCCGCCGCGAATGAAGGAGAGGGTCAGGGGTGCCGTCGGCGCGGTGATGCGGGAGGTGCGGCGCATCATCGAGGAGCGGCTGGCGCCCGTGCGGTCGGAGCACGCCGGTGCGGATTTCTCCCGTGTAGATCGGTGCGTTGATATATTCGCGGGCGGAGAGCGTAACCGACCGGACGCGTTGCAGCGTCCGTCACTCTTGTACTTCCCGGGGCTACCCACCAAGCCCTTCTACGAGCGGAATGAGATCCCGGCGAGCGCGGTGCTTGAGTCAGCGGTTTCCGCGGTATTAGCCGAATTTACGGCGTTATGCGGCGAACCCGCAATTTTCGCTCCCTACGTGCAGGGGGATGACCGGTCTGATTTGGCGCAATGGCGGGAACTCAACCGTTCCAAGTCATGGAGCGCCTATCACCTGTATCGCGGCGGTGAACGGCTGAAGGAAGCCTGCGATAAGTGCCCGTCCACTGCGGCTGCGGTGGAGGATTTGCCACTTGCCCGGATCAGCGGCCACGCCCCGGAGATATTCTTCTCGGTTCTCGAACCGGGGACTCACATCCCGCCTCATTTCGGCCTGGGTAATTACAAGCTTGCGATACACCTGCCGCTGGTGCTGCCGGGAAATTGCGCCATACGCGTCGGTAATGAGACCCGTGAGTGGGAAGAGGGCAAGTGCCTGATCTTCGACGACAGTTTCCAGCACGAGGCCTGGAACAAGAGCAGACAACCGCGCGCGGTTTTAATTCTGGACGTCTGGCACCCGGCACTGCTTGAGCATGAGCGGGTCGCCATCGATGCCATTCTCGAAGCCATCGGGACGTTCCGTCAGCGCTATGGCTTCGAGTTCTTTAGGGTCTGATTTTTTAACTGGAACAAGCATGAGCACCCCGAGTGGTCCATTCGCTCCTCCCAAGATGTCTGTGCTCAGCGCGTTCGCTTCACCCATTGTCGAAACTTACCTGGAGAATTGTGAGACGTTGAATTCCCGCTTGCGCGACCTGTTTCTCGCGTGGGAGGCGGATGTAAGCCGCGAGCGGTCCAGCGTGCCCACCGCAGTCGTGAAAGTGAACGTCTATGAAAGCGATTTCCAGTTGTTCAGTCGCCCTGATCCTGATATCGCGGCCCTCTCACAGTTTTGCATGGGCTGCCTGAGCGTCGCAGTTCGGAACATGAACGGTTACTCGAATACCGAAATGGCCAACATGAGTTTCTTCGCCCACAGCTGGTACCACCTCACTCGTAAGGGCGGGTACACCGCCCAGCACAATCACCCCATGGCGAGTTGGTCTGGAGTTTACTGCGTGGATCCGGGTGACCATGTTCCTGAAGTGCAGAACAATGGTGCTTTGCGCTTCCTTGAAAGCCGGCTGAATGCCGGCATGTACGTAGATAACGGCAACGCGCATTGGAACCAACCGTTCACATTCGGTGACCTCGCTTTCAATCTCAAGGCCGGACAATTGCTGTTGTTTCCGTCCTACCTGATGCACGAGGTGGCCCCATACCATGGCGAGCGGGAGCGGATCACCGTTGCCTTTAACGCCTGGATGCGCGAGCGTGGGGCGAGCGAGGACACGCCTTATGTGCGTAAGCGGACGTAGAACCGCTGACCGCATGATGACCATCACCCATGGCTGAGATGGGGTTGGGTCAAGATGGCATTTTGGCTGCCGCCCGCGGCGGAAATGTGGACGCGCAACTGCGCATGGGAGCAGATTGCTTCGGTCGTGCCAAGTTCAATGAGGCCGCGGAATGGTTCCGTCTCGCGGCAGAGCAGGACAGTGCAGAAGCGCAGAACGCCTTGGCGACACTGCACCTCAACGGTATGGGTGTGGCACAGGATACGCGCGGCGCCTTCGGCCTGTTCGAAAGGGCGGCCGCTTCGGGCCTGCGGGAAGCCCATTACAACCTGAGCATTCTGCTTTTCAACGGCGTCGGCCGCGACATCCCGCGCGCCGAAGAGCACCTCCTCAAGGCCGCGCGCGCCGGCCATCGACCGGCCTTGCGCTCCCTGGGCTTCTTGTATCACGCCGCGGGTGCGAGCGGCGATTGGCCGCGGCTCGCGAGCCAGTGCTTCCTGCTGGCGGCACAGGCCGGCGATGCTCTCTCCAAGTACCAGCTGGGGCTGCGCTACGTTCTGGGTCACGGCCAGGCCCAGGACCGGGGGGCGGCGCTCGATTGGTTCGCTGCCGCGGCGCGGGACGGCGTTGCCTTGGCGGCCGCGCGCGTCGCGGAATTGCGCGGGAGCCCGCGCGCGGCAGCGGCACCCGACGGCCAGGTTCCCGCCCTGGTGGCCTGTCCACTTCCGGAGCTGCCTGCGCCCCGGGCCGCACGCACCGTTGCCTTCATGTCCGA
>Ga0126373_10002626_pt1 | contig 13268 bp, 10 predicted proteins | sample PanSoiMetPlot_11_FD_92545 | JGI IMG/M metagenome (GOLD analysis project Ga0126373, IMG submission 92545) | Tropical forest soil microbial communities from Panama - MetaG Plot_11 | ecosystem: Environmental > Terrestrial > Soil > Tropical forest > Bulk soil | place: Panama | collected 2016-02-17
CGCGAGGCGATGGCGGCGTTCGGCGACGGGACGTTGTTCTGCGAGCCACTGCTGACCGGCGCGCGCCACGTCGAGGTGCAGGTGCTCGCCGACCAGGCGGGCACCGTCTGGGCGCTGACCGAACGCGACTGCTCCGTCCAGCGCCGCTACGCCAAGGTGATCGAGGAGACGCCATCTCCCTCGGTTACGCCCGAGCTTCGGGAGCGCCTGCTCGCCGCGGCGGCGGCGCTCGCGAAGGCGGTCGGCTACGTCAACGCGGGCACGGTCGAGTTCCTTGTCGACGAGTCAAGCGACTTCTACTTCCTCGAATTCAACACCAGGCTGCAGGTCGAGCACCCAGTTACCGAGTGCGTGCACGGCATCGACCTGGTCGCGCTGCAGCTGGCGATCGCCGAGGGCACGCCGCTGCCAGCCGAGCCTCCGCCGGCGGCCGGCCACGCGATCGAGGCCAGGCTGTACGCCGAAGACCCGGTTGAAGGCTTCCGGCCTTCCGGCGGCCCGGTCCATGCCCTCGCCGTCCCAGGCATTGACTGCGAGTTCGGGCTAGCTCCCGGCTCGCACCTGCTGCGACTCGACTCGGGAGTGCGACCTGGCACAGTGGTCAGCACGCACTACGACGCCATGCTGGCCAAGGTCATCGCCTGGGCGCCGAGCCGCCCAGCCGCGATCAGGCGGCTGGCAACAGGCCTTGCCGGAGCGACTATCGCCGGACCGGCGACGAATCGCGACCTGCTGGTCAGCGTGCTGCGCGACGCCAGATTCGCCGACTACGGTGCCGACACCTCGCTGCTCGACGGCTACGACTACGCCGGTCTGGTGCCCGATGAACAAGCCTGCCTGCTGGCCGCCGCCGCTGCCGCTGCCGCCATCGCGACGGCCAATCGGACGCGGGCCAAGGTTGCCGCGGCCGTTCCCGGCGGCTGGCGCAACGTTCCAAGCCAGCCGCAGCGCACCTCGTTCCTCGGCCCGCGCGGGCGGATTGACGTCGGATACCGGTGGACCTCGTCTGGCATCTCGATCGAGGAGGTCGGCGACGTCATCTCGGTCACGCCCGACCAGGTGCGGCTGGAATCCGGCGGCGTTACCCGCACGTTCGCCGTCGTCCGGGCTTGCGACGGGGTCTGGGTCCAGTCGCCGCTCGGGTCCGTCAGCCTGACCCGGCTGCCGCGGTTCCCGCTCCCAGTGCAAGAGGCCGAGACCGGCTCGCTGATCGCGCCTATGCCTGGCAGCGTCAGCAAGATCGCGGCGGCGGCCGGCGACGCCGTCACCGCTGGTCAGCTGGTGCTGGTGATCGAGGCGATGAAGATGGAGCACCAGATAGCGGCGCCGGTCAGCGGCGTGGTCACGGAGCTAAGAGTGAGCATCGGCGCCCAGGTGAATACCGGAGAGGTGCTCGCGATAGTGACGGATGCCGACGCCGACCAGGAGGGGCAGTGACCGACTCGGAAGATGCCAGGCTCGTTCGAGCCGACACGGTGGCGGGCGTCAGAACGATCACGCTCGACTCCCCGCACAACGCCAACGCGCTGTCGTCCAGGCTGCTCGCTCAGCTGAAGGCCGAACTCGAGCAGGCGACGGCCGATCATGGCGTCAGGGTCGTCGTGCTGACCGGCGCGGGCAAGGTGTTCTGCTCGGGCGCCGACCTCAAGGAGGCGTCGACGACGCCGACGGCGGCAGCGCCAGTGATGGCCGCCGTACTTGAGCTGCTCTGGGACAGCCCCAAGCCGGTGGTCTGCCGGGTCAACGGCGCGGCCCGGGCCGGCGGAATCGGCCTCGTGGCCGCGGCCGACGTCGCGATCGCCACCGAGCGCGCCACGTTCGCGTTCTCCGAGGTGCGGATCGGCGTGGTTCCCGCCATGATCTCGGTACCGTGCCTGCGCCGGATGCCGTCCCGGGCAGCGGCCGAATACTTCCTGACCGGCGAGGTGTTCGGCGCCGCGCGCGCGGCGGAGATCGGCCTGCTGACCAAGGCCGTGACAGCCGAGGAACTGGACGCCGAGACCGAGCGGTACGCGCAGATGCTGCTGCGCGGCGCCCCGCGGGCACTCGCCGCGACGAAAGACGTGCTCAGGAGTGGTCAGGCCGACGGCTTCGCCGCCGGCCTGACCAAGATGGCCGAGCTGTCAGCGACGTTCTTCGGCTCGGACGAAGCCCGCGAAGGCATGGCTGCCTTCGCGGCCAAACGCGACCCGGCCTGGGTACCTAAATGACCGACGCCGGGCCGGTGCTGCGCGTGGCCAACTGCAGCGGGTTCTACGGCGACCGCGTTTCCGCGGCGCGCGAGATGGTCGAGGGCGGCCCGATCGACGTGCTGACCGGGGACTGGCTCGCCGAGCTGACCATGCTGCTGCTCGGCAAGGCCGTGCTCAGCGGGCGTCCGGGCTACGCGCGGACCTTCCTGACCCAGATGGAGCAGGTGCTGCCGACCTGCATGGAACGCGGCATCAAGATCGTCAGCAACGCCGGCGGGCTCGACCCCGCGGGCTGTGCCGCCGCCGTCGCCGAGATCGCCACGCGCGCAGGGGTGAGCCCGGTGATCGCCCACGTGACCGGCGATGACCTGCTGAGCAGGCTGCCGGAGCTGGTGGCGGCTGGCCACCCGCTCGCCAACTCCGACACCGGGGAGCGGCTCGCCGAGGCTGGGGTAACCCCGCTGACCGCGCACGCCTACCTCGGCGGCCTGCCGATCGCCAAGGCGCTGTCCGCCGGGGCCGACGTCGTGATCACCGGGCGGGTCACCGACGCGGCGCTAGTCGTCGGACCAGGCATGTGGCGGTTCGGATGGCAGGGCGATGACCTGGACGAGCTGGCGGGCGCCGTCGTGGCTGGCCACGTGATCGAGTGCGGTTGCCAGGCGACCGGCGGCAACTTTTCTTTCTTCCCCGAAATACCCGACCTGGCCCACGCGGGCTTCCCGATCGCTGAGCTAGCCGCTGACGGATCGGCGGTGATCACCAAGCACCCGGGTACCGGCGGGCTGGTCAGCGTCGGAACAGTGACCGCGCAGCTGCTCTACGAGATCGGCTCGGCTCGGTATCTGAATCCCGATGTCACGGCGCGGTTCGACACGATCGCCCTTGAGCAGGCCGGGCCTGACCGGGTTCTGGTCAGCGGCGTCCGCGGCGAACCGCCGCCCGCCGACCTCAAGATCGCGCTCAACTACGCGGGCGGGTACCGCAACTCGATGATTCTGGCGATCGAGGGGCTGGACGTCGCCGCCAAGGCCGAGCTTGCCGAGCAGACGATCTGGGCGCGAGTCGACGGCGGCAAAGGGAGCTTCGATGCCGTCGACGTCGACCTGGTGGGCGATGACCCCGCGCTCTTGCGGATCACTGTGCTCGATCAGGACAGGGCCAAGGTCGGCCGGGCGTTCTCCGCTGCTGTCGTAGAAACCGGGCTGGCCAGCTACCCGGGGTTCTACGCGTTGACCCCGCCTGGCGACGCGTCGGCGTACGGGGTGTACTGGCCGACGGTCGTTCCTGCCGAGCTGGTGAGTACGCACGTGGTGATCGACGGCGAGACGGTGTGGTCTGGGCCGGCTCGAACCGAGCCGGCCCAGACCCCCGACCCCCCCAATCCCCCTTCGGCGCGGGCGACGCCCCCTGCGTCGACCGCGCCGTCCGCTTATGCCGCACCGACGTTTGCGGCACCGACGGCGCGCGTGCCGCTCGGCACGATCGCCGGAGCACGCTCCGGCGACAAGGGCGGCAACGCCAACGTCGGCGTCTGGGTCCGAACGGACGCCCAGTACGCCTGGCTCGAGGCGTACCTGACCGGGGAACGGCTCGCGAAACTGGTGCCGTCCGTGTCCGGCCTGCCGGTCGCCCGGCATTGCCTGCCCAATCTGTTCGCTATCAACTTCGTGGTCACTGGCCTGCTCGGCCGCGGAGTGGCCGCGAGCACCAGGCTCGACCCTCAGGCCAAAGCGCTCGGTGAGGAACTTCGCGCGGCGCTCGCCGACATTCCAGTAGCGCTTCTTCCGCCTCCGCTGGGTTCGTTACTTCAGCAAGTTAACAAATGATGAGCTCAGGGCCAGGCCGATGGCGGCACCGACCGCACTGGTTATGAGCCAGTTCGCTAGGGTCTCAAGCGGCGTCGGCCGCACCGGCTGCGGTACAGCGTCGACCGGCGTGCCGGTCACGCCCAGGGCAGTCGTACCGTCCGCCGACCAGCCCCCGAACGTGGTCGGCGGCGCTACCGCCAGCCCAGGCGGTATCACCGCCTGGACGATCGGCTGCTGCACCCGGCTGCTGATCACTGCCGGCTTGGTGCCCTGCCGCAGATCACCCATCAGCCCGCTCAGCAGCGGCGCAAGGCCGCCGACGGCGAGCGCCAGGAACACGACGCCGCTGATCAGGTAGCCAACCGAACGCGCCTGGCCCGTCGGCGGATGGATGAACAAGCCGATGAAGTTCCAGCCAAGGGTGCCGAACGCCGCGACCCAGGCAGCTAGCCCCGCCGATGGCGCCGACCGGCTGATCCGCGATGTGCCGACCGCGTAGATCGCGGCCGCGATGAGCCCGCCGATCACGCCGATCATCAGCAGGCGTATGTCACCGCCCGAGCACGGCTGTGCGATGACATACGGCCCACCGTTGCCGCAGGATCCGCCGTCCTTGATCATCACGTCCCGCATTCCAGCGAGCACGGCCCGCAGGCACGCGGTAAACGCGCCTGCACCGATGATGATCAGCACGGCGCCGGTGAGGCGCCTCATGGTTACCTAGCGGTGTTCAGGTCGAGCCAGATCGCGTCAGGGTTGTTCGGGTCGACAGCCGCGTCGACCGTCATGCCCGGCCGGATCTGCCCGATCTGCATCTGGCTGACAGTCTGCTGCGTGGTCGCTGGGCGCGGCGGCATGCCGTCAGCCATGACCGTCAGGTCAAACTGGATCATCAGGTCGAAGTTGATCATGCCGACCTGCTGCATCGAGTTGATCACGACGGTGCGCTTGATGGCGGTGCCGTCGGCCAGGCCGGCGGCGGCAGCTGCGGCAGCGTTCGCCGCTGCCGTCTGGTTCGCCATCATCTGCTGCATGTTCGCCATGCGGTTCTGAGCCTCGGCCATGCGGTTCTGGGCGTCAGCCATCCGCTGGCCAGCCGGAGGCATATTGGCCTCCATTTCGCGACCCATCTTCTGCAGGTTGCGCATGTCCTTGAACATTCCCATGTCAGGCCGCCCGGTACAGAACGTTGAACCGCTGAGCCACAGCCGGGTTGGCCTTGATCCGCTCGTTCCAGCCGTGCGAGGCCTGGTCCCAGCTACCCGGGTCGACGCCCTTGGAGGCTGCGACTTCTGGCAGCTTGGCGGCGTCATAGTTGTAGGCGGCTACGCCCTTGCTGATCGCGGCGAACAGCTCGAGCGAAACGCCAGCGATCGGCTCGAAGTCCGGGCCGGTCGGGGCGGCACCTGGCTGGGCGAACTGACCCTGAGCGGCGGCGTACTGCGCCTGCGCCGCGGCCTGCTGGGCTGCGGCGTACTGTTGCGCCTGGGCACCCATCTGCTGCGCCTGCTGCTGCATCTCCTGCGCCTGCTGCATGATGCCTGGCGCGGCCGCCATCATTTCCCGCGCGTCCTTCATTCGCTTCATCATTCCCATGACCGGCTGTCTCCTGTCTCATCCTCGTCACAATGCGCCGATCTTCTCGGCATACCGTGCTCCACCTTGAGGTAGGGCCAGTTGGAGCGCAATATCACTGGAGTCTCACTTTGGTACGCTGATCGTGCCGCGGCGCGACCGGTCGAGCCGCATGAGTAACCAACCGGCGCGCCCGGGGTGGGGATGGGCCGATGGCGTACGACCTGCCGCGCCGGACGCTAGCGGCCAGGCTCGAAGATCGAGATCGTGACCGGTTCGCCGGCCGCGAGACTGAGCTTGCCTTCATTGACCGCTGCATGCGAGCCGATCCGCCCGCCAGCGTCATACACATCTGCGGTCCCGGCGGCATCGGCAAGAGCGCGCTGCTGCGGGCCGCCGCCCGGCGAGCGCGAGCGCTCGGCTGGGAAGTGCGGTCAGTCGACGGTCGCGAACTAGGACCCGCATCGGGTGCGCTAGAAGCCCTGATACGCAGCCCCGCCGCTCCGGAACCCGGCAATCCCCCCGGGCTCTCCCTCCTGCGCAAGGGCAAGGGCGGCGGACCGCTGATACTGCTCGACTCCTACGAGCGGATGACCGCGCTCGACGGCTACCTGCGCCGCGATCTGCTGCCGACGCTGCCCGACCGGGCGCTCGTGCTGATCGCCGGGCGAGTCGACCCTGACCCTGGCTGGTTCTCAGGTGGCTGGGAGTCCCTGACCGCCCGGCTCGAACTGAACGGGCTCAACCACCGCGACGCTCTGGCGTTGCTGTCGGCGCATGGTCTCAGCGACGAACGTGTCCCAGCGATCATCGACTGGGCCGGCGGTTCACCGCTGGCCCTGTCGCTTGCCGCGGAAACCGCGAGCGCCGACTCCAACTGGAACGCCGACACCGACCTGCAACGCCCCGAGGTGCTGCGGTCGCTGATCCACCGGCTGGCGCACGCCGAACTCCGCGACGTGCGGATGTCCGCGTTGTGCATCGCCGCGATCGCCAGGACCACGACGCCGCAGTTGCTTGGCGCGGTGCTGCCGCGCGGCGAAGGCGAGTCGGCCTATCAGCAGCTTTGCGACCTCACGGTCGCCGAGCCGCTGGGTGACGGCATGACCCTGCACGAGCTTGTGCGCAAGGCGCTGCTCGTTGACCTCCGGCTGCGCAACCAGGAACTCGAGCGGTTCCTCCGCCGCCGGATCATCGACTACCTGTACGAGCGGGCCGCCGACGAGCCGCTCCTCGTCATCGACATGGCGCACCTGGTGGACAACCCCGTGGCGAAGTGGGGCTTCGGCTGGGAGGGGGACACGGGCTTCCGGGTCGACTCGGTCAGGCAATTCGACGCCGACCGCCTGGAAGCCGGCCTGCGGGTCGGGCAGAACGTCGAGTGGTGGCACCTGACCAAGCGGTTCTTCATCGAGGCGCCCGACCGCGTCGCCGTGGTCAGGGATCTCAAGGACAACATTCGCGGCTACATGGCATGCGTGAGCCTGGCGACCGCGCCACCATTCGCCGCCGCTGACCCGCTGGTCGGGCCCTGGCTGGCGCACGCTCGCGAACACGCCGAACTGGGAGACTCGGTGCTGTGGCACGCGGCCGTCGACTTCACCGGGCAGGGCAAGGTCCAGGCCATGCTCGGCGTCGCCGGCGTGCTGCGCTGCGGCACGCCCAACCCGCGGTTCGCCTACCTGCCTATCGACCCGACGTACCCGGGAGCCGTTGCGTTCGCGACGGCAATCGGCGCCGAACACCACATCGACCTCGACGTCGAAGTGGGCGGCATGATCGTGCAGTGCTACCGGCTTGACTACGGGCCTGGCGGGCTGACCGCGTTCCTGCGCTCGCAGGTCTACACCGAACTCGGCCTGCCAGCACCCGATCCGGCGACGCTCAGGCCGACCACTCCCGGCCAGGCCGGCCTGGGCCGAATCGCGCCCAACCTCATCGGGGCGAGTCAGGTGGCGGCGATCGCCGCGGCACCGGCCATCGCGGCGTTCCCGCCGCACGCCGACCGGACGGGCCGATCGATGGCGCACCCGGCGCCCGGCCAGCCAGTCGACGAAGCGGCCACGACGGTGCCTGCCCTACCGATCAAGCCAGGTGCCCCGCTGCCTAATGCCGCCGCCCGCCCGGTCGCCGACCTATCGACGGTGCGTGAAGCGCTCAAGAACTTCCGGGTCCCGCGCGACCTGGCCAGAAGCCCGCTCGCCGTCGGCGACACCATCGCCGAGCGAGCCGAGTCAGTGCGGCGCCTGATCAACGAGGCGGCGCGCGAAGCCTTCGGCGACAACGAGAACGAGAAGCTGCTCTACAGCGTGCTCGTCGCTGGCTACCTCCAGCCGATGCGCAGCCACGAGGAGGCGGCCAACAAGCTCTGCCTGAGCCGGGCCGCCTACTTCCGCAGGCTCAGAACCGCCGTTGAGCGCCTAGCCGAGCACCTGTCCGAGCAACTAAGCATCTCCCCCGCCGGCAACTAGCCGCAGTCAGGCAACGTGATCTAGCGTCGGGGCCGGGTGAGACCGAATCTGGACCAGATGGTCAGTACCGCGACGATTCCGGCGGTGGCGCAGGCGGCGCCGCCGAACAGGAACCACTCCCCGGCGGTATTCGCGGTGATGACGACGCTCCCGCCGCCGGTGCCGCTGGCGAGCACGAACGCGACTATGAACCAGCCGATCGCAGGAATCACCCCGCCGAGCGGCCGGCCAAGCCCCCAGGAGCCCAGCAGGCAGGTGGCCAGTATCGCCAGGCCAAAGCCGATCGAGGCGAGCGGCGCCGGTCCCACCCCGTAGAGGAACGCGCCGACCAGCGCTTGCGCCATCCCGAACAGCGCGAGCATGACGCAGGTCACCACGGTCAGCGCGGTGTCGCGCGACCCGCCCGGATGGTCGCGACGGTCGTGGTCGACCTGGCCGCCCGTAAGGTTCGACACGATGCGACTCACCCGTTCAGGCTATGACATGGCCAAGTCGAGGCCGGCGAACAGATCGGCTTCCCAGCCGTGGGCGCCATGGCCAGGTCCGCGCGGCCCGGCGAGCAGCGTGTAGTACTCCAGGCCAAGCGCGCGCCGCCCGACCTTATCGGACAGCGCGAAGAACGGGCTGTCCACCGAGATCTGCGTGGCGTGCGCCCGCATCGCGGCAAGCTTGGCGTCCAGGTAGTCGGTGGCGTCGATCTCGGTCGTCACCAGCTCGTCTGGCACGCCGAACGGCAGGTCGTCCACCGAGTCAACGGCGAGGAACTCACCAGAAGATCCTCCGTCGGATGCGGCTTCGGCCTGGTCGTTGCTTTCTCCCATGATCTTGATTGCCTCGGCGAGCACCGACTTGGGAATCGCGGTCGCGTAGAACTTGCTCACCAGCCCGTCCGCGAGCTCGAACGCGCGCCAGGCGACCCGGTGCGCCTGAATGTGATCAGGGTGCCCGTAGAACCCGTTCTCGTCATAGGTCACCATCACCTGAGGCCGGACCTCGGTGATGACGTCGAGCAGGACATGCGCGGCGACGTCGACGTGGGCCCGCCAGAAACTGCCCTCCCACTCGTTGGACGGCGTGCCCATCATCCCTGAGTCGTGCCAGCGGCCTGGCCCGCCGAGGAACCTGTGATCGGTCACGCCGAGTTCGGCGCACGCCGCGTCAAGCTCGCCGATGCGGTACTCGCCGAGCTTGTTCTGCTTGTCCCAGGCCAGGTCGGCCAGGTCCGGCGGGATGATCTCGCCGAGTTCACCGAGCGTGCAGGTGACCAGCGTGACGCCGGTCCCTTCCGCCGCGTACTTCGCCATCGTGGCGCCGGTCCCGATCGACTCGTCGTCGGGGTGTGCGTGCACGAGCAGCAGCCGCCTGTGGTTCGCGCGCTGATCCATGCGGCGAGGATACTTAAACCCCATCAGCCCTCTGCTGGCAGGATCTAAAGACATGACCGACACCTTCCCCCGCCAGCAAGCAAGGACCAAGCGATTCTCGCTCGGCGCACCACGATCGTTCCAGGTCAGTCCCGACGGTGCGCGGGTCGTGTTCCTGCGCAGCAAGAGCGGCACCGACTCGGCCACGTGCCTTTGGGTGCTCGACCTGCCAGCCGGCGCCGACGGGCAGGTGAGCGGCACCGAGCGGCTGGTCGCCGACCCGTCGGTGATCGGTGGCGGAGCAGAAGAACCAGAGGAAGAAAAGGCACGCAGGGAGCGATCGAGGGAGTCGGCCGGCGGAGTAGTGGCTTTTGCCACCGACACCGAGCTCACGATGGCAGCGTTCGCCCTGGCCGGTCAGGTCTACACGGCGTCATTGGCGCCTGACGGACCTGCGCCCCGGCGAGCTAACGCGATGTCGCCTGCCATCGACCCGCGTCCTGACCCGACTGGCAAGCGGGTCGCCTATGTATGCAATGGGGCGGTGCGGGTCACCGACCCGCACACGGGGATCGATGCCGCGCTGATCGGTCCTGGCCAGGCGGTCGGGGACGAGACCGACTCAGAACACGTCACGTTCGGGCTGGCCGAGTTCGTCGCCGCGGAGGAGATGGGCAGGTACCGCGGATACTGGTGGGCGCCGGACGGCACGGCGATGCTCGTGGCCCGTGCGGACAACACCGGCGTCAGGCGCTTGCATATCGCTGATCCGGCCAATCCGGTCCGCCCGCCGGCCGAGATCAGGTATCCCGCCGCCGGGACAGCGAACGCCGAGGTTTCGCTGCTGATCGCCGGACTTGACGGGAGCCTCGTGCCGGTCGACTGGGACGCCGGCGCTTGCCCTTACCTGGTGGCGGCCGACTGGGATGCTGCCGGGCCGCTCATCGCCGTGCAGTCAAGAGATCAGCGGCTGATGAGGCTGCTCGCCGTCGACGCCGACAGCGGGCAGACCAGCCTGCTGCGAGAGGACACCAACCCGCACTGGGTGGACGTGGTGGCGGGCGTCCCCGCGCGGACGGCGAACGGCCACCTCGTCTGGACGACGATCGCCGAAGGAAAGACCCGGTTGCTTGTCGCCGACCCGGCCGAACTGGCCGACGGCAGCGCCAGCCCGGTGACACCGGCCGGGATGCAGGTGAGGGCCATTCTGTCGGTATACGGCGATACCGTGCTGTTCACGGCGTCGCTTGACGACCCGACCGACGTCGGCGTGTGGGCTTATAGCTCGGGCGAACTGACCAGGGTCCTGGCCGACGGGCCAGACGGGCCAGAGGGGCCGGACCGGGCACCCGGCGTGGATACCGCCGTCGGCGCGGGCGGCACAACCGTGTTCACCGCGAGGTCGATGGCCGAGACCGGAGCGGTGACGCGCGTGCTGCGGCCAGCGGCCTCCGGCGGGGCCGGGCCAGAGGTGGTCGCGACAATCCACTCGCTGGCGGAGCGGCCCATCATCGGCAGCCCGCGAGTCGAGTTTCTGCACGCCGGCCGCCGCCAGCTGCGAACGGCCCTGCTACTCCCCTCCTGGTACGAGCCAGGATCGGCCAAGCTGCCGGTCCTGATGGACCCCTACGGCGGGCCGCACTTGCAGCGGGTCACGGCGAGCGCCGATACCTACCTGGCCTCGCAGTGGTTCGCCGACCAGGGTTTCGCCGTCATCGTCGCCGACGGCCGCGGGACACCTGGGCGTGGCTCAGACTGGGAGCGCATGGTCGCCGGCGACCTCGCATCGCCCGCGCTCGACGACCAGGTAGACGCGCTCGCCGCCGTTGCCGAGCATTGCGAGCGGCTGCGGACCGCCGACCTCGACCTCACGAAGGTGGGGATCAGAGGCTGGTCGTTCGGGGGCTTCCTTTCAGCGCTCGCTGTCCTGCGGCGGCCTGATGTGTTCCATGCGGGCATCGCCGGAGCCCCAGTCACAGACTGGCGGCTCTACGACACCCACTACACCGAGCGCTATCTGGGCCACCCTGACGACAACCCGGGCAACTACGACAGATCGTCCCTGCTCGACGACGCGGCCAAGCTGTCGAGGCCGCTGATGATCATCCATGGCCTGGCCGACGATAACGTCGTCGTGGCGCACACGCTGCGGCTATCGTCCGCGCTGCTGGCGGCAGGCCGGCCGCACTCCGTGTTGCCGCTGACTGGAGTGACCCACATGGCATCGCAGGAGGAAGTGGCCGAGAACCTCCTGCTCCTGCAAGTCGACTTCCTGCGCTCAGCCCTGGCTCTGGGGCCCGCGACAGCGCATTGAGGCGAGCAGGGAAATAGCGTGTCCAGCGTCACATAGGCCGAAGCTCTACCCACAGGGGCCGGCAGATTACCGTTGGAATAAGGTTCAGTGGGCAACGCGGAAACGCAGCGGGCGCCACCGGGATCACGGTGCTACCTAACCACGGGCTGACCCGATCCCGGGCGGGCGCGCCGCGCGGCAGCGCGGAGCATCAGCCTAGGCCTCAGTTTCAGTGCGGAGACGGCTAATGACGCAGGTAACGCAGGCGCCAGCCAAATCGAGGGCGCAGATCGCAGCCAAGACGCTGCGCAGCGACCAGTGGTGGCGGCAGCCGACCATTAACGGCATCTTCCTCGGCGTCGTGGTGATCTACCTAACGTGGGCATCGCTGGTCAACAGGGACTACTTCACCGCGCCGTACATATCACCGCTGTACTCGCCGTGCCTGGTCACGACCTGCGTCAAGGGCTCAGGCTTCCACTGGATCCCCTGGCTGTCCTGGCTGGCGCCGGCGGTCCTCATCATCGGCGGCCCCATGGGCTTCCGGGTCAGCTGCTACTACTACCGCAAGGCCTACTACCGGGCGTTCTGGCAGTCGCCGACGGCCTGCGCCGTGCGCGAGCCGCACGGGAAGTACACAGGGGAGACCAGGCTGCCGCTGATCCTGCAGAACCTGCACCGCTACTTCTTCTACATCGCGCTGCTCTTCAACGTGATCCTGTCGATCGACGCGGTGATCGCCTTCCGCAACCCGGCCGGTCAGTGGGGCCACATGGGACTTGGCACGCTGGTGCTAATCGTCAACGCCGCCCTGCTCTGGCTCTACTCGCTGTCCTGCCACGCCTGCAGGCACATTACCGGGGGCAGGCTCAAGCACTTCTCCAAGCACCCGCTCAGATACAAGGCATGGACGCTGGTCTCGAGGCTGAACGCCAAGCACATGCAGTTCGCCTGGATCTCGCTCGGTTTCGTGCTCTTCACTGACCTCTACATCCGGCTGGTGGCCAGCGGCGCGTTTGCTGACCCGAGGTTCTTCTAGGCGGTTCATCCAATGACTGAGATCGATCGGCTTCCCTACGACGTGGTGGTGATCGGCGCAGGCGGCTCCGGGCTGCGCGCTGCGATCGAGGCCAGGCTGGCCGGGAAGCGAACGGCCATCATCTCCAAGTCGCTGTTCGGCAAGGCTCACACCGTCATGGCCGAGGGCGGCTGCGCCGCCGCCATGGGCAACATGAACCCGAGAGACAACTGGATGGTGCACTTCCGTGACACCATGCGCGGCGGCAAGTTCCTGAACAACTGGCGGATGGCCGAGTTGCATGCCAAGGAGGCACCTGACCGGGTCTATGAGCTTGAGGCCTGGGGCGCGCTGTTCGACCGGACCAAGGACGGCAAGATCAGCCAGCGCGACTTCGGCGGCCACGAGTACCCGCGACTCGCGCACATCGGCGACCGCACGGGCCTGGAGATGATCAGGACCCTGCAGCAGAAGGTCGTCGCGCTGCAGCAGGAGGACGCGCGCGAGCACGGTGACCCGGAGGCGATGATCAAGGTCTACGCCG
>Ga0126373_10002627_pt1 | contig 13267 bp, 12 predicted proteins | sample PanSoiMetPlot_11_FD_92545 | JGI IMG/M metagenome (GOLD analysis project Ga0126373, IMG submission 92545) | Tropical forest soil microbial communities from Panama - MetaG Plot_11 | ecosystem: Environmental > Terrestrial > Soil > Tropical forest > Bulk soil | place: Panama | collected 2016-02-17
ATACGCCGTCCGCCGCGAAAACCCCTGCCGCGAAAACCCCCGCCGCGAAAGCCCCCGCCGCGAAAGCCCATTGATGCGGGCGGACGAAGATCGAGCTTACTAATTGATCCTGGCGGGAGGCGCTGAGGCCCGCCGATCTCCAGAAAAAGAATCAGTAACTCAAATCGTTCTGTCAACGGATAACAGAGACTCGCGCCGAGCAGGCGATCTCATCTGTCGCAGGAGTGGATATGAGGCGAAGTTCTTTGTTAGTGGCGCTGGTATCGGCAGGGTTGCTTTTTGCGAAGGTGCGCGTGGACTACGAGCGCGGACATAATTTCTCCTGTTACAAGACTTATCGCTGGGTGCGGACGCAACAGTCACAACCGACCGATGCGGATTTTCCAAACCAGCTTATGCAGAAGCGCATCGTGGGATTCGTCGAAGAGGCAATGTCCGCCAGGCACCTCGTGCGAGTAGAGGGAGATGCGGATCTTCTCATCGGCTACCACGTCGATGTGACTGAAGAGCCTCAATACACGACCTTCACGAGTGGCTTTGGACCCGGTTGGGGCTGGGGGCCCGGCTGGGGTCCCGGTTGGGGTTGGGGACCCGGCTGGGGGCCCGGTTGGGGAGGCTGGGACAGCGTATCGGTGACGAATACCCAACGGATAGAAGTGGGCAGCCTCGTGATCAATCTGATCGATGCCCGTCACAAGCAGCTGGTCTTTCAGGGCGTGTCCACGGCTACGATCAGCTCGAAGGCGCGGAGAAACACGGAGAGGCTCCAAAAAGGGGTCAATGAGATTTTCGAGAAGCTGCCGGTGATGAATTGAGGTAGCGCACATCGATCCGAGCTCCTCTCATTGCGCCGGCGTGTAATACCCGAGCCGCCAAGCAGCGTGCATCGACGGAAAGCCTCTGGGTTTCGCTATTTTTACTTGAATGCGATGATACCCTTGACGGTTCTCGACGTTGGCCGGCGAGAACGCCAGAATGTACTGATTGCGGACCCACAAGCCGATCTTAGAAGTAATCTCAGGGAGCTGCTTCAGCCCCTTCAGCACAAACAAGCGGCCGCCGCTCTCGGTGGCGATATGTTTGAGCAACATGGCTCCGGCAGTGGATTGGCTCGATTGCCACGACGAGCTGCTGGAGTCAACGAGACCGATGGCATAGATCAGCACGTCGGAGTCGTGCACAACTTTCTGAAGCTCAGACACCGTGAGATGGCTCGCGTTGTCCTCGCCATCCGATACGATAACGACGGTCTTGCGATTGTAGCGTGCATTTTTCATCTCGTTCAGACCGTTCGCGACGGCATCTAGTAGGGCAGTGCCACCATCCGTATGCACCGTCTTCAGCCGGCCGAGGAGCTCTTCGTGGTGCGTGGTGAGGCCCACCAGAAAGCGAGTGCGATCGCTGAAAGTCTCAAGGAAAAACTCGTCATCGCTGTTGCTGCTCCTGATGAGTGCAGCCACCGCTTCCCGTGCCTTCTGAAGTTTTGGACTCATGCTGTCGCTGGTGTCTAGAATTACGCCGATAGACGCGGGTGCGTCCTCTGAGGCGAAATGAGTGATCTGCTGTTCCACTTTGTCTTCGAAGAGAGAAAAGTGCTCCTTCTGGAGTCCAGTCACCACGTGACCCTTGTTGTCGGTTACTGTGACAGGGACGACCACGAGGTTGGAGTCAACGCGAATTTTCGGCCTTGGCTCGAAGCTGCTATCGCTGAATAAGGACCCAGGGTCCGCGGGAGACGACCCGGTTAAGTTCGGCGCTGGTTGTCCGTAGTTCGGCCGGAGGCATAGCGCGAGGAGTCCGCACGCCAGGATGCAGTTTCGAGTCTTGCGGCCTCCGGTCAGAGAGTAGAACGAATATCTCGGATTCTGCACACCGGCAGCTGATGCGGCCGCTTAGGGCGAGGCTCATTTTCTGCGGCTGCGCGAAATTTACGTCGAACGCGCGCGTAGAGCATCGCCAATTGTTGGCGCAAGCGCGATGAGGATGTGGACGAGAGAAAAATCGATACGTCGCTGCAGGCAGTTCTTGAGCATCCACAAAAACGGTGAGCCGCGCCTGCCCGCTTGGACGATCCCATTTGCCTACGCGCTCGGCGCGGTCTGCTTGGGGCAGATTCTTCCCTGGCTCGAAGAAGCCTACTCGATCGGACGGATTTCTGGAGTGAGTCCATCGGCCGCAATAGCGATTTATTCGGCAACAGCGACCGGCATGATCACGCTCACCGGAATCGTGTTCTCACTGGCATTCGTGATGGTGCAGTTCAGTGCGACCGCATATTCTCCGCGTCTGGTTTTGTGGATGTCGCGCGATCCGCTCGTGTCGCACGCCATTGGCATTTTCACCGCCACGTTTCTTTACGCAATTGGCGCTCTGGCTTGGGTCGATCGAAACGGTTCCGGGAAGGTGCCTTTCCTCAACGTGTGGATAATGGTCGCGCTGTTACTAGGGAGCGTGGGTGTATTCGTAGGTCTGATTCAAAGCCTCAGTAAATTGCAAATCAACAGCGTCCTCGCATTCACGGGCGATTTCGCGCGCAAGAACATCGACCGCATGTACCCGCCGTTGAAACCATCATGCTCGTCTGACTTCGCTCGGGAACTGGCCAGCCTGCCCGTGACCCAAACCGTTCTCTATGCCGGTTCGCCTCGGGCGATACAATCGCTGAACACGACCGCCCTGGTTGATATGGCGAAGCGGGTCGACGGCACGATCGAAATGCTTTCCTCGGTGGGTGACACCGTCGCCGAGAGCACGCCTTTGCTGCGCGTTTACGGTTCGCTCAAACAGCTGACACAAGCGGAAGTCATGAGTGCGATCCGCACCGGTACACAGCGCACTTTCGAGCAAGATCCAAAATACTCAGTCCAGCTTCTCCGGGATATTGCGATTCGGGCCTTGTCCACCGGGATCAACGACCCTACCACCGCGGTCCAGGCGCTGGATCAAATCGAGGACTTGCTCTTGCGCCTGGGCCGGAGGTGTCTCGAAATCGGCGAAGTTCGAGACGAGTCTGGCTGTTTGCGACTTATCGTAGCGGTTCCGTCCTGGGAGGACTTCCTGGACCTGGCTTTCGCCGAGATCCGATTTTTCGGAGCGAATAGCGTTCAGGTAATGCGGCGCCTGACAGCCTTGATGAGCGATCTTCTGGAGAGCTTGCCGGAGCCGAGGCGGCCCGCGCTGCGACGCCAGCAGCGGCGTCTTGAGACCACTATCGCTCGTTCCTTTCCGAACCTCGAAGACCGGTTGGAGGCGTCGGCCGAAGACCGGGAGGGACTGGGGCAAACCCGCCGGCGATCCAGCTGTACGGAATTAACTAAGTGAAGATGTTCTGCATCACTGAGGCCGGAATTGGCATCTCACGTTGAGACGTCAGACACGGATCCGAGTAATCTCTAGACTGTCTGCTCTCGGTGGGGAGGACTAACGCCCTAAAAGCCCTCCCTTCCACTTACCTATCGAGATTGCAAAGATGGATGCACAAACGAACCACGTTCTAGCGTGCAACCGGCCAGTTATTCCTAGGGCCGAGGGCGGTTACCAACGGATCATTGGAACAAACAACCAAGACAACTTCACTTATCTCGCAGGAATCATTTTCCGCTTCCACTAGGCCGGTTCTGGGTTGGATAGGCGGCCTTGCGATAGGGCGAGGCCGCTTGTTGGCAGGGGTGCGCAAGTTCCGGAAAATTCAGGCAGCCTGAGACTTGGATTGAATCCCTTGTGGGCGTCCCGATTTGTCCGCACGCAGTTGCCGCTCAGCCTCGAGCCAGTCCTGCTCGTCAAGTCCGTGGCCGCCGCCGCGCGCTTGCCAAAGTGCGTAGGCTAGCTTCGCGATCTCCTCGTGCTGCAAATCGCTCTTAGCGTCGCGTGTGATTCCGTTGAGCTCCGTCTGGTTGGTTTCCATGGATCCTCCTGTGAGAAAGCGTTGGTTTTGATGACTGAAGCTAGACGGCTGGTTCATTTTTTTGGGTTTCCGGTTTACGAGAGCGAGCTAGTAGAAACTCGCTTGGCTGAGCGCAGACAAAAAGACCCGGGAGAGCCGCTCAGTCATTTAACAAACGGTTATCTACCCTGCCCTCGCTATGTTGGGCGCGCCGACTGCGATATACTCGACGCCCCGCAAACGAACGAATGCGGTGGCGTTTCGCTTGTCCGAGGCGGACTGATTTACGGGTTGCAAAAACGCTTAGGACCCAAACGACGCAAAGGGCTACCATCGAGCTGTCTTGGCCACAATAGCAGTCACATGGGTTCCTTTGGCTTTGCTTGCTTTTGCGGCGGGCGACCTTGTTGGCCCTCGACTGAAGATCGCTTTCCTGTTCGACTTTTGGACAAACACCCGCTTTCTGGTTACACTACCGCTACTAGTTGTTGCCGAGGCGCTGATTGATGCCCGAACGCGGCACGCGTTGAATCGGGTAGTCGATACTGGCCTCGTGACGGAAGAACATTTACCCGCTTACCAAACTTTACTTCGCCAAGTCGCTCGATTGCGCGACTCTCCCATCGCTGGCATTGCGTTAGTTGTCGTGGCTATGGCGGGGCCGATCTGGCTTAGCCAAGCGAAACTAGTCACAGGGATCTCTCTAGCTGGCAATACTTAAGCGTTGGCAAGTAGTTCACGCCGGCGGGTTAGTGGCTTGCATTGGTGAGCAACCCGCTCTACAGGTTGGTACTGATTCGTTGGTTGTGGCTGCTGGTTGTATGGACCGAGTTCCTGCGCCGCGTTGTCCGGCTGCCGCTGCGATTCTCGCTTTGTCATCCGGGTAAGGCAGGCAGTCTAGGTTGCCTAGGTCATACTCAAGTGTTTTTCGGAATTATCACGTTCGCGCTCTCCGCTGCGGTGGCCGGAGGATTTGCGAATCTTATGACTTACGAAGGGAGCTCAATAGCGGCCTTGAAGTTTGGCATGTTCGGATTTAGGGTGGCGGCTGTGGCTGTTTTGGTAGTCCCTTTGCTATTTCTTGCGCCACGTCTATTTGAAGTTAAGCAACGAGGCTTGAACGATTACGGTATTCTCGCCAGCGAGTACACCCGGGATTTCGATCGTAAATGGCTGCGCCCGGCGCAGCCCGCTCGTGAATCGCTTTTGGGCACGCCTGATATCCAGTTCTCTTTCCGATTTGGATCAAAGCTATTCAGTTGTCCGCGAGATGCGCGTAGTCATGATCGACCGCCACACTCTGCTCGGTCTTGCGATACCTCCGATCATTCCGATGTTGGTGTTGTTGGTTTGCACGCTGTGAGTGGAAGCGGTTCTCAAGGCCGTTTTGCGATTGCTTGCCTGACGATGGGCTGACTGCCTCCACAGGCAAATTAATTAAATTTCCAGCCATTCATCGGACATCGGTCTATGCAAACATCCTCCCCGGCACTGCGGAGGCCGCGTCATGAAAGCGACGGAATTGTTAGCGAATCTGGGTCAGAGCATTTGGCTCGACAATATCACTCGGGACCTGCTCGATACAGGAACGCTTAAAACGTACGTCGACGAATATTGCGTAACCGGCCTGACTTCGAATCCGACGATTTTCGAACACGCGATCAACAAAAGTACGCCGTACGACGCCCAAATCTGCGATGGCCTTGCCAAAGGCAAGACGGGCGAGGATCTATTCTTCGACCTGGCGCTCGCCGACATCACTCGCGCAGCCGACCTGTTCCAGCCGACTCATGATCGAACCGATAACGTGGACGGATGGGTGTCGCTCGAAGTCTCGCCTCTTCTGGCCCGCGATACGGAAGGCACTGTGCGGGCCGCAAAGAATCTATTTGCGGCGGCCAAACGGCCGAATCTGTTCATTAAGATTCCGGGCACGACCGAAGGGTTGCCGGCAATCGAGGAGTCGATTTTCGCGGGTATCCCCATCAATGTTACTCTGCTGTTTTCGCGGGAGCAGTATCTGGCCGCAGCCGAAGCATTTCGGCGGGGGATTGAGCGGCGAATCGAAGCGGGGCTACATGCGAACATCGGATCCGTGGCATCGCTGTTCGTCAGTCGTTGGGACGTCGCAGTTGCGGACAAGGTGGCGCCACGCCTTCGCAATCAACTTGGCATCGCGATCGCGAAGCACACTTACAAAGCCGCTCGCACGTTGCTGACGTCGCCGCCGTGGCAGCGGATCTACAATGCCGGAGCTCGGCCACAGCGCCTGCTGTGGGCCAGCACCGGCACAAAGGATCCCGCTGCTTCGGACATTCTATACGTTAAGGCGCTCGCGGCTGCGTATACAGTCAACACAATGCCGGAGGCCACCTTGAAGGCACTCGCCAAGTACCACTCGCTGGACTCGATCCTTCCAGCAGACGGAGGCGATTCCGAAAGGGTTCTCGCGCAGTTCGCGCAGGCCGGTATCGACATCGACAAGCTGGCTGCGAAGCTTCAGGAAGATGGGGCCGACGCGTTTGCCAAGTCCTGGAACGAACTGATGGACGTAATCGCATCCAAATGCACCTTTCTGAAGAAGGCAAGTTAGGCTCTGATAGTTCGAGCCGAGTCCTTTTCACGCTCATTAATTAAATCCGCCCTCTGAAGACAGCCGTCAAACATGCGGTTGGATTCTACCGGCACCGATACTGCCGATTCAAAGGGGATCTATGAGAACATCTGGCGGACGAATTCTACCGATTTTGGGGGCTTTCGTTTTACAAGCTATTCACTCGCCCGTCAGGGCGCAGCCTGTCACCGGCTGGGCGCCGATTCCAACTTTGGAGAACGTTCAAACCGGGTTGCTCGTGGTTCTCTCAAAGATACACCTCACACACGCGCAGCATGAGCAGGTTGAGAAGATCATTGCGAACGAAACCTTCCAACTCGCGCTGGCCCGCGGGAATGAGAGCTTCTCCGTAGCGAAAGTATTCGCGCGGGAACACGCTGTACGGCTTCAGGCGCGCGAACAAATCGAGGCGATATTGACCCCGCGCCAAAAGCTGCGCGTTGCAAAGTACATCATCCACGAGATGGAAGAGGACGAGCGCTGGGGCGAGGATCGCACCCATTTCTTTTCCATCCCGGCAACGTATTGATCTTTCAATTTGGCAATTTCCACCGGGAAGCCGTTCCATGAAGACGATCGCGTCAAAAGCCTGGGACATGCTCAAACTGATCCGGCACGGTGGTCCGGCGCTCTGTAACATCGCAGTTACCAACTCCTGCAACGCCACGTGCGACTTTTGCAACTTCGCGCATGGCAAGGTACCAAGAAAAGATTTGCGCTTTATCGACACGAGCCGGTTCGAGAGCGCATTGGACATTCTGCACGGGCGCGGCATTCGCTATGTGAGCTTTTTTGGGGGCGAACCTCTCCTGCACACGAGGTTGGCGCGAATGATCGCGATGGCCGTCGAACGGGACATGGGGCCGGCAATCATAACCAACGGTTGGCTGCTTCCGCTAAAGCTCGAGCAGCTGGCCGCGGCGGGACTGAAGACAGTGTATGTCTCTATCGACGCAGCCACCGTCTCCGATCACGAAGCGAACCGCGGTTTATACGGCGTGTGCGACCGCATTCGCGCGGCAACTTCGCGGATGCCGGACCTCGGCATCACTGCGATCGCGCAGGTCACCATGAGTAAGCTGATCCGTGACTACGCCGCGCTGGTTCCAATGCTTCGCGGGCTCGGGCTTCACGCGGTCGCATTCTCGTATCCTCAGAGAGCCCGGCTCGGCTCTTCCTCGCTCGCGTGGTCAGCCACATCGCGGCTGGTCAACTTCTCAGAGCAGGAATTGGGGCACGCTTTTGATCGAGCGAACGAGTTGCGAGAGCAATTTCCGGTGAACAATCCCCGGGCTTCCATGGCGGATATGAAAAGGCACCTGCGTGGGGAATCGCAGCGGTTTGTCTGCTATGGCGGCTACAAGAGCTTCTACATGGACTGGAAGTACGACGTCTGGCGTTGCGACGCTTGGCACGAGCCCCTTTGTTCCGTCTGGGAGTTCGCCGATACGCCGCTGGTTCGCGACGGCTGCACGGCCTGCATCGCCGATTGCTACAGGGACTCGAGCGTGATGCTGCACTTCACTGTCTCGATCGGCGATGCTTTCGATCAGTTGTCCGAAGGCCGTTTATTCGCCGCGATCAAGACCTTAGCCGACTCGCGCAACCTCAGTTCGCTGCGTGCGGTCATGGACAACGCGGGTATCCTGTCGCGCCTGGCGAAGCTCGGTTAGCGGTGATCTACTGGTGCGGTGACGCAACCGGCGCCTCAGCCGACGCGATCCATGCCTCCAGGGATGCGCGCTCGCAGTCATGGGCTGCCGTCCGCAGATATTCATGGACTTGGATCACAGCCAGGTCCGACCTTCCGATCTCGTTTAGGGCTCGCGCCGCCAGGAGCCTGACAAACGGGAATTCCGTCACAGCTTGCTTCAAGTGCACGTACGCCTCATTGATGTCCTTCTTCTGGGCGATCATGCTGATCGAGAGCGCAGCCTCCAATTCAGAAACGTAGAGAGTCCCCTTACTAAGCATGCGCCGCGAAACCGCTTCCGCTTCTTCATAACGCTTCAGCGTCACCAGCAACAGAGCGAAATTGCAGCCCGCTGCCGGCAATTGGGGATTCAGGCTGAGCGCGGTATTCGCGTGCTCCATAGCTTCTTCCATACGTCCTGTCTGAGCGTAAATGGCCGCCAAATCACTGTGCGCCTCGGCAAAATCCGGATCGATGCGGATGGCCTCCAGCAGGTGCTCGATGAAAGCTTCCGTCGTACCACCGGCCGCAGCCTTCTGTGCTTCCCGAAAGGCATTCCAGGCCCGTTGCGGGGTCTTGTGTTGCAGCCCAGCATAAGACACGGTATTCGCGGCAGCCAGTTCCTTGGCCGGATCGCGGACTACAAGAAACACAAAGCTGTTTGGGCCACCGATCACCTTCGATTGCTCCAGAACGCGCACGCCGGTAAATGTGGTTACGCGAAATTGGTAGCTTCCTGGCGGCAAAGTTGAGTTGAAATCGAAGTTTCCGTCGATGCCCACCCTCGCCTTCCGCTGCACCTTTCCATCAAGGTCCGCCACTTCGACACTCAGGCCTTCTTGAAGAATGCGCGGAGATCCGGCGATCTGCCCCCAAGCTTGGCACGGTTTCGGATCAGGGCTCGTTGATACCACTGCGGGCGTTGCCGCGTGAACCGCGAGTAGCGCGCCAAACCACATAAGAACCAACAATGATGTAAGTCGGTACAAGCTCGTAACCTCCAGAAGGCCAAATCCGAATCGAACCGGCCGCCGTGAAATGAACTGCAAACCCGGATGAGGTGCGCCCAGGGCTAGGGCTATTTTTTTCGATTGTGTGCGCCGGCAAGGAATTGCCGCTCGGTCTGGTAACACGCATCAAACTCGAGGGAGATAACCATTTCGGATGCTTTCCGTAGCATTAGGATCCGGACAGCCTCCCACCAGAACACGATCTCCGATTGGAGGTGAGTATCATGCGAAGACTCGCGCGATTCCTGGTTGTCAGTTGGTTTCTTGCGCTGCCTGCGGTGGCGCAACGCGGCGGCGGGCATGGTGGAATGGGCGGAGGTTTCCATGGTGGCATGGGAGGCGGATTTCGCGGTGGCATGGGCGGCGGGTTTCGTGGCGGAGGCTTTCGTGGAGGATTCGGCGGCCCTGGATTTCGCGGTGGATTTCGCGGCGGAGGAGGTTTCCGTGGAGGGTTCGTCGGCCCGGGTTTTCGCGGATTTTTTCCTGGTAATCGCGCATTCTTCGGTTTCGGGTTCCCTCATTGGTGGGGCGGTGGGTGGTGGGGCTGGCCCTATTATTATCCGTATTATCCTTATTATCCCGATTATCCTTATTCGGGGGCCTGGTACTCATATCCGCCGGACCCAGGCTACGCTTACAGTTACCCGGTTAGCCCGCCCGAGCAAGCCGCTTGTCCAAATGCCAACGGAACGCCGCTCTTCCTGATCAAGCTGACGTATGAGAGCGCGATCTGGATTGCGCAAGACTATTGGTATTCACCGGGAACCCTCAATTTCGCGACGTTGCAGGGCGAGGTGAAGAAAACTCCGATGGCTTCAATCGATTGTGCTGCCACGCTGCAATTAAACCGTAGCTGCGGCGTTGACTTCCGGCTTCCTAGGTGACGGCTTACCATACCGATTGCGCTATCCTCCGGTAAGATTGTGGACCCGGAGGCACGCGCATCCCCAAGCCTTATCAACACTGACAGAGAACAGAACCAGGGAGGAATTGTGAAGAATTTGCTGTTGGCGTCTTTATTCTTGGTCATCGCTCGCCCGATGCTCGCGCAAGGCTCTCCGCCTCAAGCCAGCCAGGACGCGCCCTACACGGTCGAATACTATTACAGAGTTCAGTGGGGTCATCAGCAGGAGTTCCTACAACTTTTCTTGAAGAACCACTACCCGCTGCTCATGAAAGTAGTGAATAGTGGCCGGATGCTTTCGGTGAAGATCGAGACACCCGCGAATCACATGACAGAGGAGTCACGCTGGGATTATCGCGTGACCATTCGATTCAGAAATTCCGCGCTCGGCACCACGGAAAACCCTGAAGAAGCGAAGTTCATTAACGAACTGTGGCCGGATCAGGAAAAATACCGCCGCGAAGAACAGCGCCGTTTCGAAATCCTCTTGAGTCACTGGGATCTGCCGGTAACCGATATCACTCCGCGATAAAAGTCACACAACCTGCCTTGGCGCCGTTCGCGCTAATTTGTCGGGTTCTGTGGGAACTTGAGATAGGGTAGCCGGACGCCTTGATCCACGATCTGATCGGCGTGAATGAGGGAGGGAGCCTCAAAACCAACTGCGCCCGCCGCGGTGACGAAATCATCCTGATCGACGCCGTCGCCGCTAACGCCTAATCCGCCCGCCAAGACTCCATTCTTGTAAAGCGGAAGCGATCCCGGGAAAAAGACCACGCCGTTCTGATTCGCATTCGGAGCCTGCGATCCCTGCGTGCATGGATTCAGCGCGTCGAACCGATAGAGCGTGAAAAACGGACCTCCTGCCGATCCGTCCACTCCGGGTGGATAGAGAGGCTGCGCGCCGAAGCCGATGGTCCGGTTGGTGACGGCCGTTCCCGATGGAACGCCCGGCAGATCATCGTTGGTCCGATTCGGTCCACTGAAAAAGATCACGTTACGCGCCTTCGCTACGGCGACATCGATGCTAAAAACGGTTGCGTCCGGCATCCGATGCAGCGCGATGATGCTACCGTCAAGATCGGCCACCGCGATCACCATGCGCGTGTGCGACCCGATCGGCAATCGAATCATCGCCCGCGTGAGATTCGCTTCGTTGACCGCCGCGTTGACGATTTGTTCGACATCGCTTATCGTCAGACCGCCCAAGGGTCCCGCGCGCGGCGCGATCAGATCGCCGTGGGGCGCAGAACTCAGGCTTGCTTTCGGTCCGAGCACATGGGCCCCGTCGGCCGATCCCGGCTGATAGCCCGACGGTCGAGTGGTTTGGTTCACGAACGGGAGAGCGATGCCGCTGATGAAGACTATGCCGGGCGCCGCGGGACTGGCCCCAAAGCCGGCACCTGTTGCGCCGGAGAAGGCGGCGAATTCAGCGACAGCCGGCGAGACTCCAGCCACTCCAACACCGCCTACCAACGCACCCTGCTTGAACAACGGCACGCCGCCCGGATTCACCGCGTTTGGCTGGCTATCGTTCAGGTCCGCTTTCCCCGTAAGAATGCCCAGGCCTGGTTGCGATCCGTCGATCGATCGCGCCGGCGGATACAACTGGCCAAACAGGAAATCAGCTCGAAGCGGGCAGCCGCGGTTAGTATTTTCGATGCCGTACAGCGGTGCGTTGCTAGTGAATGCGATTCCCGGCGGAAAATGGATGCCGCTTAGGAAGCGAACGGTTCGGGACGACAACGGCGCTTGATCGTTGCTGAAAAAGCTTGCGGTGCGAGCCAGCGCCACTGCAACGTCGTTCGCATCGGCCTGGACGCCGAAGTTGGCTACGGCCGTCTGTGGCGCAGCGGGTTTGCGATAGAGCGCTAGAATTTCGCCCCGCCGATCTGTGACGGCGATCACCATGGCGTTGGAATTCACCGACGCCGCGGCAGCCTCCACCACTGCAGCCACATCGGCTGAGCTCAGCAGCGGCGGATCCGCCTCAGGGTGAGGATGGTAGGGCTGGGACCGGCGAGGCGTTTGAAACGCAAGCAGCGAAATCGTTGTCGCAAATGCCGCTATGAATCGGAACCAGACCATAGGCGGCTCAAAATAGCGCGTTCAGGCTCTTCATCGCCGCCGAGAACTTAGGAGCATTGTACGCGGAGGGGTCGTCGAGCCGGCTGAACAAAGCGTTGATGCCAGCGCGGATTTGCGAGTCGTTACTGAGCTTCTCTGTCTTTGTGTACGCGATGAAGAGGGCGTCGAGCGCCATGGTCGCCTGTTCGGCAGCGCGCTCGCCGTGGTCGGCTAGTCCGCCATCGCCCGATATGCTCTTCAACAAGCGCAGCGTCTGACCTTGGTCGAACCGAATTGCATTCAACCGTGCCGCCAGCTTGCCGGCAAGCTGCGACGCATTGTCTGCCAGCGTCGCGAGCTGAGCATGGTTTCCGTTCATCGCGTTCGCGGCAGTCGAAACCCGATCTACCGCCGCCGCCAACTCCGATGAGTCCGCCGGGTCGACGGCTTGGATCACATGCCCCAGCACTACGTATCGCGCCAGATTCAACGGCGGAATCCCAGGCCGCCGGCCATGGTAGCCGCGCTCTTGGCGCCAACTGTCCTTCGCCGCCGTGAGATTGTGGTGGCAGGCGAAGCAATCCAGCTCGGCGTATTCCGGCCATGAGCCGCTCTGAGACTCCCGCGCAATCCGCTTCAGTTGCTCGCGCAATTGCACTGCTTGTCCAACCGCCATGGCGCGAACCGGGAGCCACGCGTCCGTGTCGCGCTCCCTCCAGTGCGGCGGCATCACGGCCGAAAAAGAATCGAGCTCGAAATAGAGATCGGGATGCCCCGCTGCGATCAGCTCGTGATCCACCGAGTGTTCAGAAGTGCCCAGATGACAAGTCAGACATTTCTCGCTGCGCTTGACCAGGTCGCGCGTGTCGTACATGCCGAGCTCGAGCGACTTCTCAAACGTCCATCCGCGCGTCGTATGCGGGCCGAGCCAGGCCGACGTAGGCCCGTGGCAGTTCTCGCAACCCACGCCGTCAGCCAGATCGAGCGTGTGCGCGCGCTGGTCCGTTGCGACATCCAACGCGTGGCAACCGAGGCATCGCGGCTCTTTGCCGGGCTCGGCGATCCTAAGAATCTTAGCGATGCGCAGTCCGTCCGG
>Ga0126373_10002628_pt1 | contig 13262 bp, 15 predicted proteins | sample PanSoiMetPlot_11_FD_92545 | JGI IMG/M metagenome (GOLD analysis project Ga0126373, IMG submission 92545) | Tropical forest soil microbial communities from Panama - MetaG Plot_11 | ecosystem: Environmental > Terrestrial > Soil > Tropical forest > Bulk soil | place: Panama | collected 2016-02-17
ACGCCGTTGCCGTCGCCGAGAAACCGGCGGCACGCCAGTCGGTCGCCGCGGCGCTGGAACGGCCGCGTCGCGGATGGCTCTATGTGCGCGTCAATGCCGCCGACACAGATTTCTGCTATGCCGACCTCGTGGCGGTAGTCCGGCGCGGGCTCGACGGCGTCATCCTGCCGAAGGTGGAAAGCCCGGTGGCACTCGCGACGATCGAGTGGCTGCTGGGTCAGCTCGAACGCCAGCACGGCCTCCCGCAAGGTGCGGTGGACCTTATTCCGATAATCGAGACGGCGCGGGGGCTCGACCGGCTCGGCGCAATTCTCGCGGCCGCGATCGCCGGGCCGGTCTCGGATCGACTGGACCGGCGCAAGCCGTTCGTGATCCTGTCCTCGGCGATCGCGGGCGCGGGCTGCATCCTGCCGGTCGTGTCGGCGACATTCACCACTATTGAGGTCTTCGCCGCGTTCGCCGGACTCGCGTTTGGCTGTTATCTGTCGGTCGACGCCGCGCTGGTCACGCTTGTGCTGCCGCGCAGCGAAGACGCCGCCCGTGACCTCGGCGTGCTCAACATCGCCAATGCCGGCCCACAGGTGGTCGCGCCGTTGCTGGCCGCACTGATCATCAGTCACCTGGGCGGATACCGGACGCTGTTTATCGCAGGCGGCATCTGCGGCATCGTCGGCGCGATCGCGGTCGCTGGCGTCCGGTCGGTCCGTTAGGAGACACGGCCCGCCAGGGCCAGCTGTGCCATCTAGATAGGCTGGCAGCGTCATGGACGACCGCACGCAGAGCTGGTTCGGCCGCCGCACGTCACGCTGGCAAGATTGGCCGCTTGAGCAGCTGCTGGCGAACAAGCAGCGCCAGGGCACCAGGATTAGCGTCGTCATTCCGGCCAGGAACGAGGAGCGCACGGTCGCCGCCGTGGTCGGCGCGATCGCGCGTGCCCTGATCGACGACCTCCCGCTCGTCGACGAGCTGGTTGTGATGGACTCGGACTCGACCGACGCGACCGCGAAAGCAGCCGCCAGCGCGGGGGCCGTGGTGTACCGGACGGCTGAAGTCCTCCCGGCGGCCGGGAGCTTCCCCGGCAAGGGCGAAGCGCTGTGGAAGTCCCTCGCAGTGACGGCCGGAGACCTGCTGGTCTTCATCGACGCCGACCTGACGAGCTGGGGCCCGCATTTCGTGTCCGGTCTCATCGGGCCGCTCCTGGCGCAGCCGGAGGTACAGCTCGTCAAGGGCTTCTACACGCGGGTACGCACGGAGACCGACGGCTCGACGTCGACCGAGGGCGGCCGCGTCACCGAGCTTGTAGCGCGGCCGCTGATCAGCCTGTGGTGGCCCGAGCTCGCCGGCGTCGTGCAGCCGCTGGCCGGCGAGTGGGCCGCCCGGCGAGGTCTGATGGAATCGCTGTGCATCCCGGTGGGGTACGGCGTTGAACTCGCGACCCTGATGGATACCGCGGCCAGGCACGGACTCGACGCCGTCGCGCAGGTCGATCTCGGCTCACGCGCACACCGGCATCAGGCGAACCATGACCTCGCGCTGATGGCTGCCGAACTGCTAACGGTGGCCGACCGGCGCCGACCGGGCGGCATGGCCAGCACCGCGTCCGACCTGCGGCAATTCGTACGGGACGAGACGGGCGGCGTACACCAGGTGCAGCGCTCGATACCGGTCCACGAGCGACCGCCCGCCGCCTCGGTTCACCGCGACCGCCATGACTGACAGCGCCGGTCCGCGCGCCCAGGGACCACTGGTGCTCGGACGATCCGCGTTCCCGCCATCGCAGCCATTGATCATGGGCATCGTCAACAGAACCCCCGATTCTTTTTTTCGGCCAGGCCTGACCTGGGATGAACCTGCCGCGATGGCTCGCGTCGACGAGGTAATCGCCGCGGGCGCCGACATCGTGGACGTAGGCGGGATACCGGCCGCCCCTGGTGCCGTGGTGGACGTCGCGGAGGAGATCCGGCGGACCGCCGGCTTCGTCGGAGCAATTCGGGCGCGCTACCCCGACGTCGTGATCAGCGTGGACACCTGGCGGCACGAGACGGGCCGCGCGGTGTGCGAAGCGGGCGCCGATCTGCTGAACGACAGCTGGGGCGGCTTCGACGTGCGGCTCGCCGACGTCGCCGCTGAGTTCGGCGCTGGGCTGGTGTGCGCGCACGCCGGCCGGCAGCAGCCGCGGACGAGGCCGTTCCGGGTCGCTTACCCAGATGTCATGGCGGATGTGCTCGACCAGACGACAAGACTCGCCGACCGCGCCGTCGCGGTGGGCGTCCAGCCCGAGCGGATCGTCATCGACGCCGCCCACGACTTCGGCAAGAACACCTGGCACTCGCTGGAGGTGACGCGACGGCTGGCGGAAATGACCGAGACAGGCTGGCCAGTGCTTGTGTCCCTATCCAACAAAGACTTCGTCGGCGAGACCCTGAACCTGCCGCCTGAACAGCGCCTGCCCGGAACGCTTGCGGCAACGTCGGTCTGCGCCTGGCTTGGCGCCCGGATCTTCCGGGTCCACCAGGTCACCGAGTCTCGCCAGGTCGTGGACATGGTCGCGGCCATCCGCGGCGATCGGCCGCCCGCCAGAGCGGTCAGGGGCCTGGCTTAGCGGTGATCACCTCAGCTGCTGTGTGCCCGGCACCTCCGCTGCTCGCCCGCGAGCTCACCGGCGCTGACCCAGTCGCGCCGGAACTGCGCCAGGCTTGCCTCCAGGCGACCGCCGCGCTGCTCGCGGGCGTGCCAGACATCGTCGCCGTCGTCGGCGTGGCGGCGGAAACGGGCGTCTGGCCGCCCGACGGGCGGCTCGACCTGACTGCGTACGGGCCGGGGCTGGGCGGCTTGTCCGCTGGGCCGCCGGTACCGCTCGGGCTGGGGCTCGGGGCACGGCTGCTTGACCAGGTCGGCTACTCGGGCCGCCGGCAGCTTCAATCTGTCGGCGAGCAGGAGCCAGCGGCGACGTGCGCGGCGCTCGGAGTCCAACTTGCCAGTATGGCGGCACGGGTAGCACTGCTGCTCATGGCTGACGGGAGCGCCCGACGCGGGGTGAGAGCACCCGGTTACCTCGACGAGCGCAGCGTTCCGTTCGACGCCGCGGTGGAGAGCGCAATCCGGGCCGGGGATCTGCCAGCGTTGCTGGCGCTGGATCCAGTGTTGGCTCACGAACTGATGGCAACCGGCAGAGCCGGGTGGCAGGTCCTTGCTGGCGCAATGAACGGACTGCGGCCGGCGAGCGAGATCACCTACTGCGATGATCCGTTTGGCGTGGCGTATCTCGTGGCGACCCTGCGACCCCGCGGCTGAAGCCGCGTAACTGACCGAGCGGCATCGGGAAGGTGAAGCATGACTGATAGCGGATATACCGGGCGGGACGTGCTGGTGTTCGGGGCTGCGGGTGCGCTCGGCGCTGGCATTGCTGCGGCGTTCGCGAATGCCGGTGCGAACGTGATTGGCGTGGACAGATCCGAGCCGCCGGCCGAGCGCCAGCAGACCGGCATCACCTATCAGGCGGCTAACGTCCTGGACAGCGAGGCTGTCGAGGCGCTCTTCAGCGCCCGCTCCGCGCCGTGGGCCGTGATCAATACTGTCGGCGGGTACGCGCCAGCCCGGCCGCTAGCGGAGCTGGACCCTGCCGAGCTGCGCAGCCAGATCGAACTGAACCTAGTGTCTGCGGCTCTTGTCACCAAGCATGCGCTGCGGGTCCTGCAGAAGGCCGGCCAGGGACGCATCGTGCATACGGCTAGCCGTGCTGCGCTCCACCACGCGGGCAACGGGTTCGCGTACTCGGTGAGCAAGGTCGGGGTGGTGCACCTGGTCTCGATGGCCGCCGATGAGGTGCGCGGCTCCGGAGTCACGGTGAACTGCGTGGTGCCGAGCATCATTGACACGCCAGCTAACCGCGCGGCGCTGCCGACGGCCAACTTTGACGCCTGGCCGAAAGCCGCCGACATCGCGCGCACGTACGTCTACCTCGCCAGCCCCGGCGCCGGACTCGTGAACGGCGCGGCCATCCCCGTCTAGTTCCTTGCCCGCTCGCAGCAGTCGGATAGCGTATTGCCTACCTTTGTCCACGACTCGAGGCCTGCCGGGCGAGCCAGCGGGCGGTACCCAGGAGATCACATGCGCGACGCAGTCATTGTCCAGGCGGTCCGGACTCCGGTTGGCAAGCGAAACGGCGGGCTGTCCGAAGTCCAGCCCGCCGACCTGTCCGCCCACGTGCTGAGGGCTCTGGCGGAGCGCTCCGGTATCGATCCGGCGGTGGTCGATGACGTCGTGTGGGGCTGCGTGGGCCAGGTCGGCGAGCAGTCGCTCGATATCGCCCGTACGGCGGTTCTCGGGGCCGGCTGGCCGGAGTCAGTGCCCGGCGTGACGGTCGACCGCCAATGCGGGTCGTCTCAGCAGGCCGTCAGCTTCGCCGCCGCGAGCGTGCTCGCAGGCCACTACGACGTCGTGGTGGCGGGCGGCGTGGAGTCGATGAGCCGCGTCCCCATGGGGATGTCGGTGGCAGGGCAATGGCCCTTCGGCGACGGATTCCGTGCACGGTACAACGGCATCGCGCCGAACCAGGGCCTCGGCGCGGAAATGATCGTGGACCGGTGGGGCTTCAGCCGGACCCAGCTAGACGAGTTCAGCCTCGGCTCGCACGTTAAGGCTGCCGCCGCGCAGGATGAGGGCCGGTTCACCGCCGAGATCGTCCCGGTGACGAACCCGGCCGGTACCAAGGTCGACGCGGACGAGGGCATCCGGCGCGGCAGCACCCTGGAGGCGCTCGGCGCCCTTAAGCCCGCGTTCCGGCCCGAGGGCGGCACGATCACGGCTGCCAACAGCTCGCAGATCTCTGACGGCGCGGCCGCCCTGCTGATCACCACCAGCGAGAAGGCAGCCGAACTGGGCCTGACGCCAATCGTGCGGATCCTCACGGCCGTCGTCACCGGGGATGACCCGATCATCATGCTGACCGGGCCTATTCCTGCGACGGCCAAGGCGCTACAGCGCAGCGGTCTGTCCATCGATGACATCGGAGTGTTCGAGGTCAACGAGGCATTCGCGCCGGTGCCGCTGGCGTGGCTGGCCGAGACCGGGGCGGACCCGGCGCGGCTGAACCCAAACGGCGGCGCGATCGCCCTAGGCCACCCGCTCGGCGGCAGCGGCGCCCGGCTCATGACCACCCTCGTTCACCACATGCGCGCCACCGGTACCCGGTATGGCCTGCAAACCATGTGCGAGGGTGGCGGGCAGGCAAACGCGACAATTCTCGAACTCCTGTAGGGCGGCCCGGCCAGGGCGTTACTCCTCGGCCACCAGCCGCTGTCGTTCGGCCGCGCTGAATGGCAACGGCCGCCTCGTCGCGGCGTCCCAGCGGACCGTGACGACGCGCGCTTCGGCTACCACCTGCCCGGCCAGCGTGCGAAGTGTCTCGCGAGTCAGCAGGCTCGTCGTGCCCAGGCGCTCGACGGCAATGTCGACGATCACCTGGCGGTCCTGGTGGCGCACTTCAGCGCGAAAATCGATCTCGAGGCGCACCACGACGTAGATCGGATCGGCGCCGAGGATCTGGCCGTAGAAGGCATCCCTGGCCTCCTCTAGGTACGTCAGGAACACGACGTGGTTGACGTGCCCGAGCGCATCAGTGTCGCGCCACCGCACCGTCACCGAGTGCTCGAATACTGCGTCCATCTGCACCCTCGCGTGTCCGGATTCGCGCCAGCCCGGGCGACTCGGCCTGGCTGCTGAGATTATGCCGCCTGAGGGCTAAGAGGCTGGGGCGCAACCGACCAGTTCGCCACTTGCCGAGTGTCCATAACACCGACCGCTAACAAGGTGAAGAACGGCGACGGCGCAGGCGGAACTGCGGCGGCGCGGAAACAGACTGAGGTGGGCTGACGGTGGCGACAACCGACCTGATCTCCAAGGCGCGGGCAGGTGACGGTGACGCGTTCCGGGCGCTGACCGAGCCGCACCGCCGGGAACTGCAGGTGCATTGCTACCGGATGCTCGGTTCGTTTCAGGATGCCGAGGACGTCCTCCAGGACACGTTGCTGGCTGCCTGGCAGGGTCTCGGAGAGTTCGAAGAGCGCGCCTCGATCCGCACGTGGCTCTACCGGATCGCCACCAACCGATGCCTCAACGCGCGCCGATCGGCTAGCCGGCGCATGGCCAAAGAGTGGGACATCCCCGGTGTCGATCCGCCTGAGCCGACCCAGCTGGGCGAGGTCGTCTGGCTCGAGCCGTATCCCGACTCTCTCCTCGAGGGTGCGTTCGACGTACCGCTAGGCCCCGAGGCCCGCTACGAACAGGCCGAATCCATCTCCCTTGCATTCGTGACAGCCCTTCAGCTCCTGCCGCCGCGCCAGCTCGCCGTGCTCATCCTGCGCGACGTGCTGGGATTCCATGCTCACGAGGTGGCCGACATGCTGGACTCGACCATCGAATCGGTCAACGGCGCTCTTAAACGAGGGCGCGCCAGCCTCCAGCGCCAGCGATCGCAACACGCTGACCGCGAACCGCGCCCCGGCGCTAGAACTCCTTCTGAGGATGCGATCGTCGGAAGGTTCGTCAGCGCCTGGGAATCCGCCGATATCGACGCGCTGCTTGTGCTGCTGACGGACGACGTCTTCATGTCGATGCCACCGATGCCACTCGAATATGCGGGCCGAGACGTCGTTGGCCGGTTCTGCGCGGGCATCTTCGGCGCTGGCCGCCGGTTCGACCTCGTGCCGACGCGCGCCAGCGGTCAGCCGGCGTTCGGCGCATATCTCCGCGGCCCGGCCGGGGTTAGTCACGGGATCGGCCTCTATGTCCTCACGCTCGACCGCGACCGGATCTGCGCCTTGTCCCGCTTCGACAACAGCGTGTTCGCATCGTTCGGACTGCCGCGATCGGTCCCGAGCCGGTCGTGAGTAAAGTCTGTCAGCACTGCCGACCGTCGGAGCGAATTGGGGACCTGCGTGGATCTAGGTCTGCACGGCAAGGTGGCGATCGTCGGCGCATCGAGCAAGGGACTCGGCAAGGCATCGGCGCTGGCGCTGGCCAGCGAAGGTGCCAAGGTCACCATCTGCGCGCGCACGCAGGCCGATCTGGAGGCAGCGGCCGGCGAAATCAAGCGAGCGACCGGGGCCGAGGTACTCACCGTACCGGCTGACCTCGCGACCGCTGCCGGGATCGACAGCGTGGTAGCGGCAACCGTCGCCCACTTCGGCGGAGTCGACGTGCTCGTCGCCAACTCCGGCGGTCCGCCGCGGGGCAAGTTTCGCGACTTCACCGACGACGACTGGCGGCAGGCATTCGAAGTTGTCACGTTGAACTTCGTGCGGTTCGTCCGTGCGGTCGGGCCGCACATGCGTGCTCGCCATTGGGGACGCATAGTCGGGATCGAGTCGAGCTCGGTCAAGCAGCCAGTGAACGGCATTGACCTGTCGAATGGCCTGCGGCCCGGCATCGCCGGCTTGATAAAGGCGCTCGCGCCAGACCTGGCAGCCGACGGTATTACCATCAACCTGGTTCTTCCGGGCAGGTTCCTGACGTCCCGCATCAGCCCCGACGCTGGGCACAGCCCCGAGCATGACAAGGCGCTACAGGCTCGACTCGCGCCGCTGGCCACCGACATTCCGCTGCGTCGCCTCGGTTACCCGGCCGAGCTTGGCAGCGTCGTCGCCTTTCTCGCGTCAGAGCAGGCGTCCTACCTGACGGGCGTCGTCCTTCAGGTAGACGGCGGCCTCATCGCGTCCAACGTCTAAGCCGCGGCAGCCGTCGGCGGCTGGCAGCCATCCGGTGCGTCCGGAATCCGTCTGCGGCCAGTGTCGAGACGCGGTCGCGCCGTCCGTAGTACTGGATGTCAGGGTCCGTAACCCCGGCCGCAGACTGCGGCTGGCCAGTCCCGAGGAGAACTCGATGGCGAAGTTCGTGTACATCTTTACCGGTGGTCAGATGGCTGACACCCCAGAAGCGCAGGAGGAGGCGATGCAGGCCTGGGGTGCCTGGTTCGGAACGCTCGGCGACGCGGTGACCGACATGGGCAGCCCGTTCGCGGGGTCGGCAACCGTGAGCTCCGGCGGCGTCACCGATGGCGGCGCGGCTGCTGCGAGTGGCTACTCGATCGTCACGGCAGGCTCGCTCGACGAAGCAACTGCCCTAGCTAAGGGCTGTCCCATCATCGCTGGCGGCGGGACCGTCGAGGTCTACGAGGCCGTGCCGATGTAGCCGCGGGCGGTTCGGACATGGCAGTGCCCCGCCCTGGGGGGCTGGGCGGGGCACTGTAGGGGTGGGCCTTGGGGGATGAGGCCCACGGTGCGGTCCGGTAGGGGTTCCGGGCCGGGTTATGGCGGAGGGGTTGCCGGGGGGCGGGTTCACGTGCACGGGTCCTGGTCGGTCCTCGGGGAACCGGCAAGCGTCACGGTGAGTGACTAAGAGTTCGACGGGCGTGACGGCGGAGCGGTTCCGCGATGAGACCCAGATCACTACCACTCAGTAACCAAATCTGGGCAGATCTCCCGAACGGGAAAACCGCCGCCGTCCTCGTGCGCCGATGGAGGTCCCGCGCAGCGTCCATTCGCAGGCATGTGGTTCGTCGTGATGGTGACCAGATCAAACGAATCCCAGGAGCCAGCGATGATGCCTTACCAGACCTATCAGCTCTATGCGATCGAGCGGCCGAAGACCGCCGTGGAGATCCGGCAGGCAGACGAACGCGCCGGGCGGACCGCCGCGGCCTTGGCTGGGATGCTGGGACGGCTTGCCCCGGCTGCGCATCGCCGCCGCTCGGGTCGGCGAGATCGCACGATCGACCATCCACTCCCGGTTCCATGCGGTTACGGCAGGATGACCAGGACGATGGAGGTCCGGTGAAGTTCCTGCTGCTGCACTATTTCGACGAGAACGAACTCGACTTCGCAGCCGAGCCCGACGACAGCGATCCGATCCAGCAAGAGCTGCAAGCCTGGGTGACCGAAATGGAGGCGACCGGCGTCAAGCTTGACGGCGGCAGGCTGCGGCCATCGACAGAAACTGTCACGCTGCGCATCCGCGATGGCCAGCACCTGCTGACCGACGGCCCGTTCGCCGAGACCAAGGAGCAGATCGCCGGCTTCGACGTCCTTGAGTGCGACAGCCTCGCCGAGGCGATCGAGGTGGCGTATCGCCACCCGTCAGCGCGCGCCGGAACGTTCGAGCTGCGCCGGTTCTGGGCGTGAAACTACACGTCGGCGGGTCCCGACAGCAGGCCACGCACGCCGACCTCGTCCGCCCGGGCAAGCAGTTCGCTGGGGTCGGCGTAGACCCGGTACGCGCCAGCCCGCTCAAGTTCCTCGCGACCATAGCCGCCCGATAGCAGGCCAATTCCGAGCGCTCCCGCGCGCCTAGCCGCCAGCAGATCCCACACGCTGTCGCCGACGACCCACGCGTATCGCGGATCCACGCCAATCAACGCGGCGGCGGCGAGGAACAGATCCGGGTCCGGCTTGGCGTGGTGGACCATGTCACGTGTGACCATCGGCGCATTGTCAGGGAGCCCGAGCATCGCCAGCGCCTCGCGGGCCATCATCTGCCGGCCGCTGGTGGCGATCGCCCACGGCACGCGGTGCTCGGTGAGCGCGGTCAGCAGTTCGCGCGCGCCCGGTAGCGCCCGGACGGAATCAACCTGCGCGAGATATTGGGCTGCGTGATCACGCTGGAGCGCCTCGATGTCCTCGTCCGATAGTGAGCGGCCGGTCTCTCGTAGCAGCGCCGCGACGAACAAGCCACCGCTCATCCCGATCCGGCGGTGTATTCGCCAGACGGACAGGTCGATTTCGAGCTTTGCCAGCGCGTGCCGCCAGGCGATCACGTTCTGGTACACGCTGTCGATGAGCGTCCCGTCAAGGTCAAACAAGAAAGCCGGAACTGGCGGCTCTGCATACTCGGCCCTGCTCGTCATGGGCATACGGTAGACCGCCGATACGCGTTCATCGGCAGCCACCCTGGGCAAGCTCAGGTGGAGGCCTACGCGCGACACGGGCTACTCGGCAGGAGCGACGATGAAAGCGATCATGGTCAGCGAGCCAGGCGGACCGGAGGTACTCCGGCTCGTCGAGACGGAGATCCCGGAGCCAGGCCCGGGGGAAGCCCTGGTCAGGGTTCTGTCAGCGGGCGTGGGCCCCTGGGACGCCGGGTTGCGCAGCGGCAGGCTGCCAGCCCCGCAGCTGCCCTACATCCCCGGCGCCGAGTTTGCCGGTCTGATCGTGGGCGATACCGGCGACGAGGCCGCCTTCGAAGACGGTGAGCCGGTTTATGGCTATCCCGGCCTGACGGGCTCTTATGCCGAGTACGTGACGTGCCCGCTCGAGCAGCTAGCCCCGGTCCCGACTGGCCTGGAGGTAGCCGACGCCGGTGCGGTGCCGGTCGACGCGCTGACGGCCCACCAAGGCCTGACCGATGTTCTGCAGCTCAGCGACAAGGACACCGTGCTGATCGCGGGCGCAGCAGGCGGCCTGGGACACTTCGCCGTGCAGATGGCGCGAGCACTTGGGGCGCGGGTGATCGGAACCGCGAGCCCGCAGCATCACGACTTCGTGCATCAGCTCGGCGCCGAAGTCGTCGTCGATCACATGCAGCCGAATTGGCCCGAGCAGGTGCGCAGGGAGACAGACGGAGGCGTTGACCTCGTGTTTGCGTCTGCAGCGCCCACGTTCTCGGGTGCTGCCCGCGCGTCGCACGACGGCGCGATCATCGCAACACCGGTACATGCCGACGACTATCCAGAGGCCGACCGGGTGCACTGGGAGAACTACAGCGGCGACCCAAGTGGCACCCGCCTCATCAAGATGGCTCCGTGGTTCGACGACGGGACGCTAGAGGTCCACGTCGTGCGCCGGTATTACTTCGCTGACGCCCCCGCCGCGCACGCCACAGCGGAGCAGGGTCACACTCGCGGCAAGCTTCTGCTCATCGTCGACGAGGACCTGGCGGCACAGCAAGGTGTGTGAGCGCACCGGTCAGGAGCGGGCGACGCGTTCGTACAGCTCGGGCCGCCGGTCGCCGAGCACGTCATTGTTCGGGCTGACGCGCTTGTCGAGCGCCGCGTCGAGGTCGCACTCGGCCAGCAACGTGGCTGGCCGCGTACCCGCCGTGCCGCCGGCCAGCGGCCAGCCATCCGCGTCGACGATGACCGAGCCGCCGACCCATTGGACGCCGCGCTCAGCTCCCACCCGATCGCACGCCGCGATGAACATCCGGTTGACTGCCGCGTCGGCCTGAACGCGAAACACCTCAGACGGCCGCTCGCCATCAGGGCGGGGGTACGCCGGCCAGTTGACTGGAGCGCACAACAGCTGAGCGCCGTCCAGGGCCGGCAGCCGCACCCATTCAGGGAACTCCAGGTCGTAGCAGATCATCACTGCGATCAGGCCATGCTTCGTCGGCACTACCGGGGGCGCCGCAGCGCCAGCGGCGAACCACTGCGGCTCAGCGTCCCACAAGTGCGCCTTGCGGTAGACGCACCGCAACCCGCTCGCGTCGACGAGCACAGCGCTGTTGAACACCTGCGCGCCTGCGGCCTCGCAGAAGCCGCCGATGATGACAACGTCGTGCTCGCCAGCGAGGCACGCCAAGGACGTGACAGTCGGGCCGTCCGGCGGCTCCGCCAGCGCGCGTGCCTCGCCTTGGCTCTCGAACACGTAGCCACTCGACATTAGCTCGGGCAGCACGACGACCTCGGCGCCCTGGGCGGCCGCGTCGGCGACCGCCGTGACAGCCAGGTCGCGGTTGGCCGCTAGGTCACCGAGCTGAGGGGCGACCTGGCAGCACGCAACCACGGTACTCACTGCATAACCGACTTGGGCTGTGGCGACATGTGCTGCTCCGGTTGAGTGCTCAGAAGGTAGCGCCCGGCAGCCAGTACAGCACGCCCGATACGTCCGTGAAAGAGTGCGCGTATGACCGAGGCAGTGCAGTATGCCGTCGACGCGGGCGTGGCAACGATCACGCTGAACCGGCCCGACAAGCTCAACGCGCTCAACATCGACATGTACGAGGGTGTCCTGGCGGCGCTCGACCAGACTGACGGCGACGACAACGTCCGCGCTGTCATCGTCACCGGGGCTGGGCGTGCGTTTTGCGCGGGCGCTGACCTCAGCGGCGGGGCCAGGACGTTCGACTACGGCGACGCCAACGCGGATCCGGAGCGGCACCGAGACCGCGGCGGCATGCTGGTGCTGCGCATCTACCGGTCACTGAAGCCCATCATCGCGGCGATCAATGGTCCGGCGGTTGGTGTCGGAATATCGATGACGCTGCCTATGGACATCCGAATCATGGCCGACAGCGCTCGGGCCGGCTTCGTCTTCGCCGCCCGTGGAATAGTCCCGGACGGCGCCTCCAGCTGGTTCCTGCCCCGCATCGCAGGCATCAGCCAGGCGCTTGAGTGGTGCCTGTCCGGCCGGGTATTCGGCGCTCAGGAGGCGCTCGCGGGCGGCCTAGTCCGCTCCGTCTGCCCGGTCGCCGACGTCCTGCCGCTAGCTACCCAGCTCGCCCGAGAGATCGCAGCTGATGCCGCGCCGGTATCCGCGGTCATCACTCGGCACCTGTTGTGGCAGATGCTCGGTGCTGACCATCCCATGGTGGCGCACCGGATCGACTCGCGAGCGATCTACGACACGGGCCGCATGGCCGACTCAGCCGAGGGAGTCGCGGCGTTCCTGGCGAAGCGGCCGCCGAACTGGACTTTGACTCCCAGCACGGACCTGCCGGAGTGGTTTCCGTGGCGGGCCGAGCCACCGTTCCGCCCCTAGGCGAGCCACTCGACCCATCGGCCGGACGGGTGAGCGCGAGCGAGCAGAGTCCCGCCTTCGGCGGCACGGTCGAAGGTTCGAGCGCCGAGCACCGCGAAGACACCGTGCTCTTGATAGTCGGAGATCAGGGAAGCCGGCACCGGCAGGCCCTGGACACTGTCGCGTCCGGATGGCCCAAGCGGCACCAGCGGATCCAGGGATAGCCACGTCACCGGCCTGCTGCGGCTCGCTTCGGACAAGATCGTGAAAAGCTTCGCTCGGTCGGCGGGTGACAGGAACACGGCTAGATATGCATCCGTCACTATCAGCGGCAGTTCCGGCGGCATGCTGGCCATAACGCCTGGCAGCGCCACTACGGCGTCGCCTGCCACGACCCGCGCTGGCGACTGACGACTCACGTCGATCGCCAGGTCCAGCCTGGTCAGCGCCGACGCCTCCGGCGGCGAGCAGGCCTCGAGCCAGGCCCGCGCGGCCGGGTCGCCAAGGTCGACGGGATCGAGCTCGATTCCG
>Ga0126373_10002629_pt1 | contig 13257 bp, 14 predicted proteins | sample PanSoiMetPlot_11_FD_92545 | JGI IMG/M metagenome (GOLD analysis project Ga0126373, IMG submission 92545) | Tropical forest soil microbial communities from Panama - MetaG Plot_11 | ecosystem: Environmental > Terrestrial > Soil > Tropical forest > Bulk soil | place: Panama | collected 2016-02-17
AGTTATCGGCGGCATGATATGGGTTTCGCCGGCATGCAACGAAATCTGGGCAGAGGTGAAGATGTTCATGCCCGATGCCTTCACTGTGAGCGTGTAGACATCCGACGGTAATCCTGTTAACGCGAACTGCCCGTCGTTACCAGATTCCACCCACGGTATAAGAGAACCCGATGACCCAGCTAGTGTTACCCGCGCGCCCTGCAGCACGTCTCGATTCGCATCGAGCACGGTCCCGCTGATGGTTCCGACGCCCGTCTGCTGTGAGTCATTTGGTCCAGATGAACTGCGAACCTGTACCGGCTGGGGTGCATCCGGGAGGGCGCTGTCGTGTAGAGTCGGGCTAAAACTCTCCTGCGCAAGCGCGGTCGAGCGTGTCAAGCTCGGAAACAACAACAAAATGGACCCAGCCAGCAGGAACGGCTTCGACCATCGCACAACATCAAACAACAAGGAGCTTACGGGGGCAGCAATGCGAAAGATCCGACGCGCGATACTTACTTGTATCCCCACACCCAGGTCGATGCACAGGTGAGCTATTGGATTCCGCGCAGCCATGGGGCTGCAAGCCGTCGTCTCGATGCTGAACCTCAACAACGAGGTCTTCGGTTTTTACGTGGGTGCTGAACGGTACGCCATCCAGCGAGTATTACAGCCGGACGGTCTCTGTGGGCCTGCGCTGGTCGCCGTTCTTCAAGCCCGAGACTCAGTGATAGCAACTCGGGAGCTGGAACGGTTGAGGGAGCGTTGCTCGATACTCCTGCCGAGACCGGATGCAAACGCATACGACCAGGCTGAAGTGTGCGTTCGCCACCAATGTTTGGCAGCAAGCATTACAGTTCAACCCGAGCAGAGAACAAGTTCGTGGCAGAGATTCTGCACCGCGCAGAGGTCACTTTGACGGCGACAGCCAATAGTAGATCTGAATCCGAAGGATCCCTTAATGAGAAAGAAGAAGGAGCCGCTGCGCAGCCCAGGTCAACGCTTTACCTCATCATTTGGCTTGCGTTAGCGTCAACCCTGTCGTCGCACCCTCAGATCGAGCGGACGAGTGCTAAGGAGTCCACCGCACACAGTGAATCGGACCCAGTCCTGGTAGGTTCAAGAGATATTGCAAGCTGCGATGACCTCGCCCGGCGCTTACGCTACGGCCAAACTGATCCAAAGGATATCAGGGACGGTGTTTGCCGCAGGCAATCTCGCTTATCCGGACAGCTCGGATGAGAATTTCTCAACATGTTATGGTCCGACTTGGGGTCAATTCAAGGATCGTACACGACCCGTGCCCGGAAACCACGAATACCACAGCAAGCGTTCGTCTTATCAATTACCACCCCAGACAAGGCGCCAGAACTGGTCGTTTGGCCACTCGCTCTGCCAACTTACAGATGCGACGAGCAAGACTGCACAAAATTTTGGCCCCGGACGCATCGAACTACCCTGTGCTCGCGATTCAGGAAGACCTAGAATACGGCGCTGGAACATCCGCGAGAAGGCCATTGACGCCAGGCCGAAGGCTGATCCACGACACACGAACGGGAGGGCGAGAGTCCCGCGAGATCCGCCAGACTCCTGAGGGGAAACTTGCGCCTGGAGCTGAGTTCGTCGCGCAACACCTTCAACACGAGTCGCACTTTGGGATGCAGTTTCGGCATACGCCGGCCAGACAGAAGGCAGTCCCTAATCCAAGGATTCACGCGATCGGCAGCCAATGTCGCCGGATCGCCTAAAGCGGTTCGCCAAAGTTCTATTGTCGTCGCGTCGATCGGCTGGATGGAAGCAGTGATTTTCTCCAAAAGGGTTGTCCCTAGATCGCTCTCGGGATCAACGAACACGAACAGCGGGCACGCCTCCTCCCTCAACTTCGTGGGGAGTATCCGCCCGCACGAGCACCGCGCCGCAACTTATCCACTCCTGTTCCGCCCCGCCCCGAATGCGCAGACTTCACTCCAATGCCAAGATGAGCTGGATGGAGTGATGACTGTGCCTGGAGCATGTGAATTGGGGCCCCCAGAAGATCATGGCAGCGGGCCACAATAATGCACGCGGTACGTCACTAACCGACATCTTCCTAGTATGCCACCAGTTTGGGCCGGTTGCGTATTGGTGATAACTTCGCAGCCAGTTTGTTCAAGGGCGACTTTCGTGCGCAAATAGGCCCGGGCCCAAATATTCCTAATGCGCCGCTGAGCGCCTTGCAACTCCGATTCTTGCTGCTGCTCCTAGTAAACGATATTGATCGCCATAACAGGTGCAACCGAGAAGGAGGCATTGTGACCCGGTGCGGTCCCACAGTCGGAGATTTCAAGACTCACCGAGTGCCTGCGAGATATTGAGCGTGCCAAGCTTGCTTGCACTCAGGCAGGTAACGGAGGGGCATCGACAACACTGGATTTGGGAATCGTCAACAGCAAGCTCGTCTCCATACCTGCAACCTTGACGGCAGCGGAAATAGACGAGGCATTCTCACTCGTGTGGAATCGCCACTGCCGCACCACAATTGCAGCCACACTCTGGTCACGGTCTGCAAATGTCGTTGCGACAAAGCCGTGCCCGAAATTTCCGGGCTCACCCACGCAGTAGCGTCTGCCGCGCCAGCGGCTTAGTCCTGGTCGGCAATCCTTCCTTTAATCGGATTATGGAAGGGTTGCTCGTAATACAGACCAAACCAAATCAGACTATGCTCTTGCACTCCCGATGACTTGCGTCCTGTGGATGTAGCAGACCGGCTGTTTGCAGCGCGGGGCCTCTTGGTGTCTCGTGGTCAAGAAGAGGACGGCAGCGGACACACTCGAAAGCGACCTACGTCTCGTGGGCAACCGATATAATCGTGTCCTGAAAAGATGATTCACCCTGAACTTCTAAGCCGACTGTGCCTGCGCGCGATCTATTGCGAGATTGGGAGGACGAGCCCATTTTCGTCAGCGCGGTGGCTCGAGCTTCCGGACTCACGCCTCTTCATTTCATTCGGTTGTTCAAGGCCATCTTGGCGAAACCCCGCACCAGTATCGCTCTCGGCAGCAGATCAAGAAAGCCAAGCATCTGCTGATTCTGACCGATTTATCGATCACCGACGTTTGCATGGCCGTCGGTTTCTCGAGCCTGGGCAGCTTCAGCGCGCTTTTTTCGCGCCGTGTTGGTATGTCGCCGTCGGAATTCCAACGGCGGTACCAGCCGACATCACTACCGGCACGGCAGCTGCCCACGAGCTTGATCCCCGGCTGCCTTTCGCTCATGGCTGGAATTTCGGAGAAAGAGCAATTTTCGAGAAGACAGCCCGTGGACGAGGCTGATAGGGTCTGAGGCCATGAAAATCAAACTCAGCAGCCTCATGGTCGAGAATCAGGCAACTGCCCTCGCGTTCTATACCGACGTCCTAGGCTTTAAGAAGTCCAAGGACATCCCTGTTGGGGAATTCCGTTGGCTCACGGTTGTTTCGCCCGATGGTTACCCAGATGTGGAGTTGGTGCTGGAACCTAATGCGAATCCTGCCGCAAAAGCTTTTCAAGAAGCGATGTTTAAGCAAGGAATCCCTCTCGCCGCGTTTGAGGTGGACGACATCGAAGCCGAGGCAAATCGACTGAAGAAGCACGGTGTCAAGTTCACGACGGACCCGAAGCAACAGGGACCAGTAACGCTTGCGATTTTTTCCGATACCTGCGGCAACCTGATCCAGATGTACCGGCCGCCTCAGAAGAAAGCCTGATTCCGAATTCGGTGCTCGTCGGATTTCGTTTGCCGAAAAACTTCTGGCAGATTGTCGCCAATCCGTAATCGCCAGGGTGTTGGAAGGGTCAACGTCTGCGGTTGGCCACCGGGAGGGCGCTTCAGAGACGTGTTAAAACCTAGCGCGCTTGCGGAATCGCGGTGCCCCTACAAGAATGCTGCGGCACGCTGACAGCGGTACGACTTTGGACCTTTACACGCATGCCATTGATCGTGACAAGCTGGTCGCTCAGAATCAGGTCAGTCTGCCCGGTATCCGCGATTTTCGCGCTGGACGATCTGCCCGAGAAGTGGAAGCAGTATACGGAACTGAACGAAAGCTATGTCAAGGCGGGCAAATTCACGCCCGAAGAGTTCGCCAAGCACCTGGTCAAGTAGCCTGTTTCGCCGTCTCACGCGTCCTTTGAATCGATAAGGAGTCGTGTAGAGCGACCCCAGGAATCGAACGAATTCCTTCATTCAGTGAGCTCACTTGGCAACGATCCGATCCTGGGGCACCTCGACCTCGTCCACGCCGCGAAAAGAGAAGAGGAGCTTCACTAGATAAGTGGGCGGATCCTGGGAAACCTGGCGGACGATAGTGCCGACGGCATCGGTAACCGCAGCCTGGAAGACGACAGAGCCCACCCGCAGGCCTGCAAGATTCACCCCCACCCGCTGACCGTCACGTAGCATACTTACCATTCTCATCCTGAGAGGTTCTCGTTGACAATGGTGCTCGGTATGAGGGTTCCCTTTGCGCGGCGTCCGCCAGCGGGACTATGCTGTTGTTTCGTCGGCAGGGTGGAGACGGTACAAGGGTTTTCACCGTTTCCTCTGTCTTGGGTCCGGCCAAAGCGCAACGGTGTCAGGCCGGACCACGTCCCGCCCTGCCGCCAAAGCTCTCCTCAGAAGTTTCCGATAGGTTCCCAGTGCACATGCCGCGGCCGCAGCCAATAGAGCAACGCGGCTATTGCGAGCCGCACCGCAGCCCACCCCCACAAGAGATATCCCGAATAAATACTGCGAATGTCCGTCATCCACAGCGAAAGGAGCGGCGTCAGCGCCAGTATGCAGAGTCCGGCAATAAGAGCGTCCACGACGGCCACGTTGCGCACGGGATTCCGTGACGCAAACCACATCATTACGCCGAGCATGAGCACCATGCCGCCCATTTCTTTGAGCGTCGACATGAACAACGTGGACACTTCTCCTTCGGGCGGGCTCAGAAGGATTCGCACGATCAGGGGCTTCTCGGCAAAGATCAGCAGCAGGCCTCCCAGGGCGGTCAGTAATGAAAACAGACGCAGGAGAATGCTCAGAGCGCGATACGGGGGCTCGGGCATAGTGAACTCCTCTCGTTTTCAGCGATTGTACGTCCGAGAGCACCAGTTGGTACTGGATCTTATGTCCCTTAACCATGTTGCCCTCTGCCGTTGTCAGTCCTAAAATTTCCCTATCCACTCCGTTTACGAACATGATGTCATCATTGATCGCGGCGAAATCCGCAAGCGCAAGAAAAAGCCGTCGAAGAAATTTCGAGAACAGTTCGGCCACACACCGCTCTCGAATAGAAGAAGAAATCCCCTGGCAATGCCACCGACTCATCATCGGCAGTGGTGCATACGGTCGATTGCCCGTCATGCAGGGAGTGCGCGAAGCCGAGCGTCACAAAATCAAATTGCTTGTCCTGCCCACCATCGACGCAATCGAGGTGTTGAAGCGCCAACCCAAAGACACGAACGCGATTCTTCACGTCACGTGCTGTGCTCCGCCCTTCCAGCGTTGGTCGCACCATTTTTGTTGTAATTGACACTGCTGGGGGAGCGGCGTAGGTTGGGGGTATTCCAAGAAAGCTAGTGGTCGCCGCGCACACTGCGCGACGTTCCTTTCACCCCTTCTCACCAACCGAAAGGAGCGCTTCCCATGTTTACACGAACTGTCGAAGTAACACCCAAATCGGGAAAAGCCCGAGAACTGGCCGGCACCATTAACGAAAAAGTGCTGCCGATTTTGAAGAAACAAGCCGGGTTTGTGGATGAGACCCTTCTGGTATCGGACACAGAGCCCAATCAGATCCTGGCATTGAGTTTTTGGGACAGTAAGGAAGATGCCGAACGGTACCAGCGGGAGCAATATCCCGCCATCCACGAGATGGTACGGCACCTCCTGGAGGCGGAGCCCGTAATCCGGACCTTCAATGTCGAGAGCTCAACCACACACAGAATCGCTCCCGGCAAAGCCGCCTGAAACAAGCCACCGCGCGCACGGGCGGGTTCCATACACGGCCCGCCCGACCTTGCGCCGTTTAAGAAAGGAGGCACTCACATGAGTGCGAAAAACGTGAAGACGCTCCACGCAGCGCACGAGAGCTGGAACAAGCGCGACTTCGCGGGCGTGGTCAGCAACGCCGTTAAGGGTCTTGCCTACACGGATCACGGCCGGAATATCACGCTCAACACTCGGGATAAGTTTAGAGAATGGACTGAGGGATGGGCCAAGGCATTCTCGGACGGGCGCATTACCAATTCCCAGTACATTGACGCAGGAGACATCGTGGTTGCCCAGTTCACGCCGAAGGTACCAACGACGGGCCACTCGGTTCACTGAAGCCAACCGGTCGCAAAATGTCTTTGGCATTCTGTGAAATCTGTCACTTCGACAAGGATGGGCGGATGTTTCGGGCGGCTGCTACTACGATCAATACACACTTTTAACTCAACTCGGGCATATCCAACCCCTCGCAGCCGCGGCATAAAACCCCGAAGCGCAAATACTGCTCACTCAAAAAGCGCGCTTGTCCGCGCCTACCCCTTAAAACCACGCAATTCATATGACTCAGATGTCCCGAAAAATTCGTGCTTGCCGTTTGGATAAGTGGGTACACCTTCTGAGCTGTACATGACAAGTTTCTGAGATGGATGTCTGTTAGGGTGTTCGTGACCCACAGACGACCTGAGTGGCAACCTCCCGCCTATTGAGTACGAACTGATGTACAATGCCGTCTGGTTGGAAGTACAAAACGGAAATGCCGGTTAGCATCTGCTTTCACGCTCGACTCCGGCAAGCTGTGGCAGATTCCGAGGCTCCTCCATCTAGGGGAGGTCCTGATGAGCGTCACCGACGACAAGTTTTATCACCCAAGAATTACACAGCGGGTTGATTTTGCCCCTGACCTCTGGATGGTTCGCATCAACCCCGGCGGAGAATTCAAGTTCGCACCTGGGCAGTACGCCACCTTGGGCGTGGAGGGACCGCAGAAGCGGTCCGAGCGACCCTATTCAATCGTGTCGTCGCCCTATGAAAACGAACTGGAGTTTTTCTTCGAACTGGTGCATGACGGCGATCTCACACCTCAGCTCTATAGACTGCAGCGAGGCGACGAGCTGCTCATGCGGAAGGTCGCCAAGGGACGATTTACGCTCGACACCAGGAGCGGGCGAACCCATCATCTCCTGGTCTGCACCGTGACGGGCATTGCGCCCTTTGTAAGCTACGTCCGCACGTTGTACCAGGATTGGAAGGAAGGCAGGTTCACGGGCGAACACAAGCTCTTCCTGCTGACTGGAGCCAGCCGCTCGTGGGAGTTCGGGTATCACAACGAGACGCAGGAGTATGCGCGGCAGGTTCCTTGGTTGAAGTTCGTGCCAACCGTTAGCCGCCCGTGGGAAGATGAGAAATGGAAAGGCGAAACGGGCCGAGTCGAGGACATTTTACGAAAGTACGCCGATATGTGGGAGACTACGCGCGAGAACTGTGTTGCCTATCTCTGTGGTCATCCGGAGATGATTGAGCACTGCAAGGAGGTTCTGAAACGGTGTGGCTATCCCAAGGAAGCACTGAAGGAGGAGATCTATTGGGTGCCAGCGAGGAAAGCGGCCGCGTGAAACGAGCACGTGAGAAACGTGTTTTTCCCGTGCTTCCTCCGCAATGGCTCGAACCAAAAGGAATGCGTACAGCTACCGCGCGGTCTTGCTCGCGAGACGAGCGGATGACAAACCATAGACACGCTAGGCTTGACTAAGCAGCTCTCTGCGAAACCAGCTCTGGCAACGCGAAAAACTCGCGAACCCGTCGATTCACGATTTCGCCACCACGGGTCAACAGAGTCTCGCGAATAATTTCGTCTTCTGAATCGCTCCGCAGCTTCCCATCCTTTACCAAGTTCAGAAGAAATGCGGCGATGTTGCGCCCGTACATCTGGCTGGCGTGATAAGGCACTTCGCTGGCGACATTGATCCGGCCGATGATCGTAACACCGTGCTCGACCACGATTTGGCCGGCGCGAGTCAGTTCGCAGTTGCCTCCCCGCTCTGCCGCCAGATCATAGATCACCGAGCCAGGCGCCATTCCTTTTACCATCTCGCGGGTCACCAGTACCGGGGCTCTCTTGCCCGGTACGACAGCCGTGGTTATGATCACATCGCTCTCCGCGATCACGCGACTGAGAAGTTCACGCTGCCGTGCATAGAAGCTCTCATCCTGTGCGGTACCATATCCGTGCGCATCCTCGGCGTTTCTTGCTTTAAGCGGGAGTTCCACGAACCGCCCACCCAGGCTTTGCACCTGTTCTTTGGTTGACGGTCGCAAATCGTACGCAGAGGCGACGGCTCCAAGGCGGTGCGCGGTGGCGATGGCTTGCAACCCAGCGACGCCAGCGCCAATCACCAGGATGCGCGCTGGGGCGATGGTACCTGCAGCGGTCGTGAGCATGGGGAAGATTTTTGGCAAGGTGCTGGCCGCGATGAGAACGGCTTTGTAACCACAGATCGTACCCATTGAGGAGAGTGCGTCCATGCTTTGCGCTCGCGTAGTACGCGGCATCAACTCCTCAGCGAACGAGATGACACCCGTTTGCGCAATCCGCTGGAGTACGTCCACTGAACCCAGCGGCCGCAAGAAACCGACGAGGACTTGCTCACTATGGAGCAACGGAAGGTCCGCTTGCCCGGTAACATCATTCGAGCCGTAGCACAGAACCTGGACGACGATGTCCGCACGACCAAAGATCGCACCGCGATCAGGAAGGATCTGAGCACCTTTCTCGACATAGAGAGTGTCCGGATAGCCCGCCTCCGCTCCTGCACCGGTCTCGACCAGCACCTCAAATCCGGCCTTGACGAGATTCGGGATCACCATGGGAACGAGCGCAATGCGTCGCTCGCCCGGATAACTCTCCTTGGGCACTCCAACGATCACCGAGCCATCTTACTCTCAGGTTCTGTGAAGAGCTACAAGGAGTCGGTAGCAGACTGAAAGGCTTATTGATGACTGGGACCGGATTTTCATCAAGGGTTAACTTCGGTTTCTTTCCGTTCGTTTTGTCTCGCTGCTTCTTATAAGCGAAGCCATCCTCGACTTCCGACACATGCTTTGCTATGGAGGATCAGTATAATCGGACCACGAGTACCTGATTGACGTATCGCAGCAAGGGATACAGCGCCGAGGGAGCAAAGCGACCATAATACGCAATCTATCCTCGAAGGAGAGGATTGAGTTTCTGGGCGATCTCCTGCAGGGACAGCTGCGATTGACACCGTATGTTCAGGTCACGAATCGCCCTCGAAATCCGATTGCTGAAATCTTGTGGTTCTGCATCATGTCAGTATTGGCCTGGGCTCAGCTCCCGGCACAATTGAACTTTGGTATTGAGGTTTTGCTTTAACACCGGTGCAGGTCTCAAAAGGAACGCGAAAGTAATGTATCTATCCTCTTGTGGAGTGTTGCTAACCGGGATAGCGCGATGAAAGCTATTCAACCCCTATCGAGCGCTCGCTCCCATTGCGGCCCTACCTTGCGGCAGCCTTACGCCGACTGATACCAAGGTATCGCCAATACCCCCGAAAAAAGGTTCATGTACGAACACCGTGAGAAAGTCGCGGCAGGTATGGATCCCTTGAAGCACTGGGCAGTTCGTTCCAGGCAAACTCAGGTGGAACGCGGGGACCTTCCACCATGAACCCGTCTCCCATGGAGATGGCAGCGCTGATTGCCAAGATCTGCGTATCGCCGCCAATGACGGAAATAATTCAGCCTTGGCTGCTGGGAGGATCCGGCAGCATCTCGCCGATCGACTGGCGAGCAAGAGCTATTCGCACCGAAGGGCGACCACGGGATCGATGTGCATGGCGCGGCGTGCTGGGATGTAGCAAGCGATCAGTGTCAAAATAGATAAAAGGAGTGCCACGGCCCCAAAAGCAATAGGATCGGTTGGCGGAACACCGTACAGCAGCGCGCTCATCACGCGTGCTAATGAAAGTGCAGCAACGATGCCAAGGCCCACCCCAAGAAAGCCGATGCTCGCACCATGGGAAAGGATTAGACGCATCACATCGCGACGCTGCGCCCCTAATGCCAGCCGAATGCCGATTTCGCGCGTCCGTTGCGCGGCGGCGTAGGCGGTTACCCCATATTGACCCACGCTCGCGAGGACTAACGCTAGACCGGCAAACAGCGCCAGAAGCAGAAGCGTGAATTGCTGCTGGGCGAGCGAAGTCGTGCGCACGTCTTCCATGCGCTGCACACGGGAAATCGGCATGTTCTTATCGACACTCCATATGGCTTGTCGGACTCCGGCGGAGGTTGCCAGCGGATTCCCTTCAGTGCGTACAACCCAGTCCCGCAGCAAACTGGTTTCTTCTGCCGATTGAGAAATGGGAAAGAAGATTGTGGGACGTGGCTGACTCGCTATATCAAAATCACGAAAGTTGCCGACCACTCCGACCACAGTAAACCACGGAGTCGCCTCCTCCGGACGTCCTGCCTTGATCCGCCGGCCAACCGGATCTTCAACCGACCAGTATTTTTGCGCTGCTTCATTGATAACAACTACCGGCAGGTTCTGCGGAGTGTCGTTCCAGGAAAAATCCCTGCCCTCCAGAACCGGAATGCCCATAGTGGCAAAATATCCCGGGCTGACCAGATCATAGCCTGCCATCGGAAGTTCGCGAGAGCTCAGAGCTGGCTCGCCCTCAACGGAAAAGCCCTTGCTGGCGCGGAAGTATGTCAGGGGCAAAAAGGACACCGCGCCGGCCGATTTCACCCCAGGTACTTCTTGAATCCTGTCCAAAGCTTCGCGATAGAACGAAGTCCGTTGCCAGGGCTGCGAGTATTGCGTGCTGCGCGGAATAACGCGCAGTGTCAGCAGTCCGCTGGGATCAAAACCGAGAGGCACTTGCTGGAGGAGCAGCAAACTCCGGAGCAGGAGCGCAGCGCCAACGACCACCGTGACTCCCAGAGCTGTTTCGACCACCACTAAAATGTCCCGAAGGGCCAGACGCGAAGCCGAATCCGATGTGCGCACACTCGCTTTCAATTCCCTGTTCGCATTGCAGCGCATCACCTGCCAGGCCGGAGCCAGTCCGAAAATCAGACCCGCGAGGAGCGAAATGACAAAACTGAAGGCGAGCCCGGGAATGCCGACACCGACGTGACCGATACTGGGCAGACCCGATGGTCCCAGCGTTTCGAACACGCGAGCTCCCTGCAATGCATGCACACCCAGCAAGGCGAAGAGGACTCCCGCACAGCCACCGAGCAGCGCGAGCAGGACACTTTCCGTGAACAACTGACGCAGAATTCTCATTCGTGCGGCTCCCAAAGCGATGCGTAGCGCCAATTCGCGTCCGCGGGTCGAGCCGCGCACGAGCAATAGATTGGCGATATTCGAGCACACCATCAGAAGGACCAAGCCAACCGCCCCGAGGAGAATCCACAGCTCCGACTTGACATTCCCCACTAACTCCTCACGCAAGGGAACTACATTGACGCCCACTCCTTCGTTCGTGCCCGGATGTTCCCTTGCCAAGCGCTGTGCGATGGTATCCATCTGGGCCTGGGCTTGGCGGAGATTGGCCTCTGGTTTCAATCGCGCCAGAGCTCCCTGCAAATAGTGGCTTCCATGATTCGAGAGCTCAGCGGGACTCAAGGCGATGGGAACCCAAAGTTGATCTCCCAGGGAAGCGTGGAAGTTGGCGGGGTCGGGAAACCGGAAGTTGCGATCCATCACTCCGATGACTTGGTAACTCGCCCCATCAAGAAGAATTGACTTTTGAAGAATTCGCGGATCGGCGCCAAATCGGCTGACCCACAAGCCATACCCCATAACGACTACACGCGGACCGCCCGCAATGTCCTCGTGCGCGTTAAATGTTCGCCCCAACCTTGTATGCACCCGCAGAAGAGAGAACAAGCTGGCGGAAACAGCCTCGCCTTCGACCCGCACTGGGTCCCCGTTGCCAGTGAGATTGAAGCTCCTGTCCTGAATTGCTGCAATGTCTTCGAAGATCGAATTCAGCGCTCGCCAATCTGCAAAATCGCCCGGTGATGGATCGTTCAGATCATTCTGGTAGTTGCGCAGACGAACTCGTTCCAGCAGCGTCACGACCCGATCCGATTGCGGATAAGGCAGGGGCGCAAGAATTACCGCATGAACGACGGAAAAGACAGCGGTGTGGGCGCCGATTCCGAGCCCCAGCGTAAGAGCCGCGATTGCGGTAAAAGCCGGAGACTTACGCAAAATGCGGACTCCATAACGAATGTCCTGCAGCAATTGCTCAAGCCAAACGACACTCCAAACTTCCCACGTTTCTTCTACGATGCTATCGACATTGCCGAATTTCCGTCGGGCCGCGTGCCGGGCTTCTTCGGGCGACATCCCGCGGTCAAGGTTCTCCCGCGTTTCTAACTCGATGTGGTCACGGATGTCCTGTTCGAGATCAGCCATCATGCGCTTGCGTCGTCCCATAGCCGTCCTCCTACTCCGCGGGACGGAGAATTCGCCCGATCGCTTCCGCCAGCTTGTCCCATTTGCTGGTCTCCAGCACCAGCTGTCGTCGGCCCTTGGCGGTCAGCCGATAGAACTTGGCACGCCGATTGTTTTCTGAGGCGCCTTCTTCAACGGAAATCCAGCCACGCTTGATCAGTCGGTGCAGCGCCGGATAGAGCGATCCCTGTTCAACCTGTAATACGTCATCGGAGCGGAACTGAATCGCTTTGGCGATCGCGTGGCCGTGCGTTGGACCCAACAGCAGTGTTCGCATGATCAAGAGGTCGAGAGTGCCCTGCAGCAGCTCAATGCGATCTTCGATTCGTCTGGTAGACATTCTACTAGAGCGTAGCGATATTCACCTAGAATGTCAAGGTGAGTGAAGGTCGCGTGTGGAGTGGCCAGATTCTCCGTCAAGGGCCTGCGACTGGTGCACTTCTTGTGAGCATTACGATTTGACTCACCCGTTCACTTCTTTCTCATTTATGGCCACTGCTATCACATTTTGATTTGCGGAAACGGAGAAAAGAAATGATACGGCGCGCACTGGTTCCACTTTGCTTGTTACTGGTTTCATCAGCGTACGGCGGTGACAATCCGATTGAGCGTTGGGCAAGAGCTGTTGGTGGCCGAGAAAGAATCGGCCAAATCAATTGCGTGTTGTACCTCATCAAAATCTCGTGCGTCCATAAAATGAACGGGTTGCGCAGTAGGTAGAGCCCAGTCATTCGGATAAGATTTCTGCTATGTTCTCATCTTTCCGACATCTCCTCGGCTGGATCATCAGC
>Ga0126373_10002630_pt1 | contig 13257 bp, 12 predicted proteins | sample PanSoiMetPlot_11_FD_92545 | JGI IMG/M metagenome (GOLD analysis project Ga0126373, IMG submission 92545) | Tropical forest soil microbial communities from Panama - MetaG Plot_11 | ecosystem: Environmental > Terrestrial > Soil > Tropical forest > Bulk soil | place: Panama | collected 2016-02-17
CTCACCGGACGACGCGTCGTCCGGCAGTGGCGGTCTTAGACAGTTTTGGCGACGCCACGCCAGGCAGTCAGCGCTGCCTGGATGCCCGCCGCGTCGACGTCCACGTGGGTGAGCATCCTGACTCGGCCACCGACGACGGTGACCAGCAACCCTTCGGCGGCAAGCTGGGCGCGCCACCACGTCGAGTCCCTGCCGGTACCGGAGACGTCAACGAAGACGATGTTCGTCTCGACGCCCTCAGGATCGACACTTTCCGGCAGTAGCTCGGCGATCCCCGTGGCCAGGATCTGCGCGTTCGCGTGATCCTCCGGCAACCGCTCAGGCCCTTCCTCCAGCGCAATCAGCCCTGCCGCAGCCATGATCCCGGCCTGTCGCCACGCCCCGCCGAAAAGGATCTTCAGCCTGCGTGCCTCTCGGATGAAGTCCTGATCTCCGGCCAGAACGGAACCTATTGGCGCGCCGAGGCCCTTGGACAGGCAGAACATCAGCGACGTGACCGCCTCGGCATAGGCGGCCACCGGCACTTCAGCGACGGCGCATGCGTTGAAGATTCGCGCGCCGTCCAGGTAGAGCGGCACGCCGGCATCGGAACAGACAGCCGCGATGTCGCGGACGCCGGTGACGCTGTGCACAGAGCCGCCGCCCACCTGGTGCGTGTTCTCAATCGTCACGAGGTCCGCGACGGCTACGTCATAGGGATCGGGCGCCAGCGCCGCGGCAACCTGCGCGCCCAGCATCAGCCCGCGATCGGGTGCGCTGACGTAATGGAAGGAAATCCCCGACAGCACCGCAGCCGAGCTCGCTTCCGTCCGCCCGGCATGCGCGCCAGCCTCGCATACCACCAGGTGACCTGGGTGTACGTAAGCATGCAGCGCAATCTGATTGCACATGGTGCCCGTCGGCAGGTAGAGCGCGGCTTCCTTGCCGGTCAGCTCAGCGGCCCGGTCCTGAAGGCGGTTAACCGTCGGATCGTCGCCATACCAGTCGTCGCCGACCTCGGCAGCGGCCATGGCGTGCCGCATCCGCTCCGACGGCTTGCTAACGGTGTCAGAGCGAAGGTCGATGCGGGCAGCCATGTGCCGCACGATACGGCATGGCGATCGGGCTAACTGGAACGGCCCGCATCGACCAGGCCGCGCTCAAAGCCGTCGGCCGGCCGGCCGACGAGCTCATCCGGGAGGGGCCCAGACAGAGTGACAACCTCGGCCGGAGTGACGACGTCAGCGGGGACCACGACCTCGGCCGGGATGACGATGGCAGCTGGGCCGGCGAGATCCTCGGCGCGCATTCGCCGAACGTCGCGCGGGATCAAGGCCAGGACCGAGACGAGCACGATCAGCACAGCCGCCCCGTATTGCGTCGCCGATACGCCAGCCCAGGCCGCGATCGGCCCCGCTACCACGGCGCCGATCGGCATCGCCATGACCGAGCCGAGCGCGTCATACGCCGAGACCCGCGCGAGCTTCTCCGGCGGGATCTTCCGCGCCAGTGCGAGCATCCACTGCACCATCATGATCTCGAACGCGATCCCGAGGAGGAACGACGACGTGCAGACAGCCGGCAGTGGCCATAGCATCGCCAGCGCCAGCGGCGCGATCGCGATGCTGCCGCCGATGAGCACGACGAAGAGCATCGGCCGTCGCGGGCTGAAGCGAAGTGAGATCACGCCGCCAACGATCAAGCCGAGCGACTCGGCGCCGGTAATCGTGCCCCAGGCTGCCGGCCCGCCCAGATGAGCCCGCGCGACGACCGGCCCCAACACGCCGAATGATCCGTACCAGGCCATGAGCACGACCGCGAACTGGGCGACGATAACCCATAGCCACGTATGCGAACGGAACTCTGACCATCCGTCACGGAGCTCGCGGACCATGCTCGTCTGATGCATGCGCTCGTAAGCAGTGACGCGCAGCGCCAGCATGAGGGGAATGGTGCCGAGCATGCCGATGCCGCATGCGGCCAGCGCCCAGCCCGGGCCGTTGGTCCCGATCGCCGCGATGCAGAAGCCGGCCAGCACGGCGCCGCCCATCTGGGCTGCGTTCATCGCCAGCCTAGAAAGAGCGTTGGCTTCCTGCAGCAGTTCGGCAGGCACCAGACGCGGGAGCAAGGCCGATGACGCCGGATAGAACAACGCCATGCCAGTTCCCGTCAGGCCTTCCAACGCGATCATCCGCCACAGCGGCGGGTGCCCTGTCAGGACCAGGATTCCGAAGGTGCCCTCGCCGATCGCCATCAGTGCGTTGCCCGCGATAATCACCTTCTGCGGCGCGATCCGGTCCGCGATGACGCCGCCGACCAGCACGAAGATCAGCGACGGTGCGATCTGCGCCGCGAGGACATAGGACAGCTTCGCCGTCGACCCATGCGTCTGGCTGAGCACGGCGAACGAAACGCCGACGAGTGAGAAGGCGAACGACATCGGCGCCAGCACGCGGTCAGCCAGCAACAGCCTGAAGTCGCGGATGCCGAGAACAGGCAGGCGACGTGTGGCCATGGCGAGGGAGCGCCTCATTGCGCGCGCAGGCATGACGAAATCCGATCTTGAAACCGAGGGGATGTGTAATCTGATTTTATCGTGGCGGCCCTGAGCTGGGAAAACGATTTTCCTGTGGGGAAATTCCCCGACGTGGCCGCGATACCGTAACGATGGCCTGCCGGTTGACCTGGCTACGCCGCCCCGGCAAGATCGGCCAGTACTACCGGGTTCGCGAGAGGAGCGGATGGGACATTGAGCATCCTGGGTACGAGGGTATTGCGAACCGAGGATCCGAAATTCCTCACCACCGGCGGCGTGTATACGGAGGACCTTACTGACGACCGACTCGAGGGCGCTTACCACGTGTTCTTCGTGCGGTCTCCGCTCGCGCACGCGCGGATCAACAGTGTCGACGTCTCGGCTGCACTCGACACCCCCGGGGTCGTCGCCGCGATCACCGGAGCCGACCTAGCCGATCTGGCCGTGATCCCACCAGCAGCGGCCGGTCTGATGAAGCTGGAAATGACACAGCGTCTGCTGGCGACCGACAAGGTGCGGTTCGTCGGCGAGCCCGTCGCCGCTGTCGTCACCGAGCACCCCTACCAGGGCGAGGACGCGGTCGAACTCGTCGAGGTCGACTACGATCCGCTGCCGGCAGTACTCGGCTTCGACGCCGATGACAGCTCGCTGCTCTTTCCGGATGCCGGCACGAACGTGGCCGGCAACTGGGGCGATGCGTCGCAGCTCAAAGCGGATCTGTTCGACGGCTGCGACGTCGTCGTCAGCCACACCATCGTGAACCAGCGCGTAGCACCGGCCCCGATGGAGACACGAGCCGGCGCCGCCGTCTGGGGCGAGGACGGCCGGCTTACGGCCTGGATCCCGAATCAGGGCGCCCAAGGCACTCGGCTGGAGCTCGCCAAGCTGCTCGGGGTCGATGCGAGCCAAGTCCGCGTCATCACCCCGGACGTCGGCGGTGCATTCGGCGCCAAATTCGGCGCTGACCCGGAGCACGCGGTGGTCGCCTGGATCGCGCGCCACCTCGGTCATCCCGTGCGGTGGACCGAGACCAGGTACGAGAACCTCATCGCCATGACGCACGGCCGGGCGCAGCAGCATACGGTGACAATCGGCGGCAGCCGCGACGGAGACGTGGCCGCCTACCGGCTCGAGATTGTCCAGGACGCGGGCGCATACCCGAAAATCGGCGCCGTCTTGCCGTTCCTCACGATCTTGATGACGACCGGGCCGTACGACATTCCGAAGGCCGAGGCAGTCGCCAAGGTGGTGGTCACGAATACCACTCCCATCGGCGCCTACCGCGGCGCTGGCCGTCCCGAAGCTACCGCGGCGATCGAGCGGGCGATCGATCTCTTCGCCACCGAGATCGGCGTGGACCCAGCCGATGTCCGGCGCAAGAACCTGCTCGCCCCGTTCACTGAGCCACATCGCACGGCGTTCGGCGCGTTGTACGACACGGGCGACTATGCCGCCGCGCTGGACAAGGCGCTCGCCGCGGCTGGCTACGCCGACCTGCGCGCAGAGCAGGCGCAGCGGCGTGCGGCCGGTAATGTGCGCCAGCTTGGCATCGGTGTGGCCAGTTACGTGGAGATCACCGGCATGGGCGACGGCGAGGACACACCGCCGCAGGAGAACGCGACCGTTGAGGTACACCCCGACGGGACCGCGACGATCCTCACCGGCACTTCACCCCACGGCCAGGGTCACGCCACGGCGTGGGCGATGCTCGCCAGCGATGAGCTTGGCATACCGGTGGACAAGATCACGCTGAAGTGGGGCGACACCGACCTGATTCCCGAAGGGGGAGGCACTGGCGGCTCGCGCAGCCTCCAGCAAGGCGGCGCCGCCGTGCAGCAGGCATCTCAGGAGCTGATCGAGCTGGCCAGGCTGCGGGCCGCGGCTCAGCTCGAGGCCAACGCCGCCGACCTCGTCTTCGACAAGAGCCGCAGCGCGTTTGCGGTGGCTGGCGATCCGGACGCGTCCGTCCCGCTCACGGAGCTAGCCGAGAACGAGCGGCTGCTGGTCCGGGCAGTGTTCTCGGCGCCCGGCGCGACGTTCCCCTTCGGCACCCACGTCGCGGTCGTCGAGGTCGACACCGAGACCGGAAAAGCAAGCCTGCGCCGAGTCGTGACGGTGGACGACGCCGGCATCGTGCTCAACCCGTTGCTGGCCGAAGGCCAGCGCCACGGCGGTATCGCCCAGGGCGCCGCGCAGGCGTTCCTAGAGGAAGTCGTCTACGACGTCGACGGCAACCCGCTGACCACAAGCCTTGCCGACTACCCCTTCCTGTCGGCGACGGAGGTACCGAGCTTCGAGCTGGTGGACATGGCGACGCCAACGACCTACAACCCGCTGGGCGCCAAGGGCATCGGTGAGGCCGGGTCCATCGGTGCGACGCCGGCCGTGCAGAACGCCATCATCGACGCTGTCGCGCACCTCGGCGTCCGCCATATCGACTTGCCTGCCACGTCGCGTCGAGTCTGGCTTGCCATACACAGCGCTGCCACGGCCGTGTCCGGATCGGAGAACTGATGACCCGCATCGAGCTCACAGTCAACGGCGAGAAGCAGTCCGACGACGTAGAACCCCGGCTGCTGCTCGTCCACTACCTGCGCGAGGTGCTGGGCTTGCGCGCGGCCAACGTAGGCTGCGACACGACCTCGTGCGGCGCGTGCACCGTGCTGCTCGACGGTAAGTCCGTCAAGTCCTGCACGGTGCTCGCCGTGCAGGCGGCCGGCCACGACGTGACGACCGCCGAGGGCCTCGCGCCATCAGGCCAGCTGCACCCGGTTCAGGCGGCGTTCCGGCAGAATCACGGTCTGCAGTGCGGGTTTTGCACGCCTGGCATGGTGATGGCCACCATCGGCCTGCTGTCGGAGAACCCGCATCCGACCGAGGAACAGGCTCGCGAGGCACTCGAGGGCAACTTGTGCCGGTGTACCGGCTACCACAACATCATCAGGGCCGTGCTCGCGGCCGCCGATGCCGCTGACGCCAGCACCGACGAGGTGAGCGCATGATTCCCGCGCAGTTCGAGTACGTGGCAGCCGAGTCGGCTGAACACGCAATCAGCCTGCTGGCCGAGCACGGCGACGATGCCAAGCTCCTGGCTGGCGGTCACTCGTTGCTGCCCATGATGAAGTTGCGGCTCGCTGCGCCCGAGCTGCTGATCGATATTGGCGGCCTGACCGAGCTGGCGGGCGTCGCCACTGACGGCGACGAGCTGGTGATAGGTGCCACTACCAAACACGCCGACCTCGCAGCGTCCGAGCTGGTCGGTGCGCAGGCCCCACTACTCGCGTATGCGGCCGGACAGGTCGGAGACCCGCAAATCCGCCACCGCGGCACGATCGGCGGCTCACTGTCCCACGCCGACCCGGCCGCGGATCTGCCGATGGCCATTGTCGCGCTCGGCGGCTCTGTCGTTCTGCACGGCCCGAACGGCATGCGCACCGTTCCCGCCGACGATTTGTTCGTGGGCTACTTCGAAACTGTCGTGCAGCCGGATGAGGTGCTGACGGCGATCCGGGTGCCGCGCCGGCCCGGGAATCCGTGGGGTTACCAGAAGTTTGTCCGCCGCGCCAACGACTGGGCGATCGTCGGTGTCGCCGCCATCGACGGACGGATAGCGCTGGCGAATATGGGCTCGACACCGCTGCGTGCAAGCGCCGCTGAGCAGGCGCTGGCAGCGGGAGCGAGCCCGGCCGCTGCCGCCGAGCACGCCGCCGACGGCACATCACCAGGCGAAGACATGCACGCTGACCGCGAATACCGCCGCCATCTGGCCCGCGTGCTCACACGCCGAGCCCTGGAGCATCAAACTGGCTAGCGGAGCGATAACCGGCTAGATCGCGGGTAACGACTACATATGAGTCCAGCCAAGCCGACCGGCAATCAGCCACAGTCGAGCGACATGGCAGTGCCTGAAGAGCAGCTGCCTGAGCGCGTGGCAGAGCTGGCGGCGGAGCTGAGCGAGGCCGAGAGCGGGCCGCGGCGGAAGCGGCTCGCCGGGCAGATTGCGGGCCTGGCCAGTCGCGGGAGCAAGGCCACCGGCCGCGGCCTGCGGTCGAGCGCCATCTTCGCGCGCCGACGGGCGCGCGCGGGCGGCTCGGCCACGGCGCGGGGGCTGCGTGCCACCGGTCAGTGGCTGAGCAGCCAGGTGATGGAGATGGCGCCGAAGGTGCCGATCCGCAATCTCGCCACGCTCCAGGAACAGCATCCTGGCCTGGACACTGAGCAGCTAGCCGATGCCCTCATCGCTGGCGCCGCTCGCGCGTCCGGCGGCGTAGGTGCTGCGGTGGGCGCGGCCGCTGCGGTGCCATTCATCCCGACGGCTCCCGCCGAGCTCGTCGTGGAGACGATGGCGCTTGTCGCTATTGAGCTCAAGCTCATCGCGGAGCTGCACGAGGTATACGGCAAGCGGGCCCCTGGGTCCGCTCCCCAGCGCATGATCGCCTACGTCGGAGCGTGGGCGGACCGTCGCGGCGTTCGGGTGACGACCAGCGGCCTGGCGCTCGCAGTCGGCTCTCCGCTGCGCCGCAAGCTGGAGCGTCGGTTGCTTGCCAAAGCGAGCAAGAGCGCGCTCGCCCTGGCGCCGCTGCTTACAGGCGCGGCCGCTGGTGCGATGCTCGACTTCCGCGAGACACGCAAGCTCGGTCGCCTGATCCGCGATGACCTGCGCAAGCAGGCACTAGAGCAAGGCTAGCTCGGCCGCCAGGTCATCAAGCCCGAGCGAACCCAGCGAAAGTGCGGCCATGTGCCACGCCTTCAGGTCGAAGCTCGGGCCGCGCGCAGCCCGCGCGGCGTCGCGACCCTCAAGCCACGCCCGCTCCCCCAGCTTGTAGCTGATCGCCTGGCCCGGCAGGCTCAGGTACCGGACGATCTCGCTTTCGGCAAACTCGCGGTCCCGGCCGCTGTGCGCCGTGAAGAACTCCAGTGCCAGCTCGGGCGTCCACACTGCGCCCGCGCCCGGCGCCCAGTCCGCAGCCACCGGCAGCTCCAGGTGCATGCCGATGTCGACGATGACGCGAATGGCTCGCATAAGTTGCGCGTCGAGGTAGCCCATCCGCGCACCGGGCTGCTGCAGGAAGCCGAGCTCGTCCATCAGGCGCTCGGCGTACAGCGCCCAGCCTTCGACACAGGCACTCACGAGACCAAATCCAGTCTGATATTGCGAGAGCTGGCCCGCCAGGTATTGCCACTGAGCGAGCTGCATGTGATGGCCAGGCACGCCCTCGTGGTACCAGGTGCTGTACAGCTCCCACATCGAGAATCTGGTCCGCCCGAGCGTGGGCAGCCACGTCTGGCCCGGCCGGGAGAAGTCCTGCGACGGCGGGGTGTAGTAGGGAGCCGCCGCACTGCCCGCCGGTGCAATCCTCGCCTGGATCACCTTGATCGGATCGGCCAGGTCGAAGTGCGTGCCCGACAGGCTGGCCATCGCGTCGTCCATGAGCCGTTGCAGACGGTCCCGCACTGCATCCACGCCCTCGATGACCTCAGCGTGGCTGTCGAGATGACGCATCGCCTCCCATGGCGTTGAGCCGCGCAGAATCCGCTCAGCCTCGATCTTCATCTCGCCCGTGATCTGCCGATACTGGGCCCAGCCCCAGTCGTAGGTCTCAGCCAGGTCCGGGCTCGCGCCGTTCGAGCTCCGAACCCCGACCCGGTACCGCTCTAGACCCATGGCGTCGGGTGTGCCGGCCGCTCCGGCTAGATAATCAGACAGCAGCCAGGCACGAAGATCGGCGACCGCAGCGTCGGCGGCGGTGCAGGCCACGTCAAGCTCTGCCCGCAGCGTGGCAGTCCCATCCGCCGGTGCGCTGGTCGCGAAATCCGTGAACCAGCCGCGATCGCCGCCGGCCGCCTGCCATTCCGCAAACTGCGTCGCCACTGTCTCAATCTGACGCGGCGCCGCGAACAGGCCCGCGTCCGCTCCGTGCGACAAAGACGATCGGTAACCGGCTAGTGCGGCCGGCACCCGGCCGATCCGGCGGGTGATGACCGCCCAGTCGTCGTCGGTCGCCGCGGGCATGAGCAGGAATGCTTGCCGCATTTCCGCCGGCGGTCCGAAGATGTTCGAGACGGCTCGCAGGTGTTCTCCGGTGGCGCTGACGGTCAGCTCGGTCTCCAGCCGCTCACGCAGTAGCCGAGCGCACCGGCGTTCATCGGCGTTGGCGAAGCCGCCCGCGCCGGCGGCCCGCTCCATCTCGGCGAGCTGGACTAGTGTCGCCCGGTGCCGCTCGTCCATCGCCTCGCGGCCCGAAGGCGAGAGATCCGGGAGCTCGTCCTGACCAATCGGCAGACCGAAAAACGTCGCCACGACCGGGTCGAGCGCCGCGATCTCCTGCACGTAGTCGTCGGCGAGGGAGCGAACCGCGCGGATCTCGGAGCTGGTCTCTGCAGATCTCTCGGTCATGACGGACATTCTGTCCCATCCCGCGTCAGCGTGCCCGCGCTCAGCCCGCTAAGGTCCAACCGTGACGCAACGCAAGGTGCTGGTAACGGGATCGTCGAGGGGCATCGGCCGCGCCGTCGCGCAGGCATTCGCTAGGGCCGGCGATATCGTCGCGGTTCATCACCGCGATTCGCCCGAGCTGGCTGCGGCCGTGCTGGCCAGCCTCCCGGGAACCGGGCACGTGGTCGTGCAAGCCGACATTCTCGACCCGGACGCCGTTCGCTCGATGGTGGACGCCGTCGCTGACCAACTCGGCGGCCTTGATGTGCTGGTGAACAACGCCGCTAGTTACGGCCGCTCGTCCTACTCGGTCGCCGAGGTCTCGTATGCGGCCTGGCAGCAAGCGTGGCACGACACGCTCGGCCTCAACCTGACTGGTGCCGCGAACGTGACGTGGTGCGCGGTGCAGCACATGATCGCCGGTGGTGGCGGCACCATCGTAAACGTATCGTCGCGCGGCGCGTTCCGCGGCGAGCCTGGCCAGCCGGCGTATGGCGCGAGCAAGGCCGGGCTGAACGCGCTCAGCCAGTCACTGGCGATCGCGCTGGCGTCGCACAACATCACGGTCACGGCCGTCGCGCCGGGCTTCGTCGAGACAGACATGGCGGCGCCTCACCTCCAGGGCGACAGCGGCGCCGCGATCCGCGCCCAGAGCCCCCTCGGACGCGTCGCCCAGCCTGCGGAGATCGCGGCTGCCGTGATGTATCTGGCCTCTCCTGAGGCAGCCTGGGCGACCGGGGCGATACTCGACCTCAACGGCGCTTCCTATCTGCGGACTTGATGCAAATGAAGACGACGACGTTCGAAGTGCACACTGGGCGCACGCCGACCGTCCAGGACATCACCAGGCAGTGCAGCCAGTTCGCGCGCGACGCCGCGGACGAGGGTGATGGCGTACTGCACGTGTTCGTACCGCACGCAACCGCGGGCGTGACGATCATTGAACTGGGCGCGGGCAGCGACACTGACCTGCTCGCTGCCCTAGACGAGCTGCTGCCAGCAGATAACCGCTGGCGGCACGCGCATGGCTCGCCCGGCCATGGTCGCTCGCACGTGCTGCCCGCGCTTGTACCGCCGTACGCGACAGTCCCTGTCATCGGCGGCCGCCTCACCCTCGGCACGTGGCAGTCGATCGCGATCGTCGACCTCAACGTGGACAACCTAGATCGCCAGGTTCGACTGTCGTTCCTCGGCTGAGCCGGACAAGGCGTTGTCGGGCTTCTGGGCTTCGCGGGCGCGATCGTCGGGCTAATCGGAGTGATTATCGCGCACCGCCGAGAGCCGGAACGGCGGCTAACCGCTGCTGGCTGACCTGAGGCGCAGTACTTGCGACGAAGGCGGCTAGTGGGCAGTGCCAGTGCCTGGCTGATCCGTGCCGCAGTACTTGCACTTGCTCGCAGCGGCCGGCAGGTCGGCAGACAAGCATGCCGGGCATGTCTTCACCGGCGGCGGATCGCCAAACACCATGACGCCGCGTCGTGCCGAGATGAGTTTGTAGGGCACGACGATAACGAAGTAGACGACAGCCATGAAGATCAAGAAGTAGATGACCGCAGAGATGAACGAACCGATGTTAAGGAACGTGGCCTTGTTACCTGGGGAGCCGAGCTGCCAGCCGAGGCCGATGGAGGTTTTACCTTCGGCCCGCGCGATGATCGGGTCGATGACGCTGGTGGTGAACGAGCTGATCAGCGTGCTGAATGCCAGCGCGACGATCAGGCCGACCGCCACGACGATGACGTCGCCTCTTAGCAGGAAATTCTTGAAACCGCGCATCGTGCCTCCCCAACGTCACTCCGCCTACTAGCCGTCACTGCATCATCACAAACGTGACTCGCGAAGCAATGCTAGGCCTGTGGCAAGATCCGGTCAGGGACCCGCGGCAGAGGAGGCCCGATGGACGTGCGTGAGGCGCTGTACACGACGAGGGCAATGCGACGGGTCAAGCCGGATCCAATCCCGGCCGACGTGCAGGCCCGCATCCTGGACGCTGCGATCCGCGCGCCAACCGGCGGCAACTCGCAGAGCTGGCGATTCCTGCTCGTGGACGACCCGGAGATCAAGGCGCGGCTCGCCCCGCTGTATCGGGACGCGATCTCCAAGTTGTGGCAAACCGCGTACCGCGAGCGCATTGAGCACGCCGTGGCCCGGCCCGGCGACCCGGAGAGCGCCTCATTCCTGCGTGTGCAGAGGTCAGCGCAGCACCTCGCCGACCACTTCGAGTCCGTGCCGCTGTTCCTCATCGCGTTCGCTCGCGGCGACACCACCGGCGGATCCATCTTCCCGGCCGTGTGGAGCGCGCAACTGGCGGCCAGGGCCGAGGGCGTCGGCAGCGCGCTCACCTCCGTCCTTGGCATCTTCCATGCCGGGGAAGCGATGGAGATCCTCGGCGTCCCGGCTGGCAAGGGCTGGACCATGGCTTGCTGCGTGTCATTTGGCTACCCCACTGGCCGCTGGGGCGTGGCGCCCAGGCGGCCGGTGCAGGAGGTCGCGTACCGCAACACGTGGGGAGCCGACGTCGGCTTCGAGATCACCCAGCCCCTGTGGTCGCCGCCTGTTAGCTGACCGGTATTCCGGTGCGCGGCGCACCCGGCTGGACGGGTACCCGGACCTTGAGCACGCCTGGCCGCACCGCCACCGTGAGCGCCCTGGCGGACGGGATCAGCTCGCCGTCGACCTGGCGGGGCAGTTCGGTCTCAGCGCTGATCTCAACTGTGCGCGCCTGATAGCGCTCAAGGCGGGCATTGTCGCGACGACTGCGAGCCAGCACGCGGTAGCCGACGTCCACCCAGCCGAACGGACCAGCCGGCGCGAGGATGACGACGTCAAGCAGGCCGTCATCGAGCCGCGCGGCCGGCATGATGCGGAATCCGCCGGGCAGTGCCCCGGAGTTCCCGACGGTGACCGAATGCGCTCGCCTGACCAGGCGATCCCCGCCGTCGAGCCGGATTGCAAAGTCCGTCCGTGGCGACACCACCTGGCTGGCTCCCGCCGCCCCGTACGCGGCCCAGCCGGCCACGCGTTTCAGGACGGCCGAGGTCGCAGCGACGACAGCGGCATCGAGACCGATGCCGGCCATCGCGGCGAACGTCAACCCGTCGGCGATCCCGAGGTCGATCTGCCGCTCGCGCCCCTCGAAGGCCACTCGCAGCGCCGCCTCGGCCCGCGCAGGCAGGCCCAGCGCTGCCGCCGTCAGGTTCGCCGAGCCGCCGGCAACAATCGCCAGGGGCACCGCAGTCCCGGCCAGCGCGTCGGCGCAGGCCCGGACTGTGCCGTCGCCGCCGCAGGCGATGACCAGGTCAGCGCCGACCTCGAGCGCGCGACGCGCCTGCGCCGATCCGGCGTCGCCCGGCGTCGTCGAGAGCACCAGAGGCGGCCGCCAGCCGCTCGCGGCAGCGGCGTGCTCACAGACGCTGCGCAGCCGCCGCACGTCATGGATGCGTGCGACGTTCACTACGAGAACCGGAAGCCGCGCATCGCTCAGCACGGTTTCATTCTTCGGCACGTTCGCCAGAAGATGCCGGATCAGCCGAGGACGCCGGCCAGCAGTTGCTGCGCCTCGGCCTGTATCAGGGCTAGGTGTCCGGGCCCGCGGAACGACTCGGCGTAGAGCTTGTACACGTCCTCCGTGCCGGAGGGCCGGGCGGCGAACCAGCCAGACTCGGTGACGACCTTGATACCGCCCAGCGGCTCGCCGTTACCTGGGGCTGTCGTCAACCTGGCCACGATCGATTCGCCGGCTAGCTCGGCCGCGCCGAACTGCTCAGGCGAAAGTTTGCCGAGCACCGCCTTCTGCTCGCGCGTCGCAGGCGCGTCGATTCGCGCGTACGCCGGATCGCCAAGCCGTTCGGCGATTGACCGGTATAGCTGGCTCGGCGTGCTGCCAGTGACCGCCGTGATCTCCGCAGCGAGCAGATCAAGGATGATCCCGTCTTTGTCGGTGGTCCACACGCGTCCGTCGCGCCGCAGGAACGACGCGCCAGCGCTCTCTTCGCCGCCGAACGCCACACTGCCGTCCAATAGCCCGGGCACGAACCACTTGAACCCGACAGGCACCTCGGTCAGGTTGCGGCCGCAGTCGTCGGCAACGCGGTCGATGATCGAGGAGCTGACCATCGTCTTGCCGACTGCGGCCTTGGCCGGCCAGTCGTCACGGTGCCGGTACAGGTAGTCGATGGCGGCCGCGAGGTAGTGATTGGGGTTCATCAGCCCGGCGTCGGGGGTCACGATGCCGTGCCGGTCGGCGTCGGTATCGTTCCCTGTCGCTATCGCGAAGTCCGTCCTGCGCCCGATCAGCGACAAAAAA
>Ga0126373_10002631_pt1 | contig 13257 bp, 13 predicted proteins | sample PanSoiMetPlot_11_FD_92545 | JGI IMG/M metagenome (GOLD analysis project Ga0126373, IMG submission 92545) | Tropical forest soil microbial communities from Panama - MetaG Plot_11 | ecosystem: Environmental > Terrestrial > Soil > Tropical forest > Bulk soil | place: Panama | collected 2016-02-17
ATGATCGGCTTGAGTGATCTATAGATGCGCAGGACCAGCATGCCGCCACGATCTCTGTGCCGCTCCGGCTCCGCATTCGCCGGACCGTAGTCGAAGGTCTTTGCCCCGGCGCTGAGGTCGGCGCCCGCACAGAACGCCCGGCCAGCCCCGGTGACGATAACCGCACGGACGCTGTCGTCGCCGTCAGTCATGTCAAGAGCCGCCAGTATGCCTTCGTACATCTCGGCGTTGAGCGCGTTGAGTTTGCCTGGCCGGTTCAGCGTGATCGTCGCCACGCCCGCGTCGACGGTGTACTGCACTGCTTCGGTCATACGCGCACTCTTTCACCTGCTGGCCGTACCGGGCGTGGTTCACTGGCTGAGTGAGTGCCGTCGTTGCGTGCTGCCAGCTCGCGCCGCAATTCGGCGACATCGCGGCCAACCGCGACCAAGCCGCCGCGGCGGTCGCCGATGCCGCTACCCACGGCGCCGAAGTCGTCGTGCTGCCCGAGCTTATGTCGAGTGGCTACGTGTTCGAGAGCCAGCGCGAGGCGCGTGCCCTAGCGGAGCGGCCGGACGGGCCGACGGTCACCGCGTGGACGCAGCTTGCGGCCGAGCATAACGTCGTCATCGTCGGGGGCTTCTGCGAAGCCGCAGACATGCAGGTCTTCAATAGCGCCGTGCTGGTCGACCGGAGCGGGCTGCGCTGCGTCTACCGCAAAGCGCACCTGTGGGACGCCGAGCCGCAGTGGTTCGCTGCTGGCGCGGCGCCGCCGCCGGTTGTAGTGACGCAGTACGGCCGGATCGCCGTGATGATCTGCTACGACCTGGAGTTCCCTGAATGGGTTCGGCTGCCGGCCCTCGACGGTGCGCAGTTGCTGTGCGCTCCGACCAACTGGCCGGCCTATCCGCGCCCCGATGGCGAACGGCCGTCTGAGGTTGTCAGAGTCCAGGCCGATGCCGCGGTCAACCGGATATTCATCGCGGCGTGTGATCGGGTCGGCGCAGAGCGCGGTGTCGAGTGGGTCGGCGGTTCCGTCATCGTCGACGCTGACGGCTGGCCGTTGGCAGGCGGCTCGGCGTCCACCCTGCCAGCCACGCTGCTGGCTGAGTGTGACCTCGACGCGGCCCTCGACAAGGCTGCCAGCCCGAACAACGACGTACTAGGCGACCGGCGGCCCGAGTTGTACGAACGCCTGGCCCGCTCCTGACCGGCAGGCCGACCCTGGCAATGGTCAGACGCCCTGCTGCGCAGCCAGGTCCTCGTCAACGAGCAGCAGCACCTTGCCGCGGGTGTGACCCTGCTCGACAGTCGTGTGCGCGGCGGGCGCGTCAGCGAGGTAATAGCGCCGGACGACGTGAACCTCCAATGTCCCGTCGTCGAACCACGGAGCCATCGTGATCAGGCGGCTGCCACTGGATTGCCCGTCGTAGGTCTCCCAGTGCACCCGGTCGGCCTCGGGGTAATCGCCAGACCGAGTCGGTGTCGCGATGATCGCTCCGTCATGAGCCGCCCGGGCGGCGCCCGAGAGCGTCGGCGCTGCGCAGACGAGCGCGAGATCAACGCCACTGTCTGTCTCCTGGCGCACCTGGTCGGGCCAGTTAGCCTGGTTATGGTCGAGGACGACCTCAGCGCCGAGCTTGTGCACGAACTCGTGGTGCTGCGGGCTCGCCGTCCCGATCACCCGCGCGCCGAGCGCGCGCGCGATCTGTACGGCGAAATGACCCACGCCGCCAGCGGCGCCCGTGATCAGCACCGTGTCACCGGCGCTGACCTGGAGAATGTCGGTGAGGCCCTGGTGGGCAGTCAGCGCGTCCACCGGGACCGCGCCAGCGTCGGCGACGTCGAGACCGGACGGCACCGGCGCCAGCTGCTCGAGCGGGCACGTCACGTATTCGGCGTAGCAGCCCGTCAGGCCGGGGTAGCCGTATACCGGCTCACCGTCCTCGAAAGCGGCGGCGTCGCCCGACTCACCCACGATTAGGCCGGCGAACTCGGCGCCGGGTATGAAAGGCAGGCTGGGGGCCGGCAGGCTCCCGCTCCGCAGGTGCGCGTCCCAGGGTCCCACGCCTGCTGAGAGCACCCTGACCAGGGCTTCCCCCGGGCCAGGCTCCGGGATGTCCGTCTCGGCCATCCGGAGCACCTCTGGTCCGCCCGGCTCGCTGACCATGATTGCCTTCATCGTCGCTCCTGCTTACTAGCCCGTCTCGCGCAAGTCTCCCCCCGACAGCTTGCCCAGGGTGGCTGTTGATGAACGCGACGGCCGTCTACCGTGTCGTCCATGACTCGCAGGGCCCAGTATGCCGAGCCTCCTGGCCCAGCCTTCTTGTTTGACCTGGACGGGACGCTCATCGACAGCGTGTACCAAAACGTGATCGCGTGGCGGCACGCGCTGGCCCGGCTTGACATCGACCTTTCCGTCTGGCGCATTCACCGGCGGATCGGGATGAGCGGCGGCTTGTTCGTCTCGGCCCTGCTGCGCGAGACCGGGCGATCGCTGTCGGACGACGACATTGAGGCCTTGCAGCAGGACCACCTCGTGCAATATCTCGCGCAGGTAGATTCCGTCAGGGCGCTTCCGGGTGCACGCGAACTGCTAGCCGCCCTCACCGCGCACGGCGTGCCGTGGGCGATCGCCACCAGCGGGCGGCGCGTGATGGCCCGCGAAGCACTCGCGATTCTCGGGCTTCCCGATGATGCGCCGATGGTGACGCGCGACATGGTTCAGCACGCCAAGCCCGACCCGGATCTCTTCCTCGCCGCGGCCGCGCTGATTGGCGTGGAACCGCGATATGCCTGGGTCGTTGGCGACAGCGTGTGGGACCTGCTGGCTGCCCGGCGAGCCGGAGCGCTCGGGATCGGCTTGCTGTCAGGCGGCTACGGCCGCGAAGAACTTGAGCGGGCCGGCGCCTACCGCGTGTACGCCGATCCCAGCGAACTGCTCGCCAGGGCGGACGAGGTAGGCGTGCGAGACCTGCTGTCCGGGCCGGCTGACGTTTAGCTCACTCCCAGAATGCGCGCAGCTCGAACGTCCCGGTTCGCGCCGACGGGTGGCGAGAAGCTACCGTTCCGGTCAACCTGCCGTACCCGCACTGTGCAGTGAGCCCGTGATCGGTCGCCCGATCCCGTCGACGAGACACAGCCGGGGCAAGCCGTCGCAGCGTCCTGCCCAAGGCTGCGGCAGTCCGCCCGGCGCGCTCGTCGGCAATTCGGATCTCGGCGGCGCTCTTCGGCCGCTCGATTTGGTAGAGCTGGTAGGCCTGATAGGGCATCATCGCTGGCTCCTCGAGCTCGTTGGATCCCGTCACCATCACGACGAACTCCGGCCCTGCCGATGGACGCGATGGACAACGTGGCCGCGTGGGCTCCGCCAGACATATTCAATTCGGGTGGTTTGCCAGGACCTGATGAGTGGCCGGTAGTGACCTGGTTCACTTCGTTACTCGTTGGTAGTGATCTAGGTCTCATCGCGGAACCGCCCGCCGTCACGTCCCGTCGAATTCCCGTCATTCACCGTGACGCCCAGTCGGTCCCCCGTGCCGACCGGAACCGGCCCGACCCCCGCGGGCCGTGGCCCTTCCCCCAGGGCCAACGCAGCGCCGTGCCCCGCCCACCCCCCGTTGGGCGGGGCACTGCCATGTCCGAACTGCGATCGCTACATGGGAACGGCCTCGTAGACCTCGACGGTCCCGCCGCCAGCGATAATCGGACAACCCTTCGCCTGAGCGGCGGCCTCGTCGAGCGAGTCTGCCGTGATCACTGAGTAGCCGCTCGCGCCAGCCGCGCCGCCGTCGGTGACGCCAGTGGAGCTGACGGTCGCGGAGCCCGCGAACGGGTTGCCCATGTCGGTGACCGCGTCACCGAGTGTCGCGAACCACGCTCCCCAGGCCTGCATCGCCTCCTCCTGCGCTTCTGGCGTGTCGGCCATCTGACCGCCGGTGAAGATGTAAACGAACTTCGCCATCGAGTTCTCCTCGGGACTGGAAATGGACCTGACACTCAGTACTACGGACGGCGCGACCCGCGTCTCGACAGGTGCGGCAGGAAGTTTTGGCGCGGCTCGGATGGCGTTGGCTACACGTTCGACGCGATGAGGCCGCCGTCCACCTGGCAGACGGCACCAGTGATGTAGGACGCCTGCTCAGAGGCGAGGAACGCGACGACGCTCCCCAGCTCGCTCGGGTACCCGAGGCGGCCAAGGGGAATCCCGGCGGCCAGTGGCGCGAGCCGGGCTTGCAGCGCCTCATCCTGCTCCGGGCTTTGTCCGGCGTCTGGGCTGATCCGCGCGGTGAGAAACCTGCCTGGCAAGACGAGGTTGACGGTAATCCCGTCAGCCGCCAGGTCCGGCGCCATGCCCTTGATCAAGCCGGCGATGCCGGGCCGCAGGCCGTTGGACAAGTCGATGCCGTTAACCGGCTGTTTGACCGAGCTCGACTGAATCCCGACGATGCGTCCCCAGTGGCGAGCACGCATATGCGGCACGACCGCGCGGACGAACCGCACGAAGTTCAGCGTGACGATCTCGAAGGCCTGCCGCCAGTCGTCGTCGGTGAAGTCGCGGAACTTGCCCATCGCGGGACCGCCAGAGTTGGCGACAAGAACGTCGACGCTGCCGAAGCGTGCGACCGTTGCCGCCACGACGCGGTCCGCTGCGCCCTGCGTAGCCAGATCAGCCTGCACCGTGAGTACGTCAGCGCCGGTTTCTCGCCCGATCTCGTCAGCCGTGACTTGCAGGTCCGCGGGCGTCCGGGCACAAATGGTGACCTGAGCGCCCTCACGCGCCAGCGCGAGCGCGGACGCCTTGCCGAGCCCCTTGCTGGCCGCGCCGATGATGGCGACCTTGCCGTTCAGCCCTAGATCCACGCGAATCTCCGCAGACGGTCCGACCCGACGCTGACAGTGCAATGACTCTACTCACGACCGGATCGGGACGGACCGCGGCAGCCCGAACGAAGGGAACACGCTGTTCTCGAAACGGGACATTGCGCAGATCCGATCGCCAGCGAGCGTGAGGACGTAGAGGCCGATCCCGTGGCTGACGCCGGCTGCGTCGCGCAGGTATGCGCCGAACGCTGGCTGGCCGTTCGCGCTCGTCGGCACGAGGTCGAACCTGCGCCCAGCGCCGAAGATACCGGCGCAGAAGCGCCCAACGACTTCCCTGCCTTCGTATTCAAGTGGCATCGGTGGCATCGACATGAAGACGTCGTCGGTGAGGAGAGCCAGCAGCGCGTCGAGATCAGCGGACTCCCACGCATTCACGAACTTGGCCACGATCGCATCCTCAGCCGCAGAACCGCGGGCCGGAGGTGCTTCGGTGGTCAACTGCTGCTGGCTCTGGAGCCTCGCGCGCGCCCTTTTCAGTGCACCGTTGACCGCCTCCACGGTCGAATCCAGGATGTCGGCAACTTCACGAGCGTGGAATCCGAGGACGTCGCGCAGAATGAGGACGGCAAGCTGGCGCGGCGGCAGCACTTGAAGTGCCGTGACAAAGGCCAGGGAGATGGATTCGGTCTGCTCGTAGCGGGCCTCAGGGCCGAGCGGGACATCGAACGCACCCTGCAGGAGGGCGTCGGGATATGGCTCGAGCCAGACGACTTCGCCGAGTCGACTCGGCTCGGGCGGTTCGACGCCGGAGATATCCCACTCCTTCGCCTGGCGCCGGCTGGCCGAGCGGCGCGCGTTGAGGCAGCGGTTGGTGGCGATCCGGTAGAGCCACGTGCGGATCGATGCGCGTTCCTCGAATCCGCCCAGACCTTGCCAGGCGGCCAGCAGGGTGTCCTGGAGCACGTCCTCGGCATCCTGGAAGGATCCGAGCATGCGGTAGCAATGCACCTGCAGTTCCCGCCGATACGGCTCGGTCAGTGCCCGGAATGCATCGCCATCGCCCGCTCGCGCCCTGGAGATCAGGTCGGCTATCGCCACTGTCATCGCACCTCACGCATGCTCGGCACCTTCGTCGCTGCGCACGCCTTCGCCGTTTGGTGATATCGACACCGGGCAGCGGGCGAACTGGAGGGTTGAGCAGGAGCGAACTCGTCGCGGTCGCTACGGTGCTCGGTCCACGCTAAACTCCTTCGCGCCATTCCCGACGTGTGAGGGTGCAGATGAACGCGGCATTCAAGCACCCGGTGACGGTGCGGTGGCGCGACACCGATGCGCTCGGTCACGTCAATCACGTGGTGTTCCTGACATACCTGGAAGAAGCCAGGGACGCCTTCTATGTTCAGGTCCTCGGCGCTGATCCGGTCTATGTCGTGGCGCGCCTCGAGATTGACCTGCGGGCTGAAGTGCGTCACGAAGACCGCCAGGTGATCGTCGACGTGGCGGTGGAACGCCTCGGCACGACGAGTCTCACGACTCGCGAAACGATCCGAACGCAGGTGGGCGACCTGGTGGCCGAGGCGCGCGTCGTTACAGTCCGCTGGGACCAGGTGAACAGGCAGCCGGTTCCCTTTAGCCCGGCCGAACGAGGCCGGCTGACTGGCCCGCACTAGCGCCGGGGACTACCCCGTTGACCTACACCGGAATTGCGGCTCCGTTTACGAGCCCGGCATCGGGGCTGGCGAGGTAGACGTAAGTGCGCGCGATTTCGGCGGGCTTCGGCCAGGCGTCAAAGTCGGCCGACGGCAACGCAGCTCGGTTGGCCGGCGTGTCGATGATGCTCGGTACTACGCAGTTGACGGTGACGCCGGAGCCGCGCACTTCGTCGGCGGCCATGGAGACCAGGTGGAGCACGCCGGCCTTGCTCACCGAGTAGGCGAACGCATTGCCCGTGTAGTGCAGCGCGGCCCGGCTGGCGGTGTGCACGATGCGGCCGCAGCCAGCGCCCTGCAGGGCGCGGAGCGCGTACTTCGTGATGAGCGCAGCAGCCACCAGGTTCAGCTCGAATTGGCGTCGCAGTTCGGCCGCGTCCAACTCCGCCAGCGATCGCGGCGGCACGTAGCCGCCGACAGTGTTGATCACGGCCCATGGCGCGCTGCGACCGCCGAATAGTGCCGCGAGGGCGCCCTCGTCAAGGGCGTCGGCCGCCTCGTAGCTGATGCCCGCAAGCTGGCGCTCGGCCGACGGCACGGTCCGGTCCACGCCCGTCACGGATGCGCCAGCATTGGCGAAGGCCGCGGCCACACCAGCGCCGAGCGCACCCGCAGCTCCGAACACGAGCACGTCACGCCCGGTGTATCCCTTGTCAGCCATGCTTCCTCTTCCCGCTGCCATGCTCGCCTGCAACCCGGCGTCGCGAGCGCCTCAGCCGCCAGGTCGCAGGGATGCCACCAGATACGCCACGCCGAACGGATCATCGCAGTACCTGACCTCGGTCGTCGACCGGTGGCCGTTCATGGCGCCCGCGAGCACCTGCCAGCTGGCCCGGCCGGTGGCCATCAGCTCGCTCGCCAGTAGTGGATCCAGCGCGAGCAGCGCGGCGAGGTCACCAGTTCGCACGGCCCGCTCGACGGTGGCGTCGAACGGGACGCTGCGCTCGTCCAGGTAACCGGGTGCCTTCAGCCCGCGCCGGGCGCTCCCGTCGGCCATCACGAGCAGTGCTACCCGCGCCGCGTTCCTGGCAAGCCGGGCCCCGAGCGCCGCACACGTCGAGGTCCGCTCCGGCTCCGCTACCGACTGGAGCTCTCGGCGCCCCGAGTACCCGGCCTGGTCCAATAGCCGCGCGCCCAGGCCGAGCGGAAGGGGCACCGGCGGCCCACCAGACGCTCCGGCCAGCCCCGGTCCGTATGCAGTCACGTCGAGGCATCCGCCTGGCGGCCACGCGCGAGTTTTCGCCGCTACGCCGACAACGGCGACCAGGTCGGGCCCGTCGGCCAGCAGCTCAGCGGTCGCGTCGAGACACGCCTGCCGCAGCGCGGGAGCAACAGGGTCAGCGCCGGTGAGCTCGCGAGCGAGCAACGGAGGCGCTGGGCATAGTGCGGCTGAGGTGATCACCGCTACGCCAGCCCCCGTACAGCTCGGGCAGGCGGCCGGTCGCCGCGGATCGCTGCCACCATGTCCACGACCTGGCGAGACTCGGTGACCTGGTGGACCCGGAAGATCCGCGCGCCAAGCCACGCGCATACCGATGTGGCGGCCAGGGTTCCCGGCAGGCGCTGTTCGGGCGGGAGGTTCAGGGTCTCGCCGATGAAGTCCTTGTTGGATAGTGACACCAGCACCGGCCAGCCAGTTTGGGTCATCTCTGCCAGCCGCCGTGTCACTTCTAGCGAATGCCACGTGTTCTTGCCGAAGTCGTGCGCGGCGTCAATGATGATCCGCTCGGGCTGCACGCCCGCCGCGACGGCGCGGTCGGCAAGTCTCGTCGTCTGATCGAGCACGTCCGCCATCACATCGGCGTAGGCCACGCGGAACGGCCTCGTTCGCGGCCGCTGCCCGCCCGCGTGCGAGCACACAATGCCGACGCCGAATTGCGCGGCCACGTCGGCCAGCCGCTCGTCGAAACCGCCCCAGCTGTCGTTCAGCAGGTCTGCTCCCGCTTCACAGGCGGCGCGGCCCGTCTCGTGCCGCCAGGTGTCCACGCTGATAACGACGTCCGGATAACGAGCGCGGATCGCCGCGACGAACGCGGCCGTCCGCCGGATCTCCTCCGCGACGTGCACCTCGGTACCGGGCGCTGCCGGTATCCCGCCCACGTCCACGATGTCAGCGCCCTCGGCGATGACCTCGTCGACCCGCACCATCGCGGCTTGCTCATCCCAGGTCACGCCGGGCCGGAAGAAAGAGTCGGGCGTCCTGTTGACGATGCCCATGATCAACGGCTGGGAAGCAGGGAACGCGCAGCGCCCGAGCAGCAGTGGCCGCTGGGCACCTGCGCCGTCAGCCATGGCGGTCACGGCCAACCGAGACAGCCGGCGGCCGCTCACCGATCGGTATCGGCCGCTTCACCTGGCGCACCCCGCCTGTCTCGTCCCGGACGAACTGCTGGAGCTGAGCGGCCGCCACCGGACCCGAGCCTGGCCGACGTCGGTCGGCGACCGTCAGGAGTTCGGCTGCCATCAGGGCAAGATCATGGTTTGCCTGGTGCCGGTGGGCGCGCGAGCCGAGGTCAACCTGCGCGACGGCGTCGAGTCCGTGCCTGGCGGCAGTGTCCATGAGGGTCGCGAGTTCCACGCCGTAGCCGACCGGTATCGACAGCGATTCCATCAGACTTCGCCGGGCGGCCCACTCGCCGGCTAGCGGCTGCACCACCCCGGCGAGTTCGGGCCACCACAGGCTGATGAGCGGCCGGGCGACGAGCTCGGTGACGCGGCCGCCTTCGGTTGACGTGGAGCCGTCCGTCTCGGTCCGCACCCGCGTATAGAAGCCCTTGACGAGCTGCACCGCCGGCTCAGCCAGAAGCGGCCCGACGAGGCCAGAAACGAAGTGGGGCCCCCAGCTCGTCAGGTCGGCGTCGATGAAGACCAGCAGGTCACCGGCCGTGACTGCCAGGGACTTCCACAGCGCCTCGCCCTTGCCGGAGAAGCTGCCGGCCTCTGGGAGGACCTCAGCCGTCCGACATACCGTGGCCCCGGCGCTGGCCGCCGCCTTCGCCGTCGCGTCCGTCGAGTCCGAGTCCATGACGACCAGCTCGTCCACTAGCGGGACGTCGTCGATCAGCGCACGCCCGATCGCGCTCACAACGGCGGCGACAGTGCGCTCCTCGTTCCTGGCCGGTATGACGACGCTTATGGTCGCGCCTTGCTGACGCTTGGCCGCCAGGAGGCGGTCGAGCGGCCAGTCCTGCCAGCGCGATGTGCGGCGGCCGAACCAGGTCGAAGTGCGGTCGTCCATGACGCTGCCAGACTATCGAGGCGGTAGCTGGCTATCGGACCGACCGGACGCCAACCACGGCGATCGCTCCGACGATGCCGCAGAGACCTCCGACGACGAACAGTGTCCGATAGCCGCCCAGGTGGCTGATGACGAGCGCTGCTAGCAAGGGCGCGACCACCTGCGGACCGGCATTCGCGATGTTGAGCACGCCAAGGTCGCGGGCTGCGTCCTCGCCGCGTGGCAGGACAAGCGTGACAAGCGCGGCGTCTACTGACAGATAGCAGCCAAAGGCGAGTCCCGCGAACGCGGCAAAGATCTCGATCGTCGTGAACGTAGGCGACACAACGGGCAGGATGCAGGCAGCGCCGGCGATAGCCGAGGACAAGATCACGAACGGCTTACGCCGATTGAGGCGATCCGAGATCGGCCCGGCGATCGCGGCGGCGAGGATAGCGCCGACCGCGCTGATCGCCGCGAGCACTGTCACTCCCTGTGCAGGCTTCAGCCCGCGGGGCAGCTTGATGTAGTCGGTGAGGATGTAGAGCTCGTAGCTGATGACAAGGAAGTAGCCGAGGATCGCCGCGGCTCGGCTCGCGAAGACGCACGCAAAGTCCCGGTGCCGCAACGCGGAGGTGAAGGTGCCGAGCCTTGCACCCCAGCTACGGGTGTCTCGCGGTGGCCGGGGCAGCCCGGCAGTTACGCTGTCGGCGGTTGTGAGCACGAAGTACCACGCCGACAGCACGAGCAGCACGCCGAGCGCGGCGTATCCCCAGCCGAGATGAGCCGAGAACTGACTGGCCAGCCCGACGCCAGCGACGCCGCCCAAGACCGAAGCAACGCCTGCGACCGACGACGCAGCGCCGCGACGCGACGGAGCGACTCGGTCAGGGACCACGGCAGTGAGCGGCGCCTGGAACATGTTCGCGACAGCTTGAGCGAGGCACCAAGCGGCCAAGACGAAGGGCACGGTTCTGGCCTGGCCGAGCAGCGCGAGCATGACGAAGACCCCGGCCGAGCAGGAAACCAGCCAAGGCGCGCGACGGCCGAACCTGGACCGGGTCCGGTCCGACAGCGCGCCGCCGACCGGGTTGAAGACCAGCGCGAACGCCGCGCTGACGCCCGCCACGACGCCGAGCGCAGCGATCTTGTGCGCACGGTCGATGCGCTCGATCTGGAGCGGCAGCAAGATGGTGCCGACCCCCGCGTACACCGCCGACAACGCGCCGCCAGCGACGCCCAAGCTGACCAGCAGGCGTCTGAATCCGGCTCGGCCCCGCACCCCGGCGGCAGCCTGCGCCACGTTCGCTTCGGCCATCGACGGTGCCTGGTCAGCCGACCGCGACGGTGGTCCTGAGACGGACATCGTCGATGCTGTGCGCGGCCTCGATCATGTACTCGCCCGAGACGGAGGACCAGCCATCGGCCCAGATCTGCCACGTCCGCTCGGGCAGCTCGATGGTGACGGTCGCCAGCTCGCCAGGCCCCGCAGTCACCCCGGCGAAACCGGCGAGCCAGCGACGCGGGCGGCTCGCGTCGGGCCGCCCGATTGGGCCGACATAAATCTGCACGACCTCACGGCCTGGCCGATCGCCGGTGTTGCGCACAGTAACGCTCACCTGGTCAGCGTCGCTTGTTTCGATCCCCTCATAGCGCCACGTTGTGTAGCCGTGCCCGTGGCCGAACGCGTATCGAGGGGCGACCCGATGGCGGTCCCACGCGCGGTAGCCGATAAACACGCCCTCGTCGTAGGCAAGCCTGCCGTCGGCCGGCGTCGTGCTGAGGACTGGGCAGTCGGCCGCGACCACCGGCCAGGTGGTCGGCAGGCGGCCGCCTGGCTCGGCCTTGCCGAGCAGGACGTCGGCCAGCGCATGGCCGGCCTCCTGACCGGGGAACCAGGCGAAGAGAACGGCTGCGACATCGTCCGCCCACGGCAGTTCCACCGGTGACCCAGCGTTAACGACCACGACAGTCCGCGGGTTGACGGCCGCGACGCGTCGGACCAGGTCGTCCTGCTGGCCGGGCAGAGCAAGCGTGGCCCGGTCGAACCCCTCCGACTCGACCTCCTCAGTCGTGCCCACGATGACAATCGCGACGTCACTAGCGCGCGCCGCCATCTCGGCTTCGGCGAGCAGTTCCGCCGCAGTACCGACGGGTTCACCGTAGCCGAGCGAGAGCGACACCACGGCCAGTGCACGATCGAGCCGGACGCGCTGGGTGAGCGACACAACCGCGCGCTCGCCGGCCGCGAGTTCGAGCGGGATCCGCTGCTCCGGCGGCGCGAGGAAGGTGGTCGCGATGTCATCGGATTCGGCAGCCACCAGCCCGTCGAACAGCGCATGGTCACCGGCAGTGAGCCGGAACCGCCCGACGCCCCGGATCCCGAGTAGATGCGTCCCGCTCACCTCGGCCGTCAGCGTGCCGGAGATTTCAACGGATGCTACGGCGGCCGGATCGACGCCACGCGGCATTTCCATCCAGCGCCCGGCACCGGTTGCAAGCGGCGTCTGGTAGATGCCGGCGCCGGCCTCATCGCGGAACGTCGCGAACAGGCCTTGCCACTGCGGCGCAGCGGCAGGCGCTAGCTTGCCGTTTCGCGGGTCGGCTCCGAGCGCGAACCTCAGCTTCACCGACTCGGGCAAAGCGGAGGTCAGCCCCTCCAGCGGTGAGACGATGTGAGCAGGGAACACGGTCGCGCTGCCGCCACCGAGCACCCGCGCATCGCGGGCCAGCGCGCCGATCAGCGCCACGTTGTTCAGTTCTGCCGTGTTGAGGGGAAGCACGCCGGAGCCGTTTTGAGCCAGCACGAACGAGCGCGTCGCGATATCGCGGGCGAGGCGCACCCCGTCGATGACGTCGGGACGAGACTCCAACTGCTGCCCGCCGGCCAGCGCGCCGACGCGAGCCGCAAGCCGCAGGAGCCGCCGCACCTGGTCGTCGATAACGTCGGTCGCGACTGCCCCGGCCCGGACCGCCGCGACCAGCTTGTCGCCCCACGGGCTGCCCATGGCGGGCATCGCGATGTCCAGGCCGCCGACGGCGGCGCCGACGGTGTCGCGTGCCGCCAGCCAGTCCGACACGATCGCGCCGTTGAAGCCCCACTCCTCCTTGAGCACGCCGCGCTGGAGCTGAGAGTTCTCGGTCATCGACGCGCCATTGACGCCGTTGTACGCCGACATGACGCCCCAGGCGCCGGCGTCACGGATGATCGCCTCGAAGGGCGCGAGATAGAGCTCGCGCAGCGCGCGCTCGCTCACCTCGACGCTGACGGTGAAGCGCTCGGTCTCGGAGTCGTTAGCGACGAAATGCTTGACCGTCGTCGCCACGCCCTGGTCCTGCACGCCGAGCACGTAGCCAGTGCCGATCGCGCCAGTGAGCAGCGGATCTTCGGAGTAGCACTCGAAGTGCCGGCCGCCGAGCGGGCTCCTGTGCAGGTTGACGGTCGGTGCGAGCAGCACGTGCACGCCCTTGCGCCTGGCTTCCTGGCCGAGAAGCCGGCCCGCCTGGCGAGCGAGTCCCGGGTCCCAC
>Ga0126373_10002632_pt1 | contig 13255 bp, 11 predicted proteins | sample PanSoiMetPlot_11_FD_92545 | JGI IMG/M metagenome (GOLD analysis project Ga0126373, IMG submission 92545) | Tropical forest soil microbial communities from Panama - MetaG Plot_11 | ecosystem: Environmental > Terrestrial > Soil > Tropical forest > Bulk soil | place: Panama | collected 2016-02-17
CAAGTGGCAAGGCCTATGGGCTGGACATGACAGACGAGATGCTTGCGCTGGCCCGCGAGAATCGGCGTAAGGCGGGCCTCGAAAACGTCGAATTCTTGAAGGGCGAAATTGAAAACATTCCGCTGCCCGACAAATCGGTTGATGTGATCATCTCGAACTGCGTGATCAACCTGTCCGCGGACAAGGCCAGGGTCATGAGGGAAGCCTTTCGGGTCCTGAAGCCGGGCGGTCGTTTTGCCGTTTCCGACATCGTGGTGCGTGGAACGATGCCGCCCGAGGTCCAACGACTGGTCGAGTTGTGGGCCGGGTGTGTCGCCGGAGCCCTCGAGGAGTCTGATTACCGATTGAAGCTGCGTGACGCCGGTTTTGAGGACATCGAAATCGAGCCGACCAGAATTTACACGGCGGCTGATGCGAAGACCATTCTCGCCGGCAATCCCGACCTGGAGAAAATTGCCCAGGCGGCCGAGGGCAAGTTCGTGAGCGCGTTTATCCGTGCGCGGAAACCCGCGGTTGTTTGAAGAGAACAGAGCCTGGTCGAGAGCGATGGAGAGCCGTGGAGATCGCGGGTTTTGAAATTCCATCAGATTCGCCGCTTTTCCTGGCAATCCAGGCGATCCACGTTCCGGTTGGCGTGCTCACAGTAGTAACCGGTGCGGTTGCCATATTCTTGGAGAAGCGCCCTGGCGGCCATACCAGGGCTGGTTCGATCTACTTCTGGAGTCTCGCCGCGCTGTTCGCGACTTCGACGGCGTTGGCCAGCGGTCAAGGAGATTCGCCGCCCGACCGTTGCAGGTTTTACGTTGCGTAGCAGGGTTCCAGGGCCGACAATGCTGGTAAGGTAGTCTCCAGTTATGCCGAAGATTGGACCAGCGAAGCGGCAGAGCAGCGACGCGAGCTGCGCGACTAGGGCCGCAACATTTTCGCCATCTGGTCGAATCCATGGTCCACTGGTTTCATCACATCATGCGCCACCACCTGGCTAATTCATGAGCAAAAGGAGCGATGCGGTTGACGCGGGCGCCGAGGTCCGCGAGTTCCATGGCGCTCGGGATAGTCAGAGCGCAGACACCCGCCTTAGCGGCGAGGTAGGCTGATTGCCGGGCGGCGGCGTCAGTCCAACTCCCGAGCTCGTGTTTATGATGCTCCGATCGGGCTGTGGACCCCGCCCACGCTAGTGTGCCGCTCCCCAATGGTACATGGCCGCCGTGCCGGTCAGATTGACGGCTATGCTCTTCTCCCCGTCCTTTCGCTAGTTTGTCGATGGCCCCGAATCGGGTGCGGGGAAGTTCTGTGACATCGAGGGCGTTGACCGGTCGTCGGCCAGCGCCTCAACTAGAAAAAAAGGGAAAGACACGAGTCCCGAGCACCCGAACTGCCAACGATCGCCCATGATGCTGGGCGTTTCTCCTTCTACCCCCGCCCGGGAGTGAAGAGCACATCATGAAGGTCTTCGGAACCTCCAGTCCGGGTTCGACCTGAGCATCGCTCAATTGTTACGCCCAAGTGGACCGCAAGCTCATAGCTCCATCGGATTGCGGAAGTGCTGCAGAAAGATACGCGTGCGATGTTCCAACAACAGCGGGTCGAGTGCCTCATTAACGACAGGGTCAGTCGCGGTGAAGCCCCGGCGCAAAGTCTCGGGCATCGGGTTTTGTTCCTTCGGCAAAGGGTCGAGCAGATTAGCGAAGGCCGTCCAGTAAACATCGAGCGCGCTCAGGGCGTCTCCAATAAAATATTTCACCCCCCGCGCGTATTGCGATTTGAGTTGAGTTGCGAGGGCTTTGAGCGATGCGGCGGTGCGTTCACCGGCGGCTCGGGCGTCGTCTTCGTTGTAGCCATATTTGCTCCCCATTCGGGCGATTCCCTCCGGCGGACTGCCGGACGCGAAGGCCGGCGCGAAAAGCTGTAAGCGCCGGTTCCAACCGATCCCCATTTCTCCACAGATTTCATGCGACAGACCGATCATTAGGGCGCGCTGGGTTACGTCGGCCGGAAGCAGCGCAGGTTTGGGCGCGAGCCGCTCCGCCAGGTAAAGGATGTCGATCCAGCGATTGACCGGTTGTTCTTTGGCCCAGGCAACAATAGGTGCGCTCGTTGCGCCGCCCCACGTCGCAACGTTCGCATTGGGTTCGCCCGCCCGCCATGGTGCGGCGACATACTCGAGACTCTTGATTTCAAAAATAGTCTTGGCTGCCTGCCCCCACGGACTAGGCACACCTTTGACTAGCACGATGCGCAAACCAGGATGGTCAACTATTTCCTCAAAGCTGCGATATTGTAGCATGGCTTTCTCCCGTAAATTCCTAACTAGCTGTTTTCGGGATGTTCACAGTTCACGCGCCCGTATCGACGACATTGATGGAAAAGGCCCGAGCGTCCGATGAAATGATTGGCAAGTTCGCACCTCAGTCGCGCAGAGTGTGATGCGTTCAGGTATCCGCCAACACTCTCCACCGGAGCCGCGGCTGCTCGAGTCTATCGCAGCCGACCTGGAACGTACGCGTGGTCGCCTGGAACTCGTTAGCCGGCGCTATCTTGATCCGTTCGCCGCCCCTTTGCCTACCCCGCAGGTCGCATCGATGCTGGCCCGAAATCTGGCGCTCCTCAAGCCTGTCAAGGAGCAAATGAAGCCCACGCCAGTTTAAACCGACTCAAAACGACGTGCATCATTGATGGCAATCGGCCCTCTGCAGGCGGCGCTGTTTCGAAGTCCGTGGCGTCATCGGGGGTGGGTGGTCCGAGCACCTGCGCCAGCACGGCCGAGTCGCCGACAGGAAATGGGTTCCGCGGCCCTTGGTGTGGGCGTTGAGCATGATCCGGCCTACCGATTGGCTCTCGCGCCCAAGAGCGTTTCGATTCAGGCGCTGGTTGGCGGCGATCCGCGACTAATCGCAGCCCACCGCGAAGCGGTCACGGCGGCGCTCGGCGAGCCTTTGATCAGACGAGCGCTGACGTTTACGAAGTTGCAGAGCAAGTCGCTAGGGGTTCCGCAGTCGGTCCACGATATCTCCGTCGTCCTAGCGCAACAATCCACAGCCGTTTCGGCCATCCACAGTTGCTGAACTAATTCCCGGGGACGCTTGGGTGACAACGCTGGTTTTGCCGTGATGTGTCGCGACCTTTGGTCGCGTACCCGGCTTGGAACGCATATGCCGAACCTCCTAGCGTGGATCGCGTTCGCTCCCGCCTGATTTGGTTTCTGTTCCGAGTCAATCATGGGGTGATATGACTTCCATCGTTGGATGGAGTTATCTCTCCACCTGTCGTCAATTCCATCTATCTTTCAGGAGAGAGCCTCCGAATTTGCCTTGCCTAAGCAAGCAGCACTGCTGTCCGAGACAGCAAGACCGCAGACGCTCCAGGTTGGCTCTTAGTCGTGTCCAACAGACTTCGGACGGATGTTCATCCTACTATTGCGCGTCGAACCCGATCCTCCGTCCGATTTGGTCGTCGACTGACGATGGAGATGGTCCTTTCGATTTATCTTCTCATACTAATTACTGATGTAGAGAATGCGGAACCTCCACGGCACGGCGGTTGCTTCGGATGCCGGGGTAGTTCCTAAATGTGCCCTCTCCCGAGGAACGACGAACGATGGTCGTCGGTGTCGAACGCGTAGAAACTGAGACGTATAGGCAAGTCCTGAGCCCTGACCTTCCGACTCAGGCATTGGTCATCGCACGCGCGCGCATTCTGATCTGTCTTCTTGTTCTGCTCTCCATCTACGTAGACCCGGCGACCGGAGGATTTTTCGGCATTGGACCCTACATGTTGGCTACGCTCGCGGCGCACCTCGTGTACGGAGCGGGGGCCTATTTCCGGGTTCGGCGCGACAAAGTCTCGCGCGTGTTCCTCGAGGTTACCGCGGCGATCGATATCGTGTTCGCCGCGATCCTGGCCTTCTTTACCGAAGGTCCCACCAGTCCCGCGTTTGCTATGTTCCTGTTTGCGATCATTGCCACCGGATCGTGGGCGGAGTTTCGCTTGCGTATCATCGTTACCGCGGTCTCCGTCTTCCTCTATCTGCTGGCCCTGTTCTTTTCGGAAATCGCGCTATCGAACCAACTCCTGATGAGAGCGGTCTACCTGGGGATCGCTGGCTACCTCATCGACTTTTTCGGGCGCGAGCGCGACGAGTTCGAAATTCGTGTGCGGGAGCTCGAGTCGGAGACCGAAAGGCAAACCATCGCTCGCTCTCTGCATGATGGGTTCCTGCAGGCCTTGGCCGCTATCAGCCTGCGGCTTGAAACATGCCGCGACATGCTTGTGAGCGATCAATCGTCGGACGCGCTGGCGGAAATTAACGAAATGCAGACAGGCGTCGTTGTCGAGTTTGACGAGGTCCGCAACTATATCCGGGCTTTGGGCAAGAGGGATCGGCGCGTGGCGCCCTCCGCGACCTCGGACGCCAGCACCCAGTTCCGGATCGAAACCGCATTTGTGGCTCGGGGTCCCTTGGCCGAACACATTGTCCAGATCCTTCTCGAAGGCCTCCGGAACACCCAGCGGCATGCGCGCGCTCACTTCGCCGAGATCCGGATCGAAGAAGTAGGCGAGAACATTCGGATCACCATCGACGACGATGGTGTCGGCTTTGCCGACTTCAACGCTTCTCCCTGGACGATTGCTTCGCGCGTCGCGCAATTCGGCGGCCGCCTTGCGATCCGGCCCGGCGCTTCCGCGGGCGCTCATCTCGAGATCGAGCTCCCCTCGCAGTCATGAGCGCGCCAATCCGCCTGATAATCGCGGACGATCATGCCCTGTTCAGGGGTGGACTGAAGTCACTTCTGCGCCGCCAGAAGGACATGCGGGTTGTCGCCGAAGTCGACAAGGCAAGCTCTCTCAAGGAGGTCCTGGAAAAGAATCCTTGCGATGTGATGCTCCTGGATTTGCAGATGGAGCGTTGGGCGCTGAGCGACATCGGAGACCTGGTGCCGGCTACCAAGGTGCTGGTTCTTACCGCGAGCGAGAGCATGGAAAACGCGATCGCGGCGATGCGGCTGGGTGCTCGCGCGGTGGTCCAGAAACGCTTTGCGGTTCAGACCCTCATGGAGGCCATCCGCGCCGTCGCCTCGGGGCAGGTGTGGATGCCTCCACACCTGCAAGCGGAAATCGCCGCGCAATGGTCCACCTCCGGCTCCAGGCGGCTCACTGGCCGCGAGGTTGAGATAGTTCACTATGTCGCGGTTGGTCTCCGCAATGCCGAGATAGCGAGCCGGCTCTCGATAACCGAGACAACCGTCAAGACTCATCTCAACAACATTTTCAAAAAGCTCGAACTGCGCGATCGCGTAGAGCTCGCCCTTTACGCGGTCCGTCACGGTTTGGCCGTGCAGCCCAGGTAAACTCTACCGGCGCCGGTCACTAGTCAATACCAATTCCATCGTATCCCGCCTGCTGGCAATTGTGGTCTCATCCGTGTCCTACGAAAGATTGAGACTAGTCGCGCAATACTAACTGCGCATCCGCTGTGCATCAGACGCACAGATGGGCAGCTTGCTACGCTATGCCGCAGATGAGGCCGCATCCGGCACTACTCGTCGCGCTCATGGCCTAAAACCAAAGATGGAAAGATCTTACTTCATCAGTTTCGCCCCTTCCAAGATCGAGAGCTGCTAATAGTCGGTTGCGGAATGGCATAGGCGTTGCGATGCGCAAGCGCCATTGATTGATAATCGCATAATCGGAAAGCGGCCGGGTTCATGGCCCTCGAAGCTCGACTGAGCGCCCGGAGAAGGTCTTTTTGAGGAAACTGACGAAGCGCAGAACGGAGGAGAGTTCCTGATGGGTGCAAATAGTCAACAGGGATGGGCCTTATTTCTTTTCATCGTTGGGTTCACATTTTTAGTAGGCGGTCTCTTTGAGCTGGGACCGATTTTCACATTAGTCGGACTCGTATGCCTCATCGCTTCAGGGATCTGGTGCTACCGCATCAAACCGCTGGAGCAGGATGTGCCCGAGCCGGTGGGCGTCCGGTCCAAAGAAAGGCGTGCCGTCTAACCTGACGCTCAGGACCGAAGTCAATTCGAGAGAGGACAAATGAAGATTCTGGGTCTTTTAGTTTGTGTGCTTGGATGGTTCATAGCCGTCCTAAGCGTGAAAGTACCTGGCGTGTATGCGCAGCTATTGGTCGCAGCGGCAGGATTTGTTGTTGCTGCGGTTGGGGCTCTTGGAATTGTCAACGGCGCGCATCTCAAAAACGCGATTTGGAAAGCCTGAAAAGGAAACCTCGATGCTGATACGAATCATTCACTCCCGCAATCGGCTCATGAGGCTGGTGGTTTTCGTTCTGGCGTCTGCCTGGCTGTTGCCGAGCACGTTCGTCCTGGCTCAAGCTCCGGCTCCAGCCGCATCCCCGTCCGCCGCCGCTTCGCCCGCCCCACCAGCATCGGTGCCGGTCACAACCGGCGACATCAGGGGCGTCAGTGGACCTTCCCCCGCCGACCAAGCAAAAGGTGACCCAGGCGGTACCATCAGCGGAACCGTCAACGACATTCCGGTCACCGACACAAAAGCCGGCCTTGCCCTTGCCGATGTCATCAACACCGTTGGCCAGAATCGAATCGCGATCAATTTTGTCTGGACGCTGGTGACCGGGTACCTGGTCATGTTCATGCAGGCAGGATTCGCAGCGGTCGAGACGGGGCTGTGCCGCGCGAAGAACGCCAATCACACCTTCATGATGAACTTCATGGTGTATGGGTGGGGGTTGTTCGCTTACTGGGTAATGGGCTTTGCGCTTCAGCAAGGCGGATGTGCTCCCAATACGAATCTCGGTGGTTTAAGTCCCCTCAACTCGGAATTCACGTTCAATTTCATCGGCGGCAAGACCTGGGGCCTGTTCGGGCAGCGCGGGGTGATGCTTGGCGGCGCCACCTACGACGTCGGCGTGATGGTGATGTTCCTGTTCCAGATGGTCTTCATGGACACTGCCGCGACGATCATCACGGGCGCCGCCGCCGAGCGCTGGAAGTTTCTCGCATTCTCGATCTCGACCTTCTTCCTCGCTGCAATCGTATACCCGCTGTACGGCAACTGGGCATGGGGCGGTGGATGGACATCTCAGCTCGGGACCAATTACGGGCTCGGCCACGGCTACTGCGATTTCGCCGGCTCCGGAGTGGTTCATGCGGTGGGAGGAATGTCCGCCTTGGCGGTGTCGATGATTATCGGACCTCGCATCGGAAAATACACCAGGACTGGTAAGGCCAACCCGATGCCTGGCCACGACATGACGATGGTCTTGATCGGATGTTTCATTCTCGCGTTTGGCTGGTTCGGATTTAATCCGGGCAGTACTTTGGGTGCGTCGGGTAATGGCAATTTGCGAATTGGCTCAATCGCGGTAAATACGATGCTTGCCGGGTGCACCGGTTCGATCGCGTCGCTCCTTTATATGTGGATTCGCTTCGGGAAGCCCGACGCATCGATGGCGGGTAACGGCCTGCTGGCGGGACTGGTCGCGATCACTGCTCCCAGCGGCTTCGTCAATACGGTTGGCGCTGCAATCATCGGATTTGCGGCGGGAATGATCGTTTGTCTGAGCGTCGAATTCATCGAGCGCGTTATTAGGGTCGACGACCCCGTCGGCGCTATCTCGGTTCACGGAACCTGCGGTTTATGGGGTGTTATATCGGTGGGCCTCTTCGCAGACGGCACAAGTAACTACGGCGGAAGCTGGAACGGAGTGAACGGCAATGTCACGGGCCTGTTTTACGGCGATCCCAGCCAGCTTGTGGCCCAGCTCATAGGCTGCGCAACCCTTATGGGCATCGTTTTCAGCCTGTCTTACGTGTTCAACTGGATTGTCGACATCGTTGTGGGCCAGCGCGTGAGCGCGGCGACCGAACTGCAAGGACTCGACATTCCCGAAATGGGCGCGCTCGGTTATCCGGAGTTCCAACTCGTGAGCGCCTCAATCGAAATGTCAGCGGCAGATTGAGGGAGCCAGGAAAATGACAGGACAAATTATTTTCGCAGTCTTAATGTTGGTTGTTTTCGCTGGTTGGCAGCTCATCAAGCCGGGCCACAGCATCTTCGATAAGTAGACTGTCAAGTGGAAACGGCTCTACAATCAGGACTTAAGAGTTCATCTGTTTCCATGGACGGTAAGCGCCCGACACCAATCGTTCGAGATGCCCACACACTCCTGGCGCGCGGGATCGATGCGTTGGAGCGTAACCACATCGATGAGGCTGTCGGTTTCCTACGCCAAACGGTAGAGCTCGATGCGGAGTCGTTTCACGGTCATTTAGCTTTGGGCATCGCGCTTACCAAGGCGCTTGAAATACCAGCTGCCGAGCGGGCATTGGAGACCGCCATCAACCTCCAACCGCGAAACTTTTACGCTCATCTACGAATGGCCGAATTGTATCAGCGCGTTGGGGTCCCCACTCGGGCAACCGAGGAGCTCCAGCTCGCGCTTGACCTCGCGCCGACCTCCGCGGAGAGGAAAATCGCCCGGGACCTTCTCGAAGCCGAACGACGGCGCAATGTCGGCCGCGCCTGGCGCCCGGACTTCCTGGGCCTGTTTCGTGAAAGGAGGAAGCGCAGCCAATGAAACCTGGCGCTTTGTCTCGTCCGCGCTACCTCGCACTGACTATCGCGGCCGGCGTCGTTGGGATTCTGAGCGCGATTTTCTTGGTGGGAGCACCGCCGATTCCTGCAGTCGCCGGTGTCGCCATTGCGGTTGGGTGGCTCGTGTGGCGCGCGCCCGCAGAGTAAGACACCAAGCATCAATCAGGAACCAAGATGAAAAAGATCGAAGCTATCATAAAGCCCTTCACTCTCGACTCCGTGAAACAAGAGCTCCAGTCCATAGGCATTACGGGCCTCACTATCTACGAAGTGAGAGGGTTTGGGCGTCAGAAGGGTCACACCGAGCTGTACCGTGGGTCGGAATATGTCGTCGACTTTCTACCCAAACTCAAGATCGACCTGGTCGTGAAGGACGAGATGGCTGCAGCCGCGGCGGACGCGATCATGCTGAAGGCTCATACCGGCAAGATCGGCGATGGCAAGATTTTCATTACCACGCTCGATGACGTGATTCGCATCCGGACCCAGGAGCACGGCAACGACGCCGTCTGATTTTCCGAGGCTTCTGACCAGTAGGCTGTCACAGCTGCTTGACCATCCGTCTCCTGCCGATGATCCTTGGCTTGAGTTTGCTCCTGCTTGCCGTGCTGCTCGGTCCGGTACTGGTCAAGCCTATTGAGCACAACCTCGAGATCTTCTTTCTCACGGCGGGTGCCTCCGCCTCGGCTCTTACTGGTCAATGGGGCAGAGGCCTCCTCTTCACCGCGCTCACCGAGCCGATCTCCCTGACCATCGCGGTTCTCATCTTTGGCGTCCTCGCCCGGGTTCTTCGTCCATCGCTCGACCGCGGCGTCTCGCGCTTGGTCAAGGTCGTGTCTCCACGATGGATCTACTTCGCGCTCATCATTGTTCTCGGTCTCCTATCAAGCGTCGTAACGGCGGTGATCGCGGCCTTAGTCCTGGTTGAGGCGATCGCGCTCCTGAAACTCGATCGCCGAAGCGAAATTGCGGCCGTGGTGCTGGCCTGTTTTTCCATCGGGCTTGGCGCCGCGCTCACACCCGTTGGCGAACCGCTGGGCACCATCGCAATCGCGGCACTCCGGGCCGACTTCTGGTACCTCGCTCGCCTCCTCGGGCCCCTGGTTGTCGCCGGCATCCTGATCGTGGGGACCATAAGCCTGTTTCTGCCCGCAAAGCATGGACATTCGCTCAAAGCCGACGTGCATACTGAAGGATGGGACGAAATCGTCCTGCGGGCTGCCAAGGTCTACATTTTCGTGATGGGTTTGGTCGGCCTCTCGTGGGGCCTACGCCCGTTGGTCGATCAGTACATCACCCGGATGCCCCAGTGGGGACTGTTCTGGATAAATTCGGTCTCCGCGATTGTCGACAACGCCACTCTCACCGCAGCAGAAATCGGCCCCTCCCTGGCGCCCGCTCAGCAGCGCGCGGTACTGATGGGCCTGCTTATCAGCGGCGGAATGTTGATTCCTGGCAATATCCCCAACATCGTCGCGGCGGGACGCCTTGGTATTTCGAGCCGCGAGTGGGCTCGCGTCGGGATGGTCGCTGGCCTGCCCCTGATGATCCTCTGCTTTGCGGTGATTCAGTTTCTGGGCTGAAGGCTGGGCAAACGCTCTGCCGAGCGTCGGCAACGCTGAGCTTTGTACTCGTCGTTGCGACCGAGACATTGAGTCGCCATACTGTGCCTACTAAAAAAGTCAGAAACGCGCCAAAAGTCTGGAGTTTTTTGGATTGACCCGCTCAATATCGGCCGCATGTGTATGTTGATGCGATCGCTCGTGTCGCGGCTTGTACGCCGATTCCGTAGTCGGGCGTTTGTGGAGCTAGAAAATCTCGCGCTCCGTCACCCGCGCACATTCTCCGCCGCCAACGGCCGGGTCGGTTGCGGCTGTTTACTTTCGACCTCTTGCTCTGGGTGTCGTCCGCAAAAATCTTCGAGACTCAGACGGCGCGTGCGATGACCCCGTATTCGTGGTGAAGTCCGTTCAGGATTGGACGAGCGACAATTGAACTTGGTCGGTCGAAGCGGTGTCGATGGGGTGGCAGGCGCGGAAAGTCGAAGGTGGATCGGAACACCCGGTCCCAAGGAAGAATGTGGTCTGACTCGGTTGTAGTGAGCCATCCACGACGTCAGGACTTTCCTCAGGTGTCCTTCGCTCAACGGAATAATCCAATCTAGACACTCTCGCCGTAGGGTTCCGATTAGCCTTTCGCAGAGCGAGTTCGCCTGCGGGCTGTACACCGCCGTGGTGATCACGGTAAGCCCGAGGTGCGCAAGCGAAGCGTTCAACTCGGCCGAGAAGATCTTGTCGTGGTTTAGATGACAAAGCGATACTTGTGTGCGGAAGGAAGGGTCTCGCGGAGCTGGTGGAGAGTCCAGGGGGCGGTGGGATGAGCCGTCGCGTTGAGGTGGATCAACCGGCGCGAAGCGAGTTCTATTACTACCACCAGAACAGAGATCAAAAGGGTGGCGGTTACGGCGACGCAGAAAGTCACAGGCGACGATTCCCCGAGCGTGATTCTTTAGAAAGTCGCCCACCGCTCATCGCGGTGAGGTCTACCTGGCGTCGCCGGCGGAGAGCCCGGCAGGTACTTCCGGACGGCGCGCGGCGACACCCGCAAACCGAGCTTCAGCAGCAGCTCGTTCGCGATCCGTTCCTCACCCCACGAGGGGTTATCGCGCGCCATTTTGCGAATCAGATGCTGCAGGTCGAGAGGAATCAGCCGCCGGCCAGGTTGCGACTTCCAGCGCCAGAAGAGGCGGAAGCCCTTGCGGTGCCAGGCGACGAAGGTTCTAGGCTTCACCACGATCAAAGCGTCTCGCCAATCGAACCAGCGGCTGAGCAGGACCAGTGTCAGGCGGGTCGGATTGTCGGCCCGTCGGGGCTTGACCTTGCGCTCCTGATAAAACGCCAGCTGCTTGCGCAGGGACAGATTCTCGGCCGCCAGCGAGGTCTTTGGTCGCAGATAAAGCGCCAGGAAGCGGAAGACTTGACCTACGATCTGAAACAGCCCAGACCGCCGCGCTTGATGCACAGACTCCTCCACTGATCGAACGTTACGCCCCCTAAGATTGCAAGAATTCAGCGCGATTCAAATGCGGGCAGATCATTTTTCCGAGAGACAGGGGAGGTCCGGTCCTTCGCGTAAAGTCTCCAATCTTTCTAAGCGGGCCTAGACGATCGACAGCGCTGGTGGGAACGTGGACGCAATGGATCCGTCATTGAACGGTGGTATCTAAACCGAGCCTAAGTCCTTGCTGCCCTCGGGGGCAGCCGTCCCCAGGAGCCGAACTGGACGACGCGGGCACTGCTCCCGCACAACTTGCGCCGACAACGGGTTCGAAATGACAGTGTTTGCCCGGGCCCAAGCACATAAAGACCGAGCGAGTAGCCGGCATCATCCTGGTCGTGCTAGCCGCGCTGTTAGGACTGAACGTCTGTTCTAACAACTATGTCTGACGACGTTCGTTGCCCTAAAAATATTTCAAGCCTCGCTCGAGCCAAACTTAAACAGATTAACCCTGGAACGCCGTGACGCGGGCCGAGAGTCTGGATCGGTTGCCGTTTGCTTTAGCTGACAAAAACACGGGAGCGCCGCTGAGTGTCCGCTAGTGCCACACTCGATGGGCCACTTGGGCGACGAGTCGCAGCTTCCTTTCCTGTGCCTCCTCTCCGATCGGGTTGCCTCTGACACCCGAGTTGAATCCGCATTGTGTCGACAGCGCGATATGCTCGCGCGGAAAATAGCGGGCCGCATCGTCGATACGATTGGCAATACCGTCAGCTGGTTCAAGCTCCGCTTGCTTGGTCGACACGAGTCCCAGGACGACCGTCTTGTCCTTGGGAACGTCGGCAAGCGGCGCAAACGAACCCGAGCGTGGGTCATCATACTCGAGCAGATATACCTGGAAGTTTGTCGCGCGCTTTACGATTTCCCTCAGAATCGAGTCATATCCACCCTCGGCGAGCCAGCGGCCGTCGTTGTTGCCGCGGCACGTATGCAGCGCGAACATAACGCCTGGAGCCTCGGCCACCCCGTTGATCATATCGACGCCTTCGGTCAGCAACCGTTTCGACGAGATTCCATTTTTCTCGTAGAGCGCCGCCTGCGCCGCGGGATCGACCAGCACGGCGAGTTCCGGTGCGTCGATCTGGATATACTCGCATCCTATAGCGGCAAGATCGCGAACCTCCTCGCGGATAATATCGGCGGAGTCGGCGAACATCTGGAATGGATCTTTGTACACCTGAAGCGAGTGCTCCGGTGACCAGAACATGTTGAGCATGAGCGGACTCGGCAGCGTGACCTTCAGCGGTTTTTTTGCCTGTCGTCGGGCGTAGGCGAACTCCTCGGTCACCAACGAGCGACGCCGCTTCACCTTTCCGGTCACGGCCAATCCCATTTTGAACTCGACTAGTTTCCCGCCTTCATGCCATTGCCGGTTGACCGGCATCGGTTCGAGGCCGGAGACGACATCGCTGAGCGGTCCAATAAAACTCAAACGCCGCTCTTCTCCGTCGGTAACGACATCAAGTCCCGCCGCTTCCTGAAGCGCTATTGCCTCATCGGCTGCACGATCTTCGATTTTCTTAAACTGCGCCGTTGTGATCTCTTTCGACCGCAGCGACCGCCGTGCATTGCGAAGATAGGCCGGACGGAGGAGCGACCCGATTGCTTCGGCGCGGTA
>Ga0126373_10002634_pt1 | contig 13252 bp, 14 predicted proteins | sample PanSoiMetPlot_11_FD_92545 | JGI IMG/M metagenome (GOLD analysis project Ga0126373, IMG submission 92545) | Tropical forest soil microbial communities from Panama - MetaG Plot_11 | ecosystem: Environmental > Terrestrial > Soil > Tropical forest > Bulk soil | place: Panama | collected 2016-02-17
CCCCAGAGGTGTGCAATTCGGCCGCGGCGCGATCCGACTCGGCAAAACGTGCGCGAATCTGTTCGTTGAGCCCGGCCACGTCGTGCGCCGGACCATCCGGCAAGCTGATGGAGCTCTTTTCACAACGGGCGCTGCCTGGGACATGCTGTCCCTCAGCGGCAGTGAAGGTGTCGCGGGATTTCTGAGCAGCGAAGATGCGCTGGCGGGCCTGGTCGTAACTCTCATTGGTAGAAGAAGTTACAAAGCCGAAGTAGGCGGCCTGAACCGCCTGGCTGCCATCTTCGAGCACCGCTTCCTCAAGGGAGCCGTCATACTTAAATCCGTGGGTTCGCTGCGGATTGGCGCCACCGGCGAACCGGATGGCGACGAGTTTGCGCGATCCCTCTCCGGTCTCCCGAATCGCGGCAAACGCACCTCCGACGTTCTTTCGGGAAAAGATCGGCACGCCCAGGAGCGTGACAACGACATCAGCGCGATAGCGGCGGGTCACCGGATCTGGCAGGGGCAAACCTGCTCCCGCCAGTAGCCGATCGACGCACAGGCGTGGGACAACGCCCGCAGACGCCCGCCTCGGTATCTTCGTTACGGCCAGCGCCCCCAGAAGCACGCGGCCCAAGTCTCGTCGCGTAAGCATCCTGACGACAGATTACGCGTCAAAGATGTTTCTAACATCACCGACTTATGACGATTTTGTTTGAAACGATTCTTGTTGAGAATGTTCTAAGCGTCACACTCTCGAAACGTCACCAAACGTTGGCCGCTCTGTAAGCGAGTCGTAACGTTAGTCGGCGGAACGGTCGTCTCGATTGAGTAAACTCACGATTCGCCCGCAGAAGTAGCCGACTACGACGGCGAAGACGAATGAGAGTAGCAAAACTTCTTCGGAATCCATATTTCTATATCGGCGGCACTGGATAGTCGCGCCAGCCCCGCAATTTTCTCAGCCTAAGCGAAATGGCATATACTGGCCCCCGCCTACGGAGGGCTTTGGGGATGTCACTTCTAGCGTGGATCGTGCTCGCTCGGACTACTGGCCGGCTTCATAGGCAGCAAGATCGTCAACAAGCGAGGCGAAGGCCTCATCCTGGACATCGTGCTGGGAATCGTGGGAGCGATCGTTGGCGGCTACCTGGCGCGCTCTTTCGGCTTCCACGGCGTGACCGGATTGAATCTCTACAGCCTCTTAATCGCCGTGATCGGCGCCGTCGTGGTGATGGTGGTGTATCACGCCTTCCGCGGCGCACGGTGTAGCTTCTAAACCGCAGTCGTTACGCCCAACTCCACCGATTGGAAAAACCCTTCGGCCATCCAATCGCGGAACCACTCGAACAGGTGTGCCTCCTTTACTGCGGGCCGCCACTTGCGAATCATCACCGATTCGATCGCCTCGCCCATAGTCTTGCCCGCGGCCAGCGCCGACAACAACTCATACGCCGGCTGCGTCAGATCCATGCGATGCAGGTTGTAATTCGCGCGATACGCCACCACCCAGGTCTTCTTGCGCGCAATGCGTGGGAACGGATTCTCTTCGTCCACCGCGCCGGCGTAGCGGCTGACAGGATATTCGAATGCCAAGAGCCGAAACGCTTCCACCGGCTTCAACCGCGCATGCTCCCACGCGTCCGGCGGCACGGCTTTCACTTGTTCGGTTGTCATGGGCGGTGTTTCCCCCGCATCGAAGACCCAAGTGAGCGCGTATTCCAAGCACGCCAAGTCCAAACAAAAATCTTTGCGCGGCATATCATCCAGCGTCGCGATGAACTCGCACAGATGATCGCCCAGCCGGTTCAAGGTGTAGCTGCGCGACGGGTACACGTCCACGTAGCGCGCCACCAGCCGCATGAATTCGTTCTCACCCAGGAAATGCTTGAGCGACGGATAGTCGATGGAAAGCGCCTCCTCCATCCGCAGCAGGTACATATCGCGATAGACGTCCAGGCGCTCGAGCGACGAAAGGGTCTTCGACGGCAGCACCACGTCGCGCGCCTGGTCGGCGGGAATCGCAGCCTGCGCGGCATCGGACGCGATGGCTTCCTCGGCGGTGCCTTGATTCAAGATGCACGCCTGCATCCAGCGCTGGATCTTTTCAAGCCCTGGATTAGTCGCCATACGCGGGAACCTCGTCCAGTTCCGGCGTGGCCGTTACTCCGGACAAATCTTCCTGCTCCCTGAGCTTCCGGGCCTTCAACGCTTCGCCATGCACGATGGTGAAGCTCGGGATGTTAGCGTCCCATTCGAGCAGCGTCGCCACGCCGCCCAGGCGGCGGTGCGCGTACTTATAGAGCTCCCACACCGAATCGATCACGTAGTCGTTGTGGGTGTCGATGATGTGTGTGCCTTTGTTGGTATGCCCGGCCAGATGCATCTGCACGACGCGGTCGCGCGGGATGCGGTCGATATACGCTTTCGGGTCGAAGCCGTGATTGTAGGAGCTCACGTAGACGTTGTTCACGTCCAGGAGAATCCCGCAGTCAGCTTCTTCGGCGAGCGCCGCCAGAAACTCGCTCTCCGGCCACGTCGACGCTGCAAACTCAAGGTAAGTGGATGCGTTTTCGAGCGCGATCGGCCGCTCCAGAACATCCTGAATAATTTTCACCCGCTCGATGGTGTGCCGCAGCGCTTCCGTCGTATAGGGCATCGGCAGAAGATCGTGCGTGTTCAATCCAGTGATGCCGCACCAGCACAGATGATCCGATACCCAATTCGCCTTCACGCGCGCGGCAAGCGATTTTAGCTTTTTCAGGTACTCCAAGTTAACGGGGTCTTTGCTGCCCACTGACAGGGAAACGCCGTGCAGCACTAACGGATACCGTTCGGCCACTTGATCCAGCACATGGAGCGGCCGGCCGCCGGTGTCCATGTAGTTTTCCGACAGCACCTCGAACCAGTCGATGGGAGGTTGTTTTTCGAGAATGTGCTGGAAATGCACCGAGCGCAGCCCGATGCCAAATCCGAGATCGCGATAACCCCACCGGTTTGCCATAGCGTCCTATTGCGTGCCCGCCGAGCCCGGCTGCGATCCGATATGCAGCCATTTACTCAGCAGCTTGTCGATGCTGATCGGACCGGGCCCGTACAGCACCAACCATATTAAGAATACCAGGAAGGTAAATGACGTAACGTCGGTGAGATCGGCTGGAAATTTCATGAGCCATTCGCCGCCGTCGGACGTTATTAGGGCCACGATCATCGAACACGACAGCAGCGCGGCAATGATCCGGGTAAACAGTCCCACGAAAAGGCAGAGGCCGCCGATAAACTCGAGGCCCGACACAAAGACTGCGTTCACGTGTGGCATCGGGATGCCAAGGCTTGCGAAAAACTGCGTGGTCCGATCCAGGTTGTGAAGCTTCCCGCTCCCCGTGACGTGAAATGCCCAACCGATCACCAACCGCGTCAGTAGCGGCGCGAGAAACGCCAGCGCGCCGGAGACCCGGAGCCCTAAGCCAGCCAGGCGTTGGATGACACCCCCGGATGCCTGAGCCATGGGCCTAGTATACTGCGGCGCCGCACAGATTCTGATTGGATTCAGTTAGCCCATAGGGTATGCCTTAGCCCTTGACCTGCCGCCCCGTGGCCACTTTTCTGTTCGCGGCGCTCGCATTCGCCCGTACCGCGCCCGAACTCGACTTCGACAAAGTCGATCCGCACAAGATGCTGACCGATCCCTACAGCTACTGGTCGCAGCCTAGAGCTATTTCTACTTCCATCACATGGACAAAATCCCCAACCAGCGCCTGGATTGGATCCAACACGCCGCGCGCCCGTTCGCGCTCAAACAACCCACGCACCCCTTCACTCTCAACTACAAGGCGAACGACAAGACCTACTCGCTCGACGACTATCTCCGGCAAGGCGATGTGCTCGGATTCCTGGTATTGAAGGACGGCCAGATCGTCTTTGAAAAGTATCTGCACGACTCGAAGCCCGAGGATCGCTTCCTATCGATGTCGGTATCGAAGTCGGTCGTTTCCGTGTTGTTCGGAGTCGCGGTGGACGAAGGCAAGATCCATAGCGTGGACGATCCTGTCGTCCAGTACCTGCCATTTCTAAGGACAGCGCGTACAAAGACGCGACGCTGAAAAATCTGCTCCAGATGGCGTCCGGGATCGTGTTCAACGAGGACTACCTGGACCCGAAAGCAGACGTCCACCGCCTGGTCTTCGACATCATCCGGGGCGGCGAGCCGTTCAAGCAAACCGTTGTGTCGGTCTCGCAGGAACACCAGCCCGGCACGGTTTTCCGCTATCAAAGCATCAACACGCAGATGCTCGGCCTGGTTCTCGAGAAAGCGACCGGCACGCCACTGAACAAATACGCGGAGGAGAAACTTTGGAAAAAGATCGGCACTGAGAGCGATGCCTTCTTCTACGAGAGCAAGAACCAGCCTGAGATCTGCGCGTTCGGCTGCTTCAACGCCACGCTTCGTGACTACGCCCGATTCGGCTTGATGGCTCTCAACCGTGGAACGCTCGGAGGCACGCTAGTGGTGAGCGAGAGCTGGATGCGCGACTCCACCGCCGCGCCCGCGTTCAACCCGGGCTACGGATACCAATGGTGGATCAACGCGGACAGCCCCGATCACGCCTTTCGCGCCGTGGGCATTTACGGGCAGACCATCTATATCAATCCCGCCAAGCATGTAGTGGTAGCCCAATTCCGAGCGTTGCCGAAGCCCAGCGGCGGCAATCCTCGATCGCCACCCGCGCCGTTCGACGCCATCGCGGCAGCACTCGCGCAATAGTCCCGGCTTAAGAGTACCCGGAGAGCGGGTAAGCGCCACCGCTCATTCGCTCTGGAAGTACGTCAGAATGCAGTTGAGCAGAATCGACATGTCCTCTGGCGTGAGGCTTACACTTGCCTCGACAATCTTGTTTGTCCTTGGCTGCTTGAACTACCGGTCGTGGCGCGGCTACTCGACTGACCGGCACGTCGAAATCAGGGGCCGAACCAATCCGGATCGCAGAAAATCTCCTGCACCGATCCGAGTTCGCGAATCCGTTCGGCGCGCTTCCAACCGGCTTGACAGCTCACGCCGCCCCCGGTTTCCCGTTCTTGGAGTTTCTGTTGCTGAAACTTTTCGGCGAGGGCGCGGCGGGATGGTTGGCAATTCAAATTCTGCCCGTTCTCGCGCTGAGTTTGCAGTTCTCTCTCCTCCCTGGGCAGCGAGTTCGATCGGACTGTCCCCTTGGCCGGTGTGCTCGCGGCCATCTTTGGCCTGGAGAATAAGTCGTTCAGCGAATCGCAATGGGAGGCACACGTCGTGGGGCTCCTCTGTCTCCTGCTATTGATGTCGGTGTGCCGCTTCGTCGCGTACAACAACGCGCGGCGGGCGCTTGCCACGGGCACCGTGGCCGGAATTGCGACGCTGTTTCAACCGATCTTCGCTCGACCGTACCGCTACTGGACGCTAATTGTGGCGGCGAGAAACGGGCTGAAAAGGAATGTGCTGGTTCTTTGCATCGCGCCGGTGCTCATCTTTGCACCATGGTGCCTCCGCAACTACTACGTCATATGAATTAGATCCCAGGTACCGGTATCCCGTCCTTTGGATCACATGGCTGTTCGCCGCTCATGCCCTGGTGGCACTGATTTCGGTTCGGTGATTGAGACCATCGCCTTCGAGTCGCGCTTGCGCGCGCCGATGGGTGCAAGAAAGGAAATATGTCATTCTGGAATTAGCTTTGTAGATGCGTATTACCAAGCAAACGCTCGCGCGTCTGACCAACGTGACACGCTGGCGCATCCCCATCCTGATCGCTTTTGCAACCTCCGCGATTATCTGCGTGGCATTCGGCCAGCGGCCATTCCGCGAGTACCCGGGCTGGGAATATGACGATTTCCCCAAACCGCCCGATTGGCAAGTCCCCGGCGAATGGACCTTCGCCCGCCTCATGTACCCATCCTCGCGGCAAATATTCGACCGGCCCTTCACCAACTGGCTCTACGGCGCTGCCAACTGGACCATCGACTATCCGCGCTCGGATCGCCACTTGTCGGAAGCCGTGCGACGCCTCACGCGCCTTCAGACACGCTCAGTAGAGCAGCCCGTAAACCTCGACGACGGCGATGAGGTCTACCACTATCCATGGCTCTACGGAGTCGAGGTCGGTCACTGGGACCTGACCGCCGCGCAAGCCGCTAAGATGCGAGACTATCTGCTGCGTGGCGGGTTCTTCATGTGCGACGATTTTCACGGCACCGAGGAATGGGCGATCTTCCTCGCCAGCATGGAGCGCGTTTTCCCTGACCGCCCCATCGTCGATATCGACAACAAGGATCCGATCTTCCACACCATTTTCGATCTTGATGACCGCTATCAAGTCCCCGGCGAGCAGTTCGTCTACACGCATCGGAAGTGGGAAAAAGATGGCTTCGATGCCCACTGGCGTGGTATCTACGACGACAAGGGCCGCCTGATGGTCGCCATCTGCCACGACATGGACCTGGGCGATTCCTGGGAACACGCCGACAATCCACGCTACCCGGAGCAGTTCTCAGCGCTCGGGCTCCGCATCGGGATCAACTACATCACATACGCGATAACGCACTGACGCCAAGGAGTCAGGAGTCGCAAAAAAAAGCGCCCAAGTCTTGGTTTGGGCGCTAGACCGGAGAGGAAACTTCGTTATTAACTCAATGAAGTGATCCAATCTTAGGTCCAGCCTGCCGATCCCGGAATGAAGCCGGCGGTCTAGTACGATCAAGTACTCGTCAATCCGTAAGCGCCCCGCATGGCTACTTAAACGGTTTTCTTTACAGCTCCTTTCTCTGGCAGAATAAGTTCGATTACACCATGCTGGCGGAATCGCGCAAACTCCAACTCCGCGTCCTTGCGTTCGTGCTGGCCGGAGGTAAGGGAACTCGGCTCTACCCCTTGACGAAAGAACGCGCCAAACCAGCCGTGCCTTTTGGCGGACGCTATCGAATCATCGACTTTGTCCTTAGCAATATGATCAACTCGGGGATCTACTCGATCTACGTGCTGGTGCAGTTCCGGAGCCAGTCCCTGCTCCAGCACCTGCGCGAGGGTTGGGAGGCATCGAGCCTGCTCCGCAATCATTTCATTATTCCCGTCCCCGCTCAGATGCGATCTCCCGGCGAAGACTGGTATCGCGGAACGGCCGACGCGATTTACCAGAACATGAACCTAGTTGAGCAGGGCGAACCGCACCTGGTCGCGATCTTCGGCGCCGACCATATTTACCGCATGAACATCCGCGAGATGATCGAGTTTCACGTCGAGCGAGGCGCGCAAGTCACCGTGTCGGCCATCCCTGTGGAAAAGGAGCAAGCCTCCGAGTTTGGCGTGATTGAGACCAAGGCCGACGGTACCATTATCGGGTTCCACGAAAAGCGGTCCGACGCGCCCACCATGCCGGGCGATCCGAACCGGGTCTACGCATCTATGGGGAACTATCTTTTCTCTACCAAACTGCTTCTCGACGAGCTCCGCGCCGATGGCGAAAATCCGCAAAGCTCTCATGATTTTGGCCGCGACATCCTGCCCGGCTTGATCGGCCGCGCCGACATGTTCGCCTACGACTTTCAAGTCAACCGCATCCCCGGCGATCCTCCCGGTGCGCCGGTATATTGGCGCGATGTTGGAACCATCGATGCATTCTTCGACGCCAACATGGATTTGCGCTCAGTCTCTCCGGAGTTGAACCTTTACAACCGCCAGTGGCCTCTTCGGACGGCTGGATACTTCGACGCTCCCGCGAAATTTATCTTCGACGCAGACGGACGGCGCGGCCAGGCGCTCGATTCAATCGTCTCAGGCGGCAGCATCCTGTCCGGCGGGTTGGTGCGCGCCTCCGTCATCGGACGCGGCGTTCGCGTACATTCCCACGCCTATGTGGAGGATTCCATCATATTTGATAACTGCGATATCGGCCGCCGCGCGCGAATCCGCCGTGCAATATTGGACAAAAATGTTCAGGTACCGCCGGACGCTACAATTGGCTATGATCTGGAGCGCGACCGCGAGCAACACCATGTAACCGATAGCGGCATCGTTGTGGTGGAAGGCCATCGCTCGCAAGTGGACATCGCCAGTATGAACCTCTAAGGTCTTCTACGTACTACACCGCCGGCCATCCCGGGCCGTCAGCTCAGTCCAATAAGCACAGCAGCTTGCGAAAGTTTGCGCTTCTTTGAAAGTTTTCATGTAACGGGTTACCTCATGTCTGTGTCGAACAACTGAGATGACGCCAACAGCAGTACCTGAAACCGAGGAAACCATCGTCCTGAACGGCATACCGGGGCAGGAAATACGGGCTCAATTGGAGCGGGTGCTCCGCAGCCGTGCCTTTATTCAATCGCACCGTATTCGCCGCTTTCTGCAGTTTATTGTCGAGGAGAGCCTTCTCGGGCAACCTCATCGGCTCAAGGAATATCTGATCGGCCTGGAAGTTTTCGACCGGCGTGACGCTTTCGATCCACGAGTGGATTCGATTGTTCGCGTGGAAGCGCGGCGCCTGCGTCATAAGCTCGAAGAATACTACCGTACTGAAGGCCGCGAAGATCTCACGCGTATCACTCTGCGCAAGGGCAGCTACGTTCCGATCTTCGAATACCGCGCTGCCACGCCATCGCCCGGCATTCTGGAGCAGCGCCGCGCTATCACCGTCGGCCCGCTGAAGATGATCAACGCCACGCCGGGCGCCGAGCAAATCTCCGAGGAGATCCGGCGGCGTCTGTCGCATGTGCTGATTCGCGAGGGGTGCTTTCAGGTGGCCTCTAAGTCTCCGGAGACTGGCGCGGCGGCCACGGGCGAATCCGCCGGCACCGCCCCCGCCGTTCGTCCTGACCTCGTGGTAGAAGGCAGTATCGAATTCCATCCCGATCACTTTCATCTCATTCTGCAGCTCGCCCGCTACCAGGATGGGTCGTACATCTGGTCGGGTGCTCTCGACGGCCAGGTCGAGGAACTCAGCTCGGTGGAGCAGCTCGCGCGGTCGCTGGTGCGCGATCTCATGACACCGGCCAGCGAAGTCGCTACCCGCCGTCATGGCGCCAGAAAAGAGAGCCTCGATTTTTACTTGCAGGGCCGCTACTTCTGGAAGCTGGCGACGCCCGACAACATACGCCAAAGCGTGAATATGTTTTCGAACGCGGTGGACTCGGACGAAAACTATGCCGCCGCTTGGGCTGCACTCGCCGAAGCGCTGCTGGTCAGTTCGATGTTCAGCCTGCACGCTCCGTCGACCACGGCAGCCAGGATGAAGGAAGCCGCCGTCAAAGCCGCTTCGCTCGATTCCTCGCTCCCTGAAGCGCACGTCGCGCTCGGCTCGATCATTTCCCTACTCGAATGGGACTGGGCGGCCGGTGAACAGGAGCTCGACAAGGCCATCCAGCTCGACCATCACGATCCGGTCGGGCATATCGCGTATGGAATCCAGCTCGCCTGCCGTGGCCGGCTCGAACCGGCCGTCGCCGAAGTCGAACGCGCGCTCGAGCTCGATCCAGCGTCGCTGTTTCCAAACTTTATCCTGGGCTGGCTGTACGGCGTCTGCCGCAGATACGACGAGTCGATCGCGCAACACACCTTGGTGGCGCGGCTTGCTCCAGACTACGGCCTCCCGCAATTGGGGCTGGGTCTCGCGCACGCCGGCAAAGGCCAGTTCAACGACGCAATCGCGCACTTCACCAACGCGTCCCAGATGAAGTGCCGGTCCTTGCTGCACGGGCAGATGGGTTACTGCTACGGGCGCGCCGGGCGCATTACGGAGGCTCATCGCGAGCTCGCCAGCCTGAGTTTGCGCTCAGAAGGTAACTACGTTTCGCCGGTGAGTTTCGCATCGATTTATGCCGGATTGAACGACAAGGATAAGACGCTGGACTATCTGGAGCAGGCAGTCTCGGTCCATGACACGTCGCTCCCGGTACAATTGCTCGGGACGGAGTTCGATTTCGTCCGTACCGAGCCTCGTCTCATCGCATTGCGTCAAAGAATGGGCCTGGCGTAGAGAGTTTCATCCGTCCAAGGAACTTGCGCAAACCGGAGTGTGGCGCAAAGCAGTTCCTGGCATGTTTGGCGGTGCGCGCCGCACCGTTTGCGCTTTCCGAGCGGTTCGGCGCGGCGCGACCTGTTAGAATCGTCTCAGCGTTGTGCAAATCGGCCGGTACCGAATTTTAGATGAACTCGGACGCGGTGCGACGGGTGTCGTGTACCGGGCTCAGGATCCCGCCATTGGGCGTACCATCGCCATCAAGACCATCCGTCTGACTGATATTTCGGACGAAGCCGAACGGGAGCGCCTTCGGGAGCGGCTCTTCCGCGAAGCACAGTCGGCAGGGATCCTTTCGCACCCCAATATCGTCACCATCTATGACATCGCCGAAGAAAACGGTCTGGCGTACATCTTCATGGAGTGCGTCGACGGGCCGTCGCTCGAAAAGGTGATGAACAACAAGCAGGCGCTGGATCAGAAGATGGTCTGTTCCATCCTCGGCCAGACTGCCACGGCGCTCGACTACGCCCACAAAAAAGGCATCGTCCATCGCGACGTGAAGCCGGCCAATATTCTGATCCATGAAGGCGTCACTGCGAAAATCGCGGACTTTGGCGTAGCGAAGATTCTCTCGCAGCAGATGACGCACGCCGGCGTGATGATGGGTACTCCCAACTACATGTCGCCCGAACAGGTGCAAGGCCACGCTGTCGATGGGCGCGCCGATCAGTTCTCGCTGGCCGTGGTGGCGTATGAAGTGCTGACAGGCGAAAAACCTTTCGTGGCTGATCAACTGCCCGCGCTGCTGTTCCGCATCGTGCGCGAGGATCCGGTACCGCCGCAGCGGCTGAACCCTACGCTCACTCCCCAAGTGGAAGTGGTGCTGCGCAAGGCGCTCGCCAAGAATGCTCCCGACCGCTATCTGAGCTGCACCGAGTTTGTCGAGCAACTGCGCGCGGCCTGCGACCTGAATCCCCGGTGGCGCGCTCTTTCACGAGCGGTGGCGCAAAGCCTTCCTACGATGGGCGCTGCGGCCGCGTCGGCGGCCGAGGTTGCCGGAGCAGCGCCTTGGAGCATGCCGAAGCCGACACGCATCGCCGATCCCGAGGCGCAGACCGTGTCTGACGTACCGGCTTTCTTGAGCACAACTCAACGTGAGCGCCGGGCGCGTAACCCGATCCTCAAGAGCCTGGCATGGATGCTGGTTGGTATCGGCCTGGTCGGATTGGTTTTGTTCGGCGCGCAGAAATATCTATTCAACCGGTACAACGAACCCGAGGCATCGAACGGGGCGGCTGCGCCGGATCAGGCCGCTCATGCGCTGAAGCCGAGCCCGGTGGGCGATTCCGCGGCAGACAAGCCCGCGCCAAAACAGGAACCGCCGCCGGAAGCGACCAAACCGCAAGTAAGTCAAGAGCAGCCCGCTAAAACGGAGGCGCCTCCGGGACAACTGGAAACAACCGCGACGGCGAAGCCACCGGAAGCTCCCGCACCTGAGAAGCCCGCTCCGAGCATTCCGCCTCCGGTGCCGGCGGCGCGCGTGCGACCCGCGCCAGCCGTGGTCGCGCCATCGCGACCTGAAGCCGAACAACAGGTCCAGTTCGTTACCGAGCCTATTGGAGCGCAGATCACCGTGGATGGAAATTCCAGCCAGAGTTGCAAGTCGCCGTGCTTCCTGCAACTGAATCCGGGGCGGCATTCTGTGAACGTTTCCCGCGACGGCTATCGGCCTTATCCGAAGATTTTCAATGTTCCGGAGGAGCGGGAGATTTTTCTGCAGCTGACCAAGGCGGCCGGCACGTTGCGTTTGACGACGAGCCCGGACGGCGCGACGATTCTTGTCAATGGCGAACAACAATCCCAGCGCACCCCCGCGATTTTCAACTTCCCGCCCGGTAATTATCGGGTGCGCGTGATCAGGGACGGACAGGCCTACGACTTCGAAGTGACGCTCCACGACGGGGATTTCATAACGAAGTCCATCAATTGGAATGGGAGATAAAAAATGGAGGCGCGTTGTGACACGCCTCCGGTTGAGTGAGTGAGGACTACTCAGCTTCTAGCTGCTCGCGAATTAGCCTTTGAGCAGCGTCAGGATGTTCTGCGGCGCCGTGTTGGCTTGCGCGAGCGCTGCCACACCAGCCTGCATCAGGATCTGGGCTGTGGTCAGGTTTGCGGCTTCGGTGGCCAGATCAGCGTCACGGATGCTGGATTCAGCAGCGGTTTCGTTGGTCAACTGGGAATTCGCCAGGTTGATGGCGTAATTGAAGTTGCTTTCACCGTTACCGGCCGCGGCTTGGGCTGTGCCGAGCGAGGTAACTGCGTTCGCCAGCACGCTGACGGCGCTCTGCGCGCCCGCGGCGGTGGAGATATCCAACGACGATCCGCCGCTGCCGGTGGACGCGATGGTCGTACCTTGCGCGCCCACACTATCCCCAGGAGTGTTGGCGTCGGCGCCAACACTCACCTGATGAGCGCTGTTTTGACCAGTTCCGAGGAGTTCGATATGACCTGTCGCGGAACCATCATCTACCGCGAACACGCCGGCCAAAGGACCACCGGCTGCGCTGAGTTGCGCGTTGATCGCGGTGATGGCCTGGGTCTTGGTTGTCGCGCCCGCTAAGCTTACGTTCGCAGTGGTAATCGTTCCCGTGGAATTGGCAGCCGAGATCGTCAGGGTTTGAGCGTCGCCGGCAACCATCGGCGCCTGTCATGACAGTGCAACGTTCTGGAGACCCGCAGAATACACCGGAACACTCGCGGCGCTCGTGTCCAGGACGGCCTTCGGTGCCTTGGTGCCGGTCCCGTTTGCGGCCACTGAAAAAGCGCCATTCGCTGAAACGAATTCAATGCCGGTGCCCGCGGCATCCAATTGCGCCTGGATGCCCTGAGCCTTTAACACGGCATTGGGAGCTCCAGCCGAGTTGGGGTCTGGTTGATGGCTGTGTTGATGTTACTCACCACGTCGCTCAGACTCGTCGCCGTGCCAAGATTCTGGACTGCGACCGTAAGGCCTGAATAATACGCGTTGGTGCTGTCACCCGGACCGGCGAACACCAGGTCCCTAACGCCGCCGCTCAACCCTCCGGTGATACTGCCTAGCGCAACCGTATCATTGGGTGGCGTCGCATAGACCTGCAGCCCGAATGACTGCGTGTCGACGGCCGATCCGCTCAAATTCACCGATACCGAACCGTTTGCTAGCGCCGCCGGTTCGGTGGTACTGTGCGCCGTGCCGTCACGGACGCCACCGATGAATACAGACAGCCTACTAGCAAACTGGCCGCCCTCGTTCA
>Ga0126373_10002636_pt1 | contig 13240 bp, 14 predicted proteins | sample PanSoiMetPlot_11_FD_92545 | JGI IMG/M metagenome (GOLD analysis project Ga0126373, IMG submission 92545) | Tropical forest soil microbial communities from Panama - MetaG Plot_11 | ecosystem: Environmental > Terrestrial > Soil > Tropical forest > Bulk soil | place: Panama | collected 2016-02-17
GGTTCGCTCTGCGCGCTTGGAGGCTTCACGCCTTATCCGGTGATGAGCGCGCTGATGCATTTCCCTGAAGACTTCGGCGCCCCGCCTAAGCTTCAGGCGGCGGAATGAGGAGGCACGCGATGTCGTTCGTCCATGAAGTCGACTACGGCACGCCGAAATCGAAAGCGGAAAAGAGCGTCACGCTGACGATCGATGGCCGCGAGGTCACGGTGCCCGAAGGCACCTCGATCATGCGGGCGGCGATGCATGCGGGCATCGAGATCCCCAAACTATGCGCCACCGACATGCTGGAGGCGTTTGGTTCCTGCCGGCTGTGCTTGGTCGAGATCGATGGCCGCGGCGGCACTCCAGCCTCCTGCACCACGCCGGTTACGGCCGGCCTTGTGGTGCACACCCGGACTGAACGGCTCGACCGCATCCGCAAGGGGGTGATGGAGCTCTACGTCTCCGACCATTCGGTCGACTCGCTCGACCGCAGCGAGCACCGGTACGTCGACCTGCTCGACACCGCGGACGAAGTCGGCCTCAAGGAGGTCCGTTATGGCTTCGATGGCGTGCGCCACCCGAACCGGGGCATCGACGATTCCAATCCATATTTCGTCTACGATCCGGCGAAATGCATCGTCTGCTCGCGCTGCGTTCGCGCCTGCGAGGAGGTGCAGGGTACTTTTGCGCTGACAATTTCCGGCCGCGGCTTCGACTCCATCGTGTCGGCCGGCATGAGCGAGCCGTTTCTAGAGTCGGAATGCGTGTCGTGCGGCGCCTGCGTGCAAGCGTGTCCGACCGGCTCGCTGATCGAAAAGAGCGTGCTCGCCGCGCAGCAGGTCGAAGAACCTGCTGATCGCTCCGTGGTGACGACGTGTGCCTATTGCGGCGTCGGCTGCTCGTTCAAGGCCGAGATGCACGGCCAAGAGGTCGTGCGCATGGTGCCGTTCAAGGACGGCAAGGCCAACCGCGGCCATTCCTGCGTCAAGGGGCGTTTCGCCTGGGGCTATGCTAACCACAAGGAACGCATCCTTAAGCCGATGATGCGTGAGAAGATCACCGAGCCGTGGCGCGAGGTGACGTGGGATGAGGCGATCGGCCAGGTTGCGTCGGAATTCAAGCGCATCCAGCAGACTTACGGCCGCGGATCGGTAGGCGGCATCACGTCGTCGCGCTGCACCGATGAGGAGACGTTCTTGGTGCAGAAGCTCGTGCGCGGCGGCTTTCTCAATAACAACGTTGATACGTGCGCGCGGGTATGCCACTCGCCGACCGGCTACGGGCTCGCCAACACATTCGGCACCTCGGCGGGCACGCAGGATTTCGATTCAGTCGAGCATACCGACGTCATCATTCTGATTGGCGCAAACCCCACCGACGCGCATCCCGTGTTTGCATCACGAATGAAGAAGCGGCTGCGCCAGGGCGCCAAGCTCATTGTGATCGATCCGCGGGCCATTGACCTCGTGCGTACGCCGCATGTCGAGGCCGCTTTCCACCTGCCGCTCCTCCCTGGCACCAACGTGGCCATGCTCACCGCGCTCGCCCACGTCATCGTCACCGAGGGCCTCGTGAACGCGACTTTTGTGCGCGAGCGCTGCGAGTTGGACGCGTTCGAGCGTTGGGCAGAATTTGTCGCAGAGGCGAAGAACAGCCCCGAAGCGGTCGCCAAAATCACCGGCGTTCCGGCCGAAAGCATCCGCAAGGCCGCGCGGCTCTACGCCACCGGCGGCAACGGCGCCATCTATTACGGCCTCGGCGTCACCGAGCACAGCCAGGGCTCAACCGCGGTGATGGGCATTGCCAACCTTGCGATGGCGACCGGCAATATCGGCCGCCCGGGCGTCGGGGTTAATCCGCTTCGGGGGCAGAATAATGTGCAGGGCTCATGCGACATGGGCTCGTTCCCGCACGAGTTGTCCGGCTATCGGCATATCTCGATCGACGCCACCCGCCAGCTTTTCGAGAGGGATTGGGGCGTCAAGCTCGAGAAGGAACCGGGCCTGCGCATTCCCAACATGCTCGACGCTGCGGTCGACGGAACGTTCAAGGGCCTCTACGTCCAGGGCGAAGACATCCTGCAATCCGACCCCGACACCAAGCACGTCTCCGCCGGCCTTGCCGCCATGGAATGCGTCGTGGTGCAGGATCTGTTCCTGAACGAGACCGCGAACTACGCCCACGTCTTTCTGCCCGGCTCGACGTTCCTCGAAAAGGACGGCACGTTCATCAACGCCGAGCGCCGCATTCAGCGCGTGCGCAAGGTGATGGAAGCGAAGAATGGCTATGCGGATTGGGAGATCACCTGCCTCATCAGCAACGCGATGGGCTATCCGATGCACTACGAGCATCCATCGGAGATCATGGACGAGATCGCGCGGCTGACGCCGACATTCGCCGGCGTCTCCTTCCAACGTATCGAGGAACTGGGCTCGATCCAGTGGCCATGCAACGAGAAGGCCCCTGAAGGTACGCCGGTCATGCACATCGGCAGCTTCGTGCGCGGTAAAGGTCGATTCCTGATCACGGAATACGTGGCAACTGACGAGAAGGTGGGGCCGCGCTTCCCGCTGCTGCTCACAACCGGCCGTATCCTGTCGCAGTACAATGTCGGCGCGCAGACACGGCGCACCGACAACGTGATCTGGCACGAGGAAGATCGCCTCGAAATACATCCGCACGATGCCGAAGAGCGCGGCGTGCGTGACGGGGATTGGGTGAAGCTGATAAGCCGCTCCGGCGAGACGACTCTGCGTGCGCTGATCACCGAGCGGGTGGCTCCAGGCGTGGTCTATACGACGTTCCATCATCCCAACACGCAAGCGAACGTTGTCACCACCGATTTCTCCGATTGGGCGACAAATTGCCCCGAATATAAGGTGACGGCGGTGCAGATTTCGCCCTCGAACGGTCCCTCACGGTGGCAGGAGGACTACAACAACCTTGCCCGCCGGAGCCGCCGGATCACCCCCGCAGAGGCGGCAGAGTAATTCGCGTGCTTGGACCGACCCGTCGTGTGGAATGCAAAGCGTGGCGTGCCGGCGGATTTGCTGACCGCGAGCGCACGATTCCCGAAGAGGCCGCCGTCGCCTTCACCTACAACGGCTCATCCTATGCCGTGATGATGGCGACGCCGCGGGACCTGGACGATTTCGCGCTCGGTTTCAGCCTGACCGAAGGCATAATCGAATCGCCGAATGAGATCGAGTCGGTCGAGATCGTCGAGGAACCGATCGGCATCGAACTGCGAATGCGGTTGACCGAGCCTCACGCGACGACCTTCCGCGAACGCCGCCGCTATCTCGCGGGTCCGACCGGCTGCGGCTTATGCGGAATCGAATCGTTAAGCGAAGCGATGCGACCACCGGCGACGGTTAGCGACGACGGCCTTGTTGCACCAAAGGACATCATGGCCGCCTTGGACGAACTTTATGGTCGCCAGGCGATCAATCAGCGCACACACGCCGTTCACGGAGCGGCGTTTTATCGGCGGGGGGAGGGATTGGTAGCGGTGCGCGAGGACGTCGGACGCCACAATGCGCTCGACAAACTCGCCGGCGCGCTAGCACGCAACGGTGTCACCGGTTGCGGCGGGATCGGTCTCCTAACCAGCCGGCTCTCCGTCGAACTGGTGCAAAAAGCAGCGTCGATCGGCATGCCGGTTCTGGTCGCGGTGTCGGCGCCGACCGCGCTTGCCGTGCGTACCGCGGACGCTTGCGGCATCACGTTGGTCGCGGTCGCACGCAGCGACGGCTTTGAAATATTCACGCACCCGGAGCGCATCAAGGAAGAGCAGGTCTTCCATGCCCTCGCATGACCAGTTTACACATAGCACATCGTCGCCGAACAAGTTGGTCTATATGGCCAACCAGATCGGTATGTTCTTCAAGGCGCAGGATGTGGAAACAGCGTCCGCAAAGATCGCCGAGCACATCACCAAATTCTGGGACCCACGGATGCGCGACGCGATCCTCGCGCATCTCGAGGCAGGCGGCGCCGGCCTCGACCCGGCAACGCGGAGGGCAGTCGAATTGCTGCGCGCTCCGAAGAACGCGGCTTGAGCTGCCTCCAGGTGAATTGACCACGACCCAAGGCCCGATCGCATCGCGCATTACTCCGGTTCATCGAGCAGCGTCCTCGCCGGTTCGCAGTCCAACGTGTTAAAGGTTCGTCAACCAGCCGTTGCTGTGTATCAACAGGCCACGTGTTTCATCGTGCGTGCTGTGTTTGCGGAGAGGTGAGAATCGCGGGATCTACATCTGTCTTCCCGCAGATCTCAACAGTGGTTTGTTCAGGGATGCCCCGCGTGGGTCGTGAAAAGGCTTAAGAAGGGGCGCTGGCGTGGCTATGAGGCCCAATGGGTAGGACCACCTCACAGGGCCGTGGCGCCTGCGGACCCTTGCCCCAGTGACGCGCGGGGCGGGGCGATCTCGTTATTTGGCCTCTCAACATATCTGGGTAAGTCAACACTGTTTAACAGGTTTGATTTTGCTGTATTTTAGCGGTCGTGCCTGAATTTATTCCGCTAGAAAGTGCTATATGCACTGCGGGCGAACATTGGCCTTTAGGGCCATATTCACTGCTCAGTGAATATGGCAGAGGCACGACACCAGACTCGTTCAAAGCGGCTTGGCGCTCCTGCGTCGCGTCATGGCGAGCGCGCGTCGACGATCGCAAAGGCCTACCGCACAACCGGTGAGTTTCGTCCTCGGACGAAATGGGCAGGTCGCGAGCGACGATGAGCAAAGTACCAGATCTTTCGGAGCGGTCTGCTCATGGCTGCTGGTGGGGTGCGGCCCAGACCCGCTTGCGGCCCGCCCGGTGGACTCTTTCGCCCGTGTGTGTTTCAACGGGGCTGGATCGGTGCTTCGGTTCTGGCGGAGCGCCCACTTGGCTTCCACAATGGTTTTCGCGATGGCGCCCAAGGTCTTCATCGACGGCGAGGCTGGGACGACTGGACTGCAGATTCGCCAGCGGCTAGCGCCTCGGCGCGATGTCGCGCTTATCTCGCTCGACCAGGAGCGGCGAAAGGAGCCTGAAGCCCGGCGCGACATGCTCAACCGCGCCGACCTCGTCATCCTTTGCCTTCCCGACGAGGCAGCGCGCGAGGCGGTCGCCCTTATCGAGAACAACGCGGTGCGTGTCATTGACGCTTCCACGGCCCATCGCACAGCGGAAAACTGGACCTATGGTCTTCCGGAGATGACCAAAACGCAACGTGCAGCCATCGCGGATTCCGCACGGGTGGCAAACCCCGGCTGCTATCCGACCGGCTTCATCGCCCTGGTGCGGCCGTTGATCGAGGCCGAGTTGCTACCACGGAACTGGCCGGTATCGGTCAATGCGGTGTCGGGTTATACCGGCGGTGGTCGACGCATGGTTGCTGAGTTCGAGGACCAGGCCTCGCCCGAATACACCCGTGTGCCCTATCGCATCTACGCGCTCACCCTCGCGCACAAGCATGTACCGGAGATGCACCGCCATACGGGCTTAGCGCGCCCACCATTGTTCGCGCCGGCCGTCGGACGCTATGCGCAGGGCATGATCGTCGAGGTCTTGCTCCCGACAGAGGCGCTGCCCGCGGCGCCACGGCTCAAGGACCTGCATGCGGCGCTCGCGCAAGCCTATGCGGGCGAGCGTTTTGTCGAGGTCGCATCCCTCGATGAGGCTGCTGCCTTGCACTCGCTCGACCCCGAGCGCTTGAACGGTACCAACCGCATGAAACTCTACGTCTTCGGCTCAGATGCGGGCGGACAGGCGCGGCTCGTTGCCGTTCTCGACAACCTTGGCAAAGGCGCGTCAGGCGCAGCGGTTCAGAACCTGAACCTCATGCTTGGCGTCCCAGAAGCCACTGGGCTCGACGAGCCGTTTCGTTCGTGAGCAAATCGCCAAACTGGCCCGATAGTGAAGTGGTGCTAATCGTTTCAAGTCTGTTTGTCCGGCCGTTGCACCGGTCCGCGCGAAGTTGCCTAGAGATCGGCCCCTGAACGCCTTTAAGCGAACGTTTGCGTCCCTGGTGAAGAGCAGACCCCGCCAACCCGTGCCCCATGGTCGCCCCCGGCCGATCGGGCGGATTTCGTAGCACGCGCTCCACCCGTCGGTTTCGCGTGGAATGACAGCGAGGAGGCATCTGCGGCGTTCCGCCGTGGAACCAACAGTCGCATGGGCATTTTGGGGGCGTCCTATAGTAGACCTGAGGCGCTTTGCGCGGCCCTCGATTGCATCAGGTGACCACAATCGCCCTAAGCCGACGGCGCCGTAACGGTTTCGGCGGGGTAAACGGCCGCCGCCGCGGGAACCCTGGTGAAGTGCCGGTGTCTTTGCGGCCGTCCATGCGACGTGCGTTTTGGGAAGCCCCAAGTATTGAAGGAAGATCGATGGTCCCGTCATTGCGGGGTGAAGTATTGATGGTCGACCCAGTGTGCCACAGGACCACAATTGACGACACGCAGTGGAGTCATGAAAGGGAAGCACCGGCAACCGCGGTTCGGCAAGACAAGAAATGGCCGACATCGAGCTAGTCACGCTGCAACGATGCAAGAGGGGTTTGCCGTGAATCTTTTCGCGCACGCTCACTTCTGTTGACCGTGTGTCAAAACCCTGGACGGGATGTCAACCTTCCCGCAAGGGTCAATTTCGCAGCAGAAAATAGCTATCGACCGCGGCGGTACTTCACCTGACTAAGGAGACATGTGCTAATCTGGTCGGTAGGGCCCTTTGATCGCGCACAATGGAGTGGTCCGCCTGCGGCCACGGAGAGGAGCGGCAGCATGAAGTCCATTGAGCTAATGATTGAAAGACTGATTCTTGGTGGCCGTTGGCTCCTGGCCGTATTCTATCTCGGTCTGGCGGCCGCGTTGTGCATTTACGCTCTTTCGTTCGTTCTCAAGTTCGCAAGCATCGTGCGCCAGGTCCTTGAGCTCGAGGAGTCAGATATGATCCTCGCGATGCTAGGGTTGATTGACGCTGCGCTCGTAGCATCGCTGATCGTCATGGTGATGATTTCCGGCTACGAGAATTTTGTCAGCCGCTTCGATCAGACGGATTCCTCGCCTGAGCTGACTTGGCTGGGCAAGCTCGACGCCGGCAATCTGAAGATCAAGGTTGCATCGTCGATCGTGGCAATCTCCTCAATCCATCTTCTTCGCGTGTTCCTTAATGCCGAGCACTATCCGAACGACAAGATCCTATGGTTTACGGTGCTCCATCTCACTTTCGTTGTATCGGCGCTTCTGCTTGCGACACTCGACCGTGTCGCGTCTTGGGGTGTCACGCATGCGCCCAAGCCGAGATCGGAGCAGGCATCGGTTGATCGATGAGCGCCAAATAAATGGCGGAACAGTTGCACTATGCGTTCAAACCGCGGAGCACCGCCCTATCTTGCGCGTGGTTCCAACGAAAATACCTGTTCCTTTCGTTACCCCTATCAGATGAACCAAGGTCCTACCTGTTTTCCTGATCAGCGCCACGGGTAACGGTACCATCGATAACCCCAGCCGCGATACCAGTATGGTGCACCAAAGCCGTAGGGCCGGTATCGGTAGTGCCCGTATCCGTACGGTCTGTAACCATAGGGCCGATAGTAATAGCCGTAACCGTACGGCCGATAGCCATAGTTGACGGCATACGGCCCGTATTGTGGAGCCGTGGCTGCCGCGAGTCCGGCGATGATCGTCCCTGCAACCAAACCGTCATTGTTCCAAGTGCCTTGGCGCGAGCGGACGTTGGCGACCGAACTCTGACCTGCCGTTTTCATGACGAGGGGATTGATCGGTATCGGGGCGGCAATCGCAGGGGGCACGGAGCCGAGAACGAACCCACCTGTAAGTACAAGCGTTATGGTGGTCATCTTAACTATCTGCATGTCCATGACGTTTACTCCCTTCTATCTTCAGGCTCTTACGTCATTTCTGCGGATGACTATCGGCGCGGTTAGACGCAAGGGTTGAGGTGAATGTCGGTTCATCTAACGGGTTGATTGAGTATCCAGAAAGATGCCCACTATCAAAGCCGCCAGCGTCCCACGACGCGGCTTGCGTCGCACTAGTTTCCAGTCAACATGGCTTGGCGTTGGAACGTGCCTTTGCTTCATTCAACGCCTCGGTCCTGGAAATCATCAGAGGGGTTTAGCGATCCGAGTCGCAGCTTTGTCGAGTTCTCGGGAGTCCGCCTTGGCGACGAGTGCGTAGGCCACTTCTCCGACTTGCCAATAGGCGGCGTTGAAATCGTCCTTATGCGTGACCGTAACCGAAGCGAATTTTGTCTTTCCTGGTCTGACAGCGAACAGCGATGCTGTGCCCAATGCTTCAGTTCGCATCACTATCTCGACGCTTGGTCCGAACGTCGAGGGAAAGATCTGCACATTGGCGACCTCCCAACCTCCGGGCAGAGACGGCATGACGATCGCGGTCGCGGTGCGGATCTCTGCCGGGTCGTATGATGGGACTTCGGGCTGCGAATGCATCGCCGCTCGAATGAGAGTGGTGCGATGGGCCATGATGGCGTCAGCCACATAGGTTGGGGGTAGCGCCGACGCGATCACTTTGCTGACCCAGAGCGGACCAATTTCAGCGTGAGCAAACCAGCCGGACGCGGCCAGGAACGCGGCAACGGCTACGCAGCGTACGCGTCGAAGCGTCCGATCGCGCGATAGCCCCGTCTCCAGGCGCACAGCCGCATCGGTCGTCGTGACGCGGAGTCCGCAGGCTGAGTCGGCCAGAGCCAGCCGCAGTTCGTCGCGGGTCCGCAGGTCTGCGATGACCCGTGTGGCTTGTGCAGGATGCCGGCAGAGATAGGTCTCGACTGCAATGCGATGCGCGGGGGGAAGCTCATTGTCCACGTAAGCTTGGAGGTCAATCTCGGTGATCATATCAACATGACTGTCCATCCGCCCCTCCAACGACTTTCACATGACATGGCCAGCAGCGTTCGTAGATGCTATGGAACCGATATCTTCGATGGCTCTCAGCTCGTCCGGGGTACGCGCGATGCGTGACATCAGAGTCCCGACCGAAACCCCGACCGCGGCAGCCGCATAGGTGAGGCCCTCAATTGCAGCGAGATGCAGAGCCGCATGCGGCTCTTTGGGTAACTCGATGAATGCCTGCCGAAGGCGTACATCGGTCCTGCCCGCGAGGAAGAAGCAGGCATCGCGCCCGCGTACCGGGCCCGACTGCCGTCCACATCGACATCGTGGAGGATCAGGCACCAGCGGGACCTTTAATTCCCTCCGGTGTGAAAGGTCGCGCTGCTTTTCGTAGGTGCACATGAGCGCGTCGTGCACCAGATCCTCGCATCAACGTCATGACGCGTGAGTGACTGAGCATAGCGACGCAGAGCCGTAAGCCGGTCGAGGACGTCGAAGCGAGCCTCTCAACGTATCAATGATGAGTGTACGGAGCCGAGGACCAAACTAATCCGTCTTCTACAAGCGAGTGTCAGGGTTCGGCGTTGTGGCCTTGCTGCGGACCGCAACGCGTCTCGGGGGCGCAACACGAGAACTAAGTTTGATTGAACGCCTGCCACGGAGCGGGCGAATGCACCCAGGCAACACCCGCTGCGCCAACGGTTCACTCCGTTCCCATCTGATAGCTGCGTTGGTCGCCGCATCCGCGCGCGATGTCCCGGTGGACATGAGTGTTGAGGAACAGTTCCCCGGTGTCGATCACGAACAGGTTTTTTGTCGTCTACGACGGGCGGCTGACTCCATCTCGGTCGGGAGAGTCATCATGATCAAACTTATCAAGCTAAGCGCTTGCACCTCGGCACGGTGAATTCCTCGATCCGCTGCAGCCACCCGCTCCGCGACGCGAAGCACGAGGGATGCTGACGATTGGTCCACGAGCGCATGAAAAGTATCCACCATCATCGCGACGTCGCCTCGACGCTTGAGTTGCTGGACGTATTTGTCGAAGACTTGGCCGATTTCGAGTCTCGACATGATGGGGACGATGCGCTGAGAGTCGACGAAATTCACCCATTCATCTCGTTCGACGGTCTCCACCCGACCGTCAGAGAGCGCGACGAGTGCGCCCGCGGCGGCTAAAGCTTGCACTAGCAGCTCGCTACAATGCTCGAGATCGTGGGCCATCTCCGCGACCGCTGTGCTATGTCTTGTCATTGGTCCTCCTTCGTGTCGACGCTGTTCAATATTGTGTCCTGAACGGGTTTTGGGCTGCCTATTGGGTTGCGGGGACGAGGCATGGTTTTTCCGGTCGCCGTCGAATCAACGCGGTCGCCCGTGCCACGCGACGCACGCGCAGACGGCCTCAAAGCAACCGTGTCTCGCATCCACGTCGTGTGTGATATACGAAGCCATAGTCGAAATTAGTCCCATCAGGCCGTGTCGGTAGCACATTACTCGTCGCGCGGGGCGCGACGGCGCTGTTCTGGAGCCTAGGGCTTCGATCTCGCGGGGTGTGGATCATGTTGTACGCGCCGAGACGGGGCAGAATGACGACGCCGGTTTGCAACTGCGCCCAGACAGATCGCCATGAGCGATGGTCGTGGTATCGGGCGCCCGGAAAAGCTTGCCGCCACGCATCGGCGCCTACGATTCGATCGAGCGCTGGCATGTGCTCAATCGCGACCGGGGGCCCCGCCTCGGCAAATCGCAAATTTTGGATTGACCCCGAAAACGCCGCGTGAGGGGCGCGGGGCGCTCTCCTTGAGCATCGCGAGCCACCTTCCGGGCGCCATCGTACTGCATCACACCGATGAGGTTGCGCCCTGGTGGCAGCACTGCCAACTTTTTGATTTCCCATCTGCGCCCATCCGCATGGATACGGCGTCCTAGATATTTTCGCCGTACCCTCTGCGGGTGTCATTTCTGTTCTGGGCTGTCCTCATCGATTTATTTGGGGGCTACGACGACGCCGGGTTCATGCGCCGGGCCGCCTCCTCAGCCGCCTGTGCGGATATCTCCGACGTCCGTCGCGCGCTCTGAAGGAGTCCCTCCAGGTTGTGTCGCATAAATTCGGTCTGCATGGCAACGCACTCGTCGATACTTCGGCATCCCATCAGCGCGTTCATGCGATCGAAATTGTGCTCGATGCTGTTTTGACCAAACGCCATCCACTCGGCGGAGGCATTACGGAATCCGTCTGCAATGTTGGCGCTCGACTCTGCAATAGCTTGCAGGTTGCGGAACGAGCGTTGGACCGTGTGTTGCGTCTGACCACCAGCAAGCCCCAGAAGACGCGAAAACTGCTCCATGGAACGCTCGGCAATCCGACTGCCAATTGCGCGTCCTGATCGCCAGGCGTCGCTTGCGCGTTCAGCGTTTCCTCGCATTGCGTCCGAAGTTGCCGTCGCTGCCTGCCGGCCAGCATCAGCCATCGCTTGCGCCGTTTGTTCCATTTGCTCCGTGGTCTTTCGAGTCCCCTCGTAGCCCGTACCTGTAGCGCTTCGGAATGTTTCCTCAACCGCTTCGTGACTGCTTTTCTCAGCTTGGCGGGGATTCATGGCCATTCAGATTTTCTCCTTTTGTTACTCGTTTGCTGCTTTTGTTACTCGTTTGCTGCGTTGCAGCGCAGCCTCGGTGATCAACGTGCGGACCTCTTTGGCGTTCCGCAAAACATGATTTTTGTTCCGCCGAACATAATTTTTCCGCGGCTGCTATTATGCCGACTATAGTGGTAGCGAGTTTATCGACGATAACCATTGAGCATTGGCGACAGGCAGTACGCGGGCCGCGCGCATCCCGCACGTCGATGCTGTGGGGCGCGAAGTTGGCGGAGGCAGTCCGCAATTTGGATCCGGCGGCCTCTTCTTCATCGAGTGTCTCCTCGAGAATGCCGGCGCAATCACTTCGGTTGCGCCCACCCGATCAGCGATCCATATCGCGTGATAAATGATTTTTGTTTCACCGAGGTGGCTCTTCAGTCCCTCTTCGAGCTGTGGATTGGATGTCGCGCGAACCCGGCTCAGAGATAATGATCCATAACGCAGACTTGTTTATGTTCTCCTATTGGCTTGTCCTATTGGCTTGTTCCATATGAGGCGCATGGCCGGGCGCGGAGTTTATCGTTCGCATGACAGAAGGGATTTCACCCCTCCGGCCCTGTACGATCTAAAAACTTGCACCTTCAAATGGCTCCCCCGTTACCGGCAATTCCATCCAGGCCGACATCGGTCTCCAGCCCCGGCTGCCGGCACGGACGTGCCAAAGCGAAACATTGGAAACTGGTTTGTTAGCGCCATTGTGTGGACTGGCGACCATACGATCCCCACAACAACAACCACTTGCTGTTGTGCTCTCACCTTCTTTGTCTGCCTGAAAGATTAAATCCTTACCTCGTGGGGCAAATGATCAATGCCTCTATCAAGAAAATCGGAGTAGCGTAGGGACTCTGCGGCAATTCATCTCAGTTTTTCAATATGACCTTTTCCTAAATGAATGCCTCAATTGTTTCTCTGCCGCATCTCCGCCTGCAACTTGTTGCAGGTCGAATCCATTGTCCCAACGTGGAGTTATCCCACTTGATGTAACGAGCGACAGGAGCTCTGGGCTGGCGGAAAGTCTTCAGAATTGCGTAGATTTTAGGTGAGCTTATCATGACGGTCAAACCAGGGTCGCGCTCATTGTGACGCTTGCTGTCTGTGTTCCGCCAGTTTGCAGAGCACACCCACATACTCACCACGCGCAGGCCAGCCACTCCAGCGTGACATAGGGCAGCGCTTACCCTTATGACAGGAGCGACCAATGGTCCCAAGGTCCGGGATATGTAGCCATTATCGCGAGCTACATTCCCTATCGGGCTGGCAGTGGGTACGGACGAAGGCCGATTTCTTCCATGCGGAATGGGTGGCGGCTAGTCCACGGCCAGGCTTAAATCGGTTCGTCGCCAAGCGAGAGCGGGCGGATTATTTGAACGCCCACTCGAGCGGACCATCCAAAGGCTCCGGAAAGCAAGGGTGGGCGGGATGACAGCGAGTGCTCAGTGACTGCAGGCAAAGCGGGTTAGATGTGACGCGACACCTAACGCGGTCTATCGGACTGGGCTGTGCGCTCGCATCTCGAGAAGCTTGCTGGCGGCGCTGAGTCGCGCTTGGGCCGCGGCGGCCATTGCGACTGACTAAGCGGACTGCGCTGGAACCGTTCTTCAAGTGGTGGCTTATGGGATGGTAGAGAGGGACTGAACGTAGCGTTCGTAGAGGGTAAGATCATGAATGGCGACCCGACTGCACCGCACCCGACCCCGCCGCAGCCGCCCCCTCAGCCGGATCCGCCACCTGTGCCCCCTGAGCCGATCGA
>Ga0126373_10002638_pt1 | contig 13237 bp, 18 predicted proteins | sample PanSoiMetPlot_11_FD_92545 | JGI IMG/M metagenome (GOLD analysis project Ga0126373, IMG submission 92545) | Tropical forest soil microbial communities from Panama - MetaG Plot_11 | ecosystem: Environmental > Terrestrial > Soil > Tropical forest > Bulk soil | place: Panama | collected 2016-02-17
CACCTACTTCGTCCACCAGCTCGTCAAGGCGAGCCACCGCCGCGTCATACTCCCGCTCGTTGCGGATGGCGAGCAGGGGCTCGTACTTCCGCGGATCGGTAAGAGTTCGACCGATTGTCCGACGCTTCATTTTTTCCAGTCACCTCTGTCGTATTCCGCGTGCGTCAGCACCTGCCGGATAAAGAGCCTCTGTGCGTTGAAATGAATCACAGCAACGAGCCGATACTTGTTCCCGCCGATGTTGAACACATGCAAGCCTCTCCCGCGTGCCCTAACATAGTCAACACTCTGGAAGGTCTGTTTGAGTTCCGCGAGGTTTCCGAAATGGCCCTGGCTCGCGGCTTTATACCAGCTTTTCAGGGGTGCCTCTGCCTCAGCATGAACCTTCCAGAATTCCGTTAGTGCCTTGCGTGAGATTACGTGCACGCTAATTGGTAGGTATCTCAGTTGGCGATAATACTCAACTCATTTTGAGATGACAAGATCGGCACGGAGTGGCCCCCCTCTTGGGCATGAAACTCGCTTCATCGAACGCAGGACAGCCGACGACCCGCGGTGAAATTCGGATTAGGGTAGATCTCCTCCGTTGCTTAGAAAAATCACATTCACGATGATGGGCGTCGCCACGGTTTTTCCCGATTCATAGCCAAGTTTGCCTGAGGACGTTCTGAAGTTGCTGTTCATTTTCCTGCGATGTATCAGCGGCTCCCCGATCAGGATCACCGGTCTTCACCGCCGCACTTCCAATGTGAAGTCGCAATCAATTGCGCTGTTCCGTTCGCCACGGGCCCCTCACCCTGCTCGAGTGGGAATGGCCTTCCGTCTGGCAGCTTGCGTATATGCGGCGGGTGTGGTAGGGGAATTCTGCGTAAACGCGGTGCTGCGGTTCATCCCAAAGAGACGCAAGCACGCAAAGCTCTTGGAGAGACGTGGCGGTCGACTTGGAGTGAGATCCACGGGCGGCGAAGATGGATGTAGGGCAGGCCCAGATACATCGTTCACTAACGCGGCGGGTGTTGCTGGGCGGGCGGAGCGGGCGCCGGCGATCATCACCGCGACCAGCATGCTCCGCATATGGCTGGACCGGGCTTTCACTCGCTGAACATTTGCTCGCGGCCTTTCTGAGTACGGCGGTGCATACGCTTCTGCGCCGGATGGTCAAGCGCGATGCGCAATTCCTCGCGGTCTACCTGCGCCACCTGAGCTACCAGCCGGACTACCGGCATTTTTCCGAGCCGGACGCGCCGCCGGCGCGAGTCTATCGTTCGGTCGAACCATAGAAGAGGTATTGAGCCATGGCGTTATGGGCGCACTGCGGGACGAGAGCGGCATGGAGGAGGGGGCGGCAGGGGTTTGGGGCGCTCTCACCCTGCCGGCGCTTTCTGCGGCGCGGACCGGCGGGTCCGGTGATCTTGACCAAGTCGGGAGCGTTGGTCTGTATCCTGCGGTTGCATCCCTCAGACTCGGAATCAGAAAGCTCGAAGCGGCGTGCGCCGGCGTGCGAGGCCTTGGCGCAAACCTTTTCGGCGCTGGGCGACGGCTGGGGCACCTGGATCAACGTGATCTCACGCGAGCGCCGGCAATACCTGGGGCGGGGTGCGTTGTGCACCCGACGATGGTGACAATGGTCGACCCGCATACGGATTTGGCGAAGCGTTGCCCGTTGGGTGGTGCGGCGCTGGGTGCGGTGCAGGGGATGGGCTGGCTGTTCCCTTACTCACCGATGTTGTTCTGAGCGGCAGCGGTGAGTGCGTTCGTCTACGATTTGTAAACAAGGGCGTGCGCGAATGAAGGAGTGAGACGATGGGTTCGTTGAAGCGCAAGGAAGAGAGACCGAAGTCATCTCGGTGCGGGTGTCGGGCTCGGCCAAGGCGGAGTTCGATGAACTTCGTCAACGCGCCGAAGCCGGCGGCTACGATCTGGCGGGGAGTATGAGCGAGGCGATGGTGCGGATCATCAGGCAGATCAGTGCGGAGCTTCGTGACGCCGCCGGCACCAGCACCGACCCATCACGCGCGCTGCGAACGCAGCGGCGGTCCGATGTAGCCAGGCCGATCAATGGTACAGCGTCGGGTCATAATTGCGGCGTGGAGGGGGCGGCGGCTGAGGCCGCCTGCTCTCTAGTCTGGTTACGTGGTGGGCCGATACATGGCATCGCTCCCGGCAGCATCAGTGCAGTGCATACGGGAGTGCCCAAAACCAGCGCCGTGGCAATGCAGAGTTGGGTTGACGTGCTGCGCACGTTTTCTGACGGGACACGTCACTCATCATGGGATGACTTCGTGACGTGCAAACCCCTGAAAACAAAGCGGAGACGTGGAGACAGTAAACGACGTTCGAACGCTCTGAGTCCCTGAAAATAAAGCGGAGACGCCTGTCTCCGGGCAAGCGTCGAAATACTCACTTGGTGGAGACAGCGGAGACGGCGAAAAAGCGGAGGCGGTGGAGGCGATGGAAAATCCAAAATTCAGTTTCAGAATAGCGCCGGAAATCGGCACGAAGCTCGAGGAAGAGGCGGCCAAACGCGAGCTGACCACCAGTGAGCTGGTGCGTGAGATCGTGACCACCCACTATGAAAACAGCGCGGCACCTGAGACTAGCGGGACTGAGTCAGTAGCGAGCGCGGATGCTGAGCGGCGCTTTCAGCAACTGGTCTTCGAGATCGGGAAAACCCGCGCAGCCGTATTGCGGATCAGACTTCAGACAATCCCTGATCAGATGATCCAGCAAATCCTTGCCGCCGCTACTGACGACGCCAAGGACTACGCCGCGCGAGTAGCTGCCGGCATGAATGGGCTGACGGCGAAGCTAGGGGGCTAGGGCGATGCGCGCAGTGGCTGAGACCGCGGTCCGCTGGCGAGCGGGGGTCACCTCGTTCCACATGGCGCCGCAGATGGCGGCGCGGACGGTGCTCGCCGGGGACGATCTGGCCGCTCTCAACCTTGCTGCTGGTCTGGTTCTGGGTCTATCACTATCTGCCGCTGGGACGGCACTACTTCAGGCTCTTGATGTTCTCGTGGCTCTTCAGCGAGGTAATTCCGCTCCGCTTCTTAAATGTTCCGTAAAGTCCGGGCAACGACGAGCGCCGAGCGCTCAACGAGGCCATCCGCGCTCTGCTCAAATCGGAGGACCTGATTGGGAAACGAGAACTATGCGGCAACCATTCTGGTCTCGCTGGACCTGACTAAACAGCAGCGCGCTCACGCCGCCAGTTATCAGCCAGGCGACGTGATTCGCTACAGCCGCGGGAGCCCCGCCCCTGGCCTCGAGGCGGGCGAGTATGCCGTGGTCCAATCAACGGAAGCGGATACCAGCCACCTGCGCGTGACCACGGGCGGCGGACGGACCGCTGACTATGATCCGCGTCGCCTCAAGGGCGTGCGGGTCTTCGCGAGGAACCCCGCCTTCGCACACGGCGAGCGCATCCAGTTCCGCCTACGCCACCGGCAACTCGGCATCGCTAATGGACAGTTCGCAACGATCAGTGCGCTCGACACGACTAGTGGGAGGCCACGCTTAGGCTCGGCCCTGAGCGGGAATCAAAGGTGAACTTGAAGTCTTTTCGGCATCTCGACCACGGCTATGCTATTACCTCCGATGCCAGCTAGGGTGCCACGGTCGATCACGTTCTCATCAACGTCGACACCACGCGAAGCCGCGAGCTGGTCAATCGTCAGCGGTTCTACGTGTCGCTCAGCCGCGCCCGCTACGATGCACTGATCTTCACCGATTCGCGCGAGGCGCTGCCCCGTGCGATCTCGCGCAAGGCAGACAAGGCCATCGCGCTCGATGCCATTGACGCTCGTCAAATCATCGCCACGGCATCATGGGGGAACCGAACGAGTACCCGGTCATATCAAGCTGCTGCATGCGGCATCCGTCGAGGACCAGCTTGTCTTCGTCCTCGTAGCGTTCAGGAAATGAAAAACAAAAAACGGCTCCTTGTCGAACCATTTCACCTCGTGGCTCTTGCGGTTCATGACGGCTATGCGTGTTTTCGCCGGGAACGTTTTTCCGTTGGTCCGGGGACGCCATCTGCTCGAGCCGCCGGCACTGGATAAGTGGCTGGCTCGCATTTGCGAAACGCTCGAACAGACTGCGCTACATGATGGAGGACATGTGAACTGGTCGAAAATCATCGGCGCCTTGCCGCCAGGCCAAACCGCGCTTCTGGTTCAGCATTGCCACGGCGCTGCGGGGGTTATCAATTGTCTGGCGGACTTTCCGGAGAATTCTCTCTGGTCGCTTAGTGGGTTGTTGAACGCCGCGGCCGAACTGACCTGGACCGCAGGTCCCCTGGCGAAGGGGCCAGGGCTTTGTCATGGCAATGCTGGGAACGGCTACGCGTTCCTGAAGATGTACGGGCGGACGCAGGATGAAAAATGGCTCAACCGCGCACGCAAGTTTGCAATGCATGCCATTAAGCAGAGCACGCTTGCGGCCAAAGAATATGGTCAGTATCGACACTCGCTTTGGACGGGCGATCTTGGCCTTGCGGTGTACCTGTGGGACTGCGTTCGAGGAACTCCGCAATTCCCAACTATGGATGTGTTTTGATGAGAGTCGCTATGCAACCCGGCGGCCGGCGACGCGAAATCTACGGCTGGTTCACCGAGGGCTTCGGCACTGCCGACGTGAACGAGGCGAAGGCGCTAATCGAGCAACTGGGCAATTCTTCCCGATAATCTCTGTCTTGCCCAATGCGCTTTGACCCAAAGCCTCTGATGGGGCCTTCTGGTGCGGCCGCTGGGCCGCCTCCCCCAGCGATCGATCTGACTCCACGGTTCCAAAAGGCGGTATCGGGGTCCTCGACTGCAAAGAGCGGTGGGCACGTTTCCCTTGTCCTATCTCCGGCAAGCACCGACAATCACGCCACCCGAATTGCAAGGAGAAGCGTCAATGACACGAATGGCTGAGTGTTCTTCCGGAGCATTCAAGGTGAAGGCCGAAGGTGAACCTGTAGTTGCCGGCGCTTGCAATTGCACGCAGTGCCAAAGCAAAGAACGGGCAGCGTCTTCGGCGTGAGCGCATATTTTCCCGCGAACAAGGTGCAGACGGTGTCCAGTTCATTCAGGACTTTCGTACGTTCGGGCGATCTTGGCACAAAGTATAGTCTCCATTTTTGTCCGACATGCGGTTCCACCGTCTACTGGGAAGGAACGCTCCTTCCAGGCCTGCGAGGTGTTGGGTGGGCTGTTTTTCCGATCCCTCATTCCCTCCACCTCAGCAGGCCTTTTTCACTGCGAACTGATGCGGCTTACATGTCCTTGACCGGGAGCGGCCGTGTTGACGGCGGCAACCACATTAACGGGTGTTAGGAGGAAAGGGGGTTATAATTTATTTATCTGTTTCTTTTGTTTGACTTCCTTGCTCCTTGCCTGACGTTCGAGAACCATCTTATAGGCCAGATAGTACTTATAGATATTGCTCACGTAATCAACGGTTTCGCGTCCGATCTCGACCGAGGCGACGATTTCAACGTTGTTGAACCACAGGTTCGGATCATAGCCGCGCTGCGCGGCCTCCTTGCGCAGTTTCTGGATCTTGGCCGGTCCCGCATTGTAGGAAGCTAAAGCGAACAGGCCTTTGGTAACCGGGTCCATCGACTCATTGGCGTAGTATTGTTGCATCATGTAGCGCATATATTTCGCGCCAGCCTCAATATTACGATCAAGTTTTTGCACTCTCGGAATATCAATCGGGTCGTTCGCCGCGGTAGACGGCTTGATTTGCATGACCCCCACAGCCCCGGCTGCGCTCTTGAGACGCTGGTTGAGTCGCGACTCTTGGTATGCCTGCGCTGCTAGCAGGAGGTATGGGAAGCTGTACTGATTGCCATACTGCTGGAACAGCTTCACCATTTCATCGAAGCGTTTGAGGTCTTCACGAGAGGTAGCATCTAGCACCCACTTTGTTTGTTTGAGATAGCGCTGCGCCACCGTGTTGCCATAGGCGGTGCCAAGGCGATGCGAGCTGATGAAATCGTTGACCGCTGCCTTAAGCTGTGGGGTGTTGCGCTGGACTGCCCAGCACAGTGGCGCCGTACCCAACAAGAGATCGTGATGGACCCTCAGCCCGGGAAGCACCTTGGCCCAGGCGTCGGCGATTTCGTCATACATGATGGTGGTTGGGACAAGGCCGGCGTTGACCATCTGCGCGATATCGTCGTCGAGCAAATTATGGTCGGCAGGCATCAGTTTGATCGGCTTGCCTTTTTTGCTCAATTGTCCATTCAATTCGACTAGCTTGTCCCAAACAATGGTGTTTTCGTGCACATACACTTCATGGCTCGACAGGTCATCCAACTTGGCCAGTGGAGGAGCTGCGGGACCCGTAACTACTACTCCCGCTGCATTGGGAACCAGTGGCGCCGTGTAATCGACCTGTGTCCCTTGTGCCTCGCGGGGGGCAATCAAAGTGGCAGCGAGGTCGCCGTATCCTGCGGCCAGCTTGGAGATCATCTCTTCGCGCGCAACGGGTATGAACGCCGCGATGATCGGCAAATTGCCGGTCTTGAGCTTTTTGTTCAGCTCTTTTTCTAGCTCTCGGCCCAATTCGTACATCGCACCCTGCATCTGGCTGCCATTGAAATAAAATCCCAGTGCGGTCGGTACGATCAGAATCCGCAGAATCCGCCGCTTGGCGATTTCGATCAGATCGCCGCTCCATCTCTCGCCATTGATCCGAGCCTCGATCTGTGTCGCCGCCGCGGGATGACTTTGCTCCGCATCAAGCGCGGCCGGAAAGAAACTGATCAGAAGGGCTACAGCGATGAGTTTCAGTCGCATCGGCTCCCCCGGTGGGCCGGACCCCGGCTGGAATACATACGTTAGTCTAGTTCGCTCGTCTTCAGTTGCTACTCTCATTGGGGCTCGACATCCTCTTCATGGCTCCGTCTATGGCCTTCTTCATGCTGAGCGTGTCGGCGCCTTGGCTGGGCGGGTAGTCCTCGAGACTCTTGAGATGTTCCACTAAGAACGGGACTGCGGCCGTGGGGGCCCAGAGTTTCTCCGCGACAAATTTGCGGCCCTCATACTTGTTCTCTTCTGAATCAGGAGTCACTTTTTCCATCGGATCCATCAAAAGATTCACGATATAGGGCACGCTTGGATAAGACTTTTCATCAAACCAGTCGCCGTGGTGTTTGACGCCGATATGCATTTTCCACGCGTCCACACGCATGGCCATCAGGTCGGTTTCGTCGTAGTAGAATATTACTCGGCGAGCCGATTTCTCAGTCTTGCCGGTCCAGTAATCGAGGTTGTCGTAACCATCGAGGTGAACCTTGTAGGTCGTGCCATTCATCTTGTAACCAGTAAGCAAAGCGTTCTTGAGATTAGGCAGTCCGGCGGCGGCGGCGAGGGTAACGAACAAGTCTTCGTGGCTTTGGATCCCGTTCGTCTCGCGGCCAGCCGGGATGTGCCCAGGCCATTTGATTAGGCAGGGCACTCTGAGGCCGCCTTCCCAAGTCGTCCCTTTCTCGCCGCGAAATGGGGCAGTTCCGCCGTCCGGCCATAACATGAACTCATTGCCGTTGTCCGTACTGTAAATGACGATCGTATTGTCCTCGACGCCGAGATCCTTGAGCTTTTGGAGAATCGATCCAACCTGGACGTCATGCTCCAGCATCCTGGCCCGCACGACGTCTTGCTCGGCGCGCCCCTCGTCCACGGCCATCTGGACATATTTGGGATTGGGATGCGACCAGATGTGAATCGCGGTGGAGTTGTACCAGACGAAGAAGGGTTTGTCGCCCTTGCCTACGCGGTCCAGATATTTCAGGGTCTCATCGGTCACTTCCTGGTCGATAGTTTCCATGCGTTTTCGTGTAAGCGGACCCGTGTCCTCGATTTTTTGCTTCCCGACTCGGCCGAATTTTGGATCGGTAGTCGGATCGTCCACCGTCGTTGCCCAGGTGTGGAGCACACCGCGCGGACCAAACTTTTCCCTGTAGGGCGGATTCTTCTGTCCGGGATAGTCAAGTTCTTCCGGTTCCTCCTCGGCGTTCAAGTGATAGAGATTCCCGAACCATTCGTCAAAACCATGAACGGTGGGCAGGAACTCGTTGCGGTCGCCCAAGTGATTTTTCCCAAATTGGGCTGTGGCATAGCCTTGTGACTTGAGTACTTCGGCAATCGTCGGATCGCTCTTCTGGATGCCGCGCCTCGAGCCGGGTATGCCGACGGTCGTCATGCCGGTGCGGATCGGCATTTGCCCAGTGACGAACGCGGCGCGTCCAGCCGTGCAACTGGGCTGACCGTAGTGATCGGTAAACAGGATGCCATCCTTGGCGATCGAATCGATATGGGGCGTCCGGCCCATCATGCCGTGGTCGTAGGCGCCAACGTTCCACATGCCGATGTCATCACCCCAGATTACGACGATATTGGGCTTCTTGTCGGCAGCCGCCTGCGCTCCGACGAGTGCGAGCATTGTCACAGCCGCCGCGGCCAACGCGATCAGACCATGTTTGATCCGTTTCAATTGCATGCTCTATGTCCCCTCAATCTCGTTTGCTCCGTTGCGTTTGTGGAGCTGACCTAGCGGGCCGACCAATTGAATCTCGGCGAATTAAGAGTAACCGGCGAAATTCCCGCCTCATTGCCAATGCGTCGCATGATTGGGTGTCCAGTACCCATATAGGTTTCAGGGGCGGGGCGTGTCAGCTAATCGAATCTAGAGCTCGCGGGACTTTTCTATAGCCGCTGGAGGTGTTCTCAGAGCCGCGCCGCACTCGCCGCAGAATCTCTCTCAGGGCTCATCCGATGCACGGCAGCTTGGGCATTTGGCCGCAAGCGGAGATCCGCATTACGCGCAGAATTTTCGCCCTTCGCGGTTGTCAGCTCCGCACTTCGAGCAGCGCATCGCGCCCCTCCTGCTCGTGCCTTACCGAGCTAGCCGGCTTCGAACTAGCAGGCCGGGACTGACAACCCTGTAAAGTTGTGTCGACTGCGATAGGGGCATTGCCTTCCTTGGCTAAAGGACAGATTCCGGCGTTGCTGAGTCGCTGGGGGCAGCAAGATCTAGACCCGCCTGCTATAGCAACGAATCCGAGGGACGGAATGATCCGCCGCCAGCGGCCCGGAACTTGCGCAAAGAGGCTTGGGCCAAGGCTCTTTAGGGCGATTGGCAGTAGTAGTTCGAGTTAAAGCGCTGGGGTTTGCCGTTTCCTAAGTGCCCCAAAGCGACTCCGGCTGCGCCATACTCAATGCCGTGGATTTTTTCCACTCCCTGCTGGGGATTATTGCCACGGCGATAAAACGTGCGCCGCATCGCCGTGGAGCTACTGATTGCTGGCCGCAAAGGTTGTTCCTGGGGAGACGCTCTGAATATGGGGTCGAGTCCGGCGTGTAAGTACTGATTGTGGGGCGCGAGAGCACTTTCGCGAACGGTGTGTACGGTTAGCGAGGAGTTTGAAAGGACTCCGAGGGTGAGCGTTGTCAAAAGAGCTGAACAAGAAGCTTAAGACCAGCAACCTAGCGATTAAGCGATGTCCATTCCCATCGCCCGGAAGAGACGATGTCCAGCAGAAGATACGATCTCCTGAATGGCTGGTGGATGCGACGACCGTGCCGGTCCATTGATTGTCCCACAAGAGGAGCAGGAAGCAAGGTCGATTACAGGCGCCGCGCCGGTTCCGGACGCGGCCTGAGTGGTGGTAGCGGGGCCCACTCCGCCGGCGGCCAATTTTCAGCTGGGGTGACCTGTCGGGCCATGGAAGTCTATGTGCACGAAGGCACGATTGTTTGGGACCAGCTTGCTGCAGCAGGCCTGCAGCAACGGATGCAACCAAAAGACCGAGGGCCAGAAATCATAGACATTCATCCAGGGTCCTGAACTGGTTGACAGCGGGTATCGGCTTCCATACCGGCGACACGCAAAAAGGTCGAGCAAAATGGAACAGCATGTAGCGAAGAATGACGGCGACCAAGCGCAGCCTGCGCGAGCAAAAGACCGGCCGAAGTTCGTAAGGCACTTCTTCCACGAGAAGATTGAGTCGCCGCAGGAGCGCCGCGCGGCCGGCAAGGCGCTGCGCGACAGGGTACCGCGTGAAAGTCACGCCGAGTGGAAGGAGTCGGGCCAACATCGGGACCCTGTCGCGATCCTGCTCGCGACCAACAAGGGACGCCTGCCGGAACTGGTGCCCATACGGCATGGCCGGATGTTGACTTCGCCGTTTGCTTTTCTGCGCGGCTCGGCGGCAGTGATGGCTGCGGATCTTTCAAAGACCCCGGTAAGCGGGATTCGCGTTCAGGCGTGCGGCGATTGTCATTTGATGAACTTCGGCGGCTTCGCCACGCCCGAGCGCCAGATGTTCTTCGATATCAACGACTTCGATGAAACCCTGCCGGCGCCTTGGGAGTGGGATGTGAAACGGTTGGCGGCGAGTATCGAGGTCGCGGGCCGTTACATCGACCTAAAGGAGCGCGAATCGCTGGCCGCCGCCGCCGCCGCGGTCCGTTCCTATCGGCGTTGGATGGCGCGGTACGCGGACATGGCCAGCTTCGAGGTGTGGTACGACCATCTTGACGTCGAGCAGATAATCTCGACTTTTTCCGTCGCGGCGCGGAAACGGATCAGGGCGCGTATCGCGAAGGCACAGACGCGCAGTGTGGCCGAGCACGATTTTCCCAAGCTGACCGAGCGCAGCGCCGGACAGCCTCGAATCAAGGACAATCCCCCGCTGATTTACCACCTCTCGCCAAAGGATCAGAAGAAATTCGATGCCAGCGCACTTGGGGCATTAAAGATGTACCGGCAGTCGCTGCCCGATCATTGCCGGGTCTTGCTCGACAGGTTCAGAATGTACGACCTGGCGATAAAGGTGGTCGGCGTCGGCAGTGTCGGCACCCAGTGCATGATCGTATTGTTCATGGCTTCTGAAACCGACCCCATGTTTCTTCAGGTTAAGCAGGCCAACGCCTCAGTGCTGGAGCCCTATGCCGGCCGGAGCGCATACGCCAATCACGGGCAGCGCGTGGTAGTGGGCCAGCACGTTATGCAGGCGGCAAGCGACATTATGCTTGGCTGGACGGTGGGAACGTTTGCGGGCCGTCACTACTATCTGCGCCAACTCCGCGACATGAAGCTTTCGGCCATCGTCGAAATCATGGAGCCCGATACGCTGAAGGGTTATGCAAAGCTGTGCGGACGGGCTTTGGCGCGCGCGCATGCTCGTTCAGGCGATCCGTTGATGATCTCCGGCTATCTCGGCAACAGCAGCGTGTTCGATGAAGCAGTCACGAAGTTCGCTAAATTCTACGCGGACCAGACCGAGCGTGATCACAAGGTGTTGGCGAAGGCCGTGGCTGACGGCCGTCTGGAAGTGGCTACCGAGTAGCCCCGGGGCCGACCGCAATGCACAGTTTGACCTGAGGAAATCACGGCCGATGGCAAGTCCTCCTAGGAACCTCGAACGAGCCGATCCGTTTCCGACCTTCGCCCTTACTCAAGGCGGTCCCGGAACCGCCTTTATGAAGAAACTGCGACTGGTGCATCCAGAACTGGGCGAAGGTTCAGCGCGCACCGCTGCAGTGCTGATGGCGTTAACCTGGGTGCCTCTGTTCATCCTGTGTGTTTTGGAAGGCCTTGCCTTTGGTGGCATCAAGATACCCTTCGTCTATGACATCGCCGCGCATACCAGGTTTCTGTTTGCCGTTCCAGCGCTGGTCCTGGCCGACATTCCGGTGGGCGCCAGGTTGCGCGAGCTGGTGCGGCATTTTGTGTCGGCGCACCTGATTCGAGAGGATGAAATGGGAAAATTCAGGGAGACGCTACTCGATGCTTTGCGCTTTCGCGATTCGCGGATCGGCGAGATGGCGGTCCTGGTTTTCGCCTTCGCCGCAACCTACGGCGCCCTGACGGGTCTCGCCTTTCAGCGGGGGAGCACCTGGTACAGGCCGGTGGCTGGCCAGGGCCTGACTCCGGTCGGTTACTGGTACGCTTTCGTGGCTTTGCCGATTTTTCAGTTCCTGATGTTGCGCTGGATATACCGCATGGTGGTGTGGAGCAGATTTCTGTGGAAGCTCTCAAAGTTTGATCTGCTCCTCACCTCAATCCATCCCGATGGGGCCGGCGGTCTCGGGTTCCTCGGTAAAGGACTCATTCCCTTTGGGGTGATACTGTTTGCATTAAGTGCAGTCGTTTCCGGCGCGATCTTAAACCAGATCCTGTTCAACGGTCGCAAACTCCAAGACTTCCAGTGGAGCTACGTCTCCCTGTTCGTGCTTGCCCTGATCATTTTCGGCGGGCCAATGCTGATTTTTATGCCCAAGCTCCTTGCGCTCAAGCATCGCGGCTTAATGGAATATGGAACGCTGGGGAGTGAGTACACGCAGGCATTTTATCGAAGGTGGGTCCAAAGAACCGAGCCAACCGAGGAGCCGCTGCTCGGCACCGGCGACATTCAATCCCTGGCCGATCTTGGCAATAGCTTCATTGTCATCAGAAAAATGAGAATTCTGCCGGCGGAGCTCAGTGACTTCATCGCCTTCGTGCTTCCTGGGCTGCTTCCGGCGCTCCCGCTGGCTCTCACTGTGATGCCCGTGGGCGAGATCGTCGAGAGCCTGTTGAAGTTGGTCGTTTAGGCCGTAGAGGCGCTTGATTCTCAAATCGCAGCATATCCACGGAATTCGAGTTTGCCCATCGTGGGCGGCGAACTGCCGTATAGCGCCACATTGAGACATATTCCAAACACTGGAATGCAACATCTTATGCTTCCCGTCGCGAGCACCCTGATCTACTGAAGTAAGGATGCGGTGCTAACCGACCCCGCCGTCTCCACAGATCAGGCATGGCGAAAGTCCCCGCAGGTAGAACAAGGTACTGTAAGACCTCGGCGACCTTCGGCGCGTGAGCAACCCGACACATAGGTGACAGATCGTACCGGACACATAGGTTACACTTTCTCGCCTTTTCGGGAGGAGGTGTGGGATGCCGTGGCAGGAGTGTTCGGTGATGGACGAGAGGCTTCAGTTTGTAGGTCGGCGCCTGGCCGGCGAGTCGATGGCCGAACTGTGCAGGGAGTTCGGTATCTCGCGCAAGACCGGGTACAAGATCTTCGAGCGCTACCAGGAATGCGGGGTTGAAGGGTTAACCGATAGGAGCCGACGTCCGTATCGGTACGCCAATCGACTGCCCTTTCAGGTCGAGAACTACATCCTCAACGTCAAGCGCGAGCATCCGAGCTGGGGTGCGCGCAAGATCCGCGAGCGCCTGGCGCGGAGATCCTCAGACC